>Ga0255338_1001388_pt1 | contig 46435 bp, 43 predicted proteins | sample MeOH1_35cm_T4_19_FD_203715 | JGI IMG/M metagenome (GOLD analysis project Ga0255338, IMG submission 203715) | Sandy soil microbial communities from University of British Columbia, Vancouver, Canada - MeOH1_35cm_T4_195 | ecosystem: Engineered > Artificial ecosystem > Sand microcosm > Unclassified ...
CAGGACAAGTTCAAGGCCAAGTACGGCTACGACCTCGGCGTGCCGACCAACTGGTCGGCCTACGAGGACATCGCCAGCTTCTTCTCCAACGACGTCAAGGAGCTCGACGGCAAGAAGGTCTACGGCCACATGGACTACGGCAAGAAGGACCCGTCGCTGGGCTGGCGCTTCACCGATGCGTGGCTGTCGATGGCCGGCGCCGCCGACAAGGGCCTGCCCAACGGCATGCCGGTGGACGAATGGGGCATCCGCGTGGGCGCGGACAAGTGCACGCCCGAAGGCGCCTCGGTGTCGCGCGGCGGCGCCACCAACAGCCCGGCCGCGGTCTACGCGCTCACCAAGTACATCGACTGGATGAAGAAGTACGCGCCGCCGCAGGCGATGGGCATGACCTTCTCCGAGGCCGGGCCGGTGCCGGCGCAGGGGCAGGTGGCGCAGCAGATCTTCTGGTACACGGCCTTCACCGCCGACATGACCAAGAAGGGCCTGCCGGTGGTCAACGCCGACGGCACGCCCAAGTGGCGCATGGCGCCGTCGCCCTACGGCCCGTACTGGAAGCAGGGCATGCAGAATGGCTACCAGGACGTGGGCTCGTGGACCTTCTTCAAGAACACCGATCCCAACCGGCTCGCGGCGGCGTGGCTGTACGCGCAGTTCGTGACCTCGAAGACGGTCTCGCTGAAGAAGTCGCTCACCGGCCTGACCTTCATCCGCGACAGCGACATCCACCACGAATACCTGACCAAGAACGCGGCGCAGTATGGCGGCCTGATCGAGTTCTACCGCAGCCCGGCCCGCGTGGCCTGGACGCCGACCGGCACCAACGTGCCGGATTACCCGAAGCTGGCCCAGCTCTGGTGGAAGAACGTGGCCACCGCCGTGACCGGCGAGAAGACACCGCAGTCCGCGATGGACAACCTCGCCGAGGAAATGGACCAGGTCATGGCGCGGCTGCAGCGCGCCGGCATGAGCAACTGCGCGCCCAAGCTGAACGCCAAGAGCGATCCGGCCAAGTGGCTGTCGGACGACCACGCGCCGTGGAAGAAGCTGGCCAACGAAAAGCCGAAGGGCGAGACCATCGCCTACGACAAGCTGCTGCAGGCCTGGAAGGAGGGCAGGGTGCGCTGAGCGCGTGCAGGGCGTGTCTCGCACCCGATTGCCGGGCACGTCCCGCCGCGCAGCCCATTCCCGCATTGCCCGGGGGTTTGCTCCCCTCTCCCACGTGTGGGAGAGGGGCCGGGGGGAGAGGGCAGGCGCGCGCGAATGGCGAAGAGCATCACTTCGTGGAGACGCTGGCCCTCTCTCCCGCAGACGGGAGAGAGGGCCACAGGCAGCAAGCCGGCTTCATTGGCAGTCCGAACGCAACCGTTTCTCGGTTGTTTCCTGCGATCCCGGCGCCAGCACAGCCGACACCCCCATCGAGTGCAGCAATACCGACATCCAGCCCTCCTCAACGATTTTTCGGAAAATTCCTTGACTATCTATCTACCAGTAGATAATATTCGGGTCATGGAAGCCGCTGCTCCGCCCCAGCCAGAACGCTGAAGCAGGAAAGAGGATCCAGCGCAGTACCCGGGGACTCCCCGTTTTTTTTGCCCAAGTAATCTATCTACTAGTAGATAACAGCAAGAAAAACGCCGGACTCCAGAGCGCCTTACCGATTCGATTCCGCCCCAGCGCGGATCCTCAATGTGAAATGGAGAAGATCATGAACGCCAAGCTCATCGCCAAGACCGTCATCACCGCCGCCACCCTCACCGCCGCCTTCGTGGCCGGCCAGGCACAAGCCTCGGGCCCCAAGGACAGCAGCTTCGCCGGCGACAAGTACGGCTATGTGTTCCGCACCGATGCCCGCGACGCCTACACCGACGGCGCGCGCATCAGCAACCGCGATGGCTATACCGACGGCGCCCGCACCGGCAACCGTGATGCGTACACCGATGGCGCCCGCACCGGCAAGGCCGACCCGTTCACCGACGGCGCGCTGGTCGCGGGCCTGGACCGCAGCGGCGTGTCGGCAACCCCGGCGCGCAGCGGCAACCGCGATGCCTTTACCGACGGTGCCCGCATCGGCAACCGTGATGCGTACACCGATGGCGCGCGCACCGGCAAGGCTGACCCGTTCACCGATGGTGCGCTGGTAGCCGGCCTCGACCGCAGCGGCGTGTCGGCGACGCCGGCGCGCAGCGGCAACCGCGATGCCTTTACCGACGGTGCCCGCATCGGCAACCGTGACGCCTACACCGATGGCGCTCGTACCGGCAAGGCCGACCCGTTCACCGACGGCGCGCTGGTCGCCGGCCTGGACCGCAGCGGCGTGTCGGCAACCCCGGCGCGTAGCGGCAACCGCGACGCCTTCACCGACGGCGCCCGCACCGGCAAGTTCGACGTCTTCACCGAAGGCGCCAACGCCTGAGCGGCATGACGGTTCCCCGCTCCCGCGACCCGGGGCGGGGAAGGGCGCAGCGAGGGGCCGCCATCCGCGATCTTTCGCTGCGTGATTGGCTTTGACAGTCGAGAGGGTCCGCCCAACAGCGGACAAATGCCAGATGAAAACCCTATCCGTACGCGAACAACTGCTCGAGCACACCCTGGTGCTGGTCCGGCAGCGGGGTTTCAATGGTTTCAGCTATCGCGACCTGGCCGAGCGCGTGGGCGTCAAGACGTCCAGCATCCATTACTACTTCCCGACCAAGGAAGACCTCGTGCAGGCGGCGGTGACGGAGTACAGCGCCCGCATCTGCGACCACGTGCGCCATATCGACACCGGCCTGCCGCCCGAGGACCAGGCCCGCGAATTCCTCCAGCCGTGGCTCGATTCGGCGGGCGGGGACCGCATCTGCCTGGTCGGCATGCTGTCGACCGAGGCGCTGCTGCTGCCCGAGCCGGTGCACCGCGTGCTCAAGGAGTTCTACCGCGTGAACGAGACGTGGCTCACGCGCCTGCTGGAAAGCGTGCAGGCCGCGCAGCACAAGCCCGCGGCGCTGGCGCCGCAGACGATGGCGCAGGCCGTGCTCGGCGCCTTGCAGAACGGGCTGGTGGTGGCGCGGCTGTTCGGCGCGCCGCAGCGGATCAAGGCCGCGGCCGACCTGCTGACGGTGGCGGTGTCGGGCCCCGTGGTCGAACCCGTGCCGGCCTGAAGCCCGGCCTTGCGCAGTACCGACGCCCGCCACCCGGCGGGCGTCGTGCGTGGCGTGCCGGCGTGGCGCTCACGGACATTCCGCGAGCGCGCGCGCCAGCCAGTCGATCACCGGCCGGAAGCGCGACGCGCCGCGGAACTCGCGCGGATAGGCCAGCCAGATTTCCCTGACCACTTCGGGCACGTCGCGCACCAGTTCCAGCCGCGCGTCGTCGCGCGCCAGATGGTGCGGCAGCAGCCCGATGCCGAGCCCGCCGCAGACCGCCTCGTGCACGGCCAGCATGTTGTTCGACTGGAAGCCGGCGCGCGCGCCGGCGCGGCGCGTCCATTCCGATTCCGGCAGCGCCAGCCCTTCGTCGAGCAGGCCGCACAGCGGCGCCGCCGCCAGGGCTTCCTCCGGCCACGGTCCGCTGCCCGGCGGCCGCGCCGGCGCATAGAGGCCGTAGCCCATGCTGCCCGCGCGCTGCGCGATCACGTCGCTCTCCTGCGGGCGCGCCAGCCGCACCGCGATGTGCGCGCGCCGCCGCGCCAGGCTGGCCACGCGGTTGTCGGTCTCCAGCCTGACTTCGAGCTGCGGATGCGCGCGGTACAGCGCCGCCAGCCGCGGCGTGAGGAAATGGCTGCCGAGCGCCGCCGTGCAGGCAATGCCGACCACCCCCGAGACGCCGGCGCCGGCGTCCTCCACCGCGCGCAGCAGGCGCTCGGCCGAATGCTCCATCTGCTGCGCCGCCGCCAGCGCCGCGCGGCCGGCGGCCGAGAGCGCGAAGGCGCCGTCGGTGCGTGTGGCCACCGGCTTGCCGAGCGCGCTTTCCAGCCGCCGCACGCGGCGGATCGCGGTGGCGTGCGTCACGCCCAGCTCGCGCGCGCAGGCCGAGTAGTTGCCGGTGCGGATCAGCGTGGACAAGGTCAGCAGGTCGTCCCAATGCAGTGAACGTTTTTGCACGGCGGATGTGAGCGGATTGAGAATTGCCGGACAGCATAGCGCGCCCTATCATCGCCTGCACACCGACCATCCCGGCGGCACCGGCAAGCCGCCCGGACCCCGTCGCGACCGGACAGCCGGCGCGGCCACATCAAAAGGAGCCACCATGCCCGCACCCTTCACCCTGCTCGACCTCGCCGGCGCCAGCCGCGCCCCTTCGGCCTGGCAGGCAGCCACGCTGGTGCTGGTCGACCACCAGCGCGAATACGTGGACGGCAAGCTGCCGCTGGCCGGCATGCCCGCCGCCGTCGCGGCCTGCGCCGAACTGCTGGCGCTCGCGCGCCGCCACGGCAGCCCGGTGGTGCACGTGGTGCATCACGGCCGCGCCGGCAGCGGCGGCGCGTTCGACCCGGAAGGCCCTTATGCCGCGCTGATCGAAGGCCTCGAGGCGCGCGACGGCGAGCACACCGTGGCCAAGGGGCTGCCCAACAGCTTCGCCGGCACCACGCTGGCCGCGCTGCTCGCGCAGCTTGGCCGCAAGGAGCTGATCGTGGGCGGCTTCCAGACCCATATGTGCATCAGCGCCACGGTGCGCGCGGCGCTCGACCACGGCTATCGCAGCACCGTGGTCGCCGCGGCCTGCGCCACGCGCGACCTGCCCGATCCGCTCGGCGGCGCGCCGCTGGCGGCGGCCGAGGTCCACCGCGCGGCGCTGGCCGCGCTGCACGACCGCTTCGCCACCGTGGTGGCCGGCCCGGCGGCCTGGGACTGAAGCGCGCGGGCGGCGGAGGTGCGCCGGCGGGGCGGGCTGGTGCATACTACGGCCTCGCCGGCCCCCCTCCGGCCCCATTCCTCAGCCATTCCGACCGCCCCATGAAACGCATTCTCGTCATCAAGATCACCTCGCTGGGTGACATGGTCCACACGTTGCCGTTGGTGTCCGACCTGCGCCGCGCCTATCCCGAGGCCAAGATCGACTGGGTGGCGGACGCCTCCTGCGCGGACATCCCGCGCTGGGCGGTGGGCGTGGACCGCGTGATCGCGCCGCCGCTGCGGGGTTTCAAGAAGTCGCGCAGCTGGGCCGACCTGCGCGCCATCATCGGCGCGCTGTGGCAATTGCGCCGGGAAAAGTACGACGTGGTGGTGGACGTGCACGGCGTCTACAAGAGCGCCATCGTGGCGTGGCTGGCGCGCTCGGGCCGCCGGCTCGGCTACGCCGCCGAGTATCTCGGCGAGGCGCGCGCCGTGTTCGCCTACACCCAGATCTTCGGGCCGCACGGCGACGCCACGGCCCGCTACAAGATGCGCATGGTGGTGGCCAACGCGCTCGGCTACCCGATCGAGCCGGCCGAGCACTACGCCCTGCGCGTGCCGGCGCCGGCCACGCCGCTCAACGCCGACGGCCAGCCGCGCGCGATGCTGTTCCACGCCACCTCGGTCGAAGCCAAGAAATGGCCGGCGCAGCGCTGGATCGCGGTCGGCAGGGAGCTGACGGCGCGCGGCTACAAGATCCAGTTGCCGTGGGGCTCGCCGGCCGAGCGCGCGGAATCCGAGGCGCTGGCCGCCGAGATCCCGGGCGCGGAAGTGCTGCCGCGTATGACCATCACCGAATGCGCGCAGCGCGTCGATGCCGCCGCGCTGGTGGTCGGCACCGATACCGGCTTCGTCCATCTTGCCGACGCGCTCGGCAAGCCTTCGGTGATGTTGTTCACGGTGACGGACAGCCAGCATTTCGGCATCAATACGCCGGGCCAGTCCGTCTCCGTGGGCGCGAAAGGCGTGGTGCCGGAGGTCGCGGAAGTGCTCGACGCCATCGATCATGTCACCGCGGGCGAGCGCAGCCGTCAGGCAGGCGCCGCGCACACGGCCTGAGCGCTTGCCCGGGCCGCGCCGGCCCCGCGCTTGCGTTGTGTATCGTCCGATATATAATCGATCCGTACCAGCTGCCGGGAAACGACCATTTCTTGGGGCGGATGCAGCAGACGACGCAAACGGCAAGGAACCCTCATGGCGCGACCCCGCGAATTCGATGAACGGCAGGTACTGGAAGCCGCGGGAGATGCTTTCTGGGCCCGGGGCTTCGAAGCCACCTCCATGCGCGACCTGGTCCGGCTCACGGGCCTGACGCAACCCAGCCTCTACAACGCCTTCGGCGACAAGCGCGGCCTCTACCGGCGCGCGCTGGACCACTACCTCACCCGCACGCTGCACGAGCGCATGCGCCGCGTCGAATCCGTGCTGCCGCCGGGCGCGGCCATCACGGCCTTCATGTCCGAGGTGATCGAGCGCTCGCTCTCGGACCAGCAGCATCGCGGCTGCATGCTGGTCAACGCCGCGGTGGAATCGACGCCCGACGACGAGGACCTGCAGGCCGCCATCGTCGCCGAGCTGGACCAGATGCGCGCGTTCTTCCGGCGCTGCATGGCGGCGGGGCAGGGCAGCGGCGAGATCCCGCCGGTGCTGCCGCCCGAAGCCGCCGCCACGCACCTGCTGGCCGTGCTGCTGGGCCTGCGCGTGCTGGCGCGGATCGAGCCGCGGCGCGCGCTGCTCGAAGGCGCGGTCAGCCCGACGCTCGGCCTGCTGGGGCTGCCGCCGCTGCCGGCCGCGGATGGCGGGCAGCGCCCGCAATAGCGGCAGGACCCGTTGCGGCAAGACCCGTTGCCGCGTCCGGCGCGAAACGCGCAGGCGTCCTAGAATGGTCGGCATTCCCGCACGCGAGCACCGTGCATGCCCCAGACCACAAGGACCCCATCCCATGAGTCAACTCTTCCAGCCGCTCTCCATCGGCAACCTGCGGCTTGAAAACCGCATCACCATCGCGCCCATGTGCCAGTACTCGGCCGAGGACGGCTCCGCCGGCGACTGGCACATGATTCACCTCGGCCAGCTCGCCATCTCCGGCGCGGGGCTGCTGATCATCGAAGCCTCCGCGGTCTCGCCGGAAGGGCGCATCACGCCGCAGGACCTCGGCCTCTACTCGGACGCCAACGAAGCCGCGCTGGGCAAGGTGCTCGCCGCCGCCCGCGCGCACGCGCCGATCGCCATCGCCATCCAGCTCGCCCACGCCGGGCGCAAGGCCTCCAGCCACGCGCCGTGGGACGGCGGCCTGCAGATCCGCCCCGACCAGCCGCGCGGCTGGAAGACGGTGGCGCCCTCCGCCGTGCCGCACGCCGAAGGCGAAGACCCGCCGCACGCGCTCGACCGCGCCGGCATGGACAAGGTCCGCGACGACTTCGTCGCCGCGGCGAAGCGCGCCGCGCGCCTGGGCCTCGACGGCATCGAGATCCACGCCGCGCACGGCTACTTGCTGCACCAGTTCCTCTCGCCGCTGGCCAACAAGCGCGACGACGAATATGGCGGCAGCCTCGAAAACCGCATGCGCTTCCCGGTCGAAGTGTTCGACGCGGTGCGCGCCGCGTTCCCGGCCGACAAGCCCGTGTGGGCGCGCATCTCCGCCACCGACTGGGTGCCGGGCGGCTGGGACATTGAAGGCACGGTGGCGCTGTCCAAGGTACTCAAGGCGCGCGGTTGCGCGGCCATCCACGTCACCACCGGCGGCGTCTCGCCGGCGCAGGCCATCAAGCTCGGGCCGGGCTACCAGGTGCCCTACGCCCAACGGGTCAAGGCCGAAGTGGGCCTGCCCACCATCGCCGTGGGCCTGATCACCGAACCCGAGCAGGCCGAAGCCATCATCGCCAACGGCGAGGCCGACGCCGTGTCGCTGGCGCGCGCCATGCTCTACGACCCGCGCTGGCCGTGGCATGCCGCCGCCAAGCTCGGCGCGCAGGTGCACGCGCCCAAGCAGTACTGGCGCTCGCAGCCGCGCGAGTACAAGGACCTGTTCATCGATGCGAGCTTCGGGCAGCGTTGACGAGGCGGCGTTGCTGGCCGGCATGCGCGTTCAGTCCAGGCTGTTGAGGAACGACAGTATCCAGATCGTCAGGATGGGCGCGCCGGCCAGGCAGCGCAGCCACAGGTCGCGCCGCGTGGCCCACAGCGCCCACAACGCCGACAAGGCCGCGGCCAGGATGATCGCGCAGGCGGCGAAATAATGCTCGCGCGAGCGGTGGGCGTGGAGCGCGCTCACCGGGCCGAGCACGCCGCCGGCCTGATCCGGCGGAAAAGCGCTGCCCCAAAGCTCGGCGATCATCAGGAGGCTGACAAAGCCGAGGAGCAGCGTCAGCAGCCATCTGGCCGCGAGTATCCATCGAGGTGGTTTTTTCATTCCGGATCGTCGTCATGCATGCGCCTTCGGCGCGACGGTTCCAGATTTACGGCAGGTGGCGGGCGGATTCAGGCGGAAAAATCTGAACCGGGGGTGGGGGATTTCTGGAAAGACAGGCGGGCGGCGGCGCGGCAATGCCACGGGCCATTGACTTGCGCATGCGCGCGGCGCACCGGAGACGCACCAAAGAAAAAAGGACTTGGGCTGTCGCCTCAAGTCCTTCGTTCTTCACCGAATTCTGGTGGGTGGTACAGGGATTGAACCTGTGACCCCTGCCGTGTGAATCAGAAACAAGCCCAATTGTTAGCGTACAGATTTGCTGTACGGCCTTGAGTTTACACGGTTTTTGCGTCCTTCATCATCCGTCGTGTGCCTCCAGTTGCCCACGGCACTGCGCCCTTTCTGCGCCGCTTTCCAGGTGAAGATAGTGGTCGATCAGGTGGAAGTTTGTGTAACGCAAGGAGCACTTTTAAGCGGGCGTGGCAAAGCGCCGATGGCGATGGAGGCGAAATGCGCCTCATGGCTGCAATGCGAGGGCTGTGGGTTGCCCAGGATTGGCTCGCCTCGCTGATGGGGGAGAGCGACGTGGCGGACCGGGACGTCGGCGGCCTCACGGCGCTGGATCATGCCGTCGAGGCCGGCAACTGTGCCGCTTGGTTCATCTGTCCGGCAGGAACAGCAGGTTGTCGGTCTTTCGACCGTCGGCGCAAAGCGGTCAGAGACCGATCATGGCCGACTGCCGGCCGAAGTGGTCGGCCGAGACCGAACCTTCTTGGTCCTTCTGCTAAGCACCGCAACCGGTCGCTCCCCTCAGCCACATCATTGGACGGCGTCGAATGTCCGCTTCACGGAGCTTCGCAGCGGGGGCACGTTCGATCCATTCTTAGCCTAGCGAATATGCACGCCGATGGACTCTTTGAACACTACCCGACCACCTGCATCGACGAGCTCCGCAGTCACAATATGGACGCCACGGTAGGCTGTGTCCCTTTCGAAGCGCTCGACGCAGGCCTTGGGGTTGCGGAAAGCATCCAAGGTCGGGCGGAAGGTGAATTCGATGACCTCGCGTTTGGTCTGGCTCTTCTCTTCCGCTTCACGACCATAGTTCTGTTTCGTGAACCTGCCGTTAAGAGGCAACCGCAGTCCATCGAGAGACTGGGGCTCCGCAGTCAGCGTGAACCGGATGGTCACGTTCTTGGGTAAGCAAGCGGACATCGACGGATAGGGCCTGGTCACGTTCTGCTGGCCAACGATCTCGGCGCGAAAGCTGACGCCATCCCGTGCCACGATGCCGAGCGCAACCTGTTGCTTCAATTCGGTCGGCAGCGGCAGCAGGGCCGCAAACGCCTCGTAGTTCAATTCACGAATCGCATAATTCTGCGAGGATCCATCGGAGAGCCGGTAATTAGGGCGCAAGAAGGGTACCGGTACGGTCTTTCCATCACGCTCCTCTAATTTTTGCGGCGTCAGCACCTCCGGCAGATCCAGGAAATGCAGGAGATTGTTGCCGAGCATGGCACAATCCTTCGATGCCATCGATTGCAGTTTCGCTGAGGCATCGACGTGAAACGAGGTCGCCGTGACTTCGTTCACTTCTGAGAATCCATACGACGACCAAAGTACCTCCGTGTCGTCGCCAAAGTCGATTCCCACCCGAAAGCCAAGATCCCGCGCATCTATCTGTCGCGCATTCAGGGCCGGCACCACCGCCTGCTGCATCAGAGTGCGCAGCATGGCCGCACAGCAGACCGCCGCCATGGCAGTCGATTCCTTCGGCTGATTCTTGCCGCCAAAGTACGCCATCAACGCGTCACCCATGAACCGGTGAACATGGCCGTCCATGGCCCGCACCGTCTCGGACGCGGCACGCAGAATGCTGTTCTTGATGTGCTGCACCTCCTCTAGAGGGTAGCGAAGCGCCAGTCGCGTCGAGTTCTTAATGTCCACGAACATCGTCGTGATGTGGTGGAACTCCATCTCGTCCGTGCCTTCCAGATGCGCGAAGTCCGGATGGCAGCCAATACGGCCTTGATTCACAGCCGTCTCCTTACCGAACCATTGGCGGATAGGGCGCTGTGCAGTATGTTCTTCCTGAACGGCAGGTAGCCCTGCGCTGTCGGCCCGAACTGCGACGCTTTCCTTCAGGCTGTCCATCGCAAACGCTGACTTTGCCAGCACCGTGCGCGATTTGCGGGTGAGCAGGGTATCGAAGCTCTTGCGAAACTGTTCGACGTCGCTATTCATAGAGGGTCTTTTCTATTTGGCAGAGTGGTGCAGCGAGGTTAGCAATAGCACGAGGATCAGCGCGAACAGCGGGATCTGAACGTGAACGATGCATCGGGTCGCCTTGTTAATCAAGGCGAACTTGGACCGCGCGATGGCAGCAAGGGTGTGGGCCTGGCTCGCGAGATCCCGCACAACCCCCTCTTCTGTTAGCTGGTTGATACTCGCGACATAGCCATCCCGCCCGCCCGGGTGCGTCGCCACGTCACCGAAGAAGACGACCGATGGCGGCTCATGAGCTGCGCGCCCCGAAGGCACCTGCGGTGCGAGGGCCTGATAGGCGAAGTGTGCCGCCCAGAGGGTGACTACGGCCGATACAAGGCAGACGGCAAGGAGGAACCACCAACCTGCGTCCTGGTCGCGCTTGTCCGAGATATCGACGAGTTTGAAGCCTAGCCCCCCGATATAGGCCATACAGTAGGACAGGATCACCGCGATCTTGGTATTGCTAGCATTGATATAGGTGTCGAAGCGCTTGATGATCTCGATCAGCAGCTTCTGGTTGTCGTCTGGTCCGCGCAATTCCGTCATGCATGGCTCCTGGATACGATAGTGAGTCAGCCGGTATCATAAGCGAACACGGGTATTCACTTGCTCGTGAACCTAACCCGTATTTACGTATATATGGCTCCGCCCTGCACTGTCCTGTCGGCGGCAGACGTGCCGGTGTGCCGACCCCCTGCACGCCTATAGCGGCGCAGGGCGCCAGACGCAATCGTGGCCAAAGTGGCCGCACCAGCCAGAAGCGGCCACTTGTGCGTCGGCGGCCACCGACCCAAGTTCGGCCGATTCGGTCAGCGATCGGCTCGGGGCCCGACTGACCGAGACTGCCCGTGAGCGGCCGGCGACGGCAACGACCGTGGCCAATCCTAAATGGCCATTTGCACTAACGCCGAAGGAAACCGCGCGCCGCGAAGCGGCCTCGGCTTGAATGAATTGCTATGCAAGGTTGGCAACAATACCAAGCTTGCGCGTTGCCATACGAATCAGTTGCTGATAGGTGGACCGTATTGATTGTGCTGTCTGATGAATTTCGCCAACCACCTTATCGAAGTGCTGAGGACTATCTGTTTCCCATTCTGGCGGCACATGATTACGTCCCATATTGCCTGTTGGGAATGTGTACTGGCCGATCAATCGTTGGAATACATTAATGTTATTAAGAAGTTCGGCTTTCAGGCTCTCCATATCTGCGTCAATAAACTCAAACGCAGGATTGTCGCAAAGATACTGAAAGGCCGTAAGTTGGTTCAAATTGTCAAGGTTGAAGGAGAATCCTGCAAAATTATTATCGCTTATAAAACTAAGGCTTCCATTCCACGGCAGTACCTCCTGTAGCTTGCGGTAGATTTGTTTGTCAGTTTCTACTGAGTTGACTGAGATAACTCCACCGGAGGCTTTGATCTTCTCATACCAATTATCTCGGAAAACCCTTAACTCATTTTCCGAATATTTTGTACCCTTAGGGTGCTTTGCATCATAAGTCCTCATATCTGCATGACAATCAAAGCATAACGGAATTGCGTTGTCGAATGTATCGGGCCCACCAGATGCTCTTGGTTTTATATGGTGGATTTCAATCTTGAGCCCACAAAATCTGTGGCACAAGCAACAATGCCGGCCACAAGCAACTAGGGCGTCATCTCTTACTGATGTTGGGAAACTCACTAATATCTCCTTCTGCGTAATTACATTTAGACAACATGGCTTCCAAACTATCATTCAGGCTACATCGGCCGCGCAATACTGCAGGTGCTGCTCGACTTGCTCAAAGAATAGATCTGCTTCGGTGTCCGTCGCTGAAGGCCTCAGCGCAAACATAACCGGCGCCCAATGCTCTCCGTACGGCAGCGAATACTGGGGGAACCAAGGTTCGTCCGTTCTCCCAAAAGAAAAACGGATCCGCAGCCGACTCAACGCACCACCGTTCGGGCATCTAGGGTCGAAGGGCTGCGCCCACTCTGGCAAGAATCTATAGTCCTCGAGGCCAAGAGGGCGCTCCTCCTCCAGTGCTCGTTGGAAGAGGATAGCGTCCTGTTCGGCAACCTCAGCACGATCCTCAAAGACGCAACAGCCAAGATCGTGGATCCGATTTACCCACCGTTGGAAGCTCTCCGCTGCCTCGCTCGATGAGCTAGCGGCTCTTGGTCGTCCGCCCTTGGATCCGCCAGGCGGTAGTGGCATCTTGCCTGTCGACAGGTTAGCGATACCTCTTTGAAAGATCTTCAAGGCCGCTCGCTCGTTGTCGAGGCGGACTCGCAGATCCTCGGCATTTCCAAGCTCGTATAGGCCCAACGACCAAAGATCCTGGTGGGTGACATATCGCAGCTCAAGGGCCAAGCCAGCGACCGCCCACAGCTTTCTGATGGACAGGGCTTGGTTTTCCTTGCTGCGCGCTGAGTGCGAGTGCCTGTATCGCCTCCATTCCTGGCCTGTCTCTACGTCATGCAACCCCTGCAGTCCCAACCCGAACTTTGCCTCCAACTGGGCTGCTGCAAGGCCGGATCGTTTCTCGATGGTGCCTAGCAACGCGATTGTGACTGCCTTCATTCGTCGCTGCCCGCGTTTCCCGTCTCGATGTCTACCCATCCGAAACCTCTCGAAAAGCCCTTTTGTTGATCCTTCGGCACCCGGGCATCCTAGCAAACAGACGGACGATGAGGAAGCATGAGGGAGACCATGAAGAAGCCAGCCAGAGATTTTCGAGTCGCGTTTTCCAATATGGATAGATCTGCACTTCTTACGCCGGATGAGTTCGGTGAACTGATTGGGAAGTCGCGGAACGCGGTTTATCACATGCTTCGGCGCGAGCAGGAAGCCTTCCCCCAACCCGTACTCCGGCAGAACCGCTGTATTCGATGGCGGGCAGGTGACGTGAGGGATTGGATCGACGGGCTTTCCTGCGCGAAACCCCGCGAACTTGAGGGAGGGGAGCGCCGCGGTAGACCACGGAAGGCCAATGCCTGACGGACTGCAGCGGCAAGTTCGCCGGGAAGCCGCAGTCTACGTGACGTGATTCGCGATTGAGGTTATCTGGTCGCGCCTGCCTCTTGATTCGCATGTGGATAACCCTGGGGATAGGGGCGGTTGTCCGGGGTTATCTAGTCGCGCACTTGAGGTGAATTGGTCGCGGCCAATGAGGTTATCTGGTCGCGCTCATGAGGTTAATTGGTCGCGGTTTTGAGGTTATTCGGTCGCGCTACCTCCCTGCAATCCCTTGCTGGAAAAGGCTTTCCGGGTTCCCCCTGTAGTGCCTGTAAAGCCTTTATCGTTACCTGTAAATACCTATAACAGGAGCGCGGGCGTCTGTGGATATCGCCTTCCACCTGCCGAAGACGCGACGGGAGGTGGTTGGAATGCGCACCGACTGTGCGCATGTTCGGAACCGAATCGCCCCTCCGGGTCGGCGCTCTCCCCACGACTACGCCGTGGGTCCCCGTGCGCCTCGATCCGGGCGTGCGGCGCACGCGGAACGCTGTCGGACATCGCAGGCTTAGCTTGCAGGGGAAGGGATACGACTCCTCACTACAGGGCAAGCGCCGCAGGCGTGCGTCAGGCCCGAAGGGCACGGCCGTGGGGAGACGGTGGGCAAATGCGGAACCCGCGTAAGCGGGCTGTCCACGCCGCCAGGTGTGGGCAGCGCAATTGTCCACGGGCGGGCGCGGGAACGCTGGCGACGATCTGCACGCGCCAACGGTTTTGAGGGGTGCAGGGGAGACTCCCTGCCGAACGGAGGAGCTTGTAGACGCGTAGCGTCGTACAAGCTCCGTAGTGAGTACGTCTCTTCTTGAAGAGACGCAACAGGCGACACCCGCCCATGAGATATCAAATTCTGCGAGCCACCAAGCTAACTACCTTCGGCAACCTCGCCGCCAGCGGGCAACACACGTGGCGCGAGCGACCGACGCCGAACGCTGACGCAACAAGGACACCACTGAACGTTGACTTGCGTCCGATAGCGAGTGCATCAGAACTCGTCAATGCGGTGCGCCGTCGTGTTGGCGAGGCTCGCCAACGCGCCGAGCGACCCGTGCTGTGCATCGAATACTTGATTACTGCCAGCCCAGAAGCCTTTGCCAGGCACGCTGGGGGAAACGGGCTCCCAGATAAGTCCACGTATTTCCGCGATGCGCTAGCGCACTTCGAGCAGCTGCATGGTGCTAACAACATAGTGGCTGCGAATCTGCAGCTCGACGAGCGGAGCCCGCACCTTGTCATATATGCCGTTCCGCTGGTGGAGTCGGCAGCACGTCGTCGGAAGCGCTCTGTCATTGTCGGGACTGGCCCGAATGGCGAGAAGCTTAGGGAGGTAAGAGAGTACGAGGAGCCTGCTACCGTGAAACTCTCGGCCGCCCATTTCTTGGACGGACGGGCGAAGCTGGCCAAGCTGCAAACCGACTTTCATTTGGCGGTCGGCCGCAAGCATGGTCTCGAGCGCGGAAAGCCGGGGTCACAGGCCCGCCATTCAAGGGTCAAGCGCTTCTACTCCCAAATGGCAGGGCGAACCCCTTCCTACCCCGAGTTATCACTCCCGCAGGCGGGATTGCTGGAAACCAAGGCCTCATACGGCGTTCGTGTGCAGGAAGCCATTGAGAAAAAGATAGCCCCATTGATCGAGCCGCTATTCGCGCGTTCCCAGGCGCTTGACGTTGCTCGCGAGAACGAAACAAGCGCGGAGCGCCGGCGAAAGGCGGCTGAGCGACGCACCGCATTGGCACTGCAGTCCGAGCAGGCGTCAAGACAGCGTGCCGAGTCGCTTTCCCGCGAAATAGCACAACTCCTCGCTGGCCTATCCAGTGCAGAGGCCCAGCAAGTCCTTGACGCCTATCGTGCCGCAAAAAAGGACCGGGACAGAGACCACGCGAATTCAAGAGGCATGGGACGCAGGTTTCCGCCCAAATAGGTTGCCTTGGTCCAGGCCGGGACCAGCGGGGCTCGCTTAACAACGAAGACCACGCGTCGTCTAGGCGTCGTGTTCGACGCGTAGCACGTTCATATAGTGCCTGTACTGCCGGCTCAGAGAGATTAGACGTCGATTACGCGTCGGAGGCGATGTCCAGTGCCGCTGTCCAGGCAGTCTCAATTCGAGACGACGTTTCATTCAACCAGGCAACGAGGACATGATGGATAGACACGCTGAATCAATTGCGGCTTGTAGCGCTGCAGCACTGGAGCTCCTGAACGGGATCACGAAGCTCGACTTTGAGCCAAAAGACGGGTCAAACGAGGCTCTAGCGATGAGTCTAGGCGAGCAGTTCCGCATCCTTGCACGAGATGCCCGGGAGCTTGAAGCGGAGAGAGCGGCGGAGCAGGCGCTCGAACTGGAGGAATCCATGGAAGAGCCGGACATGGTCATGGCGATCTTGACCGGACTCATCGAGGCGATTCGGCAGCTTCTAAATGTCGCACTACGAACGCTTGGGCTTAGGGAGATCCCGCTGCTTTTCGGTCCTGAAGTCGAAGTGGACGGCACTTCAGAGCCTTCAGTTGAACCACAGCTGACTGCGATTTCCAACGAGCCAGCTGGGCGCCCCCATCGGGAACTGGGAGAGCTAATTGATCGGCTCTTGTCACCTGAGATAAGTCCAGAGGAGCGCGCTGATGCAGAGCAGGCCATAAAGGAGGAGATGGGGTGTCGTCTAGCAACCTTCCGGGATCAGTTTCCGGATGCCGCCGCAAGCGTCATCCACGCTTCGCCTGCCGTGCAACATCGTTGAGTTACCGCCGATAGTGAGAGCTTCCGCATTTCGGTTTGACAGAGCTACACCGCCCCGATACTTTGAATCATGCACCAGACAGTTGCGACCTACGCTCAGCGGCAGATATCTCCGCCGGAGGCCTTCTCCAAGGCCATTGGTGGGGAGTTTCTCGCACGTATCAAGCTGACCGGTATTCCAGTTATCTTTCTCTCGCCGGGGAGCAATGAAGGAGGGACCTGGGGCGGCTTCTGCAGCGAGTCCAAATATACCGAAAGGGGTGAAATTGCGATCCACCGCGCGCTGGTTGAGCCAACCATGTGTCTGCCACAGTCGCCCATCATTCGTCGGGTTTATCTGCATGAGGCGTCTCATCGATTAATGGAGGGGCATGCGCATAATGCGGCGTTCTTCGCCATGAATCTTGTCCTTTTGCTCCGGTCAGGAGACGGCAATGAAGACCCCGATTGGCACTATAGCTCGCTGTACGACCTGCAGGATGAAACCGAGCGTATGTCCGAAGCGTTCGCTTGGGGTTGGAAAATAGCGCTGGAGTTGGCTTCGTCCGAGCTGACTGCAGATGAGTGCGCGAAATACATTGAGTCCGCCTTCGACGCATGGGAAGAGGAGCTGGCCAGGCGCGACGATCGAGTTGCGGAAGCACGAGAACGCCGTGCAACGGAACTGGCAACGTTTCAGGCCCTACAGGCCAAGGTCGGCGAACGATGGTGGTTCGCACTCTGTGGGTGGAGCCTTGGGATTCTTCTCACTCTAGCCTTTCAATTCTCTTGACATGCACACGCTCACCTGGCAAGAAACGGAAGTTGTCTGCACTCGTGGTACCAGATGGAAGCAACTCCGGCACTCATCCCGGTACATTCCGGCGAATGTTTCACCCTTGGGTATTCCTGAGTGGAGGGATACGCAAGCGCCTGAGCTGCGGCAGCAGCTTGCCTTTGCCGGATCTACCGGCCAGGCGTTTCATCTTAACCTAAGGCATGCAGCACTAGAGATCAGGTCCGGGGAGCACTTCGTTTCCACGAAATTGATCAATCAAGGCGGTACAGTCGTTTTCTGGACCCTCCGGAGCGTTGAGCGGGGCAACACAATCAGGTTGGTAGACCGGCTGCGGCAAGAAGCTGCATCACGCTATCCTGTCTTTCGGTACTTTGTACTAGGTGGGGTAGCCACATACTCGGTAGTCAGTCATTTCGCGGGTGCGTTGCTCTATGGAGTTGTCTGCATTGTTTCCGCAGCCATAATCCCTGTAATTATCCGCAGGAAAGTCGCGGCAAAGGCGTTAGAGACCAAGTGGCGAGGCCGCTGAACGTCAGCTTAAGGGAGGTACGGTCGAGGGTATATTTCTTGGCTCTTTACCACCGTCAGCCGGACTAATCCCAACCAAGAGGAAAAGAGAGCAGAGAATCGCAGCAGCGCCAATCCGAAGTCCCATACTCAAAACGTTATATTTCGACGAGGCTACCTTTGCTAGTTCGTAGCAGTGACGAAGTTTCTCGGCGGCAAGCTCGGACTCTGTTCGCTTTACGATGTCAGAGACATACTCGTCAGCATTCGAGTAGGCAGCGATGGCTTTGAAAAAGATAAGGCCCCGGGGAGATCCGCCCATTCTCGGAATCACGGTTATCAAAAAGAAGGCCGCTGCAACGGCGAGCCCGGCCATTGCAACGAATGCTAGAAGGTCTGCCGCAGACCACGCTGAAGGTAATTTCATCCAGCGCTGTGCCCAATTTTGAGTGTGCTCAAAAGCCAGAAGGGCGGCACAGATCGAGAAATAGAATACCGCTTTCTGGTCTGCGTTGCGAATGTATTCGCGCACGTAGTCGTGTGATTCCGCGGCAAATTTAATAGTCACCGCCATCGAGGCCTCGCTATTTGGTCGCGCCTTGACTTCGGAGTTGGCGGGCGACGTCCTCGGCTCTGAAAGCGGCGTGAGCGTTACGGATGTAATTCCAGGAGGGGCAGATATATTGGTCTCACGGCCCTCGGGGTGTCGTTGGTCTTCGTTCATTAGCTTACTCCACCGTTCGAGTCCAGCGGCCAGTATATTTGTACAGAAGATAAGGCTGATTATTTGCAATATAAGTCCAACCCGTTAATTCCGGATGAACCTGGGTGAACTCTGTCTGCCATTCTAGCGGTAACTGCGCTCGTACCGATGCACCGATCACCACTTCCTGCTCACCGGCTTTGCTTAGCATCTTGGCGGCGAAATTCGCCGTGGTGCCGATAGCAACGTAGGAGTTGAAACCTCTAGCGACCCCCAGATTTGCAATCGTGACATATCCGTAGTCGATTGAAACTCGGAACGAAAATGGGGTAATGCCGCTGGCCTGAAGAATTGGTGCAAGAAGGTGCTCTCGGGCGGCCATCATAGTAAGCGCACAGGTGACCGCGCGTTTGCATCCTCGCTCGGGAGGGACGCCGCCGTTGTCCTCAAAATAAGCCATAAGGCCATCGCCTGTGTTCTTTTCGACTGTGCCTCCGTAATCCTCGGCAATCCTGATCATTTCTGTGAAGAATAGATTCAGTGCGAGCAGCATCAAGTGCTGTTCCGATTGGGTCTCTGATGCTCTGCTTGAGAAACTGCATATATCTATGAACAATACCGCCATGCGGATTCGCCGACCTCGGCCTAGCGCCAAGTCCGCTCCCTCCGGTATCGCTCGGCCTGCAGCAAGCGCATCTTCCCGTTCACGGATGCGATCCCTAAGCGCTTCGACGCGCTGGATTTGCGCATCCCAATACCGCTGTCTCAGCTTGTCATAGTCCACTTAGAGGCCTCCATGCTTAGCCGAAGAGGATTGTTGCATCAACGCAAGATATATACCTTGTAATTATCAATGCCAACGCTCTTGCCATCAAAGGAGACTTCAGTGGCCCGCTCGAGCCATTTGACATGTAATAGTTCATATAGCTCACGCCCGATTCGAAACTGTCCTGGTTCGCACGATTCTTCGATTTTAACAGCACGATTTAGAGCGTCGCTAGCAACCTCAATGCTGCGGTAGTTCGTGGACGGTATTTCTATCTTTCGTGTGCTTGCCGGTCCATAATCGCCTCCAATTCTCACTGTCAATGGTCGCAGACCAGCAGAAGTTAGGGCCGGATTTACAGTGCCTTTAACCAGTAAAATAAGAGAAAGGCCTAGGTCGGCGGTGGCATCGCATTGGCTCGTAAACGATGGATGATCCACGTAGGCAATGAATCCATCGCCGGTAGTTTTTAGGATTGCACCATTAAAATGACCAACGAGTGTGCCTAGCTCTCGAATGAAAACTTCGTATGCTCTGTCGAATTCCCTCGGGTTTCTGCGCCGGTAGGCCGTGGCACCGCAGATATCAACAGAGAGAAAAGCGATATCTCGGGTTTCTGTGGTAGCAAAATCTTGATGCTTCGCAGCCTTTTCAGCAGGAGGGTGATACTCCCCGTCCTTGAGTTCCTCGGTGACCCTTTCCCTTCTGCGAAGCGCATACTCAGGAGTTGATGTGATGGATGGGGATAGTCTGAATATTGGCAGGCCCGCCATCTGAGTTCTCATCTCCTCGAGGCTAATAAGAGTGTTCAGATATTTGTCGCGGTAATATTTTATCCCATCAACTTCTGCTGTAATATACCGCCTGGCATCTGGTTTTAGGCAAAACTGCACTAGCCCACTCTCATTATCTGAGTGAAATTCTTCTATTTCGAAATCGAATCGGGCTTTTTTTTCCATGTTTCCCCATCCTAATGTCGAGGGGAAGTCTATCAGATTCCGCGCTACATTAGCCCTCGCAGCCTGCGGGTCGCGTTCGATATCGACTTGCGACGCAAGAATAGGGGACATGGGTTTAGGGCGGTGGCTCGCCAAGAGGCGATTCAATTGTTCGGATCGGCTAGATGGGAGGGGAGGCAGCCATCTCGATTGATCCGTTCGGAAATTGCGTGCCCCGAGTCAATGGGGCATGTATGCTGGAACAAATGGAGATGTGTATGGCGACCCAAAAGCACTCTAAGCTGACCCAGTATTTGATGAGCGAGCGGTTCCAAAAGAACATGCGCCGCGGCATCGCCAAGGCGATCGCTGAGACGCGCGCGGCAGGGCTGGAGCCTGCGGGTGACCGGCGAATCAAGGGGCCGAGCGGGCCCTCAATCGTGACGGTCATCGCCGCGCCCAAGCCTTTAGATAGAGCTAAGCGCCGCAGGTGATGGCTCAAAAGAATGCGCCGGCGAGGCGGGGGCGCGGAAAGGGCGGGACTAACGATGGAATTGGTCATCTCTGCCGCATAGCCACCTGGTTGTGGGAGGCGCAGGCTTAGTGGCACCGGGCATGCGCTCGGCCCTTCGTAGGGGCAAGCCGAGGCTTGCCCCTCTGCGTGGCTCATTTGCAGAGCGTGGAAAGCAGGGTATTCAACGGCAGGCTCATTTGCGGATTGATTTCAAAGAGCATCTGGGAGCGTTCGGCCCTACCTCCGTTCTCCGCCCGGAGCTGCCGTAGAGACTTGAACCCATAGACGGGATTCCCGCCAACGCAACTGCATGTCCAGTACATCTTGTTCTCCTGGGCCAGCCGATCTGCCTCCGCTTGTGCCCGCATGCTGCCTTTGTAAGCCTCCGACAAGGCGATACCCGCGTTGATAACGTCATCTACCGTCTCACCCCAGGCGGGGTAAGGCGCGACGACGCTGACTAGCAATAGTGCGTATCTAATCATCGTCCACCTGCATAGATTGCGGCACGACGCATGTCGTATAGTCCGAACAAGTATGCGCGGACACAAGAAACGGGTTCCGCCTCGATGATTTCTTCGAGGCGCTCCAGACTCATCAGGAACGGATTTTCCAGCTCCAAGACGAGCGCTAGCGCGCTGTCCTTCGGCAGTGCCCGCAGGGGGTGGGTCTCGAGAATTTTGTCAGCCATGTTGCTTCTCCGAAAAAGGGCAGCGTGGTCAGGTGTGTTGGGCGAGGGCCGTTGGCCGTCATGCCGCTAACAGGCTTGGTAGGTCATCCGAGCTTCAAAGCAAGGTCTTTGGCGCGCGGGTGGTAGTAACGTCGCAGCATCTGCAGGGTCTTGTGCCCCGTGACTGCCGATAACTCCAAGACGTTGTCCAGCCGATCGGCAATCCGCGAGGTGCCCTCATGGCGGAGGTCGTGGAATCGGAGATTCTCGATGCCCGCGCGCTCGCAGGCGCGAGTGAAAGCCTTCTTGACGGCGTCGGCTGATGTTGGAAACACTCTTTCGGCGCTAGTCCGACCCTGCTTGGCGAGGGTGGCCAGCGTAGCCACCGCCCTGGTGGAGAGGGGAACATCTCTAGGTTCGCCGTTCTTGGAGTCGTGTAGACGAACAAAGCGATCATCCAAGAAAACGTCAGACCAGCGAATGCTCAGTAGCTCGCCGCGGCGCATGGCGGTTTCTATCGCCAGGATGGTGAGGGGAAGGATGGACCCATTCCGAGAGCCACCTCTTTCATAGTGACCAAGGTCATTGCGGGGGCTTGCGGCAAGCTCGGCTAGCAGTCGGGCCTCTTCCGCTGGGCTCAGGCGACGCGTTCGACCTCGGCTTTCACGGGGACGTCTGATGGTGGCCACAGGATTGACCGCGACATGGACGTCCCACTCTTTGCTGGCAACGTTCAGGACATGGCTGACGAGCGTCAGTTCGCGATTGACGGTGGATCCGCAAACAGGCTTCCGCTTCCCATCGCCCGCTAGGCGTCGGTCCCTGTACTCGGCAAGGACCTTCCCGGTGAGGGCGGCAATTTTGAACTGAGCGATATTGTCGGTGCTCAGCTTGCGGATCCGCAGGATCTCCTGCTCGCCGCCTTTTTTGTGCGGAGATACTTCCCGGCTGTAGCGGAGGAGGAGGTCGCCAAGTGTGTTTCGCTCGGCTTCTCTGCGGTCGACAAAGGAGCCGCGATCCATTTCGGATTCCATTTGCCGAGCCCAGGTTTCCGCATCGGACTTGGTATCGAAGGTACGAGCTTGATGTGGATAGCCTCGTCGCCGAATGGCGACACGCCAATAGTCTCCACGCTTCCAGATAGATGCCACGTGCTGCTCCAGACATGTTGATTGAGTGTCTGGGCTTATTTTCCGAATGCGCCACTTTTACGCCAAAAGGGCATTCCACGAGGTTTCGCGCCAAAGAAAAAAGGCCCTCGGCGTATGCCGGAGGGCCTTGTTCCTAGCGGTTTCCCGCGAATCTGGTGGGTGGTACAGGGATTGAACCTGTGACCCCTGCCGTGTGAAGGCAGTGCTCTACCGCTGAGCTAACCACCCCTGCTGCTGCGTTGTTGCTGCCGTGCTGCAGAGAAACGAAATTATGCCGGCACCTCTGTATCTTGTAAAGCCCTTTCTTGGAAATTTCTTCAAAAAAGTGGTGCGGCACATCCACGGGGCTGGCGCTGCCCTTGCGTGGAGCGCCCCATGCCGGTCTACGCGGCCTGGGCGGCATCGGCTTCGGGCGGCGGTTCCTTCCAGACCACCTTGCCGCCGCTGGCCTTGTCGAGCTGCTTGAGCACGCCGAGATGGGCTTCGATTTCCTCGTCGCTGGCCATCAGCACGGGCAGGGCCAGGCGGGAGAGGTCGGCGGCGGCCACCGCGCCGCTTTCCTCGCCGCCGCCTTCGAGCATGTCGATCACCAGCGAGTTCTGGCCGCGCGTCATGGCGAGGTAGACCTCGGCCAGCAGTTCCGCGTCGAGCAGTGCGCCGTGCAGCGTGCGGTGCGCGTTGCTGACGCCGAGGCGGTCGCACAGCGCGTCGAGCGAGTTGCGCTTGCCGGGGAACATCTGGCGGGCTTCGCGCAGGGTGTCGATCACGCTGCCGGCGTGTTCGCGGAACGGCGGCAGGCCGACCAGCTTGAATTCCATGTCGAGGAAGCCAAGGTCGAACGGCGCGTTGTGGATGATCAGCTCGGCGTCCTGGATGAAGTCGCGGATCTCGAGGGCGACCTCGGCGAACTTGGGCTTGTCGGCCAGGAATTCGAGCGTGATGCCGTGCACGGCGATCGCGCCTTCGTCGATGTCGCGCTCGGGGTGGACGTAGAAGTGCAGGTGGCGGCCCGTGAGGCGGCGGTTGAGCAGCTCCACGCAGCCGATTTCAATCAGGCGGTCGCCGCCGGCGGCGTTGAGGCCGGTGGTTTCGGTGTCGAGTACGATCTGTCGCATGGCGGGCATTCTAACCGGTGGGGCGCGGCGGCCGGCCGCCGCCGCGTGGGTTACTGTTGCTTGAGCGAGGCCACGCCGCGGTTGGCGAGGGCGTCGGCGCGTTCGTTGCCGGGGTGGCCGTTGTGGCCGCGCACCCAGTGCCAGGAGATGTCGTGGCCCTGGGCGAGCTTGTCCATTTCCTGCCAGAGGTCGGCGTTCTTGACCGGCTTCTTGTCGGCGGTCTTCCAGCCGCGCGCCTTCCAGCCGGGCAGCCATTCGCCGATGCCTTTCTGCACGTATTGCGAGTCGGTGTAGACCGCCACGCGGCAGGGCCGCTTGAGCGCGCGCAGCGCTTCGATGACGGCGGTCATCTCCATGCGGTTGTTGGTGGTGTTGTGCTCGCCGCCGAACAGTTCCTTTTCGTTGCTGCCGGCGACCAGCACGGCGCCCCAGCCGCCGCGGCCGGGATTGCCCTTGCAGGCGCCGTCCGAGTAGATGATGACGTCTTCGATTTCGTTGCTTGACATGGAGTTCGCTGCTGGGGCGGGCGGCCTGTGGCGGCGCCCGCCGGGTTGTTCGGTAAAGAGTCGGTGGCGTTCAGTGCTCGTCGCCGGGCGACTTGCCGTGGGTGCCGGTGGGCGTGGCCACCGGCGCGGCAACCGGCGACAGCGCGGGCTTGGTCTTCCACGCGGGGCCGACCAGGCGGATGTTGCGCACGCGCTTGACCGCCGAGATCATGTAGACGGAGCCGAAGATCGGCCACCAGCGGTCGCCGGCCTTTTCCATGAAGGCGGCGCGCTGCAGCCAGCGCTCGGTGCGATAGGGCGGACAATAGCAGCCGAAGCGGCCGCGGATGATATCGAATCCGAGCAGCTTGAGCCAGTCCTTGATGCGCACGAAGCCGATCGACTGGCTGTCGTGCGGCAGGAAGGGGTCGGCGCCGAGCCGCTTGAGGCCCTGGCGCGCGCCCCACAGGCTCATCGGGTTGAAGCAGGTGACGACCACGCGGCCTTCGGGCATGAGCACGCGGGAGACCTCGCGCAGCACTTCGTGCGGGTCTTCGGAAAATTCCAGCACGTGCGGCAGGGTGACGAGATCGATGCTTTGCGTCTCGAACGGCAGTTCGTCGAAGCGGCACAGCAACTGGCGCGCGTCGGCCTGGGCGCGCGGGCCGTGGGGGCCGCTGCCGGGCGCCAGCGCGAGTGCGGAGAACGGCATGCGGTTCTCGCGCAGGGTGTCGATGTGGGGCAGGCCGAGCTGCACGGCGTGGTAGCCGAAGATGTCCGTGACGGTCCGGTCGTACTGGGTCTGCTCCCATTGCAGCATGTACTGCCCGGGTGGCGAGGCAAGCCAGTCTTCCCAACTTATAATCGGACGCTTGGACATAGGAGCACGCATGTTGAAGGTGGAGCCGATTCCCGCATTCCAGGATAACTATATCTGGGCGATCCACGACGGTCACTGCGCCGCCGTGGTGGACCCGGGCGAGGCTGCGCCGGTGGAGGCTTACCTGGCGCGCCACGGGCTGGCCCTGGGCGCTATTGTAATCACCCACCACCACGGCGATCACCAGGGCGGCGTGGCGGAGCTGCTGGCGGCACACCCGGCGGCGCCGGACGGCGCGCCGCTGCCGGTGATCGGGCCGGCCGGCGAGCGCATCGGCGGGCGTACCGTGGCCGTGCGCGAGGGCGACACGGCGGACGTGGCCCATCCCGCCATGCGGTTGCGCGTGCTGGACGTGCCGGGCCACACCGCCGGCCACGTCGCCTACGTGGCCGACCTGCCGGGCGCGGGCCGCGCGGTGTTCTGCGGCGACACGCTGTTCGCCAGCGGCTGCGGGCGCCTGTTCGAGGGCACGCCGGCGCAGATGCTGGCCTCGCTCGACAAGCTGGCCGCGCTGCCGGGAGACACGCGCGTCTACTGCGCGCACGAGTACACTCGCAGCAACGTCCGCTTTGCCCGCGCGGTGGAGCCGGACAATGCCGCGCTGGCGGCGTGGGAGGCGCGCGTGGAGGCGCTGCGCGCGGCCGGCACGCCGACCGTGCCGACCACGGTGGCGCAGGAGCGCGAGGTCAATCCGTTCCTGCGCTCGCGCGAGCCCGGCGTGCGCCGGGCGGTGGCCGCCCACGCGGGCGGTCCCGCCGGCGACGACGCGGCGGCCTTCGGCGCGCTGCGCGGCTGGAAGGACAATTTCCGCTGATTGCGCGCGGCGCCCGCCAGCCTTTGCCTGGCCTGCGCCTGCCGCATCCATTGCCCGCCGCGCCGGCCTGCCCGCCGCCGCGGCGGGGAGAATTTCATTGACGCGAAAGCCGGATTTTTTTAGCATCAGGCAAATTTTTAGCGTCACGATTTGAGAACTTAATGAAAATTGGTCGATTACTGGCGGTATTTGCGTGTGCCACGCTGCTAGCAGCGTGCGCCAGCACGCCAACGCCGCCTGAAGCCGCCGACGGCGGCACCGCGACCGCCTCCGCAACCAGACCGGCTGTCTCGAAGCCCGATCCGCTCAACTCGATCAACAGCGCTTCCGTCATCAACGTCGACAGCGACAGCCTCGACTGGCTGCGCGGCCCGTCGAACGACATCTGGGGCCGCATCCGCCGCGGCTTCGCCATGCCCGACCTGGAAGGCACGCTGGTCGACGACCGCACGCAGTGGTACGCGCAGCGGCCGGACTACATGGAGCGGATGGTGGGGCGCTCGAGCCGCTACCTGTATCACATCGTCGAGGAGCTGGAGCGGCGCAAGATGCCCACCGAGCTGGCGCTGCTGCCGTTCGTGGAGAGCGCGTTCAACCCGCAGGCCGAGTCCACCGCCAAGGCCGCCGGCATGTGGCAGTTCATCCCGAGCACTGGCAAGACCTACAACCTCAAGCAGAACATGTTCCGCGACGAGCGGCGCGACGTGCTGGCCTCCACCGACGCCGCGCTCGACTACCTTGCCCGGCTGTACGACATGTTCGGCGACTGGCAACTGGCGCTGGCCGCATACAACTGGGGCGAGGGCGCGGTCTCGCGCGCCATCGCGCGCAACCAGGCGCGCGGGCTGCCGACCGACTACGCCAGCCTGAGCATGCCCAACGAGACGCGCTACTACGTGCCCAAGCTGCAGGCGGTCAAGAACATCATCGCCAACCCGCAGTCGTACGGGGTCAAGCTGCCGGACATCCCGGACCACCCGTACTTCGTCACGGTGACGACCTCGCGCGACATCGACGTCACGCTGGCGGCCAAGCTGGCCAACCTGCCGCTCGACGAGTTCAAGGCGCTCAACCCGTCGTTCAACCGGCCGGTGATCCTGGGCGCGGCCAACCCGCAGATCCTGCTGCCGTTCGACAACGCCGAGCGCTTCCAGTACAACCTCAACACCTACCGGGGCGGGCTGTCGAGCTGGACCGCGGTGACGGTGGACAACCGCGAGCGCATCGAGTCGCTGGCGGCGCGGCTGAACATCGACGCCGACACCATCCGCGACATCAACCGCATTCCCAAGGGCATGCGGCTCAAGGCCGGCTCCACGGTGGTGGTGCCGCGCTCGGGCGAGCACAACCAGGACATCAGCGCCACGCTGGCCGAGAGCGCCATGATGGCGGTGGAGCCGGACGTGCCGGACGCGCGCCGCATCGTGGTGCGCGCCGGGCGGCGCGACACGGTGGCCACGGTGGCGCGCCGCTATGGCGTGTCGGCGGGCCAGGTGCAGTCCTGGAACAAGCTGTCCGGCACCAAGCTGGTGGCGGGGCAGAGCCTGGTGGTGATGGTGCCGGCGGCGAGCCGCTTCGCCAGCGCGCCGGCGCTGCCGTCGACCGCGTCGGCGCTGGTGCCGGTGCGCGCGGTCGAGCCGGTGCGCGCGTCGGCGCCCGGCAAGGGCGGCCGCGGCGCGCGCCAGCGCGTGGAGGTGCAGGCGGTGCCGCGCAAGGGCGCGGCCGTGGCGGCCAAGGCGCCGGCGCGGGCATCGTCCGCCAAGGCCGCGCCGGCGGTGGCAGCGGTGGCGACGACCAAGGGCGCCGCCGCCAAGCCCGCCGCCCGGACGGCGGGCCCGGCCAAGGCCTCGGGCAAGGCGCACACGCGCTGAGGGCGCGGGCCTGGCCCGCACCGGGTTTGCGCTATATCAAGGGCGTGCCGCGCAGGCACGCCCTTTTTGTTTGCCGCGCGGCGGCCGGTAAGTCTTGCGTAAGGCGGCATGGCCAGACTGCAAGCGCCGCCGGTGGTGGCAAACTAGTGCTCTGCATCGCGAATTCGTCGATCGAGCCCGCCGGCAAGACATCACACAACCCGCGACAAAGCGGAGGAGACAAGCCATGACGGCAACCCGTGCCTTTCACGCCCGGTCGCTGAGCGATCCCGCCGGTTTCTGGGCCGAACAGGCCCGCCGCATCGAATGGGAGACCCCGTTCGACACCGTGCTGGACGACAGCCGCGCGCCATTCACCCGCTGGTTCGTGGGCGGGCGCACCAATCTCTGCCACAACGCCGTGGACCGCCACCTGGCGGAGCGCGCGGCCCAGCCGGCGCTGATCTACGTGTCCACCGAGACCGGCGAGCACCGCAGCTACAGCTACGCGGAACTGCACGACGAGGTCAACCGCATGGCGGCGATCCTGCAGCAGATGGGCGTGGTCAAGGGCGACCGCGTGCTGATCTACATGCCGATGATTCCCGAGGCCGCGTTCGCCATGCTGGCCTGCGTGCGCATCGGCGCGATCCATTCGGTGGTGTTCGGCGGCTTCGCTTCGGTCAGCCTGGCCGCGCGCATCGACGACGCGCGGCCGCGCGTGGTCATCAGCGCCGATGCCGGCTCGCGCGCGGGCAAGGTGGTGCCCTACAAGCCGCTGCTGGACGCGGCGCTGGAACTGGCCGCGCACAAGCCCGAGCGCGTGCTGCTGGTGGACCGCCAGCTGGCGCCGATGACGCTGGCCGCGGGCCGCGACGAGGACTACGCCGCCTGGCGCGAACGCGTGGGCGCGGCGCGGGTGCCGTGCACGTGGCTGGAATCGAACGAGCCGTCCTATGTGCTCTATACCTCCGGCACCACCGGCAAGCCCAAGGGCGTGCAGCGCGATACCGGCGGCTACGCCGTGGCGCTGGCCGCGTCGATGGAATACATCTTCTGCGGCAAGGCCGGCGACACCATGTTTTCCAGCTCGGACATCGGCTGGGTGGTCGGGCACAGCTACATCATCTACGGCCCGCTGCTGGCCGGCATGACCACGCTGATGTACGAGGGCACGCCGGTGCGCCCGGACGGCGGCATCCTGTGGCAACTGGTGGAGCAGTACCGCGTGAACCTGATGTTCAGCGCGCCCACCGCCATCCGCGTGCTCAAGAAGCAGGACCCGGCCTGGCTCACGCGCTACGATCTGTCCAGCCTGCGGCTGCTGTTCCTGGCCGGCGAGCCGCTCGACGAGCCCACCGCGAGCTGGATCCAGCAGGGCATCGGCAAGCCGGTGGTGGACAACTACTGGCAGACCGAGACCGGCTGGCCGATCATCGCCATCCAGCGCGGCGTCGAGCCGCTGCCGCCCAAGCTGGGCTCGCCGGGCGTGCCGGTGTACGGCTACGGCCTGAAGATCGTCGACGAGAACACCGGCGCCGAATGCCCGCCCGGGCAGAAGGGCGTGGTGGCCATCGACGGCCCGCTGCCGCCGGGCTGCATGACCACCGTGTGGGGCGACGACGAGCGCTTCGTCAAGACCTACTGGACCGGCGTGCCGGGGCGCCGCTGTTATTCCACGTTCGACTGGGGCGTGCAGGACGAGGACGGCTACATCTTCATCCTCGGGCGCACCGACGACGTCATCAACGTGGCCGGCCACCGGCTCGGCACGCGCGAGATCGAGGAGAGCATTTCCTCGCACGCGGCGGTGGCCGAGGTGGCGGTGGTGGGCGTGCACGATGCGCTCAAGGGCCAGGTGGCGATGGCCTTCGTGATCGCGCGCGACGCCAGCCGCACGGCCACCCAGGCCGACCGCCTGGCCTTCGAGGGCGACCTGATGAAGACCGTGGACCAGCAGCTTGGCGCGGTGGCGCGCCCGGCGCGGGTGTTCTTCGTGGGCGCGCTGCCCAAGACCCGCTCCGGCAAGCTGCTGCGGCGCGCCATGCAGGCCGTGGCCGAGGGGCGCGACGCGGGCGACCTCACCACCATCGAGGACCCGAGCGCGCTGGCGCAGTTGCAGGCGGCGATGCAGGGCTGAGGCGGACGGAAGGGCTGGCCGGGGCGGGGCGGCGAATGCCGCGCCCCGGCCGGAGATGACGGCGGCGCCGCTGCGCCGCCGCAGAGATTGTGCTTGCCAGGCGCCGGCATGCGGGCTAATATTTTAGGCATAAAATATTTAGGCATGATCTAGATGCGCGGTCGCGCATCGCATGTGCCGAGTTCGCCGGCCGGCGGCATTCCCGGGCCGGCACGCAGGAGACGGAAGATGCGAGTGCTGTGTATCGGCGGCGGCCCGGCGGGGCTGTATTTCGGCCTGCTGACCAAGCTGCGGGACCCCGCCAGCGAGGTCTGGGTGGTCGAGCGCAACCGCCCCTACGACACCTTCGGCTGGGGCGTGGTGTTCTCCGACGCCACGCTGGACAACCTGCGGCAGGCCGATCCGGTCAGCGCGCGCGAGATTGACGCGGCGTTCAACCACTGGGACGACATCGACGTCCACATCGGCGGGCGCACCATCCGCTCCGGCGGGCACGGCTTCATCGGCATCGGCCGCAAGCGCCTGCTCAACATCCTGCAGGCGCGCTGCGAGGCGCTCGGCGTGCATCTCGTGTTCGAGATCGACGCGGCCGACGACCAGGCGCTCGCGCAGCAGTACCGGGCCGACCTCGTGATCGCCTCGGACGGCATCAACAGCCGCGTGCGCACGCGCTATGCCGACACCTTCCGGCCCGACATCGACACGCGCCGCTGCCGCTTCGTCTGGCTCGGCACGCACAAGCTGTTCGACGCCTTCACCTTCGCCTTCGAGAAGACCGGGCACGGCTGGTTCCAGGCCCACGCCTACCGCTTCGACGACAGCACCTCCACCTTCATCGTGGAGGCGCCGGAGCCGGTGTGGCGCGCCGCGGGCATCGAGCAGATGAGCCAGGAAGAAGGCGTGGCCTTCTGCGAGCGCCTGTTCGCGCGCCATCTCGACGGCCACCACCTGATCAGCAACGCCACCCACCTGCGCGGCTCGGCCAGCTGGATCCGCTTCCCGCGCGTGATCTGCCAGACCTGGGTGCACTGGAACACGCTGGCCGACGGCCGCCGCGTGCCGGTGGTGCTGATGGGCGATGCCGCGCACACCGCGCATTTCTCGATCGGCTCGGGCACCAAGCTGGCGCTGGAAGACGCCATCGAGCTGGCCGACAACATCCGCGCCGCTGGCGATGCGGGCGACGTCGGCGCCGCCGCGCTGCCGCGGGCGCTGGAGCGCTACCAGGCCAGCCGCAGCGTGGAGGTGCTCAAGATCCAGAACGCCGCGCGCAATTCCACCGAATGGTTCGAAAACGTCGAGCGCTACGCCGGCATGGCCCCGGAGCAGTTCGCCTACTCGCTGCTGACGCGCTCGCAGCGCATCTCGCACGAGAACCTGCGCGTGCGCGACGCGGCCTACGTGGAAGGCTTCGAGCGCTGGCTGGCCGGGCAGGCCGCGGCGCATGCCGGCGGTGCCGCGCCCGCAGTGCCCGCCGCGCATCCCGTGCCGCCGATGTTCACGCCGTTCCGCGTGCGCGGCGTGACGCTGAAGAACCGCGTGGTGGTGTCGCCGATGGCGATGTACTCGTGCGTGGACGGCGTGCCGGGCGATTTCCACCTGGCGCATCTCGGCGCGCGCGCGCTCGGCGGCGCGGCGATGGTGGTGGCGGAGATGACCTGCACTTCCCCGGACGCGCGCATCACGCCGGGCTGCCCGGGTTTGTGGAACGACACCCAGCGCGACGCCTGGCGCTGCGTCGTGGACCTGGTGCACGCCAGCAGCGACGCGCGCATCGCCATGCAGCTCGGCCACGCCGGGCGCAAGGGCTCGACCCAGCTCGGCTGGGAGCAGATGGACTATCCGCTTGCCGGCGGCAACTGGCCACTGCTGTCGGCTTCGCCTCTGCCCTACCTGCCCGGCGTCTCGCAGGTGCCGCGCGAGATGACGCGCGCCGACATGGACCGCGTGCGCGACGATTTCACCGCCGCCGCGCGGCGCGCCGCCGAAGCCGGCTTCGACTGGCTGGAGCTGCACTGCGCGCACGGCTACCTGCTGTCGAGCTTCATCTCGCCGCTGACCAACCGGCGCGCCGACGAATACGGCGGCACGCTGGCCGCGCGGCTGCGCTATCCGCTCGAGGTGTTCGCCGCGGTGCGCGCCGCGTGGCCGCAGGACAAGCCGATGTCGGTGCGCATCTCGGCGCACGACTGGGTCGAGGGCGGCATCACGCCCGACGACGCGGTCGGGATCGCGCGCGCGTTCAAGGCCGCCGGCGCCGACATGATCGACTGCTCGTCCGGTCAGGTCAGCCCGGACCAGGCGCCGGTGTACGGCCGCATGTATCAGACGCCGTTCGCCGACCGCATCCGCAACGAGGCCGGCATCGCCACCATCGCCGTGGGCGCGATCTTCGAGGCCGACCACGTCGACAGCATCATCGCCGCCGGGCGCGCCGACCTGTGCGCGATCGCGCGCCCGCACCTGGCGGACCCGGCCTGGACCCTCCACGAGGCGGCGCGCATCGGCCACCGCGAGCTGGCGTGGCCGAAGCAATACCAGGCCGGCAAGCGCCAGCTCGAAACCAATCTGGAACGCGCCGCGCAGATGGCGCAACAGCAGGCGGCGCAGGCGGCGCGGGCGATACAAGCGGCGGCGCGGCATGCGCGGCAAACGGAGGAACGTTGAACATGGCGGCACAACTTGCATTGCAGGGCCGGCACGCGCTGGTCACCGGCGGCGGCCGCGGCATCGGCGCGGCGATCGCGCGGCGGCTGCTCGCGCACGGCGCCAGCGTCACGCTGCTCGGGCGCGACGCCGCCACGCTGGCCGCCACCGCCGACGCGCTGGCCGACGCGGTGGTGCCGCCGGCCACGCTCGGCACCGTGAGCGCGGACGTTGCCAGCGCCGACAGCGTGGCGGCGGCCTTTGCCGCGGCGGCCGCGCGCGCGGGGCGCATCGACATCCTCGTCAACAACGCCGGGCAGGCGCGCAGCGCGCCGTTCCTGAAGACCGATCTGGCGTTGTGGCAGGGGATGCTCGAAGTCAACCTGACCGGCACCTTCCTGTGCACGCAGGCGGCGCTGCCCGGCATGCTGGAAAACGGCTGGGGCCGCATCGTCAACGTGGCCAGCACCGCCGGGCTGGCCGGCTACGGCTACGTCAGCGCCTACTGCGCGGCCAAGCACGGCGTGATCGGGCTCACGCGCGCGCTGGCGCTGGAGACCGCGCGCGGCGGCGTGACCGTCAACGCGGTCTGCCCCGGCTACACCGAGACCGACATCGTGCGCGACGCGGTGGCCAACATCGTGCGCAAGACCGGCCGCGGCGAAGCCGAGGCGCGCGCCGAGCTGGCGAAGGGCAACCCGCAGGGCCGGCTGGTCCAGCCCGAGGAAGTGGCCGACGCGGTGGCGTGGCTGTGCCAGCCGACTGCCGGCGCCATCACCGGGCAGGCGGTGCCGGTGGCCGGCGGCGAAGTCATGGCCGGCTAGCCGCGCGCGCCGGGACACGACCCACGCAATCCAACCAACACCCGCAAGCGAGAGAGACGAGATGAGCGAAATCGCACTGGACATGCGCCACCACAAGCGCAGCTTCGCCGGCTACCAGCCCAGGCACTTCCTGTGGTCGGTCTCGGCCGACGGCAAGGTCGGCACCGTGACGCTGAACCGCCCCGAGCGCAAGAACCCGCTGACCTTCGATTCCTACGCCGAGCTGCGCGACCTGTTCCGCGGCCTGTGCCATGCCAGCGACATCAAGGCCGTGGTCGTCACCGGCGCCGGCGGCAATTTCTGCTCGGGCGGCGACGTGCACGAGATCATCGGCCCGCTCACGCGCATGACCATGCCCGAACTGCTCGACTTCACGCGCATGACCGGCGACCTGATCAAGGCCATGCGCGCGTGCCCGCAGCCGGTCATCAGCGCCGTCGACGGCATCTGCGCCGGCGCCGGCGCGATGATGGCGCTGGCCTCCGACATGCGGCTGGGCACGGCGCAGGCCAGGACCGCCTTCCTGTTCGTGCGCGTGGGCCTGGCCGGCGCCGACATGGGCGCGTGCTCGCTGCTGCCGCGCGTGATCGGCCAGGGCCGCGCCGGCGAGCTGCTCTACACCGGCCGCGCGATGAGCGCGGAAGAGGGCCTGCAATGGGGCTTCTTCAACGCGCTGCACGCGCCCGGCACGCTGCTGGCCGACGCGCAGGCGCTGGCCGCGCAGATCGCCGCCGGCCCCACGTTCGCGCACGGCGTGACCAAGAAGCTGCTGCACCAGGAATGGAACATGGGCCTGGACGAAGCCATCGAGGCCGAGGCCGAGGCGCAGGCCATCTGCATGCAGACGCGCGACTTCCGCCGCGCCTACGACGCCTTCGTGGCCAAGGCGCGCCCGGTGTTCGAAGGCGACTGAATCTTGCGCGCAACGCCGAACCAGAGGAAATCCCACGCCATGTCCGACAAGAGTTATCTCTCGCTGCCGTTCTTCGACGATGCGCACCGCGCGCTGGAGCAGCGCCTCGACGCCTGGGCCGCGGCCTCGCTCGCGGTCGACCACCGCGACACCGACGCCGCCTGCCGCGCGCTGGTGCGCCAGCTCGGCGCGGCCGGCTGGCTGCGCTATTGCGTGCCGGCCGCCTACGGCGGCGCGCTCGACAAGCTGGATTCGCGCTCGCTGTGCCTGCTGCGCGAGACCCTGGCCCGCCACGACGGCCTGGCCGACTTCGCCTTCGCCATGCAGGGGCTGGGCAGCGGCGCGATCTCGCTGGCCGGCAGCGAGGCCGTGCGCGAGCGCTACCTGCCGCGCGTGGCGCGCGGCGAGGCCATCGCCGCGTTCGCGCTGTCCGAGCCCGATGCCGGCTCCGACGTGGCGGCCATGCAGTGCCGCGCCGCGCGCGACGGCGACGACTACGTGCTCGACGGTGCCAAGACCTGGATCTCCAACGGCGGCATCGCCGATTTCTACTGCGTGTTCGCGCGCACCGGCGAGGCGCCCGGCGCGCGCGGCATCTCGGCCTTCGTGGTCGACGCCGACACGCCCGGGCTGACGATTGCCGAGCGCATCGACGTGATGGCGCCGCACCCGCTGGCCACGCTGCGCTTCGACCGCTGCCGCGTGCCGGCCGGCGCGCGCCTGGGCGAGGCGGGGCAGGGCTTCAAGGTGGCGATGATGACGCTGGACATCTTCCGCGCTTCGGTGGCCGCCGCGGCGCTGGGCTTCGGCCGTGCCGCGCTGGACGAGGCGCTCGCGCGCGCCAGCACGCGGCCGATGTTCGGCGGCGTGCTGGCCGACCTGCAACTGACGCAGGCCGCGCTCGGCGACATGGCCACCGCGATCGACTCGGCGGCGCTGCTGACCTACCGCGCGGCGTGGCTGCGCGACGTGGCCGGCGTGCGCACCACGCGCGAGGCGGCGATGGCCAAGATGGTGGCCACCGAGAACGCGCAGCAGGTGATCGACCGCGCCGTGCAGATGTTCGGCGGGCTCGGCGTCAAGGTCGGCACGCGCGTGGAAAGCCTGTACCGCGAGATCCGCTCGCTGCGCATCTACGAAGGCGCCACCGAGGTGCAGAAGCTCATCATCGCGCGCGAGACGCTGGCGCAGCAGCGCGGCTAGCGCGGCGGACAGCGTGGCAAGACCCTTACCAGCATCATCAGAATGAAGGAAGCGGAGACAATCATGGCCAGCACAGCCCACCTCGATACCTTTGCGCGCGACCGGCTGCCGCCCCCGGAGCAGTGGCCCGAGCTGCTGTTCAACGAAGACACGCAATATCCGCCGCGCATGAACTGCGCGCTGGAGCTGGTCGAGCGCCACGTGCGCGAGGGGCGCGGCGCGCGCGTGGCGATCCGCTACGAGCAGGACGGCGCGCGGCACGCGGTCACCTACGCGGAGCTGGCCGCGCTGTCCAACCGCATCGCCCACGTGCTGACCGGCGACATGAAGCTGGTGCCCGGCAACCGCGTGCTGCTGCGCGGGCCCAACAACCTGATGATGGCGGCGAGCTGGCTGGCGGTGGTCAAGGCCGGCCTGATCGCGGTGCCGACCATGCCGCTGCTGCGCGCCAAGGAACTCAAGCAGGTCATCGACCGCGCCCAGGTCGGCGCGGCGCTGTGCGACGCGCGCCTGCGCGACGAGCTCGACGCCAACCTCGCGCCCGGCGGCGCGCAGCACTGCCCGGGCCTCGCGCAGGTGCGCTACTTCAACGGCAGCGGCGCCGACGCGCTGGAAGCGGCCATCGCCGGCAAGCCGGACGCCTACGCGGCCTGCGACACCGCCGCCGACGACATCTGCCTGATCGCCTTCACCAGCGGCACCACGGGCCAGCCCAAGGGCACCGTGCATTTCCACCGCGACGTGATCGCCATGTGCGACCTGTTCCCGCGCCACGTGCTCAAGCCGGGCCCGGACGACATCTTCTGCGGCACGCCGCCGCTGGCCTTCACCTTCGGCCTGGGCGGCATGCTGTGCTTCCCGCTGCGCGCGGGCGCCTCCACCGTGCTGGCCGAGCGGCTCACGCCGGAGAGCCTGCTGGCGCTGATCCAGTCGTGGCGCGCCACCATCGTCTTCACCGCGCCGACCTTCTACCGCCAGATGGCGGCGCTGGCGCCGGGCTACGACATCGCCAGCCTGAAGAAGAGCGTGTCGGCCGGCGAGGCGCTGCCCGACGCCACGCGCCAGAGCTGGAAGGCCGCCACCGGCATCGAGATGACCGACGGCATCGGCGGCACCGAGATGATGCACATCTTCATCTCCAGCGCCGGCGCGGACGTGCGGCCCGGCGCGATCGGCAAGGTGGTGCCGGGCTACGTGGCGCGCATCGTCGACGAGGCCATGCAGCCGGTGCCGCCGGGCACGGTCGGCAGGCTCGCGGTGCGCGGGCCCACCGGCTGCCGCTACCTGGACGACCCGCGCCAGGCGGCCTACGTGAAGGACGGCTGGAACCTGCCCGGCGACACCTTCATGGCGGATGCCGACGGCTATTACTTCTTTCAGGCGCGCTCGGACGACATGATCGTCTCGGCGGGCTACAACATCGCCGGCCCCGAGGTGGAGAGCGCGCTGATGCGCCACGCAGCGGTGGCCGAATGCGGCGTGGTCGGCATGGCCGACGCCGAGCGCGGGCAGGTGGTGGCGGCCTACGTGGTGCTGCGCCCCGGCGTGCCGGCGGGCGAGGACACGCGCGCGGCGCTGCAGGCCTACGTCAAGGCGGAGATCGCGCCGTACAAGTATCCGCGCCGCGTGATCTTCGTCGACGCGCTGCCGCGCACCGAGACCGGCAAGCTGCAGCGCTTCCGCCTGCGGCAGATGGCCGAGCAGCAGGCGGCGGCGGACGGCGGGGCGGGGCAGCCGTGAGCGAGGTCTTCGCCGGCACGCGGCGCGTGCGCTTCAAGGATTGCGATGCCGCCGGCATCGTGTTCTTCCCGCGCTACTTCGAGATGCTCAACGACCTCGTCGAGGACTGGTTCCGCGAGGCGCTGGGCTGGCCCTTCGGCGAGATGCACGGCGCCGGCGGGGCCGGCGTGCCGACCGCGGCGCTGTCGTGCCGCTTCATGGCGCCGAGCCGGCTCGGCGAGGTGCTCACGCGCGAGCTGCGCGTGACGCATCTCGGGCGCAGCAGTTTTTCGCTGCTGGTGCGCTTTCGCGGGCCGGCCGGCGACGCGCGGCTGGAGATCGCGCAGCGGCTGGTGTGCGTCGATGCCGGCAGACTGGCGCCGCGCGCGCTGCCGCCCGCGGTGCACGCGGCGATGGCGCGCTTCCTGGCGCCGCCGGGCGAGGCCGGCGGTGTGCCTGCCGACGGCCCGCGCGGCGAGGACGGCGGCTGAGCGCCGCGCCAGCCCGGGCTGCATGGGACTGCACGGGGCCGCATCGGAAAACATGGAATTCAACATCACAAGAACGACGGGGAAACCGATCATGAAGATTCTGCAACCACCAGACTGGGCGCCGCCGCGCGGCTACGCCAACGGCGTGATGACGGAGATGTGCGTGGGCAGCCGGCTGCTGTTCGTCGGCGGCCAGATCGGCTGGAACGGCAGGTGCGAGTTCGAGACCGACGATTTCGCGGAACAGGCCGGGCAGGCGCTGCGCAACGTGGTGGCGGTGCTGGCCGAGGGCGGGGCGCGCCCGGAGCACATCGTGCGCATGACCTGGTATGTGAAGGACAAGGCGGCCTACGTGGGCGCCTACCGCGCCATCGGCGAGCATTACCGCGCCACCATCGGCCGCCATTTCCCGGCCATGACGGCGGTGGAGGTGTCCGACCTCGTGGAGGCGCGCGCCAAGGTGGAGATCGAGGTGACGGCAGTGGTGCCGCCGGCATGAACCCCGCGCCGCATGCCGCGGCGTGCGGCCGCAGGCCGGGTGGCCCGCACGCCGCCGTGCGGTCCGCAAGTCCTTGATAACTTGAGAAAATGGGCGCGGCAGGGTATAATCCGAAAGTTTCGCTTTCAGAACCCCTCACCCTAGCGCCTACCGAATTCCACCTTCCGCCGCCCCCATTTCGCCCTGGCTCCGCCCCATGTTTTCGTGTGGCGTTTCGAGCGCCTGGCGAACGGTCCGGGCAACAGGCGGCGCCTCCGGCGCCATGCCTGCTGCCAAGCCGGACAACGGGGCAAGAGGCGTTGAGCAGGTCGGTCACGGGGTGAATCCAGCAGGAGCCTACCCGTGTTACCGTCTTTTCCGTCCGCCATTCTCGCGCTTGCAGACGGCACGGTCTTTCGTGGCTATTCCATCGGCGCTTCCGGTCATACGATTGGCGAAGTGGTGTTCAACACCGCCATCACCGGATACCAGGAAATCCTTACCGACCCGAGCTATTCGCGGCAGATCGTCACGCTGACGTATCCGCATATCGGCAATTACGGCGTCAACGGTGAGGATGTCGAGGCAACGAAAGTCCATGCCGCCGGCCTGATCATCAAGGATCTGCCGATTCTGGCCTCCAGCTTCCGCAAGGAGCACACGCTCGCGCATTACCTCAAGCAGGAAAAGGTGGTGGCGATCGCCGGCATCGATACCCGCAAGCTGACCCGCATCCTGCGCGAGAAGGGCGCCCAGAACGGCTGCATCCTGGCCGGCGAGGACAATGTGCAGAAGGCCATCGACCTGGCCCGCTCGTTCCCCGGCCTGGCCGGCATGGACCTGGCCAAGGTGGTGTCGGCCAGGGAGCCGTACGAATGGACCCAGTCCGAGTGGAAGCTCGGCGCCGGCTACGGCAAGCAGGAGCAGCCGCAGTTCCACGTGGTCGCCTATGACTACGGCGTCAAGTTCAACATCCTGCGCATGCTGGCCCAGCGTGGCTGCAAGGTGACGGTGCTGCCGGCCCAGGCCAGCGCGGCCGACGCGCTGGCGCTCAACCCGGACGGCATCTTCCTGTCCAACGGACCCGGCGACCCGGAGCCGTGCGACTACGCCATCGCCGCCACGCGCGAGTTCATCGCGCGCGGCATTCCCACGTTCGGCATCTGCCTGGGCCACCAGATCATGGCCCTGGCCGTGGGTGCGAAGACGCTCAAGATGAAGTTCGGCCACCACGGCGCCAACCACCCGGTCAAGGACCTGGACGACGGCCGCGTGGTGATCACCTCGCAGAACCACGGCTTCGCCGTGGATGCCGCCACGCTGCCGGCCAACGTGCGCACCACGCACGTGTCGCTGTTCGACGGCTCGCTGCAGGGCTTCGCGCTGACCGACAAGCCGGCGTTCTGCTTCCAGGGCCACCCGGAAGCCTCGCCCGGCCCGCACGACGTGGCTTACCTGTTCGACCGCTTCACCAAGATGATGGCGGACGCGCGCAAGTAAGCGCGGCGCAACGGACCGGCAACGAAGCAGAACCGAAGAAGAAACGAAGACAGCAAGACCCAGGAACCAGCAGGAACCCCCCATGAACGCCTTCATGCACGCCACGCTCGGCATCACCGATTTCTGGACCTATGTGCTCGGCACGATCTTCATCGTGCTGCTGCCGGGGCCGAATTCGATGTACGTGCTGTCGGTCGCCGCCCAGCGCGGCGTGCGCGCGGGCTACAAGGGCGCCTGCGGGGTGTTCCTGGGCGACGCGGTCCTGATGGTGCTGTCGGCGGCGGGCGTGGCCTCGCTGCTGCAGGCCAGCCCGGCGCTGTTCTACGTGGTGAAGTACATCGGCGCGGCCTACCTGGGCTGGATCGGCCTGCAGATGCTGCGCGGCGCGCTGCGCAGCTGGTCGCAGCGCGGCACCGAGGCCGGGCCCGAGGCGCCCGCGGCCGCGCCGGCGGACCGCGCCAACCCGTTCCGCAAGGCGCTGGTGGTGAGCCTGCTCAATCCCAAGGCGATCCTGTTCTTCATCTCCTTCTTCATCCAGTTCGTCGATCCGCAGTTCGGCCATCCGGCGCTGTCGTTCGCGGTGCTGGGGCTGGTGTGCCAGGTGTTCAGCTTCGCCTACCTCACCTCGATCATCTTCGCCGGCGCCAGGCTGGCGGAGATGTTCCGCCGCCGCCGGCGCCTGTCGGCGGGCATGGCCAGCGGGGTGGGCGCCATGTTCATCGGCTTCGGCGCGAAGCTGGCCACGGCCACCCTGAACTGAATCGAATCCTGATATCCGGCGCGGCCCGCGCGAGCGCGCGGCCGGCCAACAAAGAGAGCGTGCAATGCCAAAGCGCACAGACATTAAGAGCATCCTGATCATCGGCGCCGGCCCCATCATCATCGGGCAGGCGTGCGAGTTCGACTATTCCGGCGCCCAGGCCTGCAAGGCGCTGCGCGAGGAAGGCTTCAAGGTCATCCTGGTCAACTCCAATCCGGCCACGATCATGACCGACCCCAACACGGCCGACGTGACCTACATCGAGCCGATCACCTGGGAAGTGGTCGAACGCATCATCGAGAAGGAGCGCCCCGACGCCATCCTGCCGACGATGGGCGGCCAGACCGCGCTGAACTGCGCGCTGGACCTGCACCGCCACGGCGTGCTGGACAAGTACAAGGTGGAGCTGATCGGCGCGTCGCCCGAGGCCATCGACAAGGCCGAGGACCGCCAGAAGTTCAAGGAAGCGATGACCAAGATCGGCCTGGGCTCGGCCAAGTCCGGCATCGCCCACTCGATGGAAGAAGCGCTGGCCGTGCAGTCGCAGATCGCCAGGGAAACCAGCACCGGCGGCTACCCGATCGTGATCCGCCCGTCCTTCACGCTGGGCGGCTCGGGCGGCGGCATCGCCTACAACCGCGAGGAATTCGAGGAAATCTGCAAGCGCGGCCTGGATCTGTCGCCCACGCGCGAGCTGCTGATCGAGGAATCGCTGCTGGGCTGGAAGGAATATGAGATGGAAGTGGTCCGCGACAAGGCGGACAACTGCATCATCATCTGCTCGATCGAGAACCTGGACCCGATGGGCATCCACACCGGCGACTCGATCACCGTGGCCCCGGCGCAGACCCTGACCGACAAGGAATACCAGATCCTGCGCAATGCCTCGCTGGCGGTGCTGCGCGAGATCGGCGTGGACACCGGCGGCTCCAACGTGCAGTTCTCGATCAACCCGGCCGACGGCCGCATGATCGTGATCGAGATGAACCCGCGCGTGTCGCGCTCGTCGGCGCTGGCCTCCAAGGCCACCGGCTTCCCGATCGCCAAGGTCGCGGCCAAGCTGGCGGTCGGCTACACGCTCGACGAACTCAAGAACGAGATCACCGGCGGCCAGACCCCGGCCTCGTTCGAGCCGTCGATCGACTACGTGGTCACCAAGGTGCCGCGCTTCGCCTTCGAGAAATTCCCGCAGGCCGACAGCCACCTGACCACCCAGATGAAGTCGGTGGGCGAGGTGATGGCGATGGGCCGCACCTTCCAGGAATCGTTCCAGAAGGCGCTGCGCGGCCTGGAAGTCGGCGTGGACGGCCTGGACGACAAGTCCACCGACCGCGACGAGATCGTCGAGGAAATCGGCGAAGCCGGCCCGGACCGCATCTGGTACGTGGGCGATGCCTTCCGCATCGGCATGTCGCTCGAGGAAGTGCACGCCGAGACCGACATCGACCCGTGGTTCCTGGCCCAGATCGAGGACATCGTCAAGACCGAGACCCTGGTCAAGGCGCGCAAGCTCGGCAGCCTGTCGGCGGCCGAGCTGCGCCACCTGAAGCAGAAGGGCTTCTCCGACCGCCGCCTGGCCAGGCTGCTCGGCGCCAAGCCGGCCGAGGTGCGCGCCGCGCGCCATGCCGCCGGCGTGCGCCCGGTCTACAAGCGCGTGGACACCTGCGCGGCCGAGTTCGCCACCAACACCGCCTACATGTACGGCACGTACGAAGCCGAGCATGGCGAGTGCGAGGCGCAGCCGACCGCCAACAAGAAGATCATGGTGCTGGGCGGCGGCCCGAACCGGATCGGCCAGGGCATCGAGTTCGACTACTGCTGCGTGCATGCCGCGCTGGCGCTGCGCGAGGACGGGTACGAGACCATCATGGTCAACTGCAACCCGGAAACCGTGTCGACCGACTACGACACCTCGGACCGCCTGTACTTCGAGCCGCTGACGCTCGAAGACGTGCTGGAGATCGTCGACAAGGAAAAGCCGGTCGGCGTGATCGTGCAGTACGGCGGCCAGACCCCGCTGAAGCTGGCGCTGGACCTGGAAGCCAACGGCGTGCCCATCATCGGCACCAGCCCCGACATGATCGACGCCGCCGAGGACCGCGAGCGCTTCCAGAAGCTGCTGCAGGAACTCGGCCTGCGCCAGCCGCCCAACCGCACCGCGCGCGCCGAGGACGAGGCGCTGCGCCTGGCCGAGGAAATCGGCTACCCGCTGGTGGTGCGCCCGTCCTACGTGCTGGGCGGCCGCGCGATGGAAATCGTGCATGAGCCGCGCGACCTCGAGCGCTACATGCGCGAGGCCGTGAAGGTGTCGCACGACTCCCCGGTGCTGCTGGACCGCTTCCTCAACGACGCCATCGAGTGCGACGTCGACGCCCTGTGCGACGGCCAGCGCGTGTTCATCGGCGGCGTGATGGAGCACATCGAGCAGGCCGGCGTGCACTCGGGCGACTCCGCCTGCTCGCTGCCGCCGTACTCGCTGGCCCAGGCCACCGTGGACGAGCTCAAGCGCCAGACCGCGGCGATGGCCCGCGCCCTGAACGTGATCGGCCTGATGAACGTGCAGTTCGCCATCCAGCACACCGACGGCCAGGACGTGGTCTACGTGCTGGAAGTGAACCCGCGCGCCTCGCGCACGGTGCCTTACGTGTCCAAGGCCACCGGCCTGTCGCTGGCCAAGATCGCCGCGCGCTGCATGGCCGGCCAGTCGCTGGACTCGCAGGGCATCCACGACGAAGTGGTGCCGCCGTACTTCAGCGTCAAGGAAGCGGTGTTCCCGTTCAACAAGTTCCCGGGCGTGGACCCGGTGCTCGGACCCGAGATGCGCTCCACCGGCGAGGTGATGGGCGTGGGCAAGACCTTCGGCGAGGCGCTCTTCAAGAGCCAGCTCGCCGCCGGCTCGCGCCTGCCGGAGAAGGGCACGGTGCTGCTGACCGTGAAGGACAGCGACAAGCCGCACGCCGTCAGCGTGGCCCGCATGCTGCACGAGATGGGCTACCCGCTGGTGGCCACGCGTGGCACCGCCTCGGCGATCGAGGCCGCCGGCATTCCGGTGCGCGTGGTCAACAAGGTCAAGGACGGCCGCCCGCACATTGTCGACATGATCAAGAACGGCGAGCTGGCGCTGGTGTTCACCACCGTGGACGAGACCCGCACCGCCATCGCCGACTCGCGCTCGATCCGCATCTCGGCGCTGGCCAACCGGGTGCCGTACTACACCACCATCGCCGGCGCGCGCGCCGCGGTGGAAGGCCTCAAGCACCTGCAGAGCCTGGAGGTCTACGACCTGCAGGGCCTGCACGCCTCGCTGGCCTGAGCGCCGCGGGGCCCGGCCCGGCCGGGCCCCCGGGCCGCCCGCAGTTGCTGCGGGCGGCAGTCTTGGCCTAAACTACGGCAATCTGGTCGGTCAGGGCCGACGACCCAATCTGAGAACAACCTGAAAAGCCGCGGTTGAGCGGAAGTGCCCGGGCACGTTGCCGGTGCATGGTTCCCGCTCCGCTGCGGCTCATTTTTTTGCAGAACGAAAGACATGAGCACGATTCCGATTACCAAGCGCGGCGCAGAGTTGCTGAAAGAAGAGCTGCAGCGCCTGAAGGCGGTCGAGCGTCCCGCCGTGATCAATGCCATTTCCGAAGCGCGCGCGCAGGGTGATCTCTCGGAAAACGCCGAGTACGACGCCGCCAAGGAGAAGCAGGCCTTCATCGAAGGCCGCATCCTGGAAGTGGAATCCAAGCTGTCGGCCGCGCAGGTCATCGACCCGAGCCAGCTCGACACCGACGGCCGCATCGTGTTCGGCGCCACCGTGGACCTGGAAGACCTGGAATCCGGCAAGCCGGTGTGCTACCAGATCGTCGGCGACGACGAGGCCGACCTCGACAGCGGCAAGATCTCGGTCAGCTCGCCCATCGCGCGCGCGCTGATCGGCAAGTTCGAGGGCGACGTGGCAACCGTGCTGGCCCCTGGCGGCGAGCGCGAATACGAAGTCATCACGGTTCGCTACATCTGAACGATCAACGAGGCTTCGTGTTCTCCTCTTCCTATTCCAGCCTGCCGCCCCTGCCGCATCGGATCTTTCTCCTGCTGACCGTGGTCTGGGCCGGCAGCCTGTGGACGGTGGGCTACATGGTGGCCCCAACCCTGTTCGCCGTGCTGCCCAGCCGGGAAACCGCCGGCCTGATCGCCGGCCAGTTGTTCCGCACCGAAGCCATTCTCGGCATCGTGGTGGGCGTGCTGCAACTGGCGTTGTGCAACCTGATGATCCGCCGCGGCGCGGGCCGCTACCGCGGCCTGCGCTGGCTGGTGCTGGCCATGCTGGTGTGCGTGCTGGCCGGCTATTTCGGCATCCAGCCGTTCATGGAAGATCTCAAGGACAAGGCGTCCGCGCTCGGCGTGGGCGTGTCGGAGTCGCCCTACAAGGGCCAGTTCGGCATGCTGCACGGCGTGTCGAGCGTGATCTACCTGGTGCAGAGCCTGCTGGCCCTGGTCATGGTGTGGCGCGCAGCGGCGCCACGTTCGGCGGGCGAATAAGAAGTCGTTTCAAAAAGATCCTGGCGTCGTTGCGCGGCACGGCAAGTACCAGCTGTACTGTCTGCGGCCGCGCCTGGCCAGGACCGCTTCGCTTCATGTTGAAACAACTTCTAAGCCCGAATAAGCCACATGGCCCGAAGCGCGGCCCTGGCCGCGCCGGGCAGCGCTTCAGTCGAGCGCCTTCTTCTTCTGGCTGGACGGACGCGGACGCGCGCGCTTGACGTTGCCGCCGGCGGTCACGCGCTCGTTGCCGAGCACCGTCACCTGCGAGCGCTTCGGGCGGCGGTTGGGCGCCGCGCTGGGCTTGCGCACCGTCACGGTGCGCGGGGCGGCGCCGCCCCGCGGCGCCAGCCGGCCCAGTTCCTGGGGACGGTTTTCCTTGAGGACGGCCGGACCGGGGCGCCATACCACCAGCAGCTTGCCGATGTGCTGGATCGGGGCCGCGTCGAGATCCTCGCAGATGGCTTCGTAGATGGCGATGCGGTTCTCGCGGTCGTCGCCGAACACACGGATCTTGATCAGGTCGTGCGAGGCCAGGCTGCGGTCGATTTCCGCCAGCACCGGGCGCGTCAGGCCGTCGGCGCCGATCATCACGACCGGGTTGAGGCCGTGGGCGCGGGAGCGGAGTTCGGAGCGCTGGGCTGGAATAAGTTGAAGAGCGGGCATAGATAAAGCGCAGGCGAGGGCGCAAATGGGCGCGGGTTAGTGCAAACGGGCGCGCAGCTCGGTGCGCAAACCAGGGCACCGAAGTGCCGAAAAAACGAATCGGCGCGTATTATCCGTCAAACCGGCGCCGTCGGGCTGCAAAAACAGCAAAACGAATGAAAAACGCGCGGCCGCTCCCGGACCGGGGCGGCGCGGCAAATGGTTTCCGGGGCGGGTGCCCAGCGCAGGCATCAGGCGAGTTTCAGGCAGGTATCAGGCAGGTTTCACAGGCAAATGGCCAAGAACAAATTCAATCAGTCGTGGCTGCACGACCATATCAACGATCCGTATGTGAAGCTGGCGCAGCGCGAGGGCTATCGTGCCCGCGCCGCTTACAAGCTCAAGGAGATCGACGAGCAGGACAAGCTGATCCGTCCCGGCCAGGTCATCGTCGACCTCGGCGCCGCGCCGGGCAGCTGGAGCCAGTACGCGCGCAACAAGCTGGCGGCGTCGCCGCGCGCCAAGGACGGTGGCATCGACGGCGCGGTGGTGGCGATCGACATCCTGCCGATGGAAGCCGTCGCCGACGTCACTTTCATCCAGGGCGATTTCCGCGAGGAGCCGGTTTTCCGCCAGCTCGAGGAAATCGTGCTGGCCGCCTCCGGCGGCGCGAAGATCGACCTTGTTTTGTCGGATATGGCCCCCAATCTGTCCGGGGTGGCCTTCGCGGACGCGGCGCGCATCGATTACCTGTGCGACCTGGCGCTGGAATTTGCGCAGGCCCATTTGAAGCCGGAGGGCTCATTGCTGGTAAAGTGCTTCCATGGCAGCGGTTATAGCCAGATCGTGGAGAAGTTCAAGCGCCAGTTCAAGGTGGTCGCCAAACGCAAGCCCAAGGCGTCGCGCGACAAGTCTTCCGAGACCTTCATTCTTGGGCGTTACCTCAAGTCGGTGGGGTGAGATGGGCCAGCGGGACGGGCCTATCGCATCGATGAATTTGCTTTTCCCCCCGGCACCGGGCACTGCATTACAATGCAGCTATCCCGTTGGCAAGGCGTTCGTAAAGGAGTTTGGCCTTGAATAACAACCTGTTTCAAAAGGCGGCAATCTGGCTCGTGATCGCGCTGGTGTTGTTT
>Ga0255338_1001389_pt1 | contig 46432 bp, 39 predicted proteins | sample MeOH1_35cm_T4_19_FD_203715 | JGI IMG/M metagenome (GOLD analysis project Ga0255338, IMG submission 203715) | Sandy soil microbial communities from University of British Columbia, Vancouver, Canada - MeOH1_35cm_T4_195 | ecosystem: Engineered > Artificial ecosystem > Sand microcosm > Unclassified ...
AATAATCAGCATTAAACTTTAACGGAATATTTATATCTGCCAACACCTTTATTCCTGTATTGTAAAAAGCAAAATCGTTGTACCCAGATAAATTACCAAGTGGATTAACTTTAATGTTTCCCTCGTAAGTAAGCTTATCGGGAAGGTTAGATAAAAATCCAGTGATATTACTATTGGAGGTTGTTAGTGAAATTGTTTTTACACTCGGAAATACCGTTGTTCCAACCCTGGTTGCGCGATTTATATTAATATTGGCAAGCTGGTTTGTTGAGAGATTAACAACCGTATTAGCTACTGAGTTTACCGATTTTATATTTGATAAATTACCGGAGAATTCAGCCCCAAACTCATTTATCAGCTTAAAATTAAAGGTGGCACTACTCAACTGGAAGTTGGAAGCCTGAACGTTTTTTAAAAAGTCAAGTCTTGTTGTGTCAAGCGGGATAGCAATATTTTGTTGTCCAAAATATCCCTCGATATAATCAGGCACCAATGATGAGTAGGTTAATTCGGCCTTTGCGCCTTGTCCGTAATTTACCACTACAGGGTTTGCAATCGGGTCTACTATTACCGTATAGGTTTGAACAATAGTATTGTATATTGTTCCGCTGAGCCCCCTCATATTAAGGCTATAACCAGAAAGGTCATATGTTTTAACAAGAGAGTTAACACCGGGAGGAACTTTTTCAGAGAAAACCAATGGCGCTCCATTTTTTGTAGCGCTTGTGATTTTGTAAACAAGATCTAATGGCTCGGCCAGATCGTTACTAAATTTCACTTGCAGTTGCCCGCTTCTAATATCAATTTTTTTTAAGGCCACTCCATTACTTAAATTAAACGCAAGCTCACTTGGAGGAAAAAACGTAAGAGTTTGACCGGGCGTTAGTGTGGTAGGTATAACTGCAGGAACAGTAAAGGTGTTTACAATAGTTGTATCAGGTATTTTTATCAGTGAATCCAGTTTAACCGCGGTGATTGTACGTGTAACATTTATGTTCAGTAATCCGCTGTTATCCGGCTGAAAAATTGAATCACCCACAAAGTTTTTTATATTAAGATTACTGTTAACAAGGGGAAGAACAACATCTACGTCCCAGGAGGCAACTGTAGGCTTGCGGCAAAACCATGAAAAAAGTATTAATGGCAGCAGAACTGCTATTTTTTTTAAAACGCGCACTTTTACAAATATAAATTATTTAAGTGAGGCTATAAAATGTTAAATCAGCTGAATAACCAGCGGATTTTGAGTATATTTGACAAGTCTTATCATGAAACTCGGATTAAGGTTTTTTATATCCTGGATTTTATCTGCCCTCACCATGTTTACCCTGTTTTATATCTGGCATGGTATCTTTTTAAATGATTTTAAACGTATTCAATTTCCGTTAACCTGGTTTGTAACCTTTGCTGCGTTCACTTATCTTATTTTTGGAGCAGGCATTTACTTTCTTTACGAATCTTCTCTTTTAAAATGGATTGACAACTGTTGGGTGCGCGGGGTTGTTAGCGGTGTAATTGCGGGATTTTCACTGTTTATGATAGCAACTATTGTAAACATTTCAATTACCAAAAACCTCAGCAAGCAACATTTGCTGGTAGATTGCATATGGCAAATGGCCGAGCAAACCATTGGCGCTTTAACAGTTGTTCTTCTGAAATTTGTTATCCGCGAACGCATCCCCGAAGAAATTTAGTCTCCAAACATCCATTAATTGTTATCTTTAAAACATATTTATGCAAGGCTTGCTTTCGTTTATTAAATCAAAACAGTTCTTCCTGCACCTCGCTTTTATTCTGGTTTCACTATTTCTCATTTTCTTTCTGATCATTAAATGGCTATCAGCTTATACTGATCATGGCGAATATGTTGCTGTACCCGATTTCAAGGGCACAGAAGTTCCAAGGCTGGATGAATTTATTCAGGGAAAAGAAATAACCTATCAGATCATTGACAGTATTTACGATCCCAAACAAAAGCCCGGTATTGTTATCAGACAGGATCCTGAGCCAAATTCTAAAGTTAAACACAATAGAACCATATATCTTTACGTTACAGGACTTGTTGCCCCGCAAATAAAAATGCCCAGGCTTATTGACCGAAGTGAACGTCAGGCCCGGCTGATTATTGAAACTTATGGCCTCAAAGTAGGGCATGTGACAGAAAAAAATGCTGATTGTAATGGCTGCGTTCTTGCCCAACTGGTAGATGGCAAAGAAATTGCGGCAGGAGAACCGGTAAAAAAGGGAAGTGTGGTATCGCTGGTTGTTGGGGTTAAGGATAATTACTTTGCTTCACCTTCCGATAGCATTGTTAACGATACACCAGATTTTAATAATGATTAAATGAAGATAAGATATAGTATATTTTTTTTATTGCTTCAAATTTTTACTTTCCGGGCAATGGCACAGGAAGGCCTGAGGCCACTAAACGGAAATCTTAACTATATATACAAGGATCTTGCTTCTCCAAAATCAAAACAAAACATTGGTCAGCATAACAAAGCAAAGGTTAATATTTAGTTGCCTTTCAAAGAAGATTTTTCATACGCCTCCACCCTGTTCTATCCCGATCAATCTTTATGGAGTGATTCTTCAACGTATGTGAACACAGGCTACGGAATAGCTCCAATGGGCATTGGCGTTGCAACATTTGACGGCCTTAACAAACGTGGTTATCCTTACACCCCTAATCTGTTGAATATGTCGCAATCATTGCCGGCAGATACTCTTACTTCAAAACCCATCAACGTTTATACTTCCGGCACACAAACCCTGCAGCCATCGGATAGTGTGGGACTAACGTTTTATTATCAGGCGCGCGGAAGAGGTGATTCCCCTGAGCAAACAGACTCACTTATACTTGATTTTTATAAGCCAAACCAGAATATCTGGGTATCGCGCGTTTGGTATTCTAAAGGCAATACAAGCGCTAATACAAACGACACTATTTTTAAACGGGGCTTTGTAATGCTTGACACAGGATACCTTCAGGATGGCTTTAAGTTTCGTTTCAGAAATAAAGCAACAACTGCCGGAAATTTTGATCACTGGCACCTCGATTACATTTACCTTAATAAAAACCGCAGCATAATTGCCGATACCACCTACGACGACATCGCAATTGGTTACGTTCCCACCTCATTTCTTTCGAGATACACCTCAATACCATGGCAGCAATATAACGTTTCGGAAAAAGCCTCTAAAAATTCAGTGTTCATCAGAAACAATAACAACAATACTGCTACTCCAATTAACATGACTTATGAGTATCTGACGTTTGATAATACAAGTACCCTCACTTATTCATATACCGGAGGCGCAAACCCTGATATTAAACCTTTTAAATATTTTGGATGGAGTAATTTTGTCAATCATAGCAATCCTCCTGCTACTTATACTTTTAATACGTTTACTGATAGCGCTGACTTTAAAATTAAACACTACATATTCAAAGCCAGCTCAGCCGATTTTTTTCCAGGTAATGATACCGTTATACAATATCAGCGATTCAGAAATTATTACGCGTTTGATGACGGTTCATCTGAAGGTGGCTATTATGTGCTGGGACAGGGAGGTAAAATGGCTCTGAAAATCAAAGTGAATGTAACTGATACCTTGCGCGCTGTAAGAATTTATTTTGATCCTGTTGGATCTATAAATACCGCTGAGACTTACAATTTCAGAATAAATGTTTACACAGATAATAATGGTGCGCCCGGCTCTCTGATGTATAAGGACAGCCTTATGCAACCAAAGTATTATTCCAACGCAACTGTTAACACAGCCCCTGAATATACGTTAACAACCCCTCTTATTTTAAGCCCTGGCGAATATTTCATAGGCTTTCAGCAATTTGTTTCAACCGGAATTACAGTTGGCTTTGATAAAAACACCGATCGCAAAGAATATTTATTTTATGACTCAGGTAATGGCTGGACTCAGTCAGGAATTTATGGCGCGTTGATGCTCCGCCCTGTATTTGGTTCAAAAATATCAGCACCTGTTGGCATTACGGAAAATGGATTTACTTCAAATAATTTATTTTCAGTTTATCCAAATCCTTCCAACGATCAGCTTACAATTCGATTAAAAGAAAATAAAAAAGCATCTTTCCAACTCATTAATACAACCGGTCAAATTTTGCTTCAAAATGAATTAAGCACTCCGGTTAATGTTCTTAACACAACGCTTTTACCAAATGGCGTTTACTTTTTAATTCTAAATACTGATGATCTTCGCACACAAAGACAGAAGATCATCATTCAGCACTAACAGTTCATGCAGGATTTTGAAGAGGATGTGGAAGACCTGGGTTCTGATGAAGGCACAGGTTTATACGAACATCATAACATAAAAGTTGATAAGGGTCAGGTGATGATGCGGATTGATAAATTCATCATGATCCGCATCTCAAATACCACCCGAACCAAAGTTCAGAATGCCTGTGAGGCCGGATCGGTGCTGGTTAACGGGAAACCTGTGAAATCAAATTACAGGATTAAACCGGGTGATGAGATATCAATTGTTCTTACTGTTCCTCCACGCGATGTTGAAGTTGTTCCGGAAAATATTCCTGTTGATATTGTTTATGAAGACGATTACATTGTTTTAGTAAACAAAAAGCCAGGCATGGTGGTTCATCCGGGTTACGGCAATTACCGCGGAACACTTGTTAACGCGCTTGCCTATCATTTTCAGAATCTCCCGAAAACAAGAACAAAATTAAATAACGATCAGTACATGGACCGTCCGGGGCTTGTACACCGCATCGATAAAAACACCTCAGGTATTATCATCATTGCAAAAACAGAACTTGCAATGACAAGGCTTGCAAAAGATTTTTACGACCGCACAATGGATCGTAAATATGTTGCGCTGGTTTGGGGCGATTTAAAAAATGACAGTGGAACTATTATCGGCAATGTTGGCCGTAATCTAAAGAACAGGAAAGTGATGGATGTTTTTCCTGAAGGCAGCGAGTACGGAAAACACGCCGTTACACATTACAAAGTATTAGAGCGTTTTGGATACGTAACATTTGTAGAATGCAAACTGGAAACCGGACGCACGCATCAGATTCGTGTTCACTTCAAGCATATTGGCCACCCACTGTTTAATGATAATGAATATGGCGGCGACATTATTTTAAAAGGATTAAACACCGCTAAATACAGGCAGTTCATTCAAAACTGTTTTGATCTTTTACCTAGACAGGCCCTTCATGCAAAAACCCTTGGTATTACGCATCCAATTACAGGAGAAAAACTTTTCTTTGACAGCGAAATTCCTGCAGACATGCAGGCCGTGCTTGAAAAATGGAGAAGATTTGTGAAGGATAAAGTGCTGGATTAACAAAGATTTTATTTTGTAGATTTCGCAGATTAAACGAGAATGCCATCATAATAAGGAGCAGCTTTATTTGCAGGAAGCAGCCGAAGCGATTTTTCAGAATTTACATTGCTAATGATTATTCACTTCTTGTGGCCATAACAGCACCTCGCCATTAATAGAAAGTTTTGGAAGGGAAACATGGAGGATTACTTAACCTCCGGCCACTATTCAACTTCTGTGAGTTTGATCTTCTTTTGCAACAAATGCAATGCAATTCCAACACTACCTCCAAACCCTTTAAGCCTTTCATAATGCGCAGGTGAATACGCCGTTTGTCTCATTACGGTAAATTTTTTTTCTACTATATTCATCCTGCTTGCAACTCCTGCATTAACATTTGCAAAAAGTGAAAAAGTTTTTCCTATGTATATATTCAATTGCAATCCAATGGTCCCTCCAAAGCATGTTTTAGATTCGTTATACTGTTTGGAACCGGAAATTTCCTGAACTTTATAACCCGGATTACCATCAGTATAGTGCAGCGTATCGTAAGCTGTAAGAGTTGTTTCAACGTTAAGTTTATTCACAAGAAAACCTGCATCAGCCGATAATTCAACTCCAATTTTCTTTTTTTGCTGATAAGGAATTAATATATAACTGGCGTTTAATGTGTAAGCCTGACTATGTATTTTTTCCTCTATTATCTGCCCGGTATATATAATTGGAAAAGGAAAAAGAAACACAATTACCAGCTCAGCCTCGCCCCTACCACCTTTAAATTCCTTTCGTTCTTCCGGCAATGCCCATACACCTAAACGAATCCTGCTGTTTAGGTTATATTGGAGTCCCATATTCACATAGGTTGATCTATTTTTTTCTTTTGGGGGTCCGCCAAAAGAACCAAAAAAATAACCCACGTATTTTTGCGACTCATATGCATCCCATGTATTTCCTGAAAGCAATAACGAACGACCCGCCGATAGCATAAAATGTATTCGGTTGTAAGAAAAACTTTTGCTTTTTAACCATCGGTCAAAATCAGGAAATCCGCTCTTTTTTCTGATAATATTACTGTCTGTTGGTAATAATTTATTAGCCACAGTAATTTCATAACAAGAAAGAAAAATAATAAGAATCAAAAAGCATTTTGGCAGGTTAATCCCTTTAGGAGTATATTCATTACAAAACACTCTTCTGAAAAATCATTTATTCATTAACCCACCCTACCAGTATTAGAACATCTTCTGCATCCACGCTTTCCCAACCTGGCTTAGTGTTATTCCATACTCCGATGCCCTGCTGATAACTTTCTTCGCCCATAGTAATTTCCTTTACCATAGCGGCTATATTTTTTTCGGCTTTAAAATTCTTAGGTTGAAAATGAAACTTACCAACTTCTTTATCATTCAGTTTTACAACGTGTCCGTATGAATTTGTTTTACACTCGTAACTAAAGCCATTCGATGGTTTTGTAAATTGCTGATCGGTTACTGTATTTGCGGCTAAATCAACAAGTATTTGTTTGCTTCCAAGAAATACCACCGCCTGATCTTTACTGAGTTTATCCACTGTGGCCGGCTGCGCTTCCGGCTTAATCACTATTTTACCTATAGCTGTGTTTGTTTTTGAATCAACGTTAACTTTGTAAAAGGTAAGCTCGGTATTCTCTTTATTAAAATAAGCGTACACAAGGTTACTATTATCAATCCACCACATTATGGGATCAGGGTTTTTACCACCGGCCATTTGCCCATAACCCGCATCTTTCACTAATTCAACTTTCGGTTTATTCTGAGGGTATAAATTAAGTTTAAACGGACTCGAGGTTTTATCAAACTCAACATCCTGTCCTGGCTTTGCTTTGAATAAAAGATTCTTTACCTCCCCATACTGATTGGTTTTAAAATTATACACCGAATAAAACTTTCCTTTAAATGCGTCATTGGTATAATAGATGGCACTGTCGTTGCTGCAGCGGATAAGATTAGCACGACCATCAAACAGTATTTTCTTTTCCTTCAGATCAATAATATTTCCAATTCCTGTTATGAAATAACGGTCCTTATACAAAACAGGTTTACCAAGGTCTGTACGAATATAATCCTTACCTTCTTTCTTACCGCTCACTACCAGCAATTCTTCCCTGCCGGTAAAGTGTCCGTTTGTGAAGTTATACCTGTAAATTTTTTGACGAAATTCAGATCTGCTTTCCGGATCTACATGCACAACAATTAACCCCTGCTTAACGTCCTGTGCACCGGCAATGGCAGCCGAAAGAAAACACAAACAAAAATACAACCTGGCAATCATTTACTTATTCTTAAAAAAATCAAACAGTAATCTTACCCCAATTCCTGTTCCACCTTTAGGGCGATAACCATCCTTTGCCGGAATAAAAGCAGGGCCTGCAATGTCAAGATGATAATACGGATAGTTTGTAAATTTCTCAAGGAACTTTCCGGCAGTAATTGCCCCTGCTAAAGGACCACCAAGATTTTTCTGATCGGCAATATCGCTCTTCACCAATTCCCAGTAGTCATCCCAAAAAGGAAATTCAGCAATACGCTCATGCACACTATATCCGCTTTGCACTAATTTCTGTTTTACTTTTTCATCAGCATTTCCCATCCCTACTATTGCAGCGGTTCCAATGGCCGCCATGGCTGCCCCGGTAAGAGTTGCAATATCAATTGTAAGTTTTGGTTCATAACGTTTCGCATAGTGCAACGCATCGGCCAGAATCATTCTTCCTTCCGCGTCTGAGTTCAGCATTTCAACAGTGCTTCCATCCATCATTGTAATAATATCGCCGGGAGCGAAAGCATTAAAGCCGGGACGGTTGTCTGTTGCAGGTACCAGCCCTATCACATGAACATCCAATTTGGCTTTGGCAATAGCGTACATGGTACAGCCAACCGCAGCGCCTCCGGCCATATCACATTTCATGGAATCCATGCTGTTTGGAGTAGGTTTTAAACTTAATCCGCCGGTATCATAAACCACGCCTTTTCCAACCAGCACATAAGGCTTCTTGTTTTTTGCATTCTTTGGTTTATATTCCATTACGGTGAATGTAGGCTCATCAACGCTGCCTGCGTTAACTGCAAGCAAACCTCCCATTTTTAGCTGCTGAATTTTAGATTTATTGAATACATCAACCTTAAAACCGGCTTCTTTTCCCATTTGTTTAAAAGCATTGGCAAGGGCTTCCGCATTTAAAACATTCACCGGTTCATTAACAAGATCGCGAGCTTTAAGGGTTGCCTGACAAACAATATTAAGCTCATTAATTTTTGCAGGGGAAATGCGTGAGTTGGCTATAATAACCGATTTTAAAGAATTTGGTTTTTTAACCGAAGGCTTATGGTGGATGAATTGATAATTAGCCAAAGCAATTCCTTCTGCAGCGGATAATGATAAAGATTCGTCCCTGGTTTGGTTATAAATGTAAACTTCCTCGCCTTTCTGCGCATTAACGCCGTCGGCTACTGCGGCTCCGTGTTTCCTTACTTGTTCATGCAAAGCATTCTTATCTTTCTTTGGATCAATTACCAAAATTGAAACATATTTACCAATATAATTATAGGTTAGAGATTTTTTTTCATCACCTTTAAGCTCCGTTGTAATATAATGATTCACCTTGTCAGGCAAACCAAATTCGTTAACAAATTTTGTAGTTAAAACCAGTACATGGGTTGCATCGGTTACTTTGCTTTTAAGAAGGATTTGTGCCATAATATAATAGTTGAAATACGAATATACACAATCACATCAAAAATAAAAACGATTAAGCCATTATAAATAGTTTATCTGGCATTTCTTTTGTTATACTTGTTTTGTTACCTTTAAACACGTAATGTTAAAATTGAAAGTTATATTTTTTTTAGTCCCTGTTTTTCTGCTGTTATCGTCTTTTAAACCTATTGACAAATACATTCGCAAAGCTGCAAGAAATACTGAAAAAGGAAATATTAAGGAGGCAAAAATATGGTATCAGAAGGCGCTTACCCATGATCCGGAAAATTACAAAGCTAACCTTGGAATGGGCCTTATACTTTGTGATCTTCTTGATAATTATTCCGCAGCCCTTCCTCATCTTGAAAAGGCTTACATGAAATCGAATAAAGATACGCTCGGCGATCTTTTGTATGCTTTAGGTAAATGCTATCACAACATCGGTCAATACGAAAAAGCCTTGTCGTTTTATGAGCGACTGAAGGGCTATGAAGATTACGAAGAGGAAATTGAATTTGATAAGGATATTGATAAGCGAAAAGAAGATTGTCGCTACGCTTTAGCGCATAAAGACACTTCGGCTGCCAATGAATGGTATATTGTAAACGCGGGCAAAACCATAAACTCCGATATGCCGGAATACGTGCCGGTAATAACACCGCAAAATGAACTCATTTTTACTTCGCGAAGAAAAGATGATGAAAAGGAACAGATCAGTTATCTGGATGGAAAATATTTTGAAAGTATGTACATCAGCAAAATAGATCAGTTTGGTTTTACAGCGCCGCGACGTTATACCCTACCTGATCAGGTGAAAGCACATTTTCTTAAACATCACGAATCGGTTGTTTCAATGAGCCCCGATGGAAAAAAATTATTCACGTTTAGAGATAATAAAGTTTTTGAGATAAACATTGATGAACGTACTTCTCAAAAACCTAAAAAACTTTTAAAAACTATTAATTTCGATTATTACCAAAGCCATGCTTTTCTTACTAAAGACGGCAATACTTTGTATTTTACCAGCGAAGCAAAAGGCGGACTTGGTGGGCTGGATATTTATCGTTCAGTTAAAATAAAAGAAGGCGAATGGGGAAAACCTGAAAATCTTGGAGAGCCGGTAAACACTTCGTTTGACGAAGACGCGCCTTTTATTACCGACGATGGAAAAACCTTATACTTTGCCAGCAACGGACATGAAGGATTTGGTAATTACGACATTTATAAAAGTGAATTTGCTGACGGCAAATGGAGCAAACCGGTAAACCTGGGCCAACCAATTAATTCGCCTGCCAACGATATTTTCATGGTTCAGGATAGCAAAGAAACATTTGGTTATTTTTCATCTTCACGCGTTGGCGGGCATGGAGATATGGACATTTACAAAATTGTTTACCTTAAAAACTTTGATAAGCAATGTCCTGCTTCCAATGTAGCGCAAATGAACCTGAGTATAAAAGATGTGGATTCAACAGATTTTAAAAATACTGTTGAAGTTAATATTCCTGCAAATTACAAGATCTTAAGCTATGAATGGAAGATTAACGACAGCCTTGTGAATACAACCGCACCGGTTCTTGAATTTGATTATAAACAGGCGGGAAATTACAGGGTTGAGTCAAAAATAATTGCTTATTGCGACACCTGCTTATCTCCTGTTATTGCCTGTAACGCCATTGCAAATAATTTTATAAAAGCGGGCATAGATACCGCCGCTATTGTAAAAGCTGACACAACACCGGTAGACCTTACAAAAGTAAAGGGGCAGCTTAGCAAAGAAGATTTGATAAGCATTGGGTTTAATGTAAATCCGGTTTTGTTTGATTTCAACAGCAGCCTTGTCAGGAAAGATGCCGATGAAATTCTTTTAACGAATAATAAAGTATTAAAGAAATACAAAACACTTTACATTGAAATTATCGGTTACACAGATTCAAGAGGTTCTGCTGCTTACAATAAAGCGTTATCGCAACGCAGGGCCAACAGCGTAAAACAATATCTTCTTAAAGGTGGAATAAAACCATCTCAAATAAAAATGCTATTGGGTAAAGGCGTTACCGAGCCCGCAGTTGACTGCAAAGGAAGCGAATGTGATGAACAGGCCCATCAGCAAAACCGCCGGGTTATTTTTAAAGTTTACAACAAATAGTTACTTTAGTAACCAAATGAATTTTCTTTTTGTTTTTATTGGAGGTGGGCTTGGAAGTATGGCCAGATACCTGATTGGTCTTGGCTTTCAAAAAACAAATTTCAGCCTTCCGTTGGCAACCCTTCTGGCAAATGTTTCGGCATGTATTATTTTTGCCATTACACTTAACCTCATTGAAAACAGAAACGACTCAACAAACATCAGACTTCTGGTACTTACAGGTATTTGCGGAGGATTAAGCACGTTTTCCACTTTTGGCCACGAAACCTTTCTTTTACTTAAGCAACATGCTTATTTCTGGGTTCTGTTAAATATTCTCATAAGCATTATATTGTGCGTGGGAAGCTTTTTCTTAATTAAAAGATAATGGACTTCAACAAACGAAAAGATCTTGTCTTTATCATTCTCGCCGGCTTTTTTGTAACCAACGCAATTGTTGCCGAACTCATTGGAGGCAAACTGGTTCAGTTCTTCGGATTATTTACACAAAGCATTGGTATTATACTCTGGCCGGTTGTGTTTGTTCTTACAGATTTGATTAACGAACACTATGGAAAGAAAGGTGTTAGACGCTTAACTTATATAACAGTTGGACTGATTGCCTACACTTTTCTTTTAATAATGGTGGCAATGGGCGTTCCCGCGGTTAGTTTTAGTCCGGTAAACGACAAGGATTTTGAAACTGTATTTGGACAAAGCCAGTGGATTATTGCCGGAAGTATTATTGCATTCCTTATCTCGCAATTGGTGGATGTTTATTTTTTCTGGGTTTTCAGAAACTTAACGGGAGGAAAACTGATATGGCTTCGCGCTACTGGCAGCACAATTATCAGCCAGTTAATTGACACCTTTGTTGTGCAATACATAGCTTTTGTAATTCCTGGAAAATGGAAGCTGAATGAATTTCTTGTGAATGCCAGCTGGGGTTATAGCTTTAAACTCCTTGTAGCCTTATGTCTTATTCCCTTTATTTACCTTGGGCATTATGCAATAAAGAAGTACCTGAAAAAAGAAGCGGAAACAAAAACAATTTAAAGTACTTATGGGTTCAATTGCTTTCTGAGCCATTCAATAGCCTTGTTTCTTTCAGAAAACAATTTAGTTTTTATGTGCGGACGATTAACCTTTAAATAAAAATTACCAACCATTTGCTGCCCGATTGAATTTACAATAAGTGCTTTAGCAATTGTATTCATCGAATATTCTTTACTTGCAACAAGCTCCCTTGCTTCTTTGGAAATAGATGAGAGAAAATGAGACGTTACTATGACGCAGTATTTACGGTCGCCCATCACTTCAATATTTGCCTCCTTAATAAGGTACAAATCTTCTACTTCAATTTGAACAGCTTCTTTTACAACAATTTCAATGATTCCTTCTTCAACCAATACCGAATCAAATTTCTCGGTACTACGAATGTTAGTTTGTCGCGAGGAGATCATAACATTCTAATTTAAGAATAATTTTTTATTTACCGCCTTTTCTGTGATGAAATTTCCTTTTTGAGTTACCTGGGCGACGTTTTTTAAATTCCTGTTTATTTTTTTCAGGATTATATTCAGGTCCTTCACCTAGTCCCTCCGGTAATGGCATTTTAGGCACCTCAATTCCCATCAAATTTTCTATCTGTGCAAATTTTCCCTGATCGCGCGGATTGATAAAAGTAATAGCCACACCCGCTTTTGAAGCCCGTGCCGTACGGCCAATCCTGTGAATATAATCTTCCGGATCCGGAGGAGCGTCGTAATTAACTACAAGGCTTATACCTTCAACATCAATTCCACGTGATAAAATGTCTGTTCCAATCAGTATTCGCAATTTCCTGCTTTTAAACTCCCGCATAATTTCCTCCCTCTCCGACTGGTCAAGATCCGAATGAAATGCTTTCACTGAACTATCAATATTCCGCAGCGTACGTTCAAGATTTTTTACATTTTCTTTTGTTGACGAAAAAATAATTACTGACTGGTAGTCTTCGTTTTTCAGAATTTCTTTTATAAGACCTTCCTTTTGGTTATCATAAACACTGAATGCCTGCTGAACAATTCCCGCGGCTGGTTTACTGATGGCAATATTTACCTGTTCAGGATTGTTTGAAATTTCTTTTGCCAACGCGCGTATTTTAGGTGGCATTGTTGCTGAAAACATTATGGTTTGCCTTTTCTTAGGAAGGTAATTGATAATTGTTTTCAAATCATCAATAAATCCCATATCCAGCATTCTGTCAGCTTCATCAAGTACCAGATGCTGCAGGTGCTCAAAATTTATTTTTCCTGATTGCAATAATGCAATTAAACGGCCCGGTGTAGCGCAAACAATATCTACACCTTCTTCTAATGCATGCCTTTGTTTTTCCCAGGTAATGCCATCGTTTCCTCCGTAAATGGCAATAGATCCCACAGAACAAAAATAACCCATGCCATCAATTTGCTGATCTATTTGCAGAACCAGTTCGCGCGTAGGCGCAATTATCAGTGCATTTAAATGGCGTTTGGGTGATTGTAAAATATGATTAATGATTGGTAATAAATATGCCGCGGTTTTGCCGGTTCCGGTTTGCGCGCAGCCAATCAGGTCCTTGCCGCTTAAAATAACAGGAATGGCCTGTTCCTGAATTGGGGTGGGCTGTTTATACCCCATGCTGTATAATCCTTCCATTAAGGATTCTTCAAACTTAAAGTCTTCGAAAGTCACAAATAATAATTAAAATGTATAATTATCGAAGATACGGTTTTTAAAGGAGGGAATTAAGTTAAACTTACAAAATATCCTTTGGAAGCCGCTCTTCATCATCGCGGTAATGCTCACGGGTATTAACAGGAGCGCGATTCTTTTTTCGGTTCATGCGCATCTGGAAAATATCAACCATAAATGCGAATACCATGCTAAAGTAAACATATCCTTTCGGAATTTCGTAACCAAAACCTTCTCCCATCAGGGTAAATCCAATCAACGCAAGAAAACTTAAGGCAAGCATTTTAAATGCCGGATGCCTGTTAACAAAATTGCTTATTGGCTCTGAAGCAACCAGCATCATTACTACAGAAACAATAACAGATACATACATTACCCAAATCTGCTTTACCATTCCCACAGCGGTAATAATTGAATCGAGAGAGAATACAATATCCATTATCAGTATTTGAATTACAACCTGCGTAAACCTGGCAACTTTAATATTTTTGCTAATATCACCTTCTTCGCCTTCCATTTTATGATAAATCTCTGTGGCGCTTTTATACAGCAGAAACAATCCGCCCGCAATAAGAATCAGGTCTCTGACAGAAATTCCTTTTTTGAACACTTCAAAAAGATCTTTTTCAAGTTTTAAAATGTAAGAAACAAGGGTTAGTAAACCCAGGCGAATAACAGCCGCGAGAATAAGACCATACCGCCGTGCTTTTTTTTGTTGTTGCTGTGGAAGTTTATTCGCTAAAATGGAAATGAAAATAATATTGTCAATTCCCAGTATCAGCTCAAGCGCGATAAGGGTTATGAGCGCAACAATTATTTCATAATCCATATAAACGGATTACAAAGTTTGTACCTATCGAGATAATTATTGGTTTAATTGATTTTCGTTATAATGCTGGATTGCTTTTTTTAATATATTTTTCGTCTCGTTCTTAAATTGCGAGTATTCGGAATAACTCACTCCCCAATACCCAATATTCGTTGAATTTGAATGAGAAATAGAATTGTTATTTCGCCTTTCAAAAAAATCAGAAACTAATCTTACCTGTTCCGGGCTATAACCAACTGTGGCCATAATTTGAGTTATTTCATTTGCCTTTTTATTTTGAGAGTTACAATAAATAATTTCAAAGAGACTTTGAAACTCGTTCAATAAATGATTAAATGAAACATTGTAATGATTAAGGGTTTCTCCAATTCTTCTTAACTTGATTTGTTGGGTAAGTGCTGTGGCAACTTCCGAGTTTAAAAACTTACTATCTAGTATCAAATCCTGCTTTTCAGGCTCAAATGTACTATCTAACATTTTAATTAAGAGGATCAAATATGTACTGCTATTACATCCGTTTATTTCAATTAACATCGATAATATTTTATTACGATACTCTTCAAATTCCGCTTTCAAATTAAACTTTTGTTCATCTTCGGCTTCAGTTAAAATAAAGTGCATTTGATGTATAAATTTATCCACAATTGTTAATTTTGACATCATGCTTTCATTATCTTTTAGCTGATCAATTATCCAGTTAAAAAATTTATTGCGACTTTCTTTTGTCAAAGTGACAAGATGGAATAACACTTTTGGTTTAATTAAATAAAAGTCTAAAAAGTCATAACTCTCAAAAATTTTCGAGTTTTGTATTTTATTAATGGCGGCTTCGCTCTTTGAATACTTCAAACAACCATCTAAAATAAGTATGTAATTCAAAAAAGCTGATTCCTTCTGAGAAATTTTTAACTGTGGGAGTAATTCCGCCTGCTCCTTTAGATTTTTAAGAATATTTATTGAATCATCAAAAATTTCAGGAATTTGTTTCCCTTGGATTTGTATTTTTAAAATAGAATCCTCAAGTAAGTCATCACCATCAAATTCACCTTCAAAAGGACTATCTAAGCCACTTGAACTCATAAATTCAACATGACTATTTTCATCAGAAATCTCATATCTCTCACTTTTAGATGTACTTACCGATAATTCAAGTTTTTCGATCAAAAATTTAGCAAAATCACTTTCAATATTATAAGTCCTTTCTCTGATTGATTTAATGCCAACATTATTCTCAACAGAAAAAATAAGATAAAAATCATCAACATATCTTATATAATGATAACCTTGGTTAAGATATTTTTCCAACACATAATCGTCAAAATCTGAAAAATATATTGAACTCAAAAAACTCGAAATTAAATTCTGATTCGAAACAGGCAATCCAAGGCGATTTTGCTGTAAATAAAGGAGTAATAAACTTATTGATTCTTTTGTACATTCATCGTAATTAAGTATTTTCTTTTGAATCGAAGAGCTTTTCTTATCGATAATATTTAAAAGAATTTTATGATTAATAGAGTAAAAAAAAGATTTTATATCTAATGAAAGTGCATAAATTTTGTATCCTGTTTTAGGAGATGTTAGTTGTTCTTTAAGCTGTACAAAATCTTTATAATCCGAATAATAGAATATTTTAGACCTTTCTGGTTTTTCAAAATCTATTTTCCCACCATAAAAAACATTAATATTTTTTTTTGAAAAAATTTCTTCATCTATTTGTATCGCCTTATCTATTAATTCTCTTATGTACATCCCTAACGCATAAAAAAGTATCATCGAATGCGTTGATAGAAACTGAAACTCTCTTACTTTATAGGCTTTTTGAACAGCAAAATATCTTGAAGAATAAAATTTATCTTTAAAATAATAAAACGAGTCCTTCGCGATGTATTCATCGTAAAAAACTTTAGGATTTATCGATTGAAGATCAACTTGTCGATAAAGACTAAAATCCAGATTATTATAAAGCGGGCTATCTTGTTGCAGTTGATATTGCAACAACTTCATAGCCTTTTCAACATGTCGAATTTTTAAAAAATGTCCTAAATGAAACTTGTACATATAAATTCACCTATTCCTCGTTTACGTAATAGAGCTTGTAGTATTTTAAACCCTTCTCTTCATCATAGCCCCGCTCCACGTAATCGTGGCGCCCGTGAATGTAAATGTGAAAGTTTTTATCAAGCTTTACAACACTCTTCATATACTTCTGATTCTTCTTAACGGCTGTTGGAGATACGTCAAATTCATCAATAGCGGTAAGATCCATGCGTTTATTAAAATCCTCGCGGTAATCTTTAAAAGCGCTGATAAGTTCAGGCTGCACAAGAACATCTTTTTCAAAATCTTTCAGATTGAATTTATCTTTCTCTTTAAAATAACCGGTACTCCTATTCAACATCATCATCTGATCCTGCTTAGGCACATTATTGGCTTCGGTTAAAACCTCCTCACAAAAACCGCGCGAGGTATCAATAAAATTTTTTGTATGATAATACGCGTTTGGTTTAATGGTTGCGTTTAAAAAATCCTCCTCCCAGTATAAAGCTATTTCCGCATTCCGGTTATTGGTATCAATAATGCTCATCTTGTAACCCTTGTTTTTCTCGGTATTAAAAACAAGACAGCCTTTATCCAGTTTATTTATGTTAATACCGTTATCACAATCCACATCAAACTGATCAACATGCTGATAAACTTTCAGATATGTTTCTTTATTTTCTGTTTTAAAAAACCCCACGGCATCGCACAATTCCCCGTCAACCACGGCATCCTTAAAAAAGCAGGTGTAAAATTCCCCTCCCTTAACTTTAGGATGCATGCTTTGGTTATACAAATGTTCAGCGGCCATGCGCGATTGTTCTACAAAATTTTTTCTGGTTGTGAAAATATCTTCGCACACGTTTGCCACACTATTTAAAGAAACATCTACCTTTCCCTTAAACTGGTGATAAATATCCGTTTTAAATGGGCTTAAAAAGTAACGCAACACCGTTTCCTTTACAAAATCATCTTTAAACTCATACAGCTTGTCGCTTAGCGTAAGTTCCTCTCCCAGACCTTTATTGCCAACATAATGAATGGTAAAATGGGTAAGTTCAGCTCTCGAAAAATCAATCATAAATCTCAAAAATTAAGAAGCCTAATATAGCCTTCCTGCCGGCTTTCTATTTAACAATATTTAAACAAGTTTTTAGACACACCTGGCAAAATATATGATGCAGCTTATATGAAAAGTGTTTTATTAAAATTAAATTTGTGTATATGCAAAAACGAATTTCGAAACTTAGTATAAAAACCTTGCTGATAGCGGGCGTTTTGTCCCTTTCCTCATTTGGCATAATTAAATATGTATTTGATAAAAACGATGTAATATTTGAGTTGCTCTTAGGAAGTTTAAACGATTACCATTACAACCCTGTTAAGCTTGACGATAATTTCAGTGAGAAGGTTTATGATCTTTATATGAAGCGCCTTGACGCCGGAAAAAAATTCCTTCTTCAGGAAGACATTGATTTGCTGTCGAAATACCGCCGCGAAATTGATGACCAGGTGATGAACCAAAGACATGATTTTTATAAAAAATCGGTTGAGATCATTAATAAACGTATAAAGGAAAAAGAAGGATGGGCAAAAGAGATACTTGCAAATCCGCTGGATTACAATGTAGATGAAGAATATGAAACTGATGGTGAAAAAACTTCTTACGCAAAAAATCAGGAAGAACTTAAAAAAGAATGGGTTAAAATGCTAAAGTACCAGGTCCTTTCAAGAATTGACGAAGCCCTGGACAAGCAGGAAAAGGCCGCTGAAAAGAAAGATACTGTTTACAAGGCAAGGCCATTTGATTCTATTGAAGTTGACGCAAGACGCAAGGCTTTAAAAAACAATCAGGATATGTTCAAGTACCTGAATAAAATTACCGCCCGCGACAGATTCTCTCAATTTGCAAACGCAATTGCCGGTGTTTATGATCCTCACACTGAATATTTTGCTCCTAAAGAGAAAAAGAAATTTGATCAGGCCATGAGCGGCCAGTTTGAAGGTATTGGCGCACGGCTGATGCAAAAAGATGGGTTTTTAAGGGTGAGTGAAATTATAGTTGGAAGCCCAAGCTACAAACAAGGTGAACTTAAAGCTGGTGACGACATTATAAAAGTTGGTCAGGGAAGCGCGGAGCCTGTTGACGTAACCAACATGGATATGGATGACGCTATTGACCTTATTAAAGGAAAAAAAGGAACTGAAGTAAGGCTTACAGTTAAGAAAAGCGATGGAAGCACTAAAGTTATTCCAATTATAAGGGATGTAATTGAAATAGAAGAAACATTTGCAAAGAGCGCTGTTTTGGATAACAAGAACAAGCTTGGTTACATTTACCTGCCATCATTCTATACAGATTTCACGCGCTCAGGCGCCCGTCATTGTTCGCAGGATGTTCGCAAGGAAATTGAAAAACTTAAAAAGCAAAATGTAAAAGGAATTGTAATAGACCTTCGTGATAATGGAGGTGGTTCGTTACAGGAAGTAATTGAAATGGCAGGATTATTCTTCCCTAAAGGACCGGTGGTTCAGGTAAAAGGAAAAAACAACATGCGAACCGTTATGGAAGATAAAAATCCTGATGTGGTATGGGATGGTCCGTTAGCAATTATGGTTAACCATAACAGCGCCAGCGCCAGCGAAATTTTAGCTGCCGCTATTCAGGATTACAAGCGTGGTGTTATTGTTGGTACCCCAAGCTTTGGAAAAGGTACTGTTCAATCTTTCTTCGACCTAGACAACCGACTGATCCCGCAGTTTGATACTATAAAACCTGTTGGACAGGTGAAGATAACTCACCAGAAATTTTACAGAATTAACGGCGGCGCTACACAATTGAAAGGAGTAGTACCTGATATTCTATTACCTGATCCTTATGCCATGATTGATCTGGGAGAAAAAGAACTGGATTATCCAATGCCGTGGGATGAGATTAGCAAAGCTGATTATGCATCCTTCTCGGGAATAAATTATTCCACTATAGTTAAAAACAGCGAGGCGCGTATTAAGAAGAGTCCGCAGTTTGCTTTAATTGAAGAACAGTCAAAAGAAGTAAAAGCGAAGAAGGACGATACAAAATATAGTTTGAGACTTGATAAATTCAGGACAGAGCTTAAACAGTACAGAGACCAGAATAAAAAATATGAAGACCTGAGAAAAGAAATTAAAGGCTTTAACGCACAGCTTCTGAATGAAGACATTGCCCGTTTTGCAAATGACACAACCAAGGCTGGCCGCGAAAACCGATGGGCAAAGAATGTTGCCAAAGACGTATATATATACGAGGCAAGCAACGTTTTAAATGATTTAAAATTTGGCCCGTCTATGGCTAATAAAGGACAATAAAATCCGATGAAATATTTTAAGAGCCCTGCTTTTCACTAAGCGGGGCTTTTATTTTTGCTCCAATCCTTTGAGGTCAAGCCATAGATTGCTTCATACCTTGACTTTTTTGGAACACTTTTTAAATACCAAAGGAATTTTATACGCGAAATTTTATGATGCCGTGATTTACAAATGCCTTGGACTGATTTTTTGTGAACGAAACAAATCAGTTTTTTCCGACTTGTCATTGGTAGCGAAACGTGCAATCTTTACAGATATGTCTTAACCATTCTTAAACTTGAACATACTTTTGGCTCGAAAAGAATCATTAATTCATTGTAAATCAGATTACTTTTCTTTACCGGATTGAGCTAATAAAGCTGTTATAGACATGATCCAAAAGATAAAGGCACTAAGTTTTTAGCTAAAAAGGACTAAACCATACTGCAAAATAGAACGCCCTATTAAACAATGTCAACTTGTCATATAAGATATGTATGGGATATGTATGGGATATGTATATAAAAGGCATAGGATATCTATAATTTATAGCAAGAGATTGAAAAAAACTGCCCGAATTTTGAGGTAAATGATAAAATAAGGTGTTGTTTTCTTAACCCAATCCTTGAGGGACGCGATGCTGTTGTCCGTCATCCGAGGAGCGTTTGTTGCATGACAGCGACGAAGCGATCTTTACGGGTAACGGTTAAAGATTACTTCGGCTTTCATTAAGTCACTTTCTAAGAAAGCCTCGTAATGACATCGTCGAATTAACGCGGAATTCTTTGAGATCAAGTTTAAGTGTGTTCGTATATTAAAAGCGGTTTCTGTAAAGATTGCTTCGCCTCCTTGTCGCTCGCAAAGACAACGCCCGTTAAGAACAGAATGATTCGCTTCGCTCACATTGACAGGATCGCGGCCTCATAGAATTAGTCGGTTAAAACTGCTTAATTATTTCTTACTTAAAGCCTGATTATTTATTTCCAGAAAAGAAATTGTGGCTCCTACAACAGCAACGGCAGGGCCAAACATAATGCCAAGTACACTACCTAGGATAAACGGAAGGCCAAGAAAAAAACTATATACCAAACCAATTCCACAGGCATACCCCTTGTTATTTCTGATAAACTGACTGCTTTTAGCCACTCCGAACTTATGGCGTTCGCAGTTATAATCCAGCAGGGTAAAGCCAACATAATACCATCCCAAAAAAAGAAGAAAAGGTGCGGTAACAATAATCAGAGGCGGAAAAATAATTGTTAGAAGGAAGCATGCAAACATAAAAAAATACTCAAGAATCATATTTCTTAAACTGATGGCAATACCTCGGAAAATATCTTTTAGTAACTGAAGGAAAGAAAACGGAAATTTCCAGCCGGTTAATTTTTCTTCAGCGCTTTCTGAAAGCAGTGCAAATACAGGGGATAACACCATTAATAAAATATATTTGATAAATGTTCCGCCTAAAAACCAGAAAATTATTTTCAATACAATTCCAATAAAAAAACCAATTTTACCGATCAGGTAAGGACGGGCCCATGAAAGCCAGTGTCCTGTTTCCGAAATAGATTCAGCATCTATGTATTCGCTTATCCATTCCGATATACCATCCGCCATAAGAATTATACCATAAAAACTAGCTACCCATAGAAAAATCCAGATGATCAGAGGAATGAACATATAAGGCCACAGTCCCCGTTCGAACAGAACACCAAAACCTTTAAAACAATTTCCAATTCCTTTAAAAAAATCTTTGAAGAACTTCATGTTTACGGATAGTTAATTAATAAACAACTACATTTTCTCGGGAACAGTAATACCTAATAAATTCATTGCATTTGCGATTGTTTGCGCACAGGCTTTAGAAAGCTGCAATCGAAATACTTTTAAATCGCTGTTCTCTTCTTTTAAAATTGAATACTCGTGATAAAAACGATTGTATGTTTTTGTAAGTTCATAAACGTAATTTGCAATTAAAGCCGGGCTGTAGCTTTTTCCACTTTCATCTATTACTGCTTCAAAATCGTAAATAAGTTTTACAAGCTCCTTTTCGAGGGAATTAAAATTTAAACCCGTTAAAGTTTTGTTGTGATCAATATCCGCTTTTCTCAAAACCGATTTTATTCTCGCGTGCGTGTATTGAATAAAAGGACCCGTGTGCCCATTGAAATCAATACTCTCCTTTGGATCAAAAAGCATTTTCTTTTTTGGATCTACTTTCAGAATAAAATATTTTAAAGCACCCAGGCCAATTGTTTTGTATAGCTCAGTTAATTCAGTTTCTGTAAATTCATCTACCTTGCCTAATTCTTTTGTAGTTGCTTCGGCAGTTTCAAACATTTCTTTCAGTAAATCGTCAGCGTCAACAACTGTTCCTTCCCTGCTCTTCATTTTACCTTCAGGAAGCTCCACCATTCCGTAACTTAAATGATAACACTCCTTAGCCCAATCATAGCCAAGCTTTTCGAGTATTTTAAAAAGTACTTTAAAATGATAATCCTGTTCGTTACCTACAGTATATATCAATTGCTTTAATTCCGGGAATTCTTTAAAACGCTCTATTGCTGTACCAATATCCTGTGTTATGTAAACACTTGTTCCATCACTTCTTAAAACAATCTTTTCATCCAAACCATCTTTTGTAAGGTCTATGGCAACACTACCGTTATCTTTTTTATAAAAAACGTTTTTACTCAAACCTTCCTGGATAATTTCTTTTCCCAGCAAGTATGTGTTGCTTTCATAATACATTTTATCAAAGCTCACACCAAGCGTTTTATAGGTAATATCAAAGCCCTGATAAACCCAGCCGTTCATCATTTTCCATAGCTCTACCGTTTCTTTATCACCGGCTTCCCATTTCCTGAGCATTTCCTGGCATTCGAGCATAAGCGGAGCTTGTTTCTCAGCATCTTCTTTTGTTTTTCCAGTAGTTATAAGCTCTGTAATTTGTTTCTTGTATTCTTTATCAAAAATCACATAGTATTTGCCTACCAGATGATCGCCTTTCATTCCTGAGCTTTGAGGAGTTTCGTTATTACCCCATTTTTTCCAGGCAAGCATACTTTTGCAGATATGAATACCACGATCGTTTACAAGATTGGCTTTTATTACTTTATGTCCGTTTGCTTTAAGAATTTGTGATACGGAATAACCAAGTAAATTGTTTCTTACATGTCCGAGATGCAAAGGTTTATTTGTGTTGGGTGAAGAATATTCCAGCATAACTGTTTTTCCGCTGCTGTTTTCTTTTTTAAACCCGATTGCTGTTGATTCTTTTATTGAATTAAAATATTCAAGCCAAAATTTATCAGATAGAGTAATGTTTAAAAAACCCTTTACAACATTAAAATCAGTTACTGTTTTTTCGTTTTTTACAAGAAATTCACCAATTGCCTCACCAACAAGTTCAGGTGATTTTTTAGCTTCTTTGATAAAGGGGAAAGTAACCAGCGTTAAATCTCCTTCAAATTCTTTTCTTGTTTTTTGAAATGAAATATTTTGAGAAGTTATATTGAAAGTTTCCTGTAAGGCCTTTTGTACAGCATTAAATAAAATAGTTTCCGCATTAATCATAAAACAAATTTAGTAATTGTTTCAGTTTGGCGGAAGAATGTTTCTATCAATAATTAATACTTGTCAAGCACTGTCAGGTCTATCTGGTTCATACATTTAAAATGGCCGCGAGGACACTTATTATACCCCAGCTTTGAACAGGGGCGGCAACTTAAACCCTTTACCTCCAGAATTTGATTTTTTGGATTTGGAAGATAGGGCGACATTCCAAATTCAGGAATTGTATTGCCCCACACTGAAATGATGGGCTTATTAAACGCAGCAGCAATATGCATTAATCCGGTATCTGAGCTTATTACAAGAGAAGATTGTTTTATTACAGAAGCACTCTGATTTAAGGTTAAAGCGCCGCAAAGATTAATAACTTCAGTGAACTTTTTTTTAAGATCATCGCCGGTTTGCTTGTCGGCCGGTCCTCCCAAAAGAATTACCGGAGTTTTAATTCGTGTGCAAATTTCGTAAAGCTTATTAATAGGAATTTGCTTGGTGAAATAAGAGCCACCGGCAACAAGAACAGTAAAGCTATTTGTTGAATTATTTAAATATAACGTATTTACATCTACGTGGTCGCTTTCTTTTAAAAAGTAATCCAAACCTTTGCCATCATTCTTTACTCCAAGAGGTTGAGCAGTTTCAAGATAACGATCAACAATATGCTTCTCAGGCAATGCAGAAATTATTTTGAAACGAACAGCAAGAAATTTTTTGAAATTTAATTTATCGAACGAATAACTTTTGGTTTTCAGGCGTTGTTTTAGCCTAAGACTTCGCAAATTTTTATGAAGATCAATAATCAGGTCAAAATTTTCAGCGGCCAACTGCGCGTAAATTTCTGATACATCTTTTTTAAAAAGATGTAATTTATCTATGTGCGGATTATTGATAAGCGTATCTGAGAAAACTTCCTTTGTAACAAAATGAACGCTGGCGGCCCTCACCTGTTCTTTAATGCAGCGGATCACAGGAGTAGTTAAAACAATATCTCCTATTGAACTGAACCTTACAATTAATATTTTTTTAGGCTCCATTAACTTTTTACCTTCAGCGCGTTTCGTTCTGTTACCTGCTTGAGATACGAATTTAGAAAAATTGCGCAGAGTATTATCAAGACACCAATGTAAAACGTTGGCTTCACTTCTTTATTTTCATTAAAGAATAAAATAGCCCATATGATACCATAAACAGTTTCAAGATTTACCGTTAAAACGATGGTATACGGACTAATATATTTGGCAAGGTTTACAGAAGCGAGAAATGGAAATACCGTACACACAAGGCTTAACAGCAGAATTCCAATAACCGAATCCTGATCGAGTTCAAAAAACTGAGATGTAAAATTTCCGCTGGAAGCAAGAAATATTGTTAACCCAAGCAAGGCCGCGCCTAATTCATAAAAGCTGATAAGACCGGATGGAACCCGTTTAACCATCAAACCATTCATTACTCCGAAGAAGGAGGAAAGCAGAGCTGCAAAAATCCCTAAAACAATTCCCAACCAGTATTTTGTTTCAATTGAAAAAATCATGGCAATGGCACCTATGATTACCAGACCAATAAATATTTCATATACCCTTATTCTTCGCTTGTACAAAATTGGTTCAATGATGGAACTGAAAAGTGTTCCGGTACTGAAAGCAACCATGGTTACGCTTATATTGGAAACTTTTATGGCCCCGTAAAATGCAAGCCAGTGAACGAGGATAATAATTCCAATGCCCGATAGCTTAAGAAGATCCTCGCGAGCAATTGACAGACTCTGTTTAATAATTTTTAAATAAAAAAATAGAACAAACACTGTGATGAGTATCCTGAACCATACCAGTTGCCAGGTATCGGCAGTGATAAAACGTCCTAATACCGGCGAAAAACCCCATATAAATACAATAAAATGAAGAAGGAGAAAATGTTTATTTATACCTTTATACACAGAAGCCGCAAAGTTAGCCAATAGCAAATGATTAGCAATTTAATTTATTTTGATAATAATGCTACCACCAGAGTGCATGACGATGTAGTGAAAGAAATGCTGCCGTTTTTTACGGAAAATTTTGGTAATGCTGCCAGCCGCATGCATGCCTTCGGATGGGTGGCCCAGGCCGCAGTTGAAAAAGCTGAAGTTCAAATTGCCCGATTAATAAATTGCGAGCCTCCGGAGCTTGTTTTTACCTCAGGGGCTACAGAAGCTGTGAACCTTGCCTTAAAAGGAATTTTTGAAGCTTACCAAACGAAAGGTAACCATATCATTACCTGTAAAACTGAACACAAAGCTGTGCTTGATACCTGCGCTTATCTTGAAACCAAAGGAGCAGAAGTAACATATCTTGATGTAAACCCTGAAGGCCTCATTGACACCGATGAATTACTAAATCATATAAAACCCACCACCATTGCCGTGAGCATTATGGCCGGGAATAACGAAACGGGCGTTATTCAGCCGATTGAGCGAATAGCGGAAATTTGCAATTCAAGAAAGATTATTTTTTTTAGTGATGGAACGCAATACGTTGGAAAAGAACGCTGCGATGTGAAGGAAAAAGGAATCCATTGCATGGCGTTTAGTGCTCATAAAATGTATGGTCCAAAAGGTGTTGGAGCTTTATATGTAAGCAGAAAAAATCCCAGGATAAATATTATTGAACAAATACATGGCGGCGGGCACCAGGGGCATAAAAGATCAGGAACACTGAACGTACCTGGAATTGTTGCATTTGGTAAAGCGGCTGAATTATTTGACCAGAATTATTGGGATAATTCGGCCCATATTTCTAAACTTAAAAACTATTTTGAGCATCAATTGCTGGACATTGAAGGAATAAGAATCAACGGAACCACACGCTCTCGCATATACAATACCAGTAACATCAGTTTCCCCGCACATATGAAAATTTCTTCCCTGCACACAAAATTTGCTTTTTCAAGTGGGTCGGCGTGCAGCAGCGGAACCCCACAGCCTTCGCATGTTTTAAAGGCAATGCACCTGAGCGATGAGGAAATAAAGAATTCTTTCCGTTTCTCTTTTGGGATACATAACACTCTTGAAGAATTAAAGTTGCTGGTTGAAGAAATTAAAAAACTTAATTCGCGTTAAATTCCACCTGAGAGTTATAACATTTCTGACTGTTATACAAATAAAAAAGCCCCAACTTCCGTTGAGGCTTTTTTTTCATTTATTGAAATTTTATTTTTATTGAACTAAAGCAGTAAATCCTGAATCACCGCGTAATTTGATGAATTCAGCATCATCTTTAGCATAAGCTTTTAATGCGCCATCCTTTTCAATAGCTGTTTTTAAATTGCTAAGAACGTCAGCGTTATTTCCGCCACGTGCTGCTGCAACCGCTTTTAAATAATAGCTGTAACCCATTTCTTTTTCGTTGCTTGCATCAATGGTTTCTTTTACAGAACCTGCGTTACCTGATAATAACTGAGCTAACGCTTTGTTATGTCCTTTGAAATCACCAAAGTTTCCAACTGCATCGCTGTATTTAGCGTTACGGATATCAAGGATACCCATGTTGTATTTTGTTTCAGGAGCTCCGCCTGCTTTATTATAAAGATCCATTGCAGCGGTACGGTTACCGTTTTTAGCTTCGATAATACCTAAGTTATTGAAAACAGCTGGTTGCTGTCCGCCTGCATTCTTTTCAGCACGCTTAAAGGCTTCTCCGGCTTCGCTAACCTTGTTTTGCATTAACAATGCAACACCTAAGTTGTTAGAAGTTCTCCAATCGCTTCCGTATTGCTTTTCAGCAGATTGAAGGATTTGAACTTTAGTGTTCACATCGTTTGTAAGGTTTGCCGCATATAATATTTCACTTACAGATAAGCTGTCAGGGTACGAAGTAGCAAGTTTAGAGATCATTTCATCAGTACGTGATTTTTTATCAATATTAACTGTAATCTCAGCGCGACGTAATTTAGGTAAGATTTTGTCTGCCAACTCTTTGTATGTTTTTGACATGTTCTTAATTTCTTTCTCACGTTGTTCAGAATCAGAATACATTGTTAAAACACGTAAGATAAGATCTTTATCAGGAATAGTAGACTGCTCCATTAAAGATTTGAAACCATCCCAGTCTTCAGCGGTAGTTTTTACTTTATAGTAAGAATTTTCTTTTCCGAATTTCTGGTCTTTGTTTTTATCTTTTTTAAACTCACCCATTACAGCGTTTGAACCGGATTTTGCGCGGTCTTCCGCAAGATGTTCATTTTTACTAAGTTCTCCATCAGGTGAAGCATAAGCTGAAACACTGATATCTTTAAATTCATACCATGGTGAATTAAGATTATCTGTCATGAATTTACTGAAGTTTTTCATTTCTTCAGATTTCATTTCATTAGGGCGAACATTAGACTGATTAATCAGATAATAAATATGAGTAGTTTGATTTGCAGGAGTTGTTTTAACAAAACCATCCGGTGCAGTAATTCCTTTTTCGTCGTTACGAACCAATAAAGGAGTTACAATTGTACCATCAGCCAATTCAACAGGAGCAAAAGCTTTTTTCTTCTTTTTCACCTGACCTTCGCCACGTAATTCAACTTTTGCATTACGCATTCCCGGCTCATATGCAAATTTTTCAGAAGTGTAGTTAAAGGTTCCACCAGTAGTATAACCAATTTTTTGACCACTTCCTGTTGCTTTTTCACCAACCAATGTAACGGGTTTCAAAACCTTTTCTCCGCCTGTAGAGTATTTAACAACAGGAGTTAAAGTTAAAGTAACCTTTTTGGCAAATAATTTTGGATTAAACTTTCCGTTTACGCTAAACTGAATGCTGTCTGCGTGCATTTCAATTGGATTAGGAGTAACGGTATATTTAATATCCTTTTGTTTTTTGATCATTTTGCCTAAACCATCGCAGCTTGTAAGAATTACAGCTACGGATAGACTGGCTCCGATTGTGCGTAAAAATTTTGAATTCATCGTTTGTTTTTGATTGTTCGAAGCCAAAAGTAAAAAATAACTTTTAACAAAAAAAGCTTTTTTTATTAAAGATATATTTGTAGGGGTAAACACTGCCATTTTTCTGCTAAATTTGCATCGTTTTTGGAAACTACCGCATCGCAAATATCAACCCCCATCAGTTTTTCTTCAAAGATTTTCGGATACCTTAGGCTAACTAAGTTCAGGTTGGGGTCTCTGGTTGTTTTTTCAGCGGTAATAACATACCTTACAGTAGCTGAAACCATTGATTGGAGTAAGGTTATAGCATTAAGTGTTGGGGGATTTCTGGTAACATCGGCTGCCAATGGTTTTAATCAAATTATTGAGAAAGATCTGGATAAACTTATGAACCGGACCAAAAACCGGCCTATGCCCACCGGTATTCTTTCTCCTGTTCAGGCTTTTATTTTCTGCGCTCTTATTGGAATTGGCGGAACAATCCTTCTTTGGGTGTATACAAATCCGCTTTCCGGCATACTGGGCTTTATTTCAATAATCCTTTATGCCCTTGTTTACACTCCATTAAAACGCAGCACACCCTTCTCTGTATTTGTTGGAGCCTTTCCTGGCGCTCTCCCAACTCTTATTGGGGCAGTTGCCGCCACCGATGGTTTTGGGAAGGTTCAGTTTTTTGGGGCATTACTGTTTTTAATTCAATTTATCTGGCAATTCCCGCATTTCTGGTCACTCGCCTGGTTTAATAGTGAGGATTACGCTAAAGCCGATTTTTACCTTTTGCCTTCAAAGGGGGGTAAAGACCACGCTTCGCAATTTCAAATTCTTATTTACTCTGTTTCCTTGCTATTCACCAGTATTTTACCATTTGTATTCAAATTTGTTGGTTTGATAAGTACTTCAGCCTGCATCCTTGCCGGGCTTGCTTTATTATTACAGGCTTATAACTTTTACCGCGTTCCCTCTGATGAACACGCTAAGAAATTATTTTTAGTAACGCTCGTGTATTTACCTGTAGTACAACTGGCCCTAATGACTAAACTTTAAAAAATGGTAGAAACAGTAAAGACAAAAAAAGTAAATCCTAATAAAGCCGAAATTAAGGTGGCCCAGAGGAAAACAGCCAAACCTCTTTTGTGGATTGGTATAATAAGCATAATTATGCTTTTTGCAGGGCTTACCAGCGCCTATGTAGTAAGGGCCGACAATGGCAACTGGCTTGTTTTTAAACTTCCTGATATTGCAATTATCAGTACGGCTATAATTGTTACCAGCAGCCTGACATTACTCATGGCGCAATTTGCCATTAAAAAGAATAATTACCGCTTAACTTCAATTGGCCTGTTTTTAACCCTTGCTCTTGGAATTGCCTTCTTTTTCACGCAGGTAGAGGGCTGGAGGCAATTAACCGCCCAGGGTGTTTACTTTGTTGGAAAATATGCCAATGCTTCAGGATCTTTTCTGTATATCATCGCTTTGGTACATCTTTTTCACATGATCGGAGGCCTCGTTGCCCTTATGGTTTCATTAACAAAAAGCCTGTTGAAAAAATATTCTTCAGCCGATTACCTTGGAATTGAGCTAACTGCCATCTATTGGCACTTTCTTGATTTACTATGGGTATATTTGTTTTTGTTTTTATATTTTTATCGTTAATATTGCAACTGATTTTTAACATTATTTAAATTACTATGGCTCACACAGCAGATGCTCACACAGCAGAAATAGACTCAAAAGAGGCCTGGAGCGGCGGCAAATCCCCTTTTGGAGTTAGTTACGGAAAGATGATGATGTGGTTCTTTCTTATTTCCGATGCTTTAACCTTTGGTGGATTACTTGTTTCCTATGGTTTTATCCGTCACAAATATGCTGACGTGTGGCCAAAAGCGGAAAACGTATTTACCCACTTCCCTTTTGTAGAACAACATCTTCCACTTGCCTATGTTGGTTTAATGACCTTTATCCTCATTATGTCCTCTGTTACTATGGTACTTGCTGTAGAAGCAGGTAAACGCATGGATCGTAAAGGTGTTACCATCTGGATGCTGTGGACAATTATTGGAGGTTTAATGTTTGTGCTTTCACAAGCCTGGGAATGGTATCACTTTATCGTAGGAACTGAAGCAGGATGGGTTCGTAATGTTTGGGATTTTGAAAAAGGCGCTTATGTAAAAGAAGTGTTTCACGGAGCTAACATGATTGTTAACGAATACGGTGTTCCGCAATTTGCAAACTACTTCTTCTTTATTACAGGTTTTCACGGAACCCACGTATTTTCAGGTGTAGTTATTAATGTTATTATTTTCTTAAACGTATTAAAAGGCACTTACGAAAAACGTGGCCATTATGAAATGATTGAGAAAGTTGGTTTATACTGGCACTTTGTAGATTTAGTTTGGGTATTCGTATTTACCTTCTTCTATCTGTTATAAAATTAAAAACTCACAAAATTTAAATATTAAAGAATATGGAATTCCACGATAATTATCCTTCATACGAAACCATGTATAACCATGATGAGGCTTATGGCAAAAAAGCACGCCGTACATTATGGAACGTTTTCTGGATCATGCTAATTATTACCATTGTTGAATTGGTAATTGGTTTTCTGGCGCCTAGCAAAGGCTGGAGCGGAACCCTTGGTTTAAAAGTGCTTTTTATTGGTTTAACTATTGCTAAGGCTGCTTTCATCGTTTGGTGGTTTATGCACTTAGGTCATGAAGTAAAGTTCTTTAAATATGTAATTCTGGTACCATACATTACTTTCATGCTTTATACAATATTTATTGTTTTAACAGAAGGAACATATTCTGGTCAGTCAGGCAACCTTACAAAAATTGATCCTATATTAGTTGATCAACAAGAACAGTTAAGAGCTGGTCACGGTCATGCTGCTGCACACGATGCAGGCCATGATGAAGCTAAACACGAAGAAGGACATCACTAATTAAATTATTAAAAATAAAAAGAGGCTGTCTCAAAAGTGAGGCGGCCTTTTTTATTTTATTCTCCGGGCGTGAAGAACCTGTTCCTATCTTTCTTTTTAATATTCTTAGAATCTCATTAATTTTGAAGCCTCATTATGACAGATTTCAGCAAACATAAATTTGGCACCCGTGCTATTCACGCAGGAGCAGAGCCAGATCCAACAACAGGAGCCATCATGACTCCCATTTTTCAAACCAGCACCTTTGTACAGGAATATCCCGGTAAACATAAAGGATATGCATACGCACGCGGAAAAAACCCAACACGTGATGCTTTACAAAAAAACATTGCTGCATTGGAACAAGCTAAACATTGCCTTTGTTTCAGCAGTGGCATGGGTTCTATGGACGCTGTTATTAAACTTTTAAGACCTGGAGATGAAGTTATAACAGGTGATGACCTCTATGGTGGAAGCTATCGCATGTTCACTAAAGTATTTGCTAATTATGGCATCAAGTTTCATTTTATTAATATGACAGATGCTTCAAATATTGAAAAATATGTAAATGCAAATACAAAACTCATTTGGGCCGAAACACCTACCAACCCAACTATGCAGATTATTGATATCGAAGCATGCGCCCTCATTGCTAAAAAATATAAAATTATCCTTGCTGTAGATAACACTTTTGCATCTCCGTATTTACAAAATCCGCTTGCTTTAGGAGCGGATATCGTTATGCACAGCGTTACCAAATATCTTGGCGGTCATAGTGATGTTGTTATGGGCGCCCTTGTATTAAACAACGATACTTTATACGAACAACTTGCTTTCATTCATAATAGCTGCGGCGCTACACCAGGTCCTATGGACAGTTTCCTTGTAATGCGTGGCATTAAAACGTTGCATTTACGCATGGAACGCCACTGTTTCAATGGCAGAAAAGTTGCGGAGTTTTTAAAAACGCATCCAAAAATTGAAAAAGTTTACTGGCCTGGCTTTCAAGATCACCCTAATCACGAAATAGCGAAAAAACAAATGCGTGATTTTGGTGGAATGATTTCTATTGTTATAAAAAATGCAGCGGTTGAAGATACTTTCCGCATAGCATCTTCCTTCAAGGTATTTTCACTTGCTGAAAGTCTTGGAGGCGTTGAATCACTTATCAATCATCCGGCTACGATGACACATGCTTCTATTCCAAAAGCAGAAAGAGATAAGGCGGGAGTGGTTGATAATCTCCTGCGTTTAAGCGTAGGTGTTGAAGATGTTGAAGATCTTATTGAAGATTTGAAACAGGCACTGGGATAAATTATTTCTTGCCACTATCATAGCACGAAATTTTATTAAAGATGAGGATCATTTACCAGTTTAAACAATGGTTACGATGAATACGGCTTTGCTTTAGCAATTGATAAAAATACAATCCTGAAAAGGAAAATTCCTAAAATTAAAGTGATACTAATTGTTGGAGGAAACCGGATAACCTGGTAAATTAACAAGGAAATACAGTTAAGAGCGCTAACCCTGAAAAGATTTACTGTATCCCTTGTTCTACATACTGCCACAAACACACAAGACAGTATTGCAGATTGATTAAGAATTTTTCATCCGGTTTAATTCAAGGAAAGAATTAACCGAACGCGGAGAATTGCCAATAGTATGAACAGCCCATATCAGATCCTCTTCTTTACATCGAAGCATTTTACACCAGAATGCAATGTCAACCTTATTGCCTAAATTAATAGATTCCTTCAGCCATTCTGGTTCGTTAATTACATTATTAGTCATTGCCAAAAATAATTCTTAATACTCAATTTAAACACCTGCAAAAAGGACTGAAATACCTACCTCTTCACCTAGGTAATGGCGAAATTAACCAATAAGACTTTAGATGCCGATTCTCTCAAGATCCGACGCGTAATCATGACGCAAATCTTCATGCACACCAGATAAAAGCGTATTTATTTTTTTGAGCTGTTGCTGATACAGGTTAACCAGTACCTGATTACGTGTGAAAGGAATGCCGGATTCTTTTAGTTTCAGGCAGAAATAAATATACAGCTCAGCTGAAATTCCTTTATCATTGATGTATTTTGAATATTTAGATATCTGTCGAAGTACTTTTCTTAATCCCTTTTTTACGTAATACAGATTTGAAAATGTTTTAATACTTTCGAAATTAATGTCTATTTCCTCCTTGATTTCTTTGACAAAAACAGAGCAGTCATGCGATTCATACAGTAAATAACTAAGGTATTCCTTATTATCCTTTTTATATTTGGCTAGTTTAATACAAAGCTCAGAAAGCTCTTTGGCATTTAATAGCTGCAACTCCTTTTTAAGGTCGCTTAATCCCGCACTTTTCATTTTATCGCTTCAAAACATGATTAAAAACTGTTTTATTCCCTACCCTATCCTCCACTTCAAGCCTGAAATCCAGTTGGCCAGCCGGCGTGTTTTCATCAAAGAAGTAAGTAATGAGGTTTGATTTTGAATCATACTCCCCTATTTCCCACTTGTTCCCAACAAACAGGTTATACTTATAAACTCCACTTAAATTATCAGTAACAACAAAAGAAAAAGAAGTTGGTTTTTTCACCTTTTTTAATTGAGCCGGAGTTAACTGCGTTTTTACTTTAGGAGAAACAGTATCCTGATCGAGAACGAACCAACCAAGATTTTTTACAGAATAAAACACCGAATCATTTTGAACAATAGGAGGTAAAATGTTATCCCCGCTCTTTAATACAAGTTTCGTTTTATTTCGTTTGTATTTTCCGGGAACTTCAAATCCTACAATACTTGTTGTGCGCAGGTTAGCATCTGTTGGCAAAATAATTAATTTGCCGGTGCTCTCTATAGTATTCTCAAAAATAAGATTGGTAGAATAGTATAATGTATTTGCGGGAATAAATACCTGAAGTTTATTCTTGGCAATCATAAAGTCTTCGGTACACTCTACGTGAATATCGCTGTTAATGGTTGGTTTGGAATAATAATTAAGCTTGCGTGTTTTAAAAGTAAATTGAAGAGTTCTGTCGTTACCACTCTCATCGTTTACAGTCAGGCGCAAAGTATGATAGTTAGTATCGGTAAGAAGAATTCTTCCTTTATTTCTGTAACTGTCATAAAGATTTTTCGGAAACAGTGTGGGTACAAAACACTTCTGAAATTTAGGCTTATCCTTTTTTGTTATTTCTACAATTTGGCTGAATTCATTAGCGAAACGCTGGTCGGCAAAATCAATATTGTTAAGAGTGTGCGAATAAATCAATCGTTCATCAAAATAAACCTTTACAGCAAAAATATTATTAGCGTTACCTTTTTTGACAAGCTGATCGTAACCGGAGAAAGCAAATCCCAAAATTCCCTGGTTTAAAATAACAGAATCTTTTGACAGGCGTGCGCTGTCTCTCTTCACAGATTTTACCCAAAAAGCGTCTAAAAACCTCGGAGAGCAGGTATCTGATAAATTATAAAATGCCACACGTTCTATTGTTGGAGAAACAGTATCGTTAACTCCAAAATATTCCAATGGGTTTAGCGGTGTTTCAGTTTGCTGATCCCTGATTTCGAAATGAAGGTGCGGACCTGTTGAGCCTCCGGTATTACCTGATAAACCAACGTACTCATGTTTTTTTATTTTTATTTCATTAGGCTTTGGAAATATTTCAACCTCGAAATTTTGTTTGGCATATTGCTCTTTTTTAATAAAGGGAGTAATATTTGAACTGAAGGAATTAAGATGCGCGTAAACACTTACTTTTCCATCCTTATGGGTTACATAAACGCATTTGCCGTAACCCGATGTACTAACTCTCAAACGGGAAACATAACCTTCTTCAATTGAATAAACCGGGTAATTAATCTTACCGTTTGTAGAAAAATCAAGTCCTGTATGAAAATGGCCCGGTCTTAATTCTCCATAATTGCCAGTTAAAACCCGCGGGGAATCAATTGGCCACACATAGGTTTGTGCCCGTGTATAAACACACAGGTACAGAAACACGAAAAGGATTTTATTGCTTAAGTTCATTTTTACTTTGAGGAAGACTTAAAAGACACAAAAAGAAAACATAAAACAAAGTTCCATCAGATCTTTGCAGCATACTTTCAACTAAAAAATTTATTACAATCAATAACATCAGAATCGCCAGGATAAAATGCCTTTGAAGAACTGCTTTTATAAGAACACCAATCGTTATCAGCAGAAGAGAAATTAAACCAATTACGCCCATTCCAATAAAAGTTTGGAGGTATTGATTGTGGGCATTAAGCCTGTGTTCAAGGGCACCGGTCATGCCGCTTTTTTCATAAGAATATACAAGTTCGTCGATAACATCTCCAACGCCAACGCCAAATAAAAAATTATCCTTAATAAGCGAAACGCATTGGTCCCAAATCAGAATTCTTACAGTTGTGCTTTCTGAGGAAGTTTTATCAATGTTTTGCAACGATATATTAGTGATGGATTTCAATCTTTCAAATGGCGCGCTGAATACTTTACTGAAGATTAAAAGCGCTACAAGTAATCCAGCGGTAAGAAGAATCGTTTTTTTCCAGTTGAACAAGTAACGATATTTATAAAACACCAGCAAAGGGCAAACAATAAAAAAACTTATTATTCCAAGTTTAGATGAACAAAGAAATATTGTAATCACAAAAATCAGTAGAAATATTACAGAAAAAATTTTGACTTGTGTTTTTCCGGCAAACCATATAGGATAATACAAAACTATAATGGAAATTGTCATCATAAGATACATGGCAAAATAGGATGCATGAATGAAATATGAGAATAAAGTATAGAAAAAATACTCCGGATGGCCGTTAAAAGCATGAACAGCGCCCCTTCCAATTAAAAATAAAGCGGCGAAGAAACATCCGGAAACAAAGGACACCAAACATGTTTTTATAACATTTACCGGCCATCGGAAACAAAAAAAATAATACGGAAGAAAAAAGAAACTTAATTTATTTTCCACGTTAAATAAGGCTTCTTGCCCGTTATCCGAAAAAAAAGCGCTTATAACAGTGATAAAGAAAAATAGATATAACAGATGAAGATTCCGGTTTTTTATGCCGTTAACGAAATATTGCTTTTGAATGTTAAAGAATGACGTAATACCCCAAAGTATAATAATACCTGAAAGCGCTAAAGTACCAAATGGCAAACAGAAACAATATAATACCGGAAAGAAGTAAAAAAGTCTTTCCTTAAAGCTTATTTGAATAGTATTGGTCACCGTAACTAAGGTATCATTTCCCTAAAAAATTTGTGAAGGCTAATGGCATTATTTACCAACATTTTTCACTGGTTAGCTTTCCGGAATGCCGCTAATATATGACTTCTTAATAAAGGAATGTTAAACAAGCTATATAACTTCCCCACCTTTCTTCCTATTGGAGGGGCCAGGGTTATTCTATATATATCATGCTGATCTGCCTTAGGAAACAATCCCTTTAATTCTTCTATTGATACTTTTTTTACATCGGGGTTGCGGGGATTATCGTAAATAAAATCATACCAAAGAATAATTCCTCCAGGTTTTAAATATTCCCACATTTTTTTGGCAAGCCGCGTTCTGTCTGTTAATTTTAAAATAGAAGTAAATACTGTTGACTGATAAATTATATCGAATTGCTTTTTAAATTCTATTTCAAGGGCATTACCTGCAAATAATTCCAACCCGGGATAAGCGTCTTTTATAGCGGCTATTCTTTCAGGCAGCAGTTCATTCAGCGAAATATTTTCCCTTTTAAATCCTAAACTTTCAAACATCTGAACATTATGGCCCTGCCCTGCCCCGATTTCTAGAATTGTTTTATCCTCTCTTGTTTTAAAGTAACTTTTAAGCAACTCGTCTGTTTTTCTAACCCGTTCCTCCTTTGCAAGGGTGGAATAAACGCTGTTGTATAGTGCCCCGGCAACATCGCGCTTTTGATATTGCTGCTTTATTTGGTCTGTGCCTGACATTATAATCCTTTCAAAATTTCATAAAAATTCTGAGCAATAATTTCCCTGTTGAAATGCTGATTTACAAAAGCCCTTCCGTTTTTTCCAAGTTGCCTGGCCTGTTGTTTATCAGAAGATATTTGCTGAATAGCAACAGTAAGATCGTTAACATTCTCCGGTTCAAAGTAAATCCCGCAATTTCCTTTTGTTATAAATAACTCCCGGGCTTCTCCGTCAACTCCAAGTAAAATGGGCACTTCCATTGCCAGGTTTTCAAATATCTTAGAGGGAATTGCTCCAAGAAAAAGTTCAAGCTTTCGTAATGGTATTATTGCCGCGTTAATTGATTTTAAAACAGATGGCATTTCTTTTTTTGAAACCGGATCAAGAAAATAAACATTGCTTAAGTTATTTTGCATCTTAAAAGCTACCAGATTTTCTTTCTCCGGCCCGCTTCCCATCAATACAAATTTAATTTCCGGCTTACCTTTAAAGTTTGCCGCCGCTTTCAGAATAATTTCAAGTCCTTGCGCAATACCAATAATACCCGCGTATAAAAAGATAAAATCATTTGATTTAAAATTATTTTTCTCCCTCCATCGTTCTGCTGAAACTTTTTCCGGATCATAATAATTTAAATCTACACCATTCGGAAGCCAATAGGTTTTTACTTTCGGGAAGCGTTCGTTAATGCTTTTACAAATACCCTGGGTTTGTCCGGTAACAACAAAAGATTTTTTATACAGCTTCTCTTCCAGTTTATACGCCATCTTAAGTAAAGATTGATTCGTAACAACACCAAGCTTTTCAGCACTTTCAGGCCAAAGGTCACTAACATTAAAAATCAATTTCGCTTTTTTTATTTTCGAAAGGCGCATTGCCGAATATCCTAAAAATAATGGTGGCGACTCGCACATTAAAAAATCGAAATTCCCCTGAATCTTTTTTCCGGTTAAATAACTGCTGTAAACAAAAGAAAAATAATTTCGTAAACGGCTGATTACAGATTTATTTTTGGAAACATAAATTGAACTTCTGTGTACCTTCAACCCATCCATTTCTTCATACACATATTTCTTTCCCTTATATCCCTCGTAAATTTCCATCCTGGGATAATTAGGCATCGCGGTTAACACAGTTATTTCAACACCGTGCTTTTGCAACCGCACTGCCAACTCGTAAAGCCTGTTTTGAGGGGCGCCGATTTCCGGTGGAAAATATTGGGTTAAAATTAAAAGCTTCACTGATTTATTTTTACAGCATCGTAAAACGCCTTATGAATTTTGCCACGAATCCCAAGTTTCGCAAGTTTATTAGGATCAGCGTTTGGATAAACCCTGTTACTCAGGAAAACAACAACAAGGTTTGTTTCAGGATCGGCCCACACAAATGTACCGGTAAACCCACTGTGACCAAAACTTGCCAAACTGCACTCGGATGTTACAGGATTATCTTTTTTTCCATCAGGCTCCGGCTTTTCAAAACATAAACCGCGTCGGTTTACGGGACAAAAATGACAGGAAGTATAATCCTTAACAACATTACTATCAATAATTCTTACACCGTTTAGTTCTCCCTTATTCAAATACATCTGCATCAGTTTGGCAACATCCAAAGCATTACCAAATAAACCTGCATGGCCTGCAACACCACCTAACAGGGCCGCACCAGGATCGTGAACAAAACCCTGTAATACCTGCTTTCTGAATTTTGTATCATTCTCTGTTGGCGCTATTTGCTGCAGTGAAAAATACTTTAATGGTTCATAAGTGAGTCCCAGACCAAGTTGAGCATAAATATCTTTTACATAGTCGCTTTGTTTTTGTTGCGTGATTTGTTCTACTATTTGCTGTGTAAAGTAGTAACCAAGATCGCTGTAAACGTATTTACCAGGTGTTTCCAATTTTGAATTAACGATGCGTTTGTACATTGTATCTGAAAAACCTTTTACAACATACAGGCTTTTCGCAACCCGTGTCGGATATTTTTCAGAAGGAGCATGCGCATAAATACCTGGCTTGTAGGTTCCGTTTTTATTCAGCGTTCGTAAATAAAATGGTATCCATGCCTGCAATCCGGCCCGATGCGTTAATACATCTTCTATAACCAATGAGTCCTTATTAGTTCCTTTCAGGTATGGCAGATAATCTCCCAATCTCTTCCGGTAGTCAAATTTATTTTCACTACTTAGTTTCATTAGAGCAAGCGCGGAAGAAGTTACTTTTGTTACACTGGCGAGATCGTAAATTGTTCCGTTATCCACTTCTTTAGCATCAGGCGCATATGTATACTTTCCAAAAGATTTTTGATAAATGAGTTTACCATCTTTCATGGCAACAATTTGGCAACCCGGATATGCTTTTTCAGAAATTCCCCAAAGCGCGATACTGTCAACAACGCCAAACTTTTTTTTCAGGTAACTTATTTGCGAAGCCTTTATTCGTGCCGGAACCAATGGCTCTGTACTTAATCCGCTTTCCACCTTAAATAATTTTGTAGTTACCGGTAGTTTTCCATTAACCTTACTAATTCCAAGAATAGCGTTTGCCGATGCTCTTAGTAAAGAAGGCAAATACTCATATGCAAGAATTACTGCTTTGTAATTATCAACAGATTCCATCTTATTAAAAAGATAAGGATTAGTAAGCATAACAAGAACCGTTGGTTTCATTTTTGCAATTGAATCTGCAAGACGCAACGTTTGATTACCAATACCGTAATTATTTTCCGCCTTTAATGTGGCCTTGTTCATTTGAATAACTACAATATCAGCCATCTTTATTTTTTCAAACGCATCACTGATTTCTTTTGGTTTGGCATCATGCTTTAATCCTACATGTTCTATTTCAGCGTACTCAGCAATAGTGGTATTCAAAGTGTTTTTTTCCTCAATACCGAAAGACAATTCAACAAGTTTTAATGTATCCGTATTTTGAAGCGGAAGAAAATTACTATCATTCTTCAGCATGGTAACCGCGGCTTCAGCAAGCCTGTCGTTAAGGTCATTACTTTCTTTTGTGTTAAGCTCCTTTACAAGGTTACGGGTAACAATTTCAGGCTTTATATGAAGGCCGCACCAGTATTTTGCCTGTAATATTTTTTTGCAGCGCTCATCTACATCTTCCTGCTTTATTTTTCCTTCCTTAATTGCTTTCTTAATTTCTTCAATGGCTTTCGGAACATTTTCACTAAACAGTAAAACATCGTTTCCTGCAAGAAGCGCTTTCACATCTACATGCCCCGGCGCAAAATATTTCGCAACACCTTTCATGTTTAATGCATCTGTAAAAACAAGTCCTTTAAAACCCATTTTGGTTTTAAGAAGATCGTTCACAACGTTTGGTGACAATGTTGAAGCGAGATTTTTTGTAGTATCAAGACTTGGAATATTTAAATGCGCCACCATGATACTGGCTAATCCTCGATCGAAAAGATACTGAAAGGGATAAAGCTCAAGCGAATCAAGGCGTTCTCTGGAATGATTGATTTGAGGAAGGGTTTTGTGAGAGTCGCTATCTGTATCACCATGTCCCGGAAAATGTTTTCCATTGGCCATCACATGCTCATCCTGCATTCCCGCCATATACATGTACGCTTTTTGAGCAACCTTAAATTTATTTTCACCAAAACTCCGCATTCCGATAACAGGATTTAACGGATTGTTATTTACATCGGCAACGGGCGCAAAGTTTACATGAATTCCAATGCGTTTACATTCCTTCGCAATTTGCTTTCCCATGTAATAAATCAAAGAATCATTTTGAATGGCCCCAAGTGTCATTTGCTTGGGATAACGGGGCGTACTATCCAGTCGCATGGCTAAGCCCCATTCGCCATCGATGCTGTATAACAATGGGGTTTTTGCGATATGCTGGTAATAGTTCGCAATCTTGCCTTGTTTTACAGGTCCGCCCTGCATCCATATTAGTCCTCCGATGTTGTATTTAACAATCAGTTCTTTTATTTCTTTCACATGCTTCATGTCCTTATTGCTAAATGCTGCAACCATGAACAATTGACCTAACCGCTGATCGGGAGTAAGTGAATTGAAAACAGAATCAACCCAACGTTGTTCAACAGAAATAAAATCAGGATCATGCCTGTCAGGCCTAAAAGAATTTTTTGAGAACCCTGCAAGCAGAAAAAAAGATATAGAAAGTAATAAGAGACGCTTCATTTCTATAAAATTAGAGCTAATACAAAGTGCTTATGCAGATAGCACCGGAATGTTTTTAACATGTGGTTTTTGATTGACTGAGGCTGAATTACAAAGATACTGGTATTACCCTCAGAATAATTTAAGCGCCTGACTTTTATAAAAAATTAGGAGTTTTTATTGGGACAACTCCTTATTTAACTCCGCCCATTAATTTTTTAATAAAAGGAGAAATAGCAATAATTATAATGCCACCACCCAGCGAGTATAGCGATAACTGCTGGTATCCATGGGTATATACCATTAACTTATCAAAATTGGTTCCATTGGAAGAAGCATCTGCTATATCCGCCCCAAGCAACCCGGCAAAGTACTGTCCGTAAGCGCTTGCTAAAAACCACATACCCATTATAACAGCCTGCACCTTTTGAGGCGACAGCTTTGTCATAACAGACATTCCTATTGGGGATAAACAAAGTTCACCAAAAGTGATAATAAGCCAGCCCAGGGTAAAAACGTTCAGGGATGTAATACCAAGTTCGTTAGCGAAATGCCTTGTGTAATAGAACAAATAAAATCCACCTCCAAGAAATAAAAAGGCTAATCCAAATTTAACAATGGTATTGGGTTCAATTTTCCTGCGGTTCATCCATATCCATAGCAACCCAAGCAATGAGGCAAAAACTATTACAAATAACGAATTGGCTGAATTATTAACCCCGTTAGGATCAAGTGTAAAACCCAAAAGATTACTATCAAGGTTATAAGCCGCAAATAAACTCAGTGAACCTCCACTTTGCTCGAAGAACGCCCAAAAGAAAATTGAGAATAACATAAAAACCAGCGCCGCTATTAATCGCTTGTTTTCTGTTGCTGAAAAATTTTTCATTTCGTAAAACAGGTAAATCAAAGAAACCGGTCCTACTATGTACATGAACACATCCGTATATTCTGTTTTGGATACCATCAGCAGAATTAAAGGAATAATGGCTATTGAAATCCCGTATGTAAGCCATTCGTAAGTTTTTCTTTTTGCGGGAACAAGATGAAGCAGTGGCGAAACTCCAATTGCAGCAAGGCTTTTTTGCGTTCTGGTAAAGGTAAGAAGACTGATACACATTACTATTGCAGCCAGGCCAAAAGCCACATTCCATTCAGCACCCTGAGGTATGTATGTTTCAAACAGCGCCCTTTTCCCGATAGCTACACAAAGGTATCCGCCAAGCAATGCTCCCAGGTTAACCCCGGCATAAAACAAGGAAAAGCCCGCATCCACCCTGTTATCACCTTCTTTATAAAGGCGGCCAACAATTGTTGAAATATTAGGTTTAAAAAAACCTGTACCCACAATATTAAAAGCTATTCCTAAAAAGAAAAATTCCTTAGGATCAGCGGCAAGCACGCAGCTTCCAACAATCATCAGGATTCCTCCCCAATAAAGAGATTTGCGGTAGCCAAGAATTTTATCGGCAAACAATCCTCCAATAAATGTAAAAGCATAAACAAAAGCCTGGGTTGCGCCGTATTGAAGATTGGCTACAACTTCATTCATTTTTAGCTGATCAACCATGAAAAACACCAGCATACCACGCATTCCGTAGTAGCTGAAACGTTCCCACATTTCGCTGAAAAACAAGGGCCAGATTTGTTTGGGATACTTGCCCTTAAAGTTTTGAATTTCTTCTAATTGAGGTGAAGCGTTCAAAGCAAAATTATTTCACTCCATGCATCATTTTCTCCAGTTTCCTGCTTAATAAGAATAACATGAATGCAGCAATTCCCGAAAATACAACGAATAAAATAAAGTAAGAGAATAAATCATTGATCTCAAACCCAAGAATGCTTGGATGAGTGGCCGACTTTGAATCGGGATAAAGTGAACTCATTGTTCCGGCAAGCTTGTTACCAGTGGCAATTGCAAGAAACCAGATACCCATCATTAAAGAAGTGAAACGGGCCGGTGTTAATTTATTTACCATGGATAAACCGATTGGACTTAAAAATAATTCACCAATTGTGTGGAGAAAATATAAGCCGGTAAGGAAGAAAATACTTGCTCCGGTAACAGGAATAGCTTTTGATCCCATGGCAATTAATAAGAATCCTACAGCAAGAAAAGCAAGACCAAGAGATTGTTTATATGGTGCAGCAGGACTAATTCCTCTTTTTGCTAATTTCACCCACATGGCACTAATAATTGGCGCAAGAATTATAATAAAGCCTGCATTAAAACTCTGGAAATAACTTGCCGGCATAGTCCATCCAAAAATTGTACGGTTGGTTTGCTCTTCGGCAAAGAATGTTAACGATGCACCAGCCTGTTCGAAACACATCCAGAAAAAGATCACAAACATCATGATAAGGATAATAACCCACAACCTGTCTTTTTCTACTTTGGTTAAAGACTTGTCGGTAATAATAACAAAAGGACCTACAAGGGTCATACCGTAAATAAGAGATCCCCAGAAGTCAACACCAAAACCAAAATAAATAGTACTGAATGTAACCGCAATACCACCAAATAAAATCAACAACTGTAAAGGGCTAAAAGACGCTTCTTTAGAACCATTGGCCGACACATCAGCAACCTTGTTTGGCCCAACACCCAATTGCGCGCCGTTTGGAGAAACCACGTATTTATTTTTAGTTACATAAAAGATAATCAAACTCACAATCATTCCTAAACCTGCGGCCAGGAAGCCCCATTTAAAATCAACGTTCTCACCAAGATAACCACAAAGCAGAGGTGCAAAGAAAGCACCGGCGTTAATTCCCATATAAAATATTGTGTATGCAGCGTCTTTTCTGGTATCATGGTCTTCATAAAGCTGACCAACCATGGTTGAGATATTTGGCTTAAAAAATCCGTTACCAAAAATTAAGAAGGCTAAACCTGTCCACATCATAGTTATTGCAAGGCCTTTGTCTTCACTATGAGCAAAAGTTGCAGAAATGAACATAAGGAACTGACCAATGGCCATAAGCGCGCCTCCAACAAAAATAGATTTACGGTTACCCCAATACCTGTCAGCAACATAACCTCCAATAAGGGGGGTAAGATATACAAGGCCGGTATAGCTTCCGTAAATATTACTTGCTAATGATTTGTCGAGCAATAACATTTTTGTCATGAATAACACAAAAATGGCCCTCATTCCGTAATAACTGAATCGTTCCCAGAATTCGGTTGCAAATAATACGTAAAGTCCTTTTGGATGCCCTGTTTTAACCTGTTGTTCCATAGTTTCTAATTAATAGCTGGCTAAAATAAACGTTTTATTTTAGTAAAGCAAACTCGCAATAATTTGAAAGCCAGAGGCCTGTCTCGTCGAGTAGGCTGTGAATTTGGAATACAGCCGTATCGAGACGACTTAAGCAATAGAAAAGGACAATGAAAAGTGAAAACTTTAAGTTTAGCATTAGACGGTAACGGAATGGATCTCGTATGAGACTTTCAGCGATTCAACCCGTTTCCTATTTCCTAAAATGAATTTCACAAGTTCCATTATCATTAGATCTTTTGATAATAAAATCCTTCTTGTACAATTTTCTAATTTCAAATTGTCCTCTGATTAAATTATTAAAAACGCGCAGGTTTGTTGAATCGGGTTTTTCTACCAAACCACTATTAAATGTCCACTTACGGAAGTATACAACTTTTTTTTCAACGTCAATTTGATTATCAAATGTTGTAGTTCTGTGAGATTTTAAGATTCCGATAAAATCTGACTCGTTATGGCTTTTTGTTATTTCAACTTTAAAATCTGGAATTTGTTGATTCATTAATGAATCATTATAAGATTCTGTGAAATCGTTCCCATTAATTTGAATCTTATTAATCATCCATTCTCCCTGCATTCTCATTCTAACAGTCCTTAATGAAATAAACGGATCCTCAGGGAATTTTTTACAATCCGAGAATAATAGAGTTAACGCAATGATGTATATACAAATTCGTACTTTCATGTTTTTAACTTTCCTGCTAGTCTCTTGGCCTCTTTCGTTCGCAGGAATAGACTTTCCATCCGTATTTATTTCTTCTTAAAATGTATTTCATAATCCACATTATTCATGCTTCTTTTAATCATAAAGTTTTTATTGTAAAGTTTTTGTATTTGAAATCTTGCTTTTCCAAACAAACGGTTAAAACATTTTAAATTTAATGTATCAATTGATTCATGCGAATCAGGATTAAATCGCCATTCGCTGAAAAATATTTCCTTTTTTGAAAGTGTAACTTCTGTTAGAAACCGAGGATATCTTTCCGATTGAATACTTCCAATATATTCACTCAATCCCCCATCCTTGTTAATTTCAAGTTTCATGCTGGTGTAATTATCGTTTATCAACGAATCATTATATCGTTCTGTCCAATCTTCATCATTTAAAAGTACTTTCGTTAATTTCCATTCACCTTTTATTCTCATTCTAACAGTCCTTAATGAAATAAACGGATCCTCAGGGAATTTTTTACAATCTGAGAACAATAAAGTTAATGCAATGATGGATATATAAATTTTAATCTTCAATTTCTTGGGATCGTAAAAAAAGAGGAAGAAAATATCTTTAATACTTATATAATCAAATGTATTATTTAATATAACAAGTGCAAAAACATTTTACCGAAGCAGCTTAACGAAAAATTCATGAGGCCATAATCTCATAGATTCCCCCGCTTCACAGGAGCTGTCTCGTCGAGGGATAATTCCTTGGCGGAAAATCAATAATTAATGACGTTGAGAAAATCGGGATCGACCTCAAAGGATTTGGCGTTAAGAAAATAAGGAAACATCAAATGCGAAGG
>Ga0255338_1001390_pt1 | contig 46418 bp, 45 predicted proteins | sample MeOH1_35cm_T4_19_FD_203715 | JGI IMG/M metagenome (GOLD analysis project Ga0255338, IMG submission 203715) | Sandy soil microbial communities from University of British Columbia, Vancouver, Canada - MeOH1_35cm_T4_195 | ecosystem: Engineered > Artificial ecosystem > Sand microcosm > Unclassified ...
ACACAGGAAGAACCCATCACTCTGGAATGAATAACTTCGAGGTGATGAAGGGGGCGGTTGCCAAAGATGCGCGAACCGTTCAGGCTCTCAAAGATATCCGGGATATTGCCACGAAAACGGAGAAAGTCGTTCGTGAATCCCGCTGGAGCGAATTGCCGGGGCTCTTCCGTCAAGAATTCGAAGCCCGTGTGAGACTCGCTCCCGCATTCACCAGCCCGGAAATTGAAAAGTTGAATGAGCTTTCTTTGCAGAATGGGGCTCATGCTGTTAAAATTTGTGGAGCAGGGGGCGGAGGTTGTGTTCTCGTTTGGACCCCCGAAAACAGAAAGGAAGGAGTGGCCAACGCATGTCAAAAAGCCGGGTTTCAAGTACTCGCCACTCGTCCCGTGAACCCACTCCCGTCGTAGGAGACGTCATTCGCTTTGTCGGCCTCTCTCTGGGCGGCGGCAAAGCGGATAAAGCCTGCATGGCGATTTTGGAGTACTATCCAAAACACCACAAAGTTTTCCTCGCGAAAATTTTTGAAAGAATCCGCACTGAAGATAATATTTCCGCTGATCTGAAGATCCACGAAATTCTTGAGCAGTACGATGGGATGATTCATACTCTGGCTCTCGATACGCCGTGGAGACTTCCTCACTGTCTCTCTTGTAAGCTGAAATGCCCTGGGTATGAAGCTTGCGGAGAGGATCACATCAAGTGGATGTGGGAGTATAATAAGGAACATACTGCGAAGAAGCGACCGAAGAAGCTTTTTACTCCTTACACGCAGCGGGCGGTGGAACTGCATCTTGCGACCGAGCTTGAAGAGCCGTTTTTGCTTTCAAATGCGATGGGGGCTAATGCGGCTCCGTTGTTGGCTCGGGCTGCGTTCATTCTTCGTCGTTTGAATATTCCGACGATTGAGGTTTTTCCGAAGCTCTCGATTTGGCGGATTGGGTTGTCTCTGCATGTTTTGAAGTCCCAGCTGCGGTCTCACAAGCATGCGGCCGTTGGTGAAGAGAGTCGTCGTGGGATTTTGAAAGAGCTTGGCGAGCACAACATAGCTTTCGTCTATGATCAAGATCGTCGGTTGATGATCGAGAATAATCATGCTTTTGAGGCGTTTATCTGCGCGATGACGGCTTTTTTGGAATACAAAGGGCAGAATGAGGTGCGGCCTCGTGGGTTTCCTAAGAGTGAGGATTGGGTGGCGTTTCCGAAGGAGAAGATTAATTGGAGGTTTTAGTTTTGCGGATGGCTCCGCACTTCTTCCTGCATCCATGCAATTGGGGCTATGCCGCCCCAAACCCCGCTACTGACGGGCATCGTGCCCGTCAGTCCGAAGTTTCTTTGGTCGATTGCTATTCTTAGTACTAATTTAAATTTGAAAATTTAGCGATAGAATCTGCCGTACAGGTAGATCGGTCTTCTTTCCCATTGGCACTGTTGTTGTGGTGGGATTCCGTTTGGTGGGTTGCCTGGGGTCCAGTTGCAGACTTGGCGTTCGTCGATTTCTTTTAGGATTGAGATGTCGATTCTCATTCCTTTGTCGGTTTGCTTGAAGTTTAATTCGGCGTCACGGCCTCTTACAAGCAAGGAGCAGTCGCCGGCGTCGAAGTCGAAGAGCGCTGAACTTACTGTTGGGTTTTTGTCTTCGTTTTTGATTGTTACTTTTAACAGGTTGCCGAATTCGGATCTGCAGTTGTTGTTCAGGATGTCTTCGCCGCGCTTGTTGTTGTAGGCGATCGTCGGCTTGTTGCCATTGAAGGCGATGATTAGATTTCCTGGGACGCCATCGAATTCGCCCTTGTAGGTGCCTTCGAGTTTTTTGGCTTGTGAAAGATATTGGCTCGGAACTTGGCCGTCTTTGATGTCGATGGTTTTGCAACCCGCGATAGCAAGAAGCGCAAAAGACGCCACGAGAACTTGCGTGAATTTCATAAAAAAAGCCTCCATTTATTGCAACTATAGTCGCAGATGGAGGCTGATTTCAATTCAATTTAAATTGCGAAGAATTACTTCGCCGCTGTCGCAACTTGAGTTACAGGCACTGTTACAGGAGCCGTAGAAACTTCTACGAGAGCACCTTTCAACCAAGTTTGAAGAGCTGGGGATGTAATATCAGAGTACAAAACATATCCGTCGCAACCACGAGTTCCACGGCTTGTAACGCCGAACAAGTGGTATTCACCGTTCGCTTGCTTTACGTAAGCAGGACCACCAGAGTCGCCTTCGCAAGAAGCTTGGCCATGGCGTTGGTCGAACGCGATTTCTGAGTCGTTGTAGTAACCAGCCACTTTCAGCTCTGTCGTTCTCAAACGACCTGAACCGCTCACTTCTTCTTTGTAGCATTTTTCACTTTTGCCATCTGCAGATGGCTCACAGAAAACTTTGCCTTCTTTTTCTTGCTTATCGAAGTCTGGAATGTCTGCTTTGTTAACTTCTGTCAAAATATCTTTGTTCACGCCATAACCAGCAACAGTGATGGTGGAGTTCTCAGTCAAAACGCTACGGTCAGCCAAGATCGTCGCAGGAGCAAAACCCGCCGGAACTGTACCTTGGAATTTGATCAAGGCTGTATCGCCCCAAGCTTGACCGGCAGCCCCTTGTCGTTGCTTACCCCAGTTTGGATTCACAACCGTCTTAACTGCGCGACGTACTTTTTGCAAAATCAAGTTTCTGTCCTGGGTGTTGAAAAGAGCGTCAAGATCTGCAGTGAAGATAATGAGGTGATTTTCCGTTTTGTCGCCAATGCAGTGAGCTGCTGTCAATACAACGTTGTTCGGCAACAATGAACCTGTGCAGAGCGCGCCTGTATGGGCCTCTTTGTCTTCGTAGTAGATACTAACGATGCTCTTTTGGAGAGGTGCGCCCTCTGCTACGTCACTGCCGCCGATGATCGAAGAACCATTCGCCGTGTTGATAGATTTAGAAGCTGTGTTGTTAGAGCAAGCAGCCAAAGCCGCGATAGCAGAAACAACCAAGAGAGAACGTGAACGTGCTAGTAGTTTCATTTTTTGATTCCCCTCAAAAAAGTTATACCCCTCTGGACCCATACGAAAAAAGTGCATCACAAGTACCCAAGTTGGAACCAGAGGGCAACCTTTATTTTGTAATATTTTTGAATAGAACCCATAAATTTTGCTTATGGCGCCAAAGTGGAGCCACCGGGGGGCTTGGCAAAGCCTAAACCTCCGGTAATACTAGGTTCTATCAGCATCTATATATAAGGAGGCCCGGGTGGCAGATTGGGAGAGTCGCAGCGAGATCAATTCGGACGTGGTCTTCTTTCCCTATGTCCCAGGGGGCCTCGAGAAAAACAGTGAAGAAGTTTTTATCTGGGACCTCGATAAAACCTATCTCGATACGACCATCGATTCTTTGCGCGGCCTGTTGCAGACGATCCTTGAACGTGCATGGAATAAGCGCAACATCCCAGGAACCAGCACCCTGATCCGCGCCCTGTCCATGTACCGGGCCAAGCAGAGTGGACAGAAGTACTTCCCCATTTACTTTATTACTGCTTCCCCTCCGCAGATGGAGGAGAGAATCTCCGAAAAATTCTCTATCGATGAAATCCATCCTTTCGGCTCCTTCTATAAAGACAATTTAAAAAATCTTCGTCCGGGCCGCTTCTGGCGTCTCACTAAGCAGGTCGGTTATAAACTGCAGGCCCTGATGCAGCTGCGAGCTCGCTTGCATCCGAGCGTGCGCCAGATCTGTTGGGGAGACGACAGTGAGTCCGATGCGATTATCTATAATTTGTATTCTGACATTTGCGCCCGCCGAATCGGCCCGCATGAAATTCGCAGCATTCTTGAAAAGCTGCATGTCACGGGTGAGCAAGTGGATCAGATTCTCACACTGCAAGCGCAGATTCCCGAAAACGATCCTGTGGAGAAGATCTATATCAATCTCGCGACAGACACGGATCCAGATTATTATTTGAAATTCGGGCGCAGAACTCTTGCGACCTACAACACTTATCAAGTGGCTTTGGACTTAGTGCAAGACCAGCGTTTATCGCTGGAAGGTCTCTATGCCGTCGCACAGGACATGATTTACAACTACGGCTTTTCTCCAGAAGAGCTGATGAAAAGTTTCGACGAGCTCATTCGTCGCGGTGTTTTTGGCCAAGCTTGCTATGATCGGGTTCGCCCCTTCCTCGAAGAGAAGGGTCTTGTCTTTCACGACTTCACTCCGTCGATGGCCCCGCTGAAAGAAAAGCATGTGATCGACGGCAAGGTTTTCGAAATGGAAGGCGTGCATGAGCCTTGGGTTCTCGAACGTGTCGATTACCTCCACGAAAGCCGCTAATTTGATTTCTCCAGCAAACAGAAAATGAGATTCTGATACGCTTTGCCAGCGTTTCGCAGATGCATTTTCAAAACTCCTGTTTCTATGATGGCGCCAGATTACAGGAGGTTTTTATGTTTATTACGAGAGTCGTAATGTCTCTGGCGATTTTGTCCGGAGCGAGTGCTTTTGCGAAAGATGTTGTTCCTAACGAAAAGCTGGGTAAGCTCCAGGTCGATGCACCTGATGTTTCTAAACTAGATCCGAAGTTCGATCTTTCCTCGTACGGAATGACTTTCAAGGTTGAGGACAAGACGACGAACTTGAAGTTAGGAAAAGAAAGTTTGGTGACCGCGGGCGAAGGCTGCCTGACAGTGCAATACTCAAACTATTACCAAGCATCTCAGTGCGGAATTAAGATTGCGGATAAAAAATTAACCAAGATTAAATTGGCGGCTTTGAAGCCAAGCTGGGATTCTCAGCAAGTGATTGTAGATGTCGGACCTCAGCCGGTAATTAACTTTTCAACAACAGATGCTCAGTATACGTTGAGTGCACAAGCAGATCCTAAAGACACAGGCTTCCAAGTTTTATTAATCCCGCCGATGTCGGTGACAATGACTCTCAGACATGAAAACACAGGAGACCTCTATCAACAGGTGGAGTCTCTTTCTGCGGGAGACACGAAAGGTGTGACCTTCAAGGTGCCAGAACTTCGCGGTTCCCTCCAACTTGAGTTCATTGATGGCGCGCCTGCATTTACAGATGATGTTGAGACTAATAACAGCATTTCCGTCGTTTATCGCCTCAAAGATGTGGGAGCTGGTTACTCCAACGGACCAACAGATCTTTACAACAAACCTGCCGGCAGAAATGAGGGCAGCAGTGGATCGTACGGTGAACCTGTTAGCTTCTTTAAATTGAACGCAACTGGCGAAAGTAAAACGATTCGCGCATTTCCATTAGCGGCAGGAAAAGGATACTATGATCTTGTTGTGAACGAGGTTGTTGTTAGAACCACAGTGACAGCAAAACAATCGGTGCGAATTCCCATTGCGACAATGAATATCCATAACTATTCATCGAACTTACCGGGGACTTTTAAGATTTTTGTCGACTACACAGATCAGCAAAATTTCGAACCCTACCTTGTTCCAAAAAACTACGGTACACCAGCAAGACTTGAAGAGGCCAAGCCATTCCCAACCGAGAGAAGTTTTTTCTTTCCTATTCTCCACAGACTGCGCTTTGACTTCTACATCAAAGACTCCCTGGGTAAAGAGACTCTGCAAGATCAACAGGAAGTTGATCTTAGCCATGAGGGAAATAATCTATTCAAAGCTTAAAGGAAAAGTACTTGTGATCGGATCGCCGCGGAAGGATTTAAATTCTACGCGGCGGATAGCCTCACTGAGGCAGCGTTTGAAATCGGCATTGTTGATCGTCGAAGTCGTCGCATCGGCGCTGACAATCTTGCCGCTTCTTTCAATGGTGAATGTCATCACCACTTGTCCAACCGTTCCCGGCGTTCTTTGCAAAAGTTGCTTATAGCATTTATCAAAAGCCGGAATCTGCCGTTTCAAAGTATCTTGAATATATTCAGAGCTCAGACTGTCCGTTGTCGGAGTCGTCGGAGTTTCCATTGCGACGGGCGCCATTTCAGGAAATCCCGCTTGAGCATTTTCTCTACGCAGCTGACTTTCGTATTCACTCAAAGTCATGCGCTGGCCGTTTTTGGAAACCATCACGTTGTTGCCAGCACCCAAAGCTTCGACTTGAACGTCGCCACGTTTCAGAATCAAAATCGCTTTTTCGCCCTCTTGATCCATCGTGATCAAAGTATTGTCGAGAACGCGAAGGCGATGGCCGCCTTCCATTTCAAAAGTGGCATCGCCATTAGGGCCGGTTTCCACCGTGTCGAGATAGTATAGCGACGCACTCTTTTTCAGAGTCTCTTTCGTTGTCATATTTTTATGGAAAACATAGACTTCTCCGGAATTGTAAACGATCCGTGCGAGAAGCTTAAGACCTGATGATTGATTTTCAAGGCGTGTGGACATGAACCAAGAAAGGCCCATGAAAAAGAAACCAGCAATGATGAGAGACGGAATGAGCCACTTATTCTTCGCCATAAGCTAAGAGCTTATAGCGAAGAAGTGCGATGTGGACAGAACTATTTTGCGGGATTCGTTGCTGGAGCTTCAGCAGGTGCCGCCGGAGCTGTCGCTGGAGCAGAAGTCGCAGGGGCTGTTTCTGTTGGCGCTGTTGGAGCCGCAGGAACTGCCGCCGCTGCAGGAACTTTATCCAAGATAGATTTAGATTGTTGAGAAGAAAGGAATGTTAAACCGATCGAGGTAACAGCGAAGATAATAGCTACAATACGAGTCATTTTTGCTGCCAAAGTGCTGGCGCCGGTTGCACCCAAAACGGAATTAGATCCGCCGCCACCCATACCCAAGGCACCGCCGCCTTTTGAGTCTTGGATCAAGACCAAGCCAATGAGAATAAGTGCTACAAGGACGTGCAAAATTGCAATGAAAGTCATCATGGTTCGTCATCTCCTAAAGGTCGCCACTTTACTGAAAAGACGGCCAAAAAGTCCATTAAAATAAGGCCTCCACAAGATAATGCGAAGCATAAATATTCGCTTTGACACCCTTCTAGGGGGCTGCCATAAGATTTCCATGGCATTTCTCGTCTTTGAAGGCCTTGATGGCTCCGGAAAAAGTTCACTCATGAGAGCCTTGGAAGCTGAGCTTTCCAAGCAAGGCATTGCCTTTCACCGCACCCGCGAACCGGGCGGCACTCCACTTGGTGATGAAGTTCGTCACATGATCTTGCGTAAACAAGAGGGGACCACGCCGGTCCCGCGGGCCGAATTGCTTTTGTATGAAGTCAGCCGCGCTCAACACGTCGATGAAGTCATCAAACCAAAACTGGCCGAAGGCGTTTGGGTTTTGAGCGATCGTTTTTCTGCCAGCTCCGTGGCGTTTCAAGCTGCGGGACGCTGGATAAGAGAAGAAGATGTTGTGATGCTCAACAATTTTGCTACCGGTGGCTTGAAAGCTGATTTGACTGTATTGTTGGATTTATCGGTTGCAGAGTCTCGTCATCGTCAAGCACAGCGGACTTCAAAGACTGGTGAAGGAGCCGACCGAATCGAGTCTGAACAAGATTCCTTTCATCAACGTGTACGTGATTCATTTTTGATGCAAGCACATGCTGATCCTGCTAACTGGCTGGTGCTAGATGCGCGTTCTTCGACCGAAGAGATGCTGCAGATTCTCTTAAAAACCTTGAAGGAGAAAAAATGGCTCGTCTCTTAGACCAAGTATTTGGTCACAAAGACGTGATTGCCAAACTCCTGGGAACTTTCGCCAGCGACAGGCCCGGTCAGACGTTTTTGTTTGTCGGCCCGAGTGGTGTCGGTAAAAAGAAAACCGCTTGGGGTTTGGCTCAGGCGCTGTTGTGTGAAACTTCGCGCACGGCCTGTGGCCGCTGTGGTTCTTGCCTGCGTGTGGCTGCAGGTGCGCATGAATCTCTGAAAGTCATTGCCTCTGAAGGGCCGCAGATCAAAATCGAAGAAAGTCGCGAAGTGATTCAGTTCTTGAATCTTCAGGGGCTCACGGCTCGTCGAGTGGTGATCATTGATCAGGCTCAGAGTCTCAATCTGCAAGCAGCCAATTCCCTCTTGAAGACACTGGAAGAGCCACCGCCTGAAACATATTTCTTTTTGATCGCACCAAGTAACGCCGGCGTTTTGTCGACGATTCGTTCACGCTCCCGCACTGTGAGCTTTAAACCTCTGACAGTGGCGGAAATTTCCCGCGGGGCGCCGGGTGCTCCCGAGTGGGCTGTTCGTGCCAGCCAGGGCAGTTTTGAAAAACTGGCGCAGTTGCAAGATGGTCCTGAGCAAGAAGTGCGGAGCGAAGCCTTTTCGTTGCTACAACAGTTTGTTGAGGATAAAGACTTTTTGACGGATAACAGTTGGCGCGATTCCTTCAAAGAGCGTGCGCGTTCGCAAAGAATTCTTTCTTACTGGGTTTCTATCTTGCGCGATGTTTTGTATTATCAAGAAGATCAGAAGAAGCAGATCATGAACGTCGATCAAGCTGAGTTCTTAAAAACTATGGCCGACCGCTCGCGCGAATTGATTTTGGATCTTCTTGAAAAATCGCTGACGGCTGAAAAAGAAGTTCTGCAAAACCGCGACGTGCAGTTGCTGGTCGAGGAGTTCTGGATCAGTCAAAATCAGGAAAGGCAGGCCTAAAATGACAGAGTGGATGGACTTGCACGCCCATTTGAATATGCTCGAAGAGGGCCCAGCCGAAGCTCTTCGCATGGCTCGTGAAGCCGGTGTTGTGAAAGTGGCGACGATCGGCACAGAACCCAAAGACCTGCCTTTGGTTTTGGAGCTCGCTGAAAAAAATTATCCTGACGTGTTTTGCACTCTCGGCATTCATCCACATGAAGGTCAGATTTATACTCCTGAAATTGGCAAATTTATCGAAGCCAATGTCACCAAGCCTTGGGTGATTGCCGTCGGCGAAATCGGTTTGGATTATTACTACGAACACTCTCCTCATGAAGAGCAGAAGCAAGCCTTCCGCGCTCAACTTGAGATCGCCGCTCGCACCAATATGCCGGTGCAAATTCATACGCGGGATGCAGATGAAGACACGATCGAGATCATGAGAGAATTTAAAGGCCGCGTGAAAGGGATCATTCACTGTTTCACGGGCACTCAGTGGCTCGCGGATCAAGCGCTGGATTTGGGTTATAATATTTCGATCAGTGGCGTTGTGACCTTTAAAAACGCTGACAGTTTGCGCGCGATTGTGAAGTCTTTACCATTAGACCGCATTCACGTTGAAACCGACGCCCCTTTCTTGGCGCCTGTACCTATGCGTGGTAAGAAGAACACGCCGGCTTTCGTGGTTCACACCGCGAAATTCGTGGCGGATCTGAAAGGCATCACTGTCGAGGAACTTGCCAAAGTGACTCGCGAAAATGCCTTGAAGATGTTCCCAAAAATCAAATGGTAGGGGGCTTCCATGAAAAAACTGATTTTACTTTTGGCTTCGCTTATCACCTTAGCGGCTTGTAGTCGCGAGGGTATGACAGATATCGCAACACCGGAGTCGATACCGACGATACCCACTGCAACCAGTGATACAACTCCGCAAACTCCCGAAACTGAGCAACCGCCAACTCCGTTGGTTTTGTCGGCTGTTGATGCGCTGACTGTTCAGGGCTATAAGTTTGTTCTTGTTGCGACAAAAAATAACACGGACAAAGTTCTGGTGAATGAAGATGCCAATAATTTGGAATTCAATGTCGGCGAGACTGTGTGCCGCACGAAAATTTTCTCCAAAGGAGATCCGACTTATCCCGGAGAACAACTCGGGGTCCTGCAAATCGAATGTAACAGCCACGGAGTGAAGTACATTTCTTCAGCCAGCTGTTCTCCACGCTATCCGGAAGTGCAAAGTCATTTTGAAATTAGCGATGATCAAGATTCTTACGTACTCGATCTGGTCTGTCGCGTGACTGCCGCCAAGTAAATCTTTATGAGTCTTGAGTTACTTTATAAGGATGAGCATTTTATCGCCGTGGATAAGCCCTCGGGGTTTCATGTTCATCCTCATGAAGATCGCCGCAATAAAATTTCCCGCGATAAGATTTGTCTGTATTTAGCCCGCGATATGATGGGGCAGCATGTGTATCCCGTGCATCGCTTGGATGCGGGGACGAGTGGTGTGCTCTTGTTCGCGCTCTCATCTGATTCCGCGCGCGAGATTAGCAAACTCTTCGCAGAGAAAGCATTGCAGAAAACCTATCATGCGGTTGTGCGTGGGTATGTATCTGAAGGTGGAGATATCGATTTGCCTTTGGAACTTGATTCCACGGGTGATCTTGTCGAAGCTAAAACCACTTACAAACGCATGGCCACTGTGGAGTTTCCAGTAAGTGTAGCAAAATGCTTTCCCACCGCGCGCTATTCACTTGTCGAGGCAAAGCCCATCACAGGACGCTGGCATCAGCTGCGTCGCCACTTTAATCGCATTTCGCATCCGCTTATTGGCGACGCCGATCATGGGGATTGTCGGCAAAATCGTTTTTTCCGCAATGAGCTTGGCGTGCCGGGGCTTTGTTTGAAAGCACAGAGCCTAGAGCTTCGTCATCCTTGGTCGGGTGAAACCGTCCGTATTGAAGCGAATGCCTGTGAGAAGTGGAATAAGATTTATCAGTTATTTTCCTAGAAAACTCTGCTAAGATTCATTGATGCTGTTCGTTTCTTTATTTCTTCCCTTTGTCGTGTTTGCGGATATTTCGCTATCCGCTCCTGCCTTGCAGGAGAAGCCGCAGATTAACTGGGCTTTCTCGGCCATCGAAAATGTCGATGAAAAAGACCGGGAACTGATGATGAACGACAAAAACCCTCTGTTAGAGCTTTTTAAGCGCGAACTACCCGAATATAACCATGTTTTTTTCTATGGAACGGTTCAAAGAATTGAGCATGAACTCAAAACTACAAAGCTGACGTGCTATCCAGCGAGTACCGATGCTTCCCGCCGCTTGGAGTTTTCATACGCAACTTCCCTGGCAGCCTATCCGACTCCTATGCTGATCACGCGCAAAGAGGTCGCCAATAAAATTCAAAATAAAAACGGACGTGTTTTTTTGAAAAAGCTTGTGAAAGATTCGCGTTACGAAGGAATTTTTATCGATGCTCGTTCCTACGGCGTGGAGATCGATAAAATTTTGGCGGGCTCGGAAAATCACTTTAAGCGGAGGGTCTCGAACCCTATTGGCTCGGCGAACCTGCAAATGATTCTAAATAAGCGGGCGGATTACACCATTGAATTTCTTTTCATCGTCAAAAGCATGGAAAAAATTCGTAATGGTGACGATCTGGTGGCCCTGCCTATGGAAGACATCGCTGCTTCGGTGACTCAGTTCGTGATTTGTTCACGCACTCCGGAAGGCTTAGAGTTGGTAAGCAAATTAGATCGAATCATCAGTCAAAATGTCGAAAAAATTTTTTATAAAGAGGCGATGCTCCGTCTGTCTCCGAAGAACAACGAAAAAGTTTTCCGCAAAGAAGTGGAGAAGTTCGTTCGTGGACGGTCCCTGCGCTCGGATATCAGGCAGTAATCTTGGATCGCTGCCTAATACTTCTTGCAAAATTTAAAGGAACTTGCCAGTCCCCAACGAGCTTCGAAACTGTGATTGGGATTGGAAGACACATGGCCTGCCATAAGACGAACGGCAAAATCATAGAGTGACAAGGTCCTTCCTGAAGCAATGCGAATGTCTGGACAGCGAGCCAAATAGCGCTGCAAATCGCCGACATTGTGAGCGCCGACGGTTTCCATCAGCTGTGTGATCGTGTCTTTAATGCGCTTATCACGGGAAGGTGTGGAATAGGATTCATAATCTTCGCGTCCCATACAAGCACCGCTCAGACGGCTGCGGCGGGCTTCGGATTCTAGCACAATGTCCACCCGATCATTCGTTAGACCGCAGATATCATCGACTTGGCGCTCGATACTTTCTGAAGGGGTCTCTTCGCGGAGAGCCAGGCGTTTTTGCACGTCCTGATTCCACCGTCGCATGCTGCGGTTGTCTCCACTTCCGCCGAGGGAGGTGAATTGCTCCATCGAATATCCCGGCAACTCCGATTTAGGACGACCGTAGTAATCCGGCTGCATCCAGTTGCGCAGGCCCGTGTCAGTTCCCACGGGCATAAACACCAAACTCGAGGTGGTGTGCAGCTCACGAGCGGCTTTCGGCACGGTGGAACTGATCATGGTTAAGACCCCTGTATCCGAGAGTTTTTTGACGATCTCGGCATGTCCTGGAATGCTGCTGGAGCCATGGATAATACGACGGATAATATTGTTTTCCCGTCCGCTCGGGCGGGACCAGACCGTGCCGGGATGTACATTTTTGCGGAGGACTGCCACCGGATAAGTATCCGACGGCATGGTCTTCGTACTCGTGACATCGCCAATGTAAGCGATAAACCGGCGCGCTCGTTTGAGCGGATCCGAGATGGAATCAAAACGCGACATTTTATTACTCACGCGACTATCGCCGCCAGTGGAGTCTCGGATCACATAAGGCAATTTGTTTTCATAGGCAAAAATCACCCGGGAAAAGTAAACGGCATCCGAACAGTCGGTCTCCAGCCCTTTATAGGGACCCGAGACAAAAATTCCTTCATTAAAAGAAGTGCGAATCCACTCGGAGTATTTTCTCTCCCACTCCTCGCTCCAGCTATGTTCATCCTGCCAAACAGCGGCTTTTGCATTGCCACCTGCCGAGAGTGCGGCTGTCGCCAAAACGAAAACCAATGAAATGCGGCCCATGATTGAGTCCTTCGTTAAAAGTTAAAGAAGTAACTCAAAAAACTGCCAGAAAATGTGGCGGTTCTCTAATATTTGCTGAATGTACTGATTAAATACACAGGGTGGGGTGTGCTTTGGCACGGTTCAGGCGAAATTCGATTTTCTATCAATATTTCGCCGCTTGTATGATCACGGCCGTAAAGAGATTACAAGCTCCTTAAAGCCAGTGGCTGGATCATGTTCTCGTTTAAAAATCATTTCGGTATTTTCTAGAAGCACGAGTTCGGCCGTAGTGTGAATCAAGCAGCCATCCAGTAAGTGACCACCAAGTACTTTGCCTTCGCGGTCGGCGATAGCGATATGTAAATGCAAGCCTTCGCATCCCAATGTTCCCGTCAGGGAAACGATTTCAAATGGGCCTTGCAGAGTGACTTTTTGTTTTTCGTCGGCAAGTCGCAACTCTGCGATCTTGAGGCTGCCGACTCCGGAGATGATTGTTGATGCCTGCAGCTTGTGAGTTTTGCAGAAGGTGGCGAGTTCTTGTTTGAGATCCTGACCGGGTTTGAGGCGGAGGGCGTAGGTTTTAACGGACATCGGCGGCCTTTTTCTGGAAGATCCAGTACGGGGTTTCTGCTTTGATGAGATCTAGATTGAAGTGATCGGCTATCCAGCGCATGGTTTTTTCGGTGAAGAAGATGACATGAGTGAGATCGCGGCGGTATTGCCAGTCGTGGAAAAGACTCACTCCGGGGTGGCCTGCCGTCATCACTACAAGGAGGCCGAAGGTTTTTAGGATTTGTGTGAGTTGCGTGATTTCTTCTCTGGGGTGGTGGAAATGTTCCCACACTTCGGTGCTGGTGATGACGTCGTAGCTTGTTTGCAGCGGTTTTTGATCTGAGAAATAAAATGGATCGTAGTTGGCTGGTTGGAAAGAGCTTTCTTGGAGCATTGAGCTGAGGAAAGCCGTGGGGCCGCAGCCGTAGTCCAAGATTTTTACTTGAGGCGGGGCTTTTCCCAGCATCACGCTGTAGTTTTGGATGTCTTGAATCAATGGAGCGAGGAACTGTCTGTATCCCGAAGAGTCTTCATTTTGATGAAGGTCGTAGCGGGCTTTTTCCTCTTCCGGCAGAAGGCGCTCGTCGGGGTCCATGAAGATGAGATCGCACTGCTCGCAGTGGAAATAATCGCGCGCGGGCTTTTTTTCCACTTCAAAGGTTGTCGTTCTCGTTGATTCACACAACAGGCATTTCATTTGGCTTAGTAGCTCCAGATTTTCGCTTGAGGATCAATGTACTCTTTTTTGACGATGGCGGCTATAGCTTCGTCGACTTCTTTTTGATTTTGCGCTCTCACGAAGACATACGCCCGGCCACGATCTGCAGTGGCGGAGTAAATTTGGCGGTCCTTGAGGCCCTGGATTTGCTTGAGGTTCTCTTTGACGTAGGGAAGTGAATTCGCGACGGTGCCTAGTTTCTTTTTTGCATCGTTAGGGAAGATAAACATCAAGCTATCGTCCTCATGCTCTGTCATGGCTTTCAAGGTATTGGGATGGTCGAGCGGGGCACTCATGTTAAGGCTATTGATGTGAAAGTTCTTTTTCAGATTTAAACGGGTCGTCTGCCATTCCTGCATGGTTTTTTCGTCGTAGGCCACAATGAGACGTTGAAGGAGATTCTCGAAGGCATAGATGGCTTTTGGGAAGCGGTTCTCGTAACCAGCGATGAACTGTTTCACCATATTCTCATCGACAGTTTGGTTTTTGTTGAGCGCTTCTGCAATCAGTGGATAAATTTCTTGGCCGTAACCGCTGATTGTAGGATTGTTGTACCATTCGCTTTTATCTATGACTCCTTTATTGGCCCGCGCATATGCCCAGCCATTTCCGATCGCCGTCGCAGCGGCTTCATTAAACCAAGTGTACGCTTGAAGCGTATACGGAGAAGGGTTATTGAGGAAATAATTTTCAAAATCTCGCTTGAAAGAATCTGACTGCGCATCATAGAGAGAGTGGCAGAGCTCGTGGAAAATGACACCGAAACTGCCTTTGAGATCATTGCTGTGCTTTCCAGGTTCGACGATGACGCCATGGATTTCAACACTGTTTAAAGATTGGGAGCTCGAACTGTTTTTAAATCCTTTGATGTATGGGATTGGGTGAATGGCGATGACAAACGGAGTGTCAGAGGGCCACTGGGCATTGTAGAACTTTTCCGCCTTGGCAAACATCTCCTCAAGCCCGGCCTTTTTGGAAAGGGCTTCGAGTTTTAGTTTGTGCTGAGTGAGTTCGGGGCTAAGCGGACGCCAAATCAGTTTATTATAAACAGGCTCGAGCTTTTTCAATGCTGTGAAATAAGCCAGATGCTCCGCTGTCGCCAGAAGCCCCAGAGTGCGCGTGCTGAGATCCTGAATATCTTTTGCGTAAATGCTTTGAATCACAAATAGGTCGCCGACATTTCTGTTATGATCGCGGTACTTCGTCCCGTTTTCGCTGTCCTTGAAGCTATTGGCAAAGCTCTGGCGAAGGCCTTTTACGACCTCAATGGATTTTTGCATTTCCGGAGTGTTGTAGGAGCTTTTATCGAAAAGTTCTTTGATGCCGGGGGCATGATGAGGCTCGTCGGCAATAGCTGAGGCGAAGTCGACCAGGCCCTGGATGCGGCTGATGCGGTAGTCGACGCGCACTTTCGCTTGGGCACAGACGCTTGCTGAAATCACCATGATGAGAAGCAAAGCCCTCATAAAACCTCCAGTTTTCATAGGTAAATCCTCTTTATTTATGGGGGAGATGTCCAGTGGAGACTGTGGGGTCTAGGATACACCCGGTGGCGCAGCGCTTCCGAAAAAGGTACGGCGTACCTTTTCTTGATTTTCTAGAGGGTCTGCCGCAGATTGGGGCTTCTAAAAATCCTTCATTTCTCAGGAGTTTTTCATGTCTAAATTACGTGTTGGTATCAATGGTTTCGGTCGTATCGGTCGGGTGTTTTTCAGAGCTGGTTTTGAGAAGCTTGATATCGTCGGGATCAACACTTTGGACAGCATCGAAGGGGATGCGCATCTTTTGAAATATGACTCTGCTCATGGTCGTTTTAATGCCGATGTTTCTCATGATAGTGAGAACTTGATCGTGAACGGCAAGAAGATTCATGTTTCGAAAACTCGCAACCCGGCTGATATTCCTTGGAAGGCTTGGGGCGTGGATTTGGTTTTGGATTGCACCGGTGCTTTCAAAACAAAAGAAGAGTTCATGGGTCACATTCAAGCGGGCGCGAAAAAGGTCATGGTTTCTGGTCCTGCTGAAAAAGGCGCGGACCTGACTTTGGTTTATGGAATCAATCACACTCAGTACGATACTGCAAAACACACGGTTGTTTCAAATGCCTCTTGCACAACCAACTGCTTGGCACCTTTAGCGAAAGTTTTGAATGATAAATTCGGTATCGATCACGGTACGATGATGACGATCCACTCTTACACCAACGATCAGAAAATCTTGGATGCTCCTCACAAAGATTTGCGCCGCGCTCGTGCAGCTGCGGTGAGCATGATTCCAACCACAACCGGTGCTGCGAAAAACGTGGGCCTTGTATTGCCTGAGTTGAAAGGCAAGATCGATGGAACCTCCGTGCGTGTGCCAACTCCAAACGTGAGCTTGGTGGATTTCACTTTCCAAGCAAAAACGGATGTGACGAAAGAAGCTGTGAACAATGCTTTGATCGAGGCTTCTAAAGGCGCTTTGAAAGGCATCTTGGCAGTTGAGACTTCTGAGTTGGTCTCTATTGACTTCAACGGCAATACTCACTCTTCAATCGTCGACTTGGCTTCAACGATGGTTGTGGGCCCTCGTATGGTGAAAGTTCTCTCTTGGTACGATAACGAAACTGGCTTCTCTAACCGCATGGTAGATGTTGCTCAATACATGGCTTCTAAAGGATTCTAATTCATGGCAAACAAGGGACTTAAAGGGATTAAGACAGTTCGTGAATTAGAAGTGACAGGAAAAGTAGTTTTCCTTCGTTTGGATTTGAACGTTCCTCTCGAGGACGGAAAAATCACTGATGAGACTCGTATCGTCGCAAGCTTGCCAACTGTTCAGTACTTGATGGAAAAGGGCGCGAAGATCGTCATGTGCTCTCACTTGGGCCGTCCTAAATCGGAAGCAGATCGCCAGTTCTCATTGGAGCCGGTAGCAAAGCGCATGTCCGAGCACCTTAAGTCTGAAGTGATCCTTTGGGAAGACATCGAGAGCGACGGGATTAAAGCTCTCTTGCAAAACTTGAAAAAGAATCAGTTGTTACTTCTCGAGAACGTCCGTTTTGCTCCAGGCGAAACGAAAGACAGCGAAGAGCTTGCTCAAGTTTGGGCTGGCTACAGTGATGTGTACGTGAACGATGCGTTTGGCGCCTCTCACCGAGCGCACGCAAGTATTCATGCGTTACCGAACGTGATGAAAGAAAAAGCGATTGGTTTCTTGATTGAAAAAGAAATCACAATGCTTGAAAGTCTTTTGGAAAATCCAAAGCGTCCTTACTTGGCGGTTCTTGGCGGCGCAAAAGTGTCTGACAAGATTGCCGTGATTGAAAAGTTCCTCGATATCGTTGATGGTTTTATCATCGGCGGTGCGATGGCTTACACGTTCCTAAAAGCCAAAGGCCACGCTGTTGGTAAATCTTTGGTGGAAACTGATAAATTGAATTATGCACGTCAAATGATCGAGCGTATCGAAGCTCGCAAAAAAACGCTGTTGTTACCAGTGGATCACATCGTGACGACTTCTATCAGTGACACGAAAGCGGCTCACGCAACAACAGATGTGAACATCGCAGACAATGAACTCGGCGTGGATATTGGTCCAAAGACGATTAAGTCTTACAGCACAGCTTTGCATGAGGCGGCGACTGTTTTCTGGAATGGTCCTATGGGGGTCTTCGAGACTCCGGAGTTCTCCAAAGGGACTTTCGCGATCGCAAAAGCTTTGGCTGAAAGCAAAGGCAATAAGATCGTGGGTGGTGGTGATTCCGCTGCTGCAGCCGAAGCTTCTGGCTATGCCGACAAGATGACTCATATTTCTACCGGTGGCGGTGCGAGCTTGGAATATCTCCAAGGCGATCGCTTGCCAGGTTTGGAAATTCTCAGAACTAAAATTCGCAACTAGGATAACTCTATGAAAATTTTTGCTGCCAACTGGAAGCTTTTTAAATCTCCCAAAGAGACTCGTGAATTTTTCTCTCAATGGGGTGAAGCCTTCCAGGGCAGCAAAAATGAAGTGGTATTTTTCCCCTCGGCGATTTCTCTCGAGGCGGCGAGCACTTCGATTCAAAAATTAAATGCAAAGTACGCGCTCAGCTTCGGTGTGCAAAATGCTTACAGCCAAGCCTCAGGGGCTTTCACTGGGGAAAACTCCGCAGCAGTGGCGCGTGAAATCGGTGCGAATTATGTTTTGATCGGGCATAGTGAACGCCGTCAGTTGTTTGCGGAAAAAAATGAATTGCTAGCTGACAAAGTGGCCTTCACGCAAAGTATCGGTCTTGTACCAATGCTATGTATTGGTGAAACTCTGCAAGAGCGCGAAGCAAATAAAACAAAAGAAGTTTTGAAAACACAACTCACGCAAGGTTTAGCGAAAGCTGACAAGTCTAAAAATATCGTGATTGCTTACGAACCAGTTTGGGCGATTGGAACTGGCAAAGTCGCAACACCGGAGCAAGTTCAAGAAACGCATAAAGATGTCTTTGAAATGCTTAGTAGTCTTGGTTTCAAAACACCGATTCTTTATGGTGGCAGTGTCAAACCAGATAATGCCGCGGGCCTAATACAGATTCCACATGTTGACGGTTTCCTTGTCGGTGGTGCGTCTTTAGAAGTGGCTTCTTTCCAAAAGATTTGCAGCGTTTAAAAAGCGGGTTTTCCCAATCTCGTCCCTGATCCAGACCTTTCAGGGTTTAACGCCCCATCATAGGTCGGGTGTACACATTGGAGCCGACTACAATCTTAGCCGATTAGCTCTAGTATCCGTTCAATGATTGTTAGAACTAGCAAAACTAGACCCAAAATCATTTTAGTTAGTCCAAGAAAACGTCGAAACCTTCTATAGCTAGTAGGAAGTTTCTTCATTTATACCTCTCAGGTTATTGAAGAGGTCTAAATCCAAAAAGCGAGAAAGGGAAAACCCGATCTCGCTTTTTGCATTTTTGGGGCCACTGTCACAGTCACTCTATTTCAAGTTTAACCACTGTCCTGTCCGAATATCGAAAGCAAGAGTCGATATCCGTTTTTATTCTTATAAAGAGGGTTGAAGCGAGTAGCACTTTGTTGTGGGATAGTCTTGTTGGAGGCTTCCTATGGCAAAAGGCTTGTTTGCTGTTATTATTCTGTGGGGATTGAGTGCGAGTGCGAAACCTTTGCCGCTGGATAAAATCAAAATGCCGCCTGGGTTTAAGATTTCGGTGTTTGCCAAAGTTCCTGGCGCACGCTCGTTGGCGGTAACTCCGTCGGGCGTCGTGTTTGTTGGAACTCGCGGCGGGGTGATAGGTGAGCACAATGTCTATCGTATCAAGGATGGCAAAGTCGATGTGCTGTCGAAGGATTTTAAAGCTCCTAATGGAGTGGCTTTTAAAGACGGCAAACTCTACGTTGCGGATATTGCGCAAGTCACGGTGCTGACCGATCCCGAAAATAAATCTGGAAAAGATCTCAAACCACAAACGCTCCCGCAGAAGTTTCCTTCGGACACTCATCATGGCTGGAAATTTATCCGCTTTGGGCCGGATGGAAAACTCTATATTCCGGTCGGTGCGAATTGCAACGTTTGCGATCCGGGAACTGAGTATGCGCGGATTTTTAGAATTGATGTCAATGGCACCTCTAAAGAAGAAATAGCACAGGGTGTTCGCAACACGGTCGGTTTTGATTTTAGTCCCATCACGAAAGAACTCTGGTTTACAGATAATGGGCGCGACTGGCTCGGAGAGGACAGTCCACCCGATGAAGTGAATCGTTTGGCGAAAGTAGGGCAGAACTTTGGCTTTCCGTACTGCCATGGAAAAAATACTCAAGACCCTGATTTCACTCAGAAGAAATGTGCGGAGTTTACTCCGCCGGAAATCGAATTGCGGGCGCATGTCGCGGCCCTCGGAATGCGCTTTTATACGGGAAAGCAGTTTCCTGCAGAGTATGAAAATCAGATTATCCTCGCGGAGCATGGCTCTTGGAATAGAGTAAAACCTCAAGGGTATCGCCTGACGATGGTAAAAATGAAAGACGGCAAAGCCACAGAGGCCGTGAGTTTCGCGGAAGGGTGGCTGCAAGATGATGACGCTTGGGGGCGTCCTGTTGATGTAGAAATATACAAAGATGGTTCTCTGCTGGTATCAGATGATAAGGCGGGAGTCGTTTATCAGATAAGCTATTCTCCGCCGAAAAAATAGGGCCTTCGCCCGACGGAGAATTCAGTGAGTAAAATCGTCGTTTCAAAATTTGGCGGCACATCCATGGGAGATGCTTCTTGCATGCTGAGAAGCGCAGAAGTTTCTTTCAAACAAAATTCCAGTATTGTGGTCGTGTCAGCAACCTCTGGTACAACGAACGATCTCATCGAGCTTGGTAAAACCTCTCAAGCTAAATCTTGGAGCGAAGCTGAAGTCATCGTTGCAAAGATCCGTCAAAAGCATTTGAAGATTGCAGAAGATCTCAAGATTTCATCTGACTCCCAAACTAAACTCACAACACTGTTTGAGGAAATGGAGTCGTTGGCTCGAGGAATTCACCTTTTAAAAGATTGCTCCGTCAAAGCGATGGATACTTTGATGAGTTTGGGTGAGCGCCTGTCTTCCGTTCTGTTCACTGAAGCGATGAAACAAGTGCTGCAAAAAAAAGGCTCGCCATTGAAAGCGGAGCTTTTTGATGTGCGTGATGTTTTGCGGACGGATGAAACCTTCAGCAAAGCTCGTCCGTTGACGGCAGAAATTGCTTCGCTTTGTGAAAGACACCTAGGACATATTCGCCAGCATAAAACGATTACTGTGACTCAAGGTTTTATCGGCCGCACAGAAGACGGCATGACAACGACTTTGGGCCGCGGGGGCAGCGATTACTCTGCAGCGATTCTTGCTGAAGGAGTTCGTGCCGACATTCTTGAAATCTGGACGGACGTTGCAGGTATTGCGACGACGGATCCGCGCCTTTGCCCGAAAGCAAAGCCCATTGATGAAATCTCTTTTAAAGAAGCTTCCGAGTTAGCCACTTTTGGAGCGAAGGTTTTACATCCGGCGACCCTCTTGCCGGCGATTCGCAAAAACATTCCGGTTTTCGTGGGATCGAGCTTCGATGCCGAAGCCAAAGGGACTTGGGTGCGTAAAGAAGTTCAACAGCACCCGTTGATTCGCGCGATGGCGCTTCGTAAGAAGCAAGTGCTTGTGACGCTTTCAACGCCTGAAATGCTTCACGCTCATGGCTTCTTGTGTCAGATCTTTAAGATCTTCAATGACCACAAAGTCAGTATTGATGCCATCACAACCTCGGAGATCTCGGTCAGTGTGACGTTGGATGATTCAACCTTATTGAATAAAAAAATGATCGCGGATCTTTCTGAAATTGCCGATGTTCAAGTCGAGGAGAATTTGGCTTTGGTATCTTTGATTGGCAATAACATCAATCACACGGCGGGATTAGGAAAGCAGATCTTCGAGACAATTGCTGATATCAACGTCCGCATGATCTGCCTTGGTGCGAGTAAGCACAATTTCTGTTTTATCGTGAACGAAGAGCAGGGGCCATTGGCCATTCAAAAACTTCATCAGAAGTTTATTGAAGGCCAATAGTTTAAATTACTTCGCGCCGCTGTTGGCGTCAGGAGCCTGGGTGCTTGGCTCACTAGGTTTAGCGCTGCCGTCCAACAGGTTGTAACGCTTTTTGATTTCTTTCAGACGTTCTTTGGCGACGTCGCAAGTGCGAGTGATGTCTGCTTGGATTCTCGCTTTATTTTTGGATTGTCCCTTGTAGCTATTAAAGTTGATTAAACCTTTCAAGCAAAGGTCATCGAAACTTTTCGAATAAGAATTAAAGGCTTCACCATTGCTTGTGATCAGCTGAACGGCGTTTTCCAAAGAAGCGTCGTTGTTGCTGAGCTCACCGCAATTTTTCGTGGCGTAGAGACCTGGTTTTACGCAATAAGGTTCCGCAGAAGCTTGGCAAGCCTCGATCTGATTCGAAGTAGTTAACTTCTTCAAATCGCAATTCGACTTATAGCCGAAGAGGAACGGGTTACACATCACCGTGCCATCAGCGCAGACGAATTTGGATTCATCAAGACCGTTTAGATGCCAAGGCAATTGGCTTGGGGCCAAACAAGGATGTTGGCTGATCACGAAACCAGCGTACATACAGCGATAGAGCTGCCCGACTGGAGGTCCCGCAGGTGTGTCAGAATCTTTGTTTTCTGCCGTTTGATTCTCGGGTTCGGCAGTGTCGGGTTTAGGACCTTCCGATTTGGCAACGTCAGGCTTTGCAGCCTCAGGCTGCTTTTTGCCATCCACTTTTTTGTTAGCAGAAGGATCTTTCTTTTTATCCGCTGTCGCTTGTGCTCGGACTGCAGGCTGAGATTTATTTTGTGGTGAAGATTTACTTTTTTGTCGTGCCTCTACAAATGCTTGAAATTTCGCATTATCGATCTTCAGAGACCCCACTGGGAAATTAGTACCCTGGGCGATTTCTCCTTTGAAAGCCTTTTTGAAGTACTCATCACGTGCTTCTTTATAATCGGATTCGCCAGCAACGGATTTTACCTTAGTCTCTTGATTTTCGAGGCGTGTTTTCAAGTTCTCAAGTTCCTTGAGAACTTCTTCTCGAGCGGTTGGATTTTGAAGGGTATGAGCTAGATATGCGGCATTGGCAGACCATTTAAGAGCCTCGCTGTATTGAGCGGCGAGAGCCTTTTTTTCTTCTGGTTTCATGTTCGCAGTTTTAGCTTTATCGATTTGGTTCGCAAGCTCTTGTGCTTGATCGTTAAAATAGGCGATGACATCCAATTTACCTCCGCGCGAGTCATCAGCGGCATCTTCACCCATAACATTCGCCACCGCCGTATTCCAAAGCAGAGCATAGAAACCGGAGCGCGCAGACCACTCTTCTGCGACCTCAGGATAAGCTTTCGCAACTTCGATCATAATTTCGCGCAGCTTTTTCACGTAGGTCTTTTGTTCTGCATGCGTGAGGTGGGAGAACTGTTCGTAAGTTAAAAGAATCGGCTCTCTTTTGTAGGGCTGTAAATAAACCTTTTGTTTTGCCATGGCCGGGAGTGAAAGTGACATGCTTAAAAGCGGGATCAAAATCCAATTTCTCATTGGTTAACCTCTTAGTAAAAATCCATCTTTACTTGTTTCTATTTTACGGCCTTCCCAGTGATTTCCATAGGATAAGTCGTTCTTTTAGACTTAGGCCTGCTTTTTCGTCTCGTTCGGGGATGTAAAGGTCTTTATTTTTCGCATTCGAAGTGACAGGCGCGCCTCCATCAAACAGTGGGAACCCCTGCAATTTGCGTCTGACGCGTAAAGTCATTGTGCGTTAATTTGTGGGATTTCAATAGTTTAGCTCTGGTTCGGGTTCTTGCAAGACCAAAGTCCAAAGACGAAGATGAAAGGGAGGTTAAAACAGATGGAAACAAAGATTCACTTCAGACGTTGTCACGTGTGTGGAACTTTAAATGAGGCCTCCGGCCAATTGGTTGCAAATTGCAGCTCTTGCGGGAAGCACCTTGCACCCTTTCATTATTTCGATGAAAGTATCTTCATGGGGTTGCCTCTCCGACGAGAGCCTCTAACCCGTGAAACGAATCTGCCTTACAAATCCTATCCGCCGATTTGGGGGCTGACAGCTTATTGGTAGAAAGTAGTTATGAAGGTCACGATCGAGGATATCCGGAAGGCCCGCGAAACTCTCAAGAATATCGCCAAAAATACAGAAACAGATTACTCCGTCAGCGCCAGCAAGCTGCTGGGCTGCGAAGTCTTTCTGAAGTTCGAAAACACTCAGCGCACGGGAAGTTTCAAAATCCGTGGCGCTTACAATAAAATTATCAACATGAGCCTCGACGAAAAAAAACGCGGAGTTGTTGCGAGCTCCGCGGGCAATCACGCACAAGGCGTGGCTTTGAGCGCGGCTTTGGCCGGAGTGAAAGCAACGATTGTGATGCCAATCAATGCACCTCTCACCAAGGTGAATGCCACTCGTGGCTATGGCGCGGATGTGATTCTTCACGGCGAAATCTATGACGACGCTTATGAGCATGCTCGCCATCTGGAAAAAGAAAAAGGCTATGTCTTTGTTCATCCTTACGAAGATCCTTATATCATCGCAGGGCAGGGGACGATCGGACTTGAACTCCACGAGAAAGTGCCGGATTTAGATTCGGTCGTGATTCCCATCGGTGGTGGTGGTTTGATCAGCGGTATTTCTACGGCTCTCAAAACTTTAAATCCTAAAATTCGTATTATCGGAGTTCAATCCGAACAGGCGCCGGGGATGTCTCAACTTTTCCATCATCAAACACCCGATGGCTCCAAAAAAATTTCAACCATTGCGGATGGTATTGCCATCAAAAAACCGTCGCAAATCGTCTATGAGAGTTTCATTGCGAAAAATGTCGATGAAGTCGTGACTGTCACGGATAATGAGCTTGCTGAGGCTATTGTATTTTTACTAGAGCGAGCAAAAACTATGGTGGAAGGTTCTGGTGCTGCGGCGATGGCTGCAGTGATGAATAAGAAGCTCAACCTCGGCAAAAAGACTTGTGTCATTCTCAGCGGTGGCAATGTCGATTTGAACGTTATTGCTAAAATCATTGAAAAAGGTCAGATCAAACGCGGCCGTTTGGCGGAGCTTTCCGTCGTTGTCGACGATATGCCAGGAAACCTGAATCGCTTAACGAAAGCCATCGCCGATCAAAGAGCCAACATTCTGGAAGTGCATCATGATCGCATTTCCCAGGGCTTGTTCCTGCGCGAGACACGCATTGATTTCGTCCTCGAAACTAGCAGCCCAGAGCATATTCAGAAAATCAAAGATGCTCTGATCGCGGCAGGCGGCAAAATCTTATAATTAATTTGCTGTTACAAATTGTCCCCACAGATTGACTCGAAGGCTCGTGCCTGGAGCGAGATCTGTGGTGCCTTGAGATGGCAAGCAGGTCCATTCACCTTTGTCGGCCAGAACCTCAATCTGAGTGGCTTGTGGAGCCTTCAGTCCCTTTGGTGCGCGAAGGTTGGTTTTGGTGAATTCGCTGAGCCAGCGAAGCTGGCAAGCCGTCAGAGTTTTAAACTCTATTTGTAGATGCATATTTTCAGGATCTTTTTCAACGCGGACAAATTGCAATGGATGTTGCGACTCGAGTTTTTCAAGGGAAACGCTCTCGCAACAACTCTTGGCAGACCAAGCGCTGAGCCAGCGGTTGTTATCCGCGAATGAAACTTCCATCACAGCCAAGTTTTCAGACAGCAGAACCTCTTTACTCTGGATGATTTGACGAAGGGCCAGCGTCATCGCCATGCGAACGGCGGCTACACCGGTTTGCAATCCTTGATGGGTCGAAGCTGGATACTTTGCATTCAAGAAACAACCGAGAGGCTTCGTCACTTGCAGAACAGAGAACGTCGCCGAGTTTTTAAAGCAATGAAGTCCATAGAACTGAACAACCGCATCGTAACACGCACCGAAAGTCGCAAGATCTGGAACGTGAGTCTTGATACCCGCAGTGGTTCCGCTGAAATCGGCTTTAATAAGGCCGTTGTTCACTTCCAAATGAAGCTTCAAGGTTTCACCGCTGTCTAATTGAATTTCGCTGCGAGCCTCGCCTTGGGCCTTCTCGAGAATTTTTTCAGTCGCATAATTCTTGGAAAAATTCAGAAACTTTTTGAATTCGCTGGCGGTGAATGGAAGCTTGCAGCTCTTCTCCGCTTGATTCCATTTCCTGTAGGCCTCACTAAGGTCGGCAACGGTGGCTTGCAGCCACGCTTGGAATCCTTGTGGGCACAGCGGATGCCTCGACATGGCTTCAATAATCGGCGTGATCAACTGACCATTTTGGAAAATCGGTGTCGGTGGAATGCGCAGGCCTTCATTGTCGAGCTTATCGCTCAGATTTAAGCCAGGCGAGAATTCACGGCGCACGCACAATAGAACTCCGGGGTGGGAGCCCTCAGCGGTGGTCAACGGCATCAAAAAACTATAGCGATGCAAGAAACTACCACCGCTATAAGAGTCATTGGTAATAAGAATTTCACCAGGCTTCAAAGCAATATATTTCAGCGAACTGTCAGCAATATTTTTAAAACCAGTGACTTCAAAGCCTAAATTGGATTTTGCATGCAAAATCTCGCCGTCACTGGAAAGAAGAGCGGCGCTCATTTCATTCTTCAAAAACAAATCTGCAAATTCAAAAATCCAGCTTGAGAGCATTCTAGTGACCTTGATTCAACAAAAGTGAAGTTTCAGTTTCAGAGAGCAATTCAAATTGAAATTGCGGCAGACGTTTTTTCAATTCCGCCGCAAAGATGGGAGCCAATGCCCCCATACAGACGATCTTAGAGTTCTGCGCCGAGAGGGCTACATCCACAGTCATTTTGTGCATAGCCACTTCCCGTAAATTTGAGAAAAGTTTCTCTTCAGAATCGGCTTTTTGTAAGGAGGCTTTATTCAGCGCTAAGAGCTGATTCTTAAATTTCTGGAGGCCTTGCGGGGAGCGTCTTTCAGCAACACCTTTTAAAGTCGCTGTTTTGTCTTCCCAAAGGTCGATCAACGTAGGAATTTGTCCGCGTCCCATAAACATCGGACCAGGTTCATAACTCAAAACAGTGCGCGAGAAAGAGAGTTCGCCCCAAGGGCCAATTTCAATGGAAGTTGTCGGCTGCAGAGACAGCAAGGTGTTTTGCGTTTGTGGTGCATGGATCATGCCCCAAGGGCTGTTCCAATTTTGCATTTCTTTGCTCGGAGAGATCAGGCTAAATTGTTCCAAGCCTAAATAGAGAACCTCAAAGTTTCCAGCAATACGTTTTTTCAGAGCCGTGCTCCAAGCGGCGGTGGCACCCCAGAGGCTGCCCAAGCGCTGATGATTTTCTTTATCAAAGAGCTGGCAGTCAGAACCAAAAAATAAAACTCGTTCTCCCTCTGGGAGGAAACCTTTCAGACCTTCATTTAACTCTTCTTGGACTTCTTCGAAAGTTCCGCTGAGAGAGGCATTGAGGACATTCTTGCGCCACTGAGAAACTTCATCGTTGTTGTAAGTGTCCACAGCGGGAATAAAGACTTCGAAGGATTCTTTTGTCAGAGCTTCTTTGAGTTTGTTTTGATTGTGGGGATTCTTGCTGGCATTCAGAAAATGAATGCAAACACGCTTTGCTTGTTTCTGGCGAAGCTTCTCGACGAGTTCGTTGATATCATTTTCAGCCAGTTCTTTCTCGAGAGTGCCTGCGGCGCTACAGCGTTCATCCACGCTAAAAATAAGGTCTGTGGAGGAAAGAGGACCCACCTTTTGATTTTGCGGCTGACGGAAACCCGCCCAGCTTTCAAAGCCTTTGGTGGTGACTGTGGCAACGCTGCCACCCAAGCGATAGGACATGATTTTCTCAACAAACCGCGAAGCGACAATCGCCTTATTAATTTTTTGAACGCCAGCTTCCTGAAAGAATTTTTGCAGACCGCTTTTGAAACCCTCTTTGCCGAGGTACCAGCGGTTGAAATGAACCGTTTTTTGATTATGGCAGAGATGGGCTTCTACAAAAGATTCACCGATGTAGAGCGCTAAATTAACATCCGTTTCCGCTTGAGCCATGTGTCCTTGAATATCCGCGAGATTGTTGTTAAAGCTAAGTTGTAAATTTCTTGAATCAATATAACTAAAACGCGCCTTAAAAGGTAGTCCGAAAGGGGCCCCCTGTGAAAGTTTCACCGGAAATTGTCAGCCTGATTCCTTACAAGCCAGGGAAGCCAATCTCAGAAACTCAGCGAGAATACGGACTTACGAAAGTTATCAAACTTGCCAGCAATGAAAATCCGCTGGGTCCAAGTCCCAAAGCTGTTGCGGCGATTAAGAATCTTTTACAGCAATTGAATCGCTATCCAGATCCTTCTTCCTATGAGTTAACGCATCTTCTTTCTAAGAAGTGGAATTTCCCTGTAAATCAAATTGGTTTAGGAAATGGCTCTGATGAGCTCATTGATTTGCTTGTGCGCATTTACTGCGAGCCTGGCGACGGAGTGTTGACTTCGCAGGCGGCATTCTCTGCCTATGAGATCAGTGCTCAGGCCAACCGTGCAAAAGTCCACATAGTGCCCTATACAAAAGACTACAAATTTGATTTGAAGGCGATGGCAGATTATTTCTTTGCTCATCCCGAGGAGAAAATCCACCTGATCTTTATTGCAAATCCCAATAATCCCACGGGCACTTACGCGACGAAATCCGAGGTCTCTGAGTTCTTGTCTCGCTTGGGAAATCGCGAAGATGTTTTGGTTGTTTTCGATGAAGCTTACAATGAATTTGTCAGAGCAAAAGACTACGTGAATGCCGATGCATTTATGCACCAATATTCCAATGTAGTGGCGCTCAGAACCTTCTCCAAAATTTTTGGTTTGGCGGGACTTCGCTTGGGTGGCATGGTGGCCCCGAAAGAGGTCATCGAAGTTTTCAATCGCGTGCGCAAGCCTTTTAATGTCAATGATTTAGCACAAGTGGCGGCTGTTGCTGCCTTGCAAGATCAGGAATTCATTGCAGCATCGCAACAGATTGTGTGGAAAGGACTTGATTACTTCTACGAGAAGTTACAAAAAATGGGGCTGCCTTTTATTGAATCCCAAGGTAATTTTGTGATGTTCGATACTCTTCGCGACGCGGCTCAAGTCAACGAGTCCCTCCTACGAAAAGGGATCATCATGAGACCGATTAAGAACTACGGTTTTCCAACGCAATTGCGTTTGAGCGTGGGCCTTGAAGAGGAAAATACCGCGGCAATGGACGCGCTGGAAGAAGTTTTAAAAACGATTCCAACTGTAAAATAGATTTAGGAATGAAATGGGAATGGTAGTTACTATAGACGGACCTGCAGCTTCTGGAAAATCCACCGTAAGTCGTGAGCTCGCTCAACGCCTCGGCTGGCAATGGGTTTCTACCGGTGCTTTTTACCGTGGCTTGGCCTACGCAGCTCTTCATTCCAACATTGACATTACCGACGTGAAAGCGCTGATGGAGCTCGCTCATTCCAATGTTTGGAGTGTGAAAATGAGCCAAACACGCACTCAAGTTTTTTATAAAAATCACGATGTCACTGATGATATTTCCCACGAAGATGTCGGCAATATCGCCAGCAAAATTTCTCACTACCCAGAAATCAGAAAAGCTCTCCTCGATGCTCAACGCAACTGCAGTGCCGGTCCTCAAGGGCTTGTGGCAGAAGGTCGCGACTGCGGCACAGTTGTGTTTCCGCAAGCTCAAGCAAAGATTTACCTCACAGCTTCGAGTGAACATCGCGCTGCTCGCAGAGCTGCTGAATTGGGACTTGATCAAGAACAGACTCAAGAAGCGCAAAAAGTGCGCGATCGCCAAGATTCCACTCGTAAAGCAGCACCATTGCAAGTGCCAGAGAATGCTTTGGTTGTAGACACAACTGATCTCAATTTGGATGAAGTTGTTTCTAAGGTAGAAAACTTCGTTCGCGGCAAAATTAATTAAAGTCTTCTGCAAGTTGCAAAGCCCGCGCTGTTAAAACTGTTGTGTAAGAGCTAGATCTCCACACCACTGAAAAACGTGCTTGTGCCACGGCAGAAAAAAACACCTGTCCCTTCCAATAGAGGTTGCCACTTTTATCCCTCTGCGAATTCTTTAAAAGATATTCCACACCACGGGCCACGCGCGCGCGATGATCGGGATTATTGCGATCACCGAGCAACATCAAAGCTGTCAATGCCAGTGCCGTTGAGTGAATGCGATCAGGCCGGTTCGGTGGAGAATTGCTCCATGAGCCGTTCGGATGTTGGGTTGAAAGAATATGCCACAGGATTTTGTCATTTTGAGAAAGAAGGCAGCGCCCGCCGAGTTCTTTAAGCTCCGCTGCGCGCACTGCCAGAAGATAATCGCTGGGATAATAAATTCCACACGTGCCATACTGCCGGCGATCAATGATGGTTTTCATCATATCGCAGGTTTCTTGATAACCTGGTAGCGAGGTTTGTTTCTGACTTGTCAGCAGATTCAAAACATTGGCATTCACGATACAATCAATGTCATTGGTGCCAAATGGAATGCGTGGGCCTAACTCTGGATGACCGGTTTTGTGAGGCATGTTGGGATCTTTCTCATCCATGAGCCATGTCATGAAGGCGCCCGTATTTTGAAGACCGATCTCGCGATTGTAGTAGTGTGACTTGCGGTCGACATCACGAAACTGCGCGAACGCCGACAACACTTTTTTTGGAATCGGAGTTCCCAGCGACAAGTAGGCGACCGAAGTGCTATCGGCGTCAGGCGGAATATTGGCAAGGCCTCGCATGTATGGTGCGAGGTACATACTTCGCGGGCCGCGCACCCAGGCGCCGTTGCGTTTTCTCAAGGGATAGAAATTGTAAAAAGGCGGCTCCTCATAGGCCTTGTAACTCCTCACGGCCTTGTCAATCATAGGGCCGATGGATTCGTAGCTGGGATCTTGGTCCTGAATTTGACGAAGGACACTGACGATCGTCGCCGTGGTGAAAATCGTCGGTTCGGGGTAGGGCTTTCCCCAAATACCGGCACCTAACAGACTTGGAGCCAAAATGGCCGTCACATTGGTGGGCCATTGACCGGGCTCATAAGGGCCTCCAGGGAGAGCTTGCGAAGTCTCTAAGTGCTTGAGTGCAGAGAGGATTTCGGAATGGTAGTCCCGGGCTATAGCGGCGGTGGACATCAGAATAAGGGCAAATACCAAGCACAATGAGCGCATAAGAATTGTTTATCGAAGCTTTGTGAACAGCTTTGGAATCCGGGATGAATAAAAGCGAATTTTCCTGATCAACGCAGAGTTTAACTTTCCGCATTGACTCAATGATATCGGGCCTATACAACCATTCTTCAATAATTAAACGGGTAGGACCCGGCGAAGCCTTTAAACACCCAGGGCCAGCCATCGAGAGGACCTATTTCGTGGGAGGTACATATTATTAATATGGGGAAACAATTAAACAAAGCCGCTCAAGAAAAGCAGAAAGTTCTAGCTTTCTTGGACGCAGAAGATTCCAAAGTAGCTGCTAATCCTGGCATCTACGGAAACACAGACAAAGGCGAATTTACTTCGATCTTCGAAGCATCAGTGAAAGACCAAGATTTCAAAATCGGTGACGTTGTCAGCGGTAAAGTTGTCGAAGTTCAATCTGACTACGTTCTTGTCGACATCAACTATAAGTCTGAAGGACTTATTGCAATCAACGAATTCCGCGTTGTTGACGGCGTACGTGAAGTAAAAGCCGGCGACACTGTTGAAGTATTGATTGACCGTATCGAAAACGAAAACGGTATGATCGTTCTCTCTAAAGATAAAGCCGACATGCTTCGCGCTTGGTCTGATATCTCTAAAGCTGCAGAGAACGAAGAAGTTATCGAAGGTACCGTCGTTGCTAAAGTCAAAGGTGGCTTGAGCGTTGATATCGGTGTTAAAGCTTTCTTGCCTGGTTCTCAAATCGATCTTCGTCCGGTTCGCAACATGGACGTTTACATCGGCAAGAAGTACAAATTCAAAGTTATCAAATTCAATAAAAAACGTGGCAACATCGTTCTTTCTCGCCGCGCTCTTCTTGAAGAAGAACGTGACAGTCTCAGAGCTGAAACTCTCGATACTATGAAAGAAGGTTCTATCGTTACTGGTCTGGTTAAGAACATCACTGATTACGGTGCGTTCATTGACTTGGGCGGTATGGATGGTCTTTTGCACATCACAGACATGTCTTGGGGCCGCGTAAAGCACCCTTCAGAATTGTTGAAAGTGGGCGACGAAATCCAAGTAAAAGTATTGAAATACGATCAAGAAAAAGAACGTGTTTCTTTGGGCATGAAGCAATTGCATCCTGACCCTTGGGAATCTGTTAAAGCTTCTTATCCTCCAGGCACTAAACTCAAAGGCAAAGTGGTTTCACTTGCTGAATACGGTGCATTCGTTGAATTGGGCGAGGGTATTGAAGGTTTGATCCACGTTTCTGAAATGTCTTGGACTAAACGTGTGAAACATCCATCTCAAGTAGTTACGGTTGATCAAGAAGTTGAAGTTGTCGTTCTTGAAGTAGACACTGAAAACCGTCGCATTAGCTTGGGTATGAAACAGCTTCAAGCCAACCCATGGGTTGAATTGAAAGAATCATACGCTCCAGGAACAATCATTGAAGGTGAAGTTAAATCCGTTACTGACTTTGGTATCTTCATCGGTATCGAAGAAGGCATCGACGGCCTTGTTCACATCTCTGACTTCTCTTGGACTAAACGTGTAAATCACCCTAACGAACTCTATGCTAAAGGCCAAAAAGTTCGCGCGGTTGTTTTGGGCGTAGACATCGAGAACGAAAGATTCTCTTTGGGTATCAAGCAGCTTGAGTCTGACCCTTGGTCAAACATCGAGAATAAATACGCTATTGGTACACAACACGATGTTAAAGTAACTAAAGTCGCTGACTTCGGTGCTTTCGTTGAGTTGGAATCTGATATCGAAGGTTTGATCCACGTTTCAGAATTGACGACTGAAAAAATCAACGCTCCTGAGGATTTCGTAAAACCAGGAACTGTGTTGAAAGCAGAAGTTATTTCTATCGACAAAGACGCTCGTAAGATCGGCTTGTCTTCTAAGTTGGTGAAACTCCGTGAAGCAAAAGCGGACGTTGACGACTACGTGAAGAAAGCAACTGCGACATCTAAGTCAACTTTGGGTGATTTGTTCGCAGATCAGCTCAAAAACATGAAAACTGATGGTAAAAGCTAATTAGTTTTTATTGCAAAGCGCAATAAAAGGGAGTCCACATGGACTCCCTTTTTTTTTGGCTGCTAGAATAGGATCCTTAACGGAGTTCCTATGAAAAATCCTTTCGTACGTTTTATTGTTTTCGTTCTCGTCATTATTGGTCTTGTGAGCACGGTCAAATGGGTCAGCAACAAGGTGAGTGATAAAGAGGAAGAGACCTCTCTGCTTGTCAGTAAGAACAACATTTTGCAGTTGGATCTCGAAGGCGTGATTATGAACGGCAAAAAGTTTTTGAAGAAACTCAAAAAATACAAAGACGAAGATAAGATCAAAGCCATCGTGATCAACATCAATTCTCCGGGCGGAGCCGTCGGTCCTTCTCAGGAAATCTATGAAGCGATCAAAGCGGTGAAAGCAGAAACCAAAAAGCCGATCATCTGTTCTTCCTCTGGTTTGCTTGCGAGTGGTGCTTATTATTCTGCAGTGGCTTGCGATAAAATCGTGGTGGCTCCAGGCGCATTGGTTGGTTCCATCGGCGTGATCATGGAGTTTGCGAATCTTGAGAAGCTCTATGATTGGGCGAAGATCTCTCGCTATTCTATTAATTCTGGAAAGTTCAAAGACTCGGGAGCTGAGTACCGCGCGATGAGACCGGATGAAAAAGCTCTCTTCCAAGATTTGATCAACGATGTTTACGGCCAGTTCAAACAAGCGGTGGTCGATGGTCGTAAAATGAAAGTTGAAGTTGTCAGCCAATACGCCGATGGCCGTGTGATGACGGGCAAACAAGCGGTGGCTTTGGGATTTGCCGATTCTCTGGGAACTCTTGATGATGCTGTCAAAGTGGCGGCGGAAGCAGCCGGCCTGGGCAAAGACTATAAACTTTTTGAGGCTCCTAAGAAAAAGCCAAGCTTCTGGGATCTTATAGAACAGCAAGAAGATGATGATTTGAATTCGGTGGACGAAGCTGCTGGCTTTTTCACAAGACATGGCGCAGATAAAGCGGTGGAACATTCGATTCGCAAAATTTTGCGCATGCAAGGTCTGAATCAGCCGATGCTCATCATGCCTGGATACTGGGAGTAAGTTTTGGCGAAGAAGGCTGCGAAGAAAAAACGAGCTTCTAAGAAAAAGACGGCGCCTGTTCAAGCCTACTTTAAGGTGGCGCAGGATCTTTGGCCAATGGAACGAGATGTTCTCTATCGGCCGGATCGATTCAAGTACGTTCGTAAGCTCATTAAGCCCCAGGGCTGTGTGTTTTGTGCTGCTGCCAAGGGCGAGCCTTCTTTTGAAACTCTGTGCGTTTATAAATCAAAATATTCGATGATCGTCCTGAATAAATTCCCGTACAACAGCGGGCATCTTTTGGTCATTCCACAAAAACACGAAGGCGATCTTTTGGCTCTTAGCAAAGAAGCGTATTCTGACCTGAACGATACTTTGCGTTTGGCAATGAAGGCCTTGCAAGACCTCTATCAACCTGGTGGAGTCAACGTGGGGTTGAATCACGGGGCCGTCGCGGGGGCGGGGATTCCTGATCATTTGCATTATCACGTGATTCCGCGCTGGGCGGGGGATTTGAATTTTTTCCCCCTCATTGCCGAGACCAAGGTCGTTGTTGAAAGTCTGGAGCAGACGTACGACGGCCTTTTGGGTTATTTTGGTAGGAAGTCGTAGAGGAGAATCACCATGAATCGTGGATCGCAAATGAGCATGGCACTTCCGCTGACACCTGTGGTGAAGTGGCTGATTATTGTGAACGTGGCTGTTTGGTTTGTCTTCCAGGTTGTGGTGGAGGGCTTTTTCAAAGTGCCTTTCACCCATTATCTGAGCCTCGTTCCAGCGCGAGTGATTTTTCAGTTTCAGGTGTGGGAGCTTTTCACCTACATGTTCCTGCACTCTATGCAGATCACGCACATTTTGTTTAATATGCTAATGCTGTGGTTTTTCGGTGCCGAGCTTGAACAGCGTTGGGGGAGCAAGTACTTTCTGTTTTTCTATCTCTTTACCGGTGTGGGGGCCGCGATTCTTTATTGCGCGGGCATTGGTGGGTATGCCGCCGTGACGGGAGCTCAGGCGAGCCTCATGATTCCGGTGGTCGGGGCGTCTGGCGCTATTTTTGGTCTGATGCTCGCTCAGGGGATTCTCTTCGGCGAGCGGATTATATATTTCTTCATGCTATTTCCGATGAAAATGCGTTATTTCGTGATGATCATGGGGGTCGTGCAATTGGCCTCCATGCTGACTTCCGGCGTCAGTGGCGGCGAAGTGGCGTATTTGGCTCATTTGGGCGGGATTGCTTCTGGTTACATCGCTCTTTTGTTGATGAGTCGCTGGAAAAACTATGAGAGCTTTAAAAAGAGTAAGAAAAAGGGCCGTAATCTGCGTCTGGTAGTTGATAATGAAAATCCGAAAAAATCGGATAATGGTCCTAGATATTGGAACTAATTTCTTATATAAAAGTGATCTTTCAGAAGGAGTCCACTCATGTCTCTTGACAAGGCAATGAAGAATTTGAAATTCGATAAACGTTTGATTGAATGGTACATCAACAACGGTCAACTAACGAAAGAAGAACTCGAAGCTTACTTGAAAACATTGCCTGATATGGCTCACAACATCGATATCTCTGAGAGCACCGACAACGAAAGCAAAGAACAGCACTAGTTTTTTGTTGCTCAGAAGAAATAAAAAAACCCACGTCCTTGCGGAGGTGGGTTTTTTATTTAACCAAGCATCGGAATTAATTCAATAGAGCTTTACGAATGCTGTTTTGGGAAGCCTCGCCTGGAAGGTTGTCGCCAAAGATTTTTCTCAACTCTTCAGGTGTGACTTGGCGACCATTTAAGTAGAACTCCTGAGTTTGCATTTTGTCGCCGGCGCCTTTTGCATAGCCGATGAGAGTGGCTGTAAATGTCGGATATTTCAACGCTGCTGTGAACGTCATTTCACTGGACGTGATTGTTTCACCTTCTTTGTGCACTAGGATTTTATAGTCGATGCTATACGGAATGTCGGCCTTCAAAGAAAGGTAGCTGCCGGAGAGAGTGTATGTCATGAGGCCACTTTCTTTTAAACCGCCGACTTCTCTGTGCATAGCTAAGCCAGAAATATTCGTGTCTACAATAATGCCACGTGTACCCAGAAGGTTCGCGTATTTGGCATTTTTCATGACAAATTTCAATTTGCCGCCAACGCCCGCGCCCGCTGATGCGGATCTTTCGTCAGACTTAACGTCTTTGACTTCTCCGTTCATGCCGAAGGACGCCCCAGCATCAACAGGGCAAGCTCCTCTGTTCGTCATAGCGGCGCTGCCAGAATAAGTGACGTGATCACCAGCTTGCAAAATATCAAAGGCGTTTTGTTCGGTTACTTGATCCATCGGGAATGTGGCGTCGAATTTTAAATTAGGGTGGCCCTTGCCACAGTTTCCTCTTGCCTCCATCATGAGTGCATAGGCATTTGGATCCATGTATTTAAGCTGTTGTTCTTTTGCCTGGCGTTCTTCTGGAGACATGTTTTCATCCGGGAAAACCAATTCGCCTGGAGGCAATGTCATCATAGATTTTGTCTTTAAAGTGGCTTTCATTTCGTCCACTTGGGTTCCTGTCAATTCAGGCCCTGCAGCGGGCTTGGTGAACGCAAGGCTGTTAGGGATGATGTTTTGAGGAGCCGGGTCCGAAGAAGATTTTGAACAAGCGGCCATACTCAATATCAGGGGCAAAATTAATAAACTTTGTTTTTTCATAAATCTTTTAATCCTTTTTGGTTATGAGATGGGAACTTATAAACGAGAAGCACTCGTGTTTACCAGGTCCGTGAAATGGTTTTGCAAACTAGTTAGGCTTGTCGAAAAAATCGACAGCGAATAAATACAGGTTTTTACTGCGTAAAGGAGGATGGAAAAGCAGAGTAACGTTTTCTGCGTTTTGCGCTAAAAATCTTTGTTTGAAGAAAAAAACCCACATCCTTGCGGAGGCGGGTTTTTTATGTCGATGATTTGAATTGATGTGTATCTTCTGAACAGGTCCACGATAGACGGACTCGGTTGTTATTCTATTTTTATCTCAATATGAGAATCGCAGTCGTCAAACTGCTCCCTAGTCACTAGAATTTAATTTAGGGGGGAAATTCCAAATGAAACTCGAGTACTTCACAAAAGTGAAGCTAGTGGCGGCTTCTGTAGTTCTAATGACAAGTTCTTCGTTACTCTATAACAACTGTTCGGGAAAAGGCTTTAATATTGCCGGGAGCGGTGAAGCGAATCTGGCTTCGAGCGAGCCGTCGGTGACTGCCGTCACTTTCCGGAGTGCGCCTCTAGAAAACGTCAACGCGAATAGTGTTGATTTCAGCTACGACATTTCAGGGGCCAATACTTCAGGTGTCAGCGCGAAGTGTTACTTAGATCAAACCCTTCAAGCCGATTGCTCAAGTCCGATGGATCTCTCATCAGTGCCTGATGGGGACTACACTCTGACGGTGGTTGCGGCAAATCAAAATAGTTTGGTGCTGGCGCAAGCTAAGAGAAGCTTCCGCTTGGATCGAAAAGCACCGATGCTTGTAATCAATTCAGCGCCATCTGGAACCATTAATACAACGTCTGCTTCGATTGCTTTCTCAGTGACGGATAACTTTCCAGGTGCTGTGGTTTATTGCTCTTTAGATAATGCGGTTTTTGCCGCGTGCACTTCGCCATATAATATGTCGAATCTCGCGCAAGGGGCTCATAACGTAAAAATCTATGCGCAAGATAGAGCCAGTAACAAATCTGCGACACAGACGATTTCGTTTTCTGTAGATACAGCCATTGCAATTCCATCTGTGGCGATTTCTCAAATGCCTTCGGCATTTTCAAATTCTGCTTCAGCAAGTTTTTCTTTCTCGGGTGCTAGTACTGGCAGCACGATTGCAAGTTATCAGTGCTCAATGGATAACTCCGCGTTTGCAGCTTGTTCAAGCCCTCAAGCTTACTCAAGCCTGGCAGAAGGAAATCATAGCTTCTCAGTCAAGGCGATCGATGCCTCTGGCCAGAGTTCTGCTGCTGCCAATTATAACTTTGCAGTAGATCTCACGAAGCCTTCGACTCCAGTAGTAAGTTCAAATCAAATGAATCCAACCAAGTCGACTTCACTTAATTTGACTTTCAATTCCACAGATTCTTCGGGAGTTGCCAAGTATGAGTGTAAACTTGATGCTGGATCATTTGCTACTTGCGTGAGTCCTCAGGCGTTCTCAGGACTTTCGAGCGCTAGCCACTCATTTGCAGTTCGTGCGACCGACAAAGCCGGCAATGTATCTGCCGAAGGCAGTTATTCAATTGTGGTTGATACTGTCGCACCAGTAGTCACGATCTCATCTCAACCGGCCTCTTCGACTCAATCCACTTCTGCAAGTTTTGCATTCTCAGTCAGTGATGCGCTTTCGGGTGTGAATTTGGTGGAGTGTCAGTTAGATTCTCAAGCTTACGCGAGTTGTGTAAGCCCTCAGGCTTACAACAGTCTTGCAGCGGGAAATCACACTTTCAATCTGCGTGGCACGGATAAAGCCGGCAACTCTTCAGTGCAAAGTTATTCATGGAGTATTGCTTCTGCGAGCACTCCGACGCCAACACCAACTCCTGTGGGGACACCAGATCCTTCAGATGCGTGCCCGCTCTTAACAGCGGAACAACAAAAATATCCAGGGGCGACGGTGAAGTCAGCTATGACTTATGGACTTAAAGGCGATGGTACTACGGATGAATATGATGCCTTCCAAAAAATCGCAGCGGATGTTTCAGGCAAGGCCTTCACATCGCGTATGATCGTGTATTTCCCGAAGGGGACCTATTACCTCAATCGTACTTTGAGTACTGTAGGGGCTAACTCGAATAGACCTATCACCTACAAGAATGCCAGCAACTTCAGCTTGATCGGCTGTACCGGAGCTGTCGTTTCGGTGAAGGGTGATTTCGACATGCCTAACGATAACTGCAGTGCTTCAGGCTGTTATTCGACGGTCTATCAGATGACTTCATTCCGATTTGAAAATTCAAGCAACTTCAAACTTTCTGGTTTTGAAATCAACGGTAACGTAAATCTAATGACTCGTGCAAAACCTGCTGGAGTCGATCTGGCTGAAACTTTCTCTCACGGGGTTGTGACCGCTGCAGCTACGAACTATGAAATATCCAATGTGAAATCTCACCATTTTGCCGGCGATGGTTTCTATGTCGGCGACAACATGGGGGCATTGGATGATGGCGGCGTCTATGACAACGTCGAAGCATACAACAATGCCCGCCAAGGGATGAGCGTCATTCAATCAAAAAATATGCTAGTTAAGAATTCCACATTTAAAAACATCGGTTTTACAGATGGTTCCTATCCAAACCATGCACCAGGTGCGGGGGTGGATGTAGAGCCAAACTGGGGACCTGCAGACGGTGTTGAAAGAACCCAGAATCTGACTTTTGATAACTGCAAATTCCTCTACAACAAAGGCATTCAATGGGTTGGTGGAGACAACGGCGCAATCATTCAAAATGTCACCCTCAAAAATTCTACAATTGAAAGCAGACCTGACAACACTAGTAGCGTCTACACGATCATTATGTCGCTTCCAGGTGGTGTCATTGAAAACAATATCATCAATACCCATGACGGTGCGGTCATTCCGACTTACAACGAAGGATACGGTGATATAAAACTTGTGAATACGATTGTAAGAGGCAATACAATTACAAGCAGTGGCGTAGGCTTGCAGGTGCTTGATACGGGTGCGACAACCGTGATTGAGAACAACACCTTCATCAGTGCCCACACGCCATCTTCTGATGGACCATTTCCAAACGTCGTATCGGGAGCAAGCAGCTTTTCTGGCAACACGATTTCATATCCAGCTAAGAACTTTGGATCGAAATCTGTTGTGGGCGTTATAAAAGCTCCGACGTTTATCAACAATAAAATCACGACGGACTCAACAAGCGCAAACTACACAATCAGAATAGGCCCAGGGCAAAGTGCTACGGGCAACACGATCGGGCCACATATTTTGTTATCACAATAGTTCTTAAATCAAAAACTCAAATCAACAATATGCCGCCCTGGATTTTCATTCAGGGCGGCTTCGTATTAGCTGTCTCTTTCTAATTATTTTTTAAACATTTGAGAAATAACGCGATCCAAAGAAAGAGCGCCACCGCCTTGAATGATAAGAGTGAGGGCGATACTGATAGCGAGAATAAAAAACTCCACACCTTCGCCTTTTTGATTGCCGAACCAGTTCATGAAGAAGCCATGTTGAATGTGGGTCGTGAGGGCCGCGACGAGCAGCGTGACGCCAACTCCGAAAGCGGCGAGGCGGGTGGTGAGTCCGACAACGAGGCCCAAGCCACCTAAAAATTCCGCTGCTATGGCCAAAAACCCGAAAATCCATGGAATGCCCATGGTATCGGTGAAAAACTGCATCGTCCCCGAGAAGCCGAATCCGCCAAAGAGACCGAAGGTCTTTTGCAATCCATGAGGGAAAATCATAATTCCCAAAGCGAGGCGGAGGATGAAACTGGAATAGTTTTCCTTTGTTGTTATCAGTTTGAGGACGATGGAATTCATTGGCTTCTCCTTTTTATTATAGTTGCATGTGCAACTATATGAAGATTAGCAGAAATAGTTGTTCATGCAACTAAAATCTGATAAGGTGTTTTATATGGAGAAAAAACTAGGAAAATCACAATTAGACGCATGGGAACTATTTATCACTCGCCAAAGTCTGGTCTTGGGGCAGATTGAGCGCTCCTTGGACTCGCAAGAGGCGGCAGTTCCGCTTCACTGGTACGACGTGCTTTTGGTACTCAAAAGTGCCCCTGAGGGGAAGATGAGATTAGCGGAGATCGCCGAGCGCATCGTCACGAGTCGCAGTGCTTTGACCCGTTCCATTGATAAGATCGAGGCGGCGGGCCTCATCCGAAAGGTGAAGGCCAAAGAAGATGGTCGCGGACTCTATGCGGTTATCACCGAGAGCGGACGCAAAGCGCAGAAAGAAACTTGGGTGTACTATCAGCAGGCCATTCAGGAATATTTCGGGAAATTTTTTACTGAGCGCGAAGCCGATCAGTTGGCCTCATTGCTAGCAAACATTCCACGGAAGATCTGACAGAGAATTCTGAAAAATAGTGTTCATTTAGACAGCTAGTTTATGGCTTATGACATAAGCCTTCTCTTTCTACTGTGAATCCCTCAGGCGATGGCGATAATACAGCCATCAGCCTTTTACATGAGGGAGTAAGTATGAAAAAAATTTGGAATTGGTTTTTGTATCCACCAACGGATGGACCCGCCGCGATTTTGATTTTGCGCTTGATGACCGGAGCCGTTTTCTTGTGGGAAGGAATCATGAAGTTCGTCTACCCGAATTTGGGAGTCGGGCGCTTCACAAAGCTAGCGATTCCGTTTCCGATTTTTTCAGCCAACTTTGTCGCATGTCTTGAAATTGTGGGCGGCGCCTGTTTGATACTGGGGCTTCTCACCAGGGTCTTCAGCGTTCTCTTTATCATTGAAATGGCCGTCGCGATGCTCACAACGAAAATCAGCCTCTTCTTGGGACACTATCCACTGGCGTTGGCACCTTCGCCTCCGACAGTAGGATTTTGGGCAGTTCTTCATGAAATTCGCTCTGAGTACGCGCAAATGCTCACGTCTATTTTTTACTGTATTGTCGGACCGGGCGTTTGGTCTTTAGATGCACGTCTTCAGCGTGGCAGAACTCCACAGCAAACCATTTCACCTCCGAGAAGGCGTCCCATTACTAATGCCCCAGAAAGCCACCCTCCGGCGCTTTAAAATGTTCATTTCATGGGGTAACACGATTGGCCCGCGCATTTTATTAGCGCCGTAGCTCTTAAACCAAAAACTCAAATCAATAATATCTGCCGCCCTGAATGACAAGAATGATGGCGATGCTGACATCATTACAGGTGCTGTTCTTGCTTGAGAGAGAGCAGCGTATATTCCAATATTAATTTCTCTGGATATCCATATTTTCTGGTGATTCCGTGGTATTAGCGGAAGCACGCGTGTTTCCACAGCAGAAATATCTTCTTCTGAGACGCTCTCGTTCTTCGGTGTCAAAAAATATACAAAATTTTTGGAAATTTCTCAGTTTGTAGCTCTAGACCTAGGGCCACCATGTCGAAAAGTTATTTAGTAAAGAGGAAATAGGTATGTGCAATATTCGTTGGCCGACTCAAAATGATACTCGCGGAAACTCAATAGTTCTGTGTTTGCCATTCATTGTGGTGATGATCGCTCTCGTTCAATTAACCTTCATGCAGAATATTAATTTTACTTCGACAATGAACCATTTCCGGATTCGTGGTGTGCGGGACTCCTTGGTGAATAACATTAAAGGTTACTCTTCAATGCCTTCAACTTTCCGCAGCAGTCTTCAGGCTAATAATTTTAGCAGCAATCCTGATTTGCAAAACTGTGTTTTTGGTACGGGTGCGAGCCCGTGCCAGCCAGGCGTTGAACTGCCTGTGACTCTTTATTCTCCTATTTCATCTTCAATGATTATTTCAGGGCCGGCGGCTCTTAACGGAGCGCAAACTCAAGCGGCTCTGTATGATGCTAAAGGAAATCTCTGTGCGAATGTGATGGGCTCGGCGACAACTCAATGTCCCTTTGAAGTGACTACAAGTTTTGTTGCGACCTGTGCGCCCGGACAAACAAGCTGTGCGACGGCGCAATCCATTCAGATCCATTACTACATTAAAAGAAAAAGTGATTCTTCAACTCTTCGTGCGAGCATTGCTGATTATGCACCATCCGTATTGGTGTCGAAAATTCTTCCAGATGCGGTTGGGAGCTCGGATGGCAATATCAAAGTGTCTCAATTGGTAAGTGCGACGGATCCGACAGCGACTACAACAACGCCGCCGGCGAATGAACTCTATACCACGATCTTGGCGGCAGTTCAGGCGGGAGCGCCGGGGGCTACGCTGGATCAACAGGGTCAATACGCGCAGTCTTTTATTAATAGCGGCTATACAGATCCTACTTTTGTAAAGACCGTAACTAAAGATGCATATTGGGCTCCGGATTGGCGAAATGTTATTTTAGTGACCGAAAGCCTCAAGCAAGCAGGGATTACTGATTTGCAGCAGGCGGATACTCTTGCCAAAATAGGCATTGCAGATCCTAGTTATATGAAAAAGATTTTGGAGACGGGATACACTGACGTTTATCTTTTGAACAATTTGTATGGGACTTTGGTGAACCAGCCAGCGTCGACAATGGCTGCCGTCATGAATGCTTTGAGCGCTCTTCCTACTGGCAATCTTGCTACTCTGGCTCTTGGTGAAATAAAGGTCACCGATCCGGCGGTCGCTCAGCAAATGTTTAACGCCGTGTCTTCTGTCTCTGTGGGTTGGGTGCAGCAGGGGCTTATTGTGGGCGGATGGGCTTCAGACCCTGTAAAGGTAGCCGCTATTGCGGCGGCGGCGACATCAGTTACTGCACCTCCAGTTGTCATGGGAGGTATCGCGCAAGTAGGTATTTCAGATCCAGTCTTGGCCCAACAACTGGCGGCGGCGGTTTCGGTAATTCCCACGTGGTTTGGGGGGGGCAGCGATTGGATAGGGCATGATCTCATTGTTGAGACGAACGGAGATCTTGCAGCGACCCAGCTTAGAGTCAATCAATATATGTCGTTCTTGGCCACGAATCCGACACCAACACCAGCGCCAACCCCTGTAGCAACCCCAGATCCAACGGCCGTGACCGCGGTTGCGACGCCAACACCAGGCCCAGTTGAGATGACGTCACTTTCAGTATGTACAACCTGTAACGCCATCACTTTTTAGAGTTAGGGTACGACAACACAATTCAAAAGGGTGCCGTTAGAAAATTGAATCCGCGCATCGAAATTCGACTTTTCAACAGTGACAGTAACATAGTCATTTCCGAATAGAGCCGTTTTCATATCCTGTCCCAATGCCTGCAATGGAATTGGCTTGAGAACCGCACGTGGGGCTAAAGCACTACTCTTTAGAGAAATTCCTGTGACATTGTACTGCGGAGGCAATGCCGCTGTTGCGACCTGCAAAACGTAGCGAACGCCGTAGACAATTCCACCATCGATGCGAGGAATACTGCACTGGTAGTTGTGCCAGATGGAGGAGCCGGGACGGGGAGTACTACCACTTGGGAGGCCGTAGCTTTCCTGAGCGGCACCAGCGTATGTTGATGCGAATAAACTTGCACTGAAGATCAATGCCTTGATGGTTGTTTTCATTTTATTTCTCCTTGCTATTTTTAGCATTTATTTTTGTTAATGGAAAAAATGATACTGATAATTGATAAACGGAATCTCTTTCGCCCGGCCTTTGCATGAGCGCTGCGAGCTTGCGACGGAACTCGGTGATAATTTCTTTAGCTTCACCGATACGCGCGCTTGGGATGGCCATGGTGCTCGCGGTTTGCGAACGCTTTTCAAGCGGAGTCTCGGCCAGCGCCTGAATGGCTTTTTCTAAAAACTGCGTTTGCTGTGTCCGCGCTGCCGGCATTGCGATCTCGGGGCCGATGATCGTGTTATTTTCTTCGACTAAAATGATTTTGCCCCGAGGGCCTTTTCTAAGATAACCCAGACGTAAAAGGCGTTCCAATGCATCCGAGGCTTGGTAGACATTGATACCTAGCTGGTTTGCGATCCATGACGGAGTCGGGTCGAAGCCTTTTACGGTGACAAGCTCTAAAATTGCAAAATGATGCCAATCCGCGATCAGTTGAAATTGATCCAATGAAATTTGGCGGTAACCCATTTCCTTGATTTCAGCATTGTCGCTTTTTTTGCTCTTAAGACTTTTTTTATAAAAGGACACTTGTTCGGGGTGCAACGCGAGCTTTTCTGCGATTCTGTCAATGGTGCTTTCCGTGAATGGGCGATCTCCTTTGAGGAGCTTCGATACAAAAGCTGGAGAAAATTCCAAGCTCTTTGCAAAGGCTCGCAAAGAATAGTTAGGATTTTTCTGACTGCGACGAACCATCTCGGTTTTCAGCAGATCTCTTAGAGGTAATATGGATTTTTGGGCTCGGATCTTTTCCATGGCGGCAACATATCCGAACCCAACGTGGACTTCCACTTTTTTGGACACAAACTGTATCCAAACCATGGATACGGGAGCTTCTTACATGTTGTATGTACTTTTCCCCGTTTCGAACTGGGACTTTGCCCTAACGGAGATGTTAATACTTGATGTCTCTGGCGTCTTCTCGGCTTTCCTGTTTTGAACCACGCTTCTGTTTGCGGCAGGCAGCGTTGCTCTTTTCATCGGCCTCTCTGCATTCCTTCTTTTCTTCCTGAGCATCATTTCGGCCTGTTTGTCTCGTAGATCGGGAGTCTTTGCGTACCTCTCCTCTTTCGGTCGCAAAGGCCGCAGAAGGGGCGTTTATTGCACACAAAATGAAGCTCATCATTAATGTACTCAGGATTTTTTTGTGGAAAGGTGTCATAGAAACTCCTCAAGTTCTTTTCACTCCATTCTCACAGGCTTCTGCAGTCGGAGTACAGAATGAAAACACTGATCTTTGTCTGGGTATGGCATCTCACAAATCGCTATTTCTTCAACTGCGTACGAGCTCGTGATAACCTGCAGGCTGTGTAGGGGGATGCTTTATGAAGTTTGTCGTCATTGTCACTAGTCTTCTTTTACCTGTGTTTTCTTGGGCCGTTCAGAATGGATATACTCCGGAATTTACCTGCATGAATGAGTTACCGACGACGATGTTTATTGCGACACCTATGAAAAGTGCCGGTGAGGAGTTTGTCGAATTTAAAGTCGTCCACGTATTTGGCGCGGGCAATGCTCCGATCCATAACGGTGTTATCACCATGAATGACCTGCCTTACTTGAAAGCCAAAGGTGAAGTTATTCAAAAGCTAGGTGATCAGTTTGTCGTGAAGTTTAAAAAATCCAACTGCCAGAAGTTCGGCGATGGCTTGTTTTCCTGCGCGTTCAGTGAAGAAGTCGAAATCAATGGGACCAAGATAGAAGGATACAGTTTCGCCACTCGCGAGATGAATTCCAAGGTTTACGATTATAATTTTAAGAGCCGGCAAGTGGTATTTTCGTTTCTCTATGAAAGCATGAGCTACGATATGCCGATGGACTTCTCTGAGACAGAGTGCCAGTTTAAGAACTAGCACTGCATAATTTTTAAGGCCCGCCGGCTGGTAATTGCCAAAATCCAAATGGTTTGCATTAAAGACTATCAGAAATGCAGGCTCTGCTCGCCAGAGTGGCCAATTGGCTTGCAAATATAATATTACATACGTTTGCAATCACGAGTAAGCATCTACATAAAGAAGAAACTGATAAAACAAGTCAATCCGATCAGGCCAAAGGCTGAGCCCATATAGAAGAAAAACTTCTTACGGGTCAGTACACCGATCGCAATCACGGCGATGCCGACTTGAAAGAACGTCACAGCCATAGCTAGGCGTTCGTGCCAATGCAAAAATCTTTCGCTGGCCACTTCCTTCTCTTTGGCTTTTTCCTGAATTTCTTCCTGATCTTTTTTGTACTTCTCTATTTTTTCCTGAATTTTAGCGAGGTGTTCTTGGTTCTTCTCACCTAAATTGGTGTGCATCTCTAAGCGGAATTCCTGCAGGGCGCCTTTGATCCCTTTCGCTTGATAGTAGGACCATTGGTCCGAAGATTTGATTTGTTCAATCATAGCTTCGTTGGAGTAGTGACCCGCCAGCAGTGCGCAGATGGCAGCGAAGACTGCCAAAACCGCCGAGAGGACCGCGCCCAAGTTGATCAGGCGAGTACTGCCTCCGTCGCCGTGAC
>Ga0255338_1001391_pt1 | contig 46400 bp, 41 predicted proteins | sample MeOH1_35cm_T4_19_FD_203715 | JGI IMG/M metagenome (GOLD analysis project Ga0255338, IMG submission 203715) | Sandy soil microbial communities from University of British Columbia, Vancouver, Canada - MeOH1_35cm_T4_195 | ecosystem: Engineered > Artificial ecosystem > Sand microcosm > Unclassified ...
ATATCGTACTTGCCGTGTTCATCCTGTTTGTCGCCGTGCTGACCTACATCATTCCCGCGGGCCAGTACGACCGGCAGGCGGTGCAGACCGCGCACGGCATGCAGACACTGGTGGTGTCGGGCACCTATCACCAGATCGAGCAGCAACCGGTAGGCCTGATGGGTCTGGTCCCGGCAATACCAAACGGCCTCAAGCGCGCCGCCGGCATCGTGTTCCTGACGTTCATGGTCGGCGGCTGCATGGGCCTCATCAAACGCGCCGGGCTGATCGACATGGGCGTGCACAAGCTCAACAGCGCGGTCGGCGACAAGGGCTTCATGGTGATCCCGATCCTGATCGCGATCTCCACAGGGCTGGCGGCCTTCATCGGCGTGCCCGAGTTGTCGCTGGCCTACCTGCCCGTGCTGTTACCGTTGTTCTACCGGCTTGGCTATGACGGCATGACCGCCACCGCGGTGGCATTGCTGGGCCCGTGCATGGGATTTACCTTCGGCCTGACCATTCCGGGTTCGGTCGGGGTTGGCCAGCAGATCGCGCAGTTGCCGATGTTCTCCGGCTCCGGTTTCCGGGCCGTGGTGCTGCTGATTGTGCTGGTGGTCGCGGTGGCCTACGTCATGCGCTATGCCGCGAAGGTCAAGCGCGATCCGCGCCTGAGCCTGACCTACGACTCCGATCAGGAAATGCGTGCCGTCCTGGCTGCCGACGATACCGATCATGCGGAACAGGTCTTCACCGCTAGGCAGAAGCGCGCCGGCATTGCCTGCCTGATCATGTTCCCCATTGCCATCGCCATGATTCTGGCAAAGAACCTGGGATTCGAGTCGATCGGCGGGTTGTTCCTCATTATCGGCATTGTTGCCGCCGCGCTGGCGGGCAAGTCGCCCCAGCAGATCTGCGACGACATCAATGGCGGCATGCGCGACATGATGGTGGCCGCCCTGCTGTGCGGCGTGGCCAGTGCGATTGCCGTGGTGATGGACAGCGGCATGATTACCGATACGCTCGTGTTCTGGCTGGAAAGCATGATGCGCTCGGTCCCGCCGGAAATGACCGCGGTGGCCATCTTCTGGGAACAGTCGCTGTTCAACTTCCTGATTCCCGGCGCCACGGCACTGACCGTGCTGACCATGCCCATCATTTCGCCGCTGGCTTCGCTGCTGGATATCTCGCAGCAGGCTGTGGTGTCAGCCAACGCCTGGGGTGGCCAACTGACCGACATCTTCTTCCCGACATCGGGATTCTTCGTGGCAACTCTGACCATCGCAAGAGTCGAGTTCGGCAAATGGCTGCGGTTCTACACGCCGTTGATGCTCATGCTGGGCGGCATTGCCAGCGTGGCCCTTTATCTGATGCAGGCGTCCTCGGTTGGCGGCTGACAAGGAGCGCATCATGTTCGATACAGTGATCAGGCACGGCATGGTGGTGCTCTCGCACCAGGTGCAGTGCGTAGACGTGGGCATCAGGGATGGCAGGATCGCCGCCATCGCAACCCGAATCCGCGAGGAAGACGCTCACACGTGCATCGATGCACAGGGGTGCTATGTCCTGCCCGGCATGGTGGATGTCCACGTGCACATCTCCGAGCCAGGGCGTACTGAGTGGGAGGGCTATCGTACTGGTACGAAGGCGATGGCCGCCGGCGGCACGACCTCGTTTGTGGAAATGCCGCTGAATACCATACCGGCCACAACCGACATGGCGTCGCTGAACATCAAGCTGGCCGCGGCGGAGGGGCAGTGCCATGTGGACTATGCGCCGATGGCGGGGCTGGTTCCCTGGAACCTGGACGATCTCGAACCGTTGTCGGACGCCGGCGTGGCCGCCTACAAGTGCTTCGTCGCCACCTGCGGCTCAGGCAAGCCGGGTGACTTCAAGCACGTGAATGACTACGAGCTGTATGCCGGCATGCAGCGGCTCGCCAGGACCGACGACCTGCTCGTGATCCATTGCGAGAACGCGGCCATTACCGACCAGTTGGGCAAGCAGGCCCGGGCGCAGGGCTTGACGCGGGTGTCCGACTACGTTGCGACGCGGCCGGTCTTCACGGAGGTCGAGGCCGTGCGCCGCGTATTGCTGCTGGCCAAGGAAACCGGCTGCCGGGTCCACATCGCGCATTGCAGTTGCCCGGAGGCCATCGAGGCAGTGTGGCAGGCACAGGCGGAAGGCGTTGATGCCTCCTTTGAATCGTGCCCGCACTACTTCCTGCTGGCCACCGAGGATCTCGATGCCATCGGCGCGAAGGCGAAATGCTCGCCGCCGATCCGCGACCGCCACAACCAGGCCCGCCTGTGGGATCTGCTGGCACAGGGCCGGATACAGATGCTGGGGTCCGACCACTCGCCCTGCACGCCGGACCTGAAGGCATCCAGCAACGCCTTCGAGGCCTGGGGCGGCATCGCCGGCTGCCAGAACAGTGTTGACGCCATGTTCGACGCGGCGGTCATGCGGCGGAATATCGATCCCGCAATCCTGATGCACGCGCTGGCAACCGAGCCGGCGCGAAGGTTCCGTCTGTCGACCAAAGGTGAAATTGCGCTCGGAAAGGACGCCGATATCGCGATCCTCGATCCGAACCAGAGCTACACGGTGACGGCCGATCAGCTGTACTACAAGAATCCTTTCAGCGCCTACGAGGGATTCAAGATCGGCTGCCGGATCACGCACACGCTGGTGCGCGGGCATCTTGTGTATGCGCTTGGGCAGGGCATTGTCGGAGAACCCATCGGCAAACGGATGACTGTTTGCGAACGTTGAGCCTTACTTAGGAGTTAAAGGTGAGAATTGTGATTGCACTGGGCGGCAACGCCCTGTTGCGGCGGGGCGAAGCCCTGTCATCGGAAAACCAGCGGCAGAATACCCGCGAGGCCTGCCGGCAGATTGCCAAGGCCTACGAGGGCAACCAACTGATCATCACCCATGGTAACGGCCCGCAGGTCGGGCTGATGGCATTGCAAAGCAATGCCTATAAAGGCGTTCCCATGTACCCCCTCGACGTGCTGGGCGCCGAGTCCGTGGGCATGATCGGATACATGATCCAGCAGGAACTCGTCAACGCGGTGCCCAAGAGCGCGTCGCTGGCAACGATCCTGACCCAGACGGAAGTCGATCCGAAAGACCCGGCCTTCCAGCGGCCCACAAAGCCGGTCGGGCCGGTCTACACGAAGGAAGAGGCCGATCAGGTCGCGGCGGAGAAGGGCTGGGCCATGGCGCCGGACAACGACCGCTACCGCAGGGTTGTGGCAAGCCCGTTGCCCAAGCGGATCTTTGGACTCAAGCCATTGCAAAACCTGATCGATCACGGCTACATCGTGATCTGCGCAGGCGGAGGTGGCATCCCCACCTACTATGACGAGCAGGGCATGCTGTGCGGCGCCGAGGCCGTGATCGACAAGGATCTGGCCACCGCGTTGCTGGCCGTTTCCGTCGACGCCGATCTGCTCGTGATCGCCACCGATGTGGACGGCGCTTACATCGACTGGGGCAAGCCCGGGCAGAAGCGCATTGCGCAGGCCGACACGGAGTCCATCACACAATTTGGCTTTGCCCAGGGGTCGATGGGCCCCAAGGTGCAGGCGGCGATCAATTTCGCGAAGGCATCGGGCAAGGTGGCGGTGATCGGTGCCTTGCAGGATATCGAGCAGATCATTGCCGGGCGCGCGGGCACGCGCATCACTGATCAGGTCAAAGGCGTTGTCTACGCCTAGGCTTGAGCGAACGTTCAGATAGATCGACTGGCCCGTGTAGCGGTGCGATTGATATATATCACGCGCTACACGGGCCATCGTTGCAAGAATGTCAGTTGAGTCGTTAGCGTTCCGCAACGAGATCTATCTGGGCGTAAAGTGAGTCGAAGAAACACCGGACACACCGTACTTTCTAGCTGGATAAGCGCCGTTTGCCAGACTGTCAGGGGATATGGTGTCGATCCAATCACATTGGCCGAGGAAGCCGGGCTGGATACCCGCCTGCTGAACGTGCCCGATGCCCGCTACGATGTCGAAGAGGTACAGCGCTTCTGGGCACTCGCCGTTGATGCCACCGATGACCCGCTGCTGGGCCTGAGAGTGGGCAAGGAGGTGCAGGCGCCGGCATTGCACTGTCTCGGCATGGCGATGATCGCCAGCGGATCGCTGGCGCGTCTGCTCGAGCTGATGGCGAGCTACTGCAGGATCATCTCCACCTCCATGCGGATGGAATTGGTGCACGACCGGAAAGGTACGACCCTGGTACTGCACACGCTCGACGGCACTGACGCCATGCGCGCGGCTTGCCTGGCCCTGATTACGTACGTCTACCGGCAGGCATGCCAACTGTCGCAGCATCCCGTGGTTCCCGAGTTCGTGACCCTGGGCATGCCCTATGCGGAGGATGCGCAGCGGCTGGATGCGCACTTCAAGACTGCCGTCAGCCTGGGTGCCGAAACAGATTCCATCAGCTTTCGCTATGGTGACATGATCGAACCCTATGCCGGCGCCAACCAGAAGCTGGTGCAGGTCAACGAGCAGATCATCAATGCCTACCTCTCGCGCCTGCGGCAAAACGATCTGTCCAACGGCGTGCTATCGCAGATCCAGCGGATGCTGCCAGCCGGCGAGCCCAAGCTGTGCCATGTGGCGAGGGAAATGAACCTGTCGCCCCGCACCTTGCAGCGACGACTGGACAATGCAGGATGCTCCTACCGGGAGTTGCTCGACAACGGCCGCAAGGTACTGGCGCGCGACCTGCTGGCCCACAGCAAGACCTCCATCACTGAGATCAGCTTCCTGCTGGGCTTCTCCGATCCGAGCAATTTCAGCCGGGCCAGCCGCAGATGGTTCGGTTGTGCCCCTCAGCAGTTCCGGCAGCGATTGCTCGAAGTTTGCATTTGATCTGGCGTACCGCATGGCATGTACGGGTTGGCGTGCAAAGCCAAGCCGTTGTCATGTGGCGATAGGCGCTGGGACCCGCCCCTCTTTACACTTGGCGCCATCTGGTAATACCCAAGTATGGAGGCGAAGTTGGTGAGTGCACAAACCGGTCTGTCGCAGGTCACTGCGTCGCCCCAAGTATCCTCGGAACTGGTCAACGATGACCTGCTTCCTTCCCCACAGAAATGGAATTGGTACGACATCTTCGCTTTCTGGATGTCGGATGTGCACAGCGTCGGTGGCTACGTGTTCGCCGGGACCCTTTTCGCCCTCGGTTTGCAGTCCTGGCAGATCCTGCTGGTACTGATCGTCGGCATCTGTATCGTCATGGGGTTGGCCAACCTGATTGCCAGGCCCAGTCAACAGAGCGGCGTACCGTTTCCCGTCATCGCCCGGTTGTCCTTTGGGGTCTATGGCGCCAATATCCCGGCGGCGATACGCGGCATCATCGCGATCGTCTGGTATGGCATCCAGACTTATCTGGCTTCCATCACCCTGAGCATCATTCTGCTGCGGCTGTTCCCGGGCATGGCGGCATTGACCAGTCAGACATTCCTGAATCTGTCGCTTCTGGGCTGGATCAGCTTCATGGTCATGTGGTGCTTGCAGACCGCGCTGTTCCTGATGAAGATGAACGCCATCAAGCTCTTCATGAGCGTGGCAGGGCCAGCCGTGTATGTGGCGATGCTTCTGCTGATGGGCTGGATCATCCACGAGGCGGGCTGGAGCAATATCAGCTTCTCGCTGTCGGAGCGCACGCTCTCGCCGTCGCAGGCATTCTGGCAGTCCCTGGTGGCGATCTCGCTGATCGTGGCCTATTTTGCCGGCCCAGTTCTGAACTTCGGAGACTTCTCACGATATTGCCGTTCCATGAAGGAGGTCCGGCGCGGCAACTTCTGGGGGCTGCCCGTGAATTTCACCGTGTTCTCCCTCATCTCCGTTATCGTGATCTCGGGAACGCCAACCGTATTTGGCCGCATGATCGACGATCCGATGGAGACCATCCGCCATATCGACAACACTATGATCGTCGTGCTGCTTGCATTCACCCTCGTGACGGCAACGGTGGGCGTCAACATCGTGGCGAATTTCGTTTCGGCGGCGTTCGATGTGTCGAACGTGGCCCCCCACAAGATAAGCTGGCGCACCGGCGGACTGATCGCGGCGCTGGCATCCATTTGCATCACGCCGTGGAACCTGTACAACTCGCCTGCCGTCATTCACAACACCATCGAAATGCTGGCGGCAGTTCTGGGTCCTGTGTATGGCATCCTCGTGGTGGATTTCTATCTGATTCGCAAACAGGTCATCCGCATTCCAGATTTGTTCAACAACCGCAAGGATGGCGCGTACTGGTACCGGAACGGAATCAATCCTGTGGCGATCAAATCGCTCGTGCCGGCGGCGTTGGTTTGCATCCTGTGCGCCGTGGTGCCGCAACTGAACCTGCTGGCAAACTTCTCGTTCTTTATTGGGCTGGTCATCAGCGGCACGCTCTATTACGTGCTGGCCGGAAGGGCGGCCTCCAATATCGGATGACCAGGGGAACTTCCGTTACACCTGCGGCTAAACCGTTGCAGTTCAGGCCGGCATCGCGCTCATGCGATTTTCACGCGGGCGGGTTGCCGGTCTTCTCCAGTTCCCGCCAAGCGAGGAACAGCCGCGTGTCGAATTCCAGCTGGTGATAGCGCGGCTCCATGTGTTCGCAGAGCCGGTAGAACGCCTTGTCGTGGTCGCTCTCTTTGAGGTGGGCCAGTTCGTGGACGACGATCATGCGCAGGAAATCGGCCGGCGCGTCCTTGAACAGCGACGCCACGCGGATTTCCTTTTTGGCCTTGAGCTTGCCGCCCTGCACGCGCGAGATGGCCGTATGCAGCCCCAGCGCGTGCTGCGCGGTATCGAGCCGGGCATCGTAGCCCACCTTGTGCAGCGGCGACGCGCTGCGCAGGTACTCCTGCTTAATATCGGACGTGTAGTCGTACAGCGCCCGATCGGTCTGGATGGCGTGCCGGTCCGGATAGCGGCGCGCCAGGTGATCGCCTAGGCCGCCCGCCGCGATCAGCGCGCGCACCTGGTCGAGCACGCCGGGCGGATAGCCGCCCAGGAAGCGCATGGGATCCTTGACGCCGGGGCGCCAGCCTTCCCCTTCCATCACGGCCACTTCTAATTAGTGGTGATGATGGTGGTGGTGCATCCAGCTGTTATCCACCGAGTTGACGAACGACTCGACGGCGTCCTTGTCCCCGGTGGCATGGCGCATCATCTCGCCACACTTGCAGAAGCCCTGGTAAGGCAGGATATGCGAGCAAGCGGACGTCTTCTGCAGATACAGCGTGACGGGTTTGGTGCACTTCTTGCACTTGAACTTGAGGGTAAGAGCAGCTTTCATGGTGTTCGGGGCGGGCGTGTCGCACGACAAAGGCGACATTGTAACGATGTGGACGGATCACGGTTGGCGGTCAGGTTTCGACGGTTTTATCTTGAACGGCTCGATTTCGTACTGCTCGCCATGCTTGCGGCAATCGTCGGCGACGGAGATCCACCAGTCCACCGTAGTGATGTAGGTGCTGCCGTTGATGTCATTTTCGGTTGCAACGGTGTCGCGGCCGAGTTTGAGGTTGCGGCGGGCCATCGTCAGGGCCTTGAGGCGCCAGTCAGCGTATTCGCTTGGGTCCCAGAGCATTAGAAGCCGTTCTTCTTCCCAGAGTACCCAGACCTGTGAGTTACCACTGGGAAATCGGTAACCTACGGCGCAAAAGCGATTCCGCCGTTGGTTTGCTCCCTCTCTTGCCAGGAGATACTTGATTGTGGCCCTTGAGTTCTGGAAATCCGGATCGGAGGAGACTTTGAATCGACCCAACGCGCTGCCAATGAAGGCATCAGGCAGATCGGTGCCGGCTCGAGCACCGCCCCATACCCCTAATGCGAGGAACACGAGAATAGCTAGAGCTTTCTTCATTGGCCCGCCCTTATCTTTCGTGCGTTCACGGCGTCAAGAAACGACGTCTTCAGGGTATAGAAATCCTGCCCGCCCATAACCTGATACTTTTCGAAGTTCCCGCCCGGATGTTTCGAGCCGGCGGTGCGCCAAGCGTACAGGCCGGTCGGGCACGGATCGGTACCAGGATTCTCGCCATTCGCGACCGCTGTAGCGCGATTCAGAAACTGGCGCAGAAGGGCGTGGTCGCTGTGAGTGCCGTCATTCGCAATGTCCAGCGGGTTCCTGAGTAACTCTTTCTGCTTGTCGGCGATGGTCGGATAGTTCTCGAATCCCTCGACTTGGTTGGGAGCTCGAATAAGAGCCGTCAGCGTCGCGGCACCTTTGGACGAGAAATGCTCCGCCCCAAGGCTCAATCGATTGCGCAAGACATGGACCATCCATTGCATTGTCCGGATCGTTTCGTCTTCGGTGTAACGCCGAGGCCGGTTCTCCACAATCAACATCCGCGCCAAAATCCCCGCCTCGGTCTCCGCATCCGGCAGTTCCAGCCTTGGCAGCACCTCCACCGTCAGCCTCGCCGTATTCGGATCCCGCTGGGTCGTGCCATATATATAGGCATCGACATGCACCACCCGTCGGCCCACGATGCCGGTTTCGCTGACCTCGATCCTCAGTAGTTGCTCGATATCCCGGTCATTGACCTTGAGGGGAAGGATTTTCAAGGCGGAGTCGCTGCCTCGGAAAGCGAGATGCCTCCTGTTTGGGCCCAGGCCCGAAACCCTGAAAGGGAGCTGATTGCCGGCAATCAGCGTGATCTGCGCACCGATCGGGCTGCCATTGCGACGCAGTAGTTTTGCCATGTGGGTCCATCAAGTGGTGAACCCGCCCGATTCTCCGAACCGCTCGATGCCTCTGCAATGAGACGAGTCCTAAATACACGGGCCGATCCGCAGCCCTCGCAGCGCGCCGGGCTCGCCCATACGCCTGCTACACTCCCGCCATCCCAGCAACACAGCGCACACCCCCATGGCACAGTACGTTTTCACCATGAACCGCGTGGGCAAGATCGTTCCGCCCAAGCGCCACATCCTCAAGGACATCTCGCTGTCGTTCTTTCCGGGCGCCAAGATCGGCGTGCTCGGCCTGAACGGCTCGGGCAAGTCCACGCTGCTCAAGATCATGGCCGGCCTCGACAAGGAGATCGAGGGCGAAGCCACGCCGATGCCGAACCTCAACATCGGTTACCTGCCGCAGGAACCGCAGCTCGATCCCGAGCAGACCGTGCGGGAATCGGTGGAAGCTGCCCTCGGCGGCGTGTTCGAGGCGCGCAAGAAGCTCGACGAGATCTACGCCGCCTACGCGGAGCCGGATGCCGATTTCGACGCGCTGGCCGCCGAGCAAGCGAAGTACGAGGCCATCCTGGCCGCCAGCGACGGCAACAATGTCGATCTGCAGCTCGATATCGCCGCCGATGCGCTGCGCCTGCCGCCGTGGGAAGCCAGGATCGGCCACCTGTCCGGCGGCGAGAAGCGCCGCGTGGCGCTGTGCCGCCTGCTGCTGTCGCGCCCGGACATGCTGCTGCTGGACGAACCGACCAACCACCTGGACGCCGAATCGGTGGACTGGCTCGAGCAGTTCCTCACGCGCTTCCCGGGCACCGTGGTGGCCGTGACCCACGACCGCTACTTCCTGGACAACGCCGCCGAGTGGATCCTGGAACTGGACCGCGGCCACGGCATTCCGTGGAAGGGCAACTACAGCTCGTGGCTGGACCAGAAGGAGCAGCGCCTGAAGCAGGAAGAATCCAGCGAATCGGCGCGCCAGAAGGCGCTGCACAAGGAACTGGAGTGGGTGCGCCAGAACCCCAAGGGCCGCCAGGCCAAATCCAAGGCGCGCCTGGCCCGCTTCGACGAGCTGAACAGCCAGGAATACCAGAAGCGCAACGAAACCCAGGAGATCTTCATCCCCGTGGGCGAGCGCCTGGGCAACGAGGTCATCGAGTTCGAGAACGTGAGCAAGGGCTATGGCGACCGGCTGCTGATCGACAACCTCAGCTTCAAGGTGCCGCCCGGCGCGATCGTCGGCATCATCGGCCCGAACGGCGCCGGCAAGTCCACGTTCTTCCGCATGCTCACGGGCAAGGAGCAGCCCGATAGCGGCGAGATCAAGATCGGCCCGACCGTGAAGATGGCGTTCGTCGACCAGAGCCGTGACGCGCTGGACGCCAACAAGACCGTGTTCGAGGAGATCTCGGGCGGTTCCGACGTGCTGACGGTGGGCCGGTACGAGACCCCGTCGCGCGCCTACATCGGCCGCTTCAACTTCAAGGGCGGCGACCAGCAGAAGCACGTGGGCACGCTGTCCGGTGGCGAACGCGGCCGCCTGCACATGGCCAAGACGCTGATTGCCGGCGGCAACGTGCTGCTGCTGGACGAACCGTCGAACGACCTGGACGTGGAAACGCTGCGCGCGCTGGAAGATGCGTTGCTGGAATTCGCTGGCTGCGTGATGGTGATCTCGCACGATCGCTGGTTCCTGGACCGCATCGCCACGCACATCCTGGCGTTCGAGGGCGATTCCCACGTGGAGTTCTTCCCCGGCAACTACCAGGAATACGAGGCGGACAAGAAGCGCCGCCTGGGCGAAGAGGGCGCCAAGCCGAAGCGGATCCGCTACAAGCCGATCGCGCGCTAAGCGGGCTTGTTGGTTTTCTCCCCTCTCCCGCGTGCGGGAGAGGGGCCGGGGGAGAGGGATTGAGCGGAATGCGCGATATCACTACCCCCGCACCAGCCTCACCCTCGTAATCTCCGACGGCGCGCCGAACCGCTTCGGCGGCCCCCAGTAGCCCGTTCCGCGGCTCACATAGACCCACAGGTTCTCATGCCGGTTCAGCCCATGCACATAGGGCTGCTGCATCGGCACCAACAGGTTCCACGGCCAGAACTGCCCGCCGTGCGTATGGCCGGACAGTTGCAGGTCGAATCCCGCCGCCGCCGCCGCGGGCGCGGTGCGCGGCTGGTGGGCCAGCAGCACCCGTACCGCCGCCTCCACGGGCGCGCTCGCCAGCGCCTGCAATGGGTCGCTGCGGTGGCTCTCGATGAATCGCCCGGCCGAAAAGTCGGTCACGCCGCCCAGCACCAGCGCCGCGCCGTCGCGCTCCACCACCACATGCTCGTTCATCAGTACCCGCACGCCCAGGCGCTGCACTTCGGCGATCCACGGCTCGGCCCCCGAGTAGTACTCGTGGTTCCCGGTCACGAAGTACGTCCCGTGCGTGGCCGATAGCCGCGCCAGCGGCGCCGTGTGTTCGGCCAGCTCGCGCACGGTGCCGTCCACGAGGTCGCCGGTGATGGCCACCGCGTCGGCCCGCAACGCATTGACGCGATCCACGATGCGGTCCAGGTACGGACGCTTGATGGTCGGCCCGACGTGGATATCGCTGATCTGGACAATCGTGAACCCGTGCAGCGGCTCGGGCAGGTTGGCAATGGGCACGTCCACCTCCACCACCTTCGCCAGCCCGCGCGCATTGACATAGCCGATCACGCTCACCGCCAGCGCCAGTACCGCCACCGCGGCGGCGCTGTAGGCCAGCAGCCCCGGCGGATGCCAGCCCACGGCCAGCGCGCCGAGCAGCAACAGGTCGCGCGCAACCGTCAGGATCAGCAGCGTGGAGAAAAATCCCATTGCGAGCATGCCGAGCCATGCGATGCGGTCCGCCCAGGGCGGCGAGAACTGCCGCGCCAGCAGGGCCGTGGGCAGCAGCAGCGCCGAGGCGACGAGCCAGAGCGCGCCGAGGCACGCCACGGCCACTGGCACGGGCAGGTCCGGCAACAGCCGGGCGCCGATGTAGGCATGCAGCAGCGCCGTGACCGCGGCGGCAAACAGGATCGAACGGCGGGGCGGCAGGGCGCTCATCGGCGGGCCTTGGAGTAGTAAGTGCGGACAAGGTGAGGCTGGCGGGACGCGGCTTCAAGCCCCGGAGGCGCAATAAGCGACGCGCCAAGCCAAGCAAGAAGCACACCCACCGCCTCGGCGGCCGTCATCGTGGTCACCGCCACCGTACCCGTCCCTGCGGTGATCTGCGCGCTTTCATCAGGGTTGCTGAATGTTTTCGAATCGCATTGTTCCCCTTCTGTCCCTCAATTAGATTCTCCGGAACCAGGCCGGCAGTGCCGAATACTGCCCAATCCGTCGGAGAGCCCATGCTGTTCCGTTCTTTTCGTTCGTTGTCGCGCCACGCGCTGATGGCCCTGGCGCTGCTGCTGCTGGCCCCGGTGGCGCCGGCCGGCGCGGCCCAGTTGTCCGCGCTCACCTGGCCGCGCAACTTCGATGCCGCCGGCGAGCATATCGAGATGTATCAGCCCGAAATCGAGAAATGGGAGGGCAACCGCATGTCGGGCCGCGCCGCCGTGGCGGTGGGCGCCAGGGACGGCACGCCGACCTATGGCGTGGCGCATTTCTCGGCGATCGCCGATATCGACAAGCCGTCGGCGCTGGTGCAGTTGTCGCAGATCCAGATCGAAAGCGTGGAGGTGCCCACGCGGCCAGGCGCGGCCGACACGGTGCGCCAGGCGCTGATCGGGCGGCTGCCGGCCCAGGGGCTGACCGTGCCGCTGGACCATCTGCAGGCCAGCTACGCGGTGTCGCAGCAACTGGGCCGCGCGGTGCGCGTGCCGGTGAAGAACGATGTGCCGCAAATCCTGTTCGCCACCACGCCCACGTTGCTCGTGCATGTCGATGGCGACCCGGCGTGGCGCGCGGTGGGCGGCACCACGGTGGAGCGCGCCATCAACAGCCGCGCCTTGCTGCTGCGCGAAGCCGGTGGCGAACTCTGGCTCAACGCCGCAGGTTTTTGGTACAAGTCCGAATCGGCGGGCGGATCGTGGACCGTGGTGCCGTCGCCGCCGGCGGCGCTGCTCGGCGCGGCCGGCAAGATCCGCGCGAACAAGGCCGAGCCGCAGCCCGATCCGATGCTGCCCGCCAGCGGCCGCCCGCCCGCCCAGGCGCCCACCGTGCTGCTGGCCACGCAGCCGGCCGAACTGATCGTCACTACCGGCGCGCCGCGGATGACCCCGGTGGGCGGTGCCAGCCTGCTGACGGTATCCAATGCCGACCACGCCGTGTTCGTCGATCCGGCCGCCAACCAGTTTTACGTGCTGCTGTCTGGCCGATGGTTCCGCGCGCCGCTGCTCACCGGGCCGTGGGAGCACGTGGCCGGCAACCAGCTGCCGGCCGACTTCGCGAAAATCTCGCCGCAGGATCCCAAGGCCAATGTGCTGGTCTCGGTGCCGGGCACGCCACAGGCTCGCGAGGCCGGGATCGCCGCCACGATTCCGCAAACCGCGTCGGTCTCCCGGTCGAAAGCCACCGTGGCGGTGGTCTATGACGGTACGCCGAAGTTCGTGCCGATTACCGGCACCTCGCTGCACTACGCGGTCAATACGGCCACGCCAGTCATCGAGGTGGACAACAGCCACTATTACGCGGCGGCCAACGGCGTCTGGTTCACAGCTAGCGTGCCGGGTGGCCCGTGGCGCGTGGCCGCCGAGGTGCCGTCGGCCATCTACACCATTCCGCCCGGTTCGCCGATCTACTACGTTACCTATGTACGGATCTACTCGGTCACGCCAGACGCCGTGGTGGTTGGCTACACGCCTGGCTACCTGGGCGTGGTGGTGAGCCCCGACGGCACCGTGGTGTACGGCACGGGCTATGTCTACCCGCCCTATGTCGGCACGTATTACTACGGCTACCCGGTGACCTATGGCTATGGCGCCGGGTTTGGCGTCGGCGTGGCCGAGGGCTTCGCGTTCGGCTTCGCGGCGGGCGCCATCTGGGGCGCGGCATCGCCGTATTGGGGGCCGTACTGGTGGGGCGGCGCGTACAACTGGAACTACGTGAACGTCAACCAGGCGAATTTCTATGGCCGATGGGGACAGGGCACGGTCACGCACGCGCAAGGCTGGAACGCCTGGACGGGCACGCAATGGCGCGGCACGGCGGTGTCGGGCTACAACCCGTCCACGGGCGTGCGCTACCAGGGCAGCCGCGGCGCCGCGTTCAATCCGTATTCGGGCAACTACGCGGCGGGGCGGCAGGTGGCCGGCTACAACGCGCAGACGGGCCGGGCCGGCGTGGCCCAGTTCGGCGTGGCCGGCAACACGCAGACCGGCGACCGCACCGCGGGCAGCCGGGGCGCGGTGGTCAATCGGGACAAGAACAATGCCGTGGTCTGGAACAACGGCAACGTCTACGCGGGTCACGACGGCAGTGTCTACCAGCACACCGACGACGGCTGGCAGAAGCACACCGGCAACGGCTGGGAACCCGTGCAGCAGAACAGCGACGTGAACAGCCGGCTGGAGCAGCAGCGCCAGGCGCGTGACGTCGGCCAGCAGCGCTTTGGCAACGCCGCGCAGCAGTGGCAGGGCCGCGCGGGCGGCTTCGGCGGCGGCGGGCGTTTCCACGGTTTCCGGCGCTGAGCCGGAAACCGCCCGCGCAGACACTGCACCCTACGAAATTGCTTAATGCGGCGGAAAAAAGATTGAATGGTCGCCGCAGCGAGGCCGCCTTAACCTGCGCCCACGACGCTGTGCGCTCCGCCGCACAGCGAGCCCAACCGCAGTGGAGCGGCACATGAAATTAGTACTCGTCATCCCCCTGGCCGCCGCCGCGCTCGGCATGGCGGCCTGCAAGAAAGCCGCGCCCCCGCCGGCGGCCCAGCAGGCCGTGCCGGTACAGGTGTTCAAGACCACCGCGCAGGACCTGCCGGTCACCTTCGACTTCGTGGGGCAGACCGAAAGCGACCAGGCCGTCGATATCCGCGCCCGCGTGGCGGGCTTCCTGATCAAGCGCAACTACACCGAAGGCGCGGTGGTCAAGGCCGACCAGCTGCTGTTCGAGATCGACCACAAGCCGTTCCAGGCGCAGCTCGATGCCGCCCGCGCCCAGCTGGCGCAGCAGAAGGCGCGGCTGGAAGTGGCGCGCGCCAACCTGGCCCGCGTGAAGCCGCTGGCGGCGCGCAATGCGTTGTCGCAGAAGGATCTGGACGATGCCAACGGCAACTTCCATGAGGCCGCCGCCGGCGTGGAACAGGCCCAGGCCGAGGTCAAGACCCAGGAGCTGAACCTCTCGTATACCTATGTGCGCTCGCCCGTGGAGGGGGTGTCCAGCTTCGCCGCGCTGCCGGTGGGCGCCTACGTGAGCACCACGAACAGCCTGCTGACCACGGTCTCCACGTTGCAGCCGATGCGCATCAACTTCAGCATCTCGGAGCCCCAGACCCTGGCGTTCCGCGCGCAGCAGCAGGCCAGGACGCTGGTCGCGCCCGATGACCGGCACTACACGGTCACAGTGATCATGGCCGATGGCGCCGAGTATCCGCACAAGGGCCGCATCACGTTCTCCGAAGCCACGTACAACCAGCATACCGGCACCTACCTCGTGCGCGCGCTGATGCCGAACCCCGACGGCGCGCTGCGCCCCGGCCAGTTCGTGCGCGTGCTGGTCAGCGGCGCCAGCCGGCCCGGCGCCATCGTGGTGCCGCAGCGCGCGGTCATGCACGGGCCCAAGGGCGATCTCGTCTTCGTGGTCAATCAGGACAGCAAGGCCGAGGCGCGCCCGGTGATGGTGGGCGAGCTGTCCGGGTCGATGTGGCGCATTGCCAAGGGCCTGCAGGGCAACGAGACCGTGGTGGTCGATGGCGCCGGCAAGCTCTCGGCCGGCGCGCCGGTGCGCGTGACCGGCCAGGCGCCGCCCGCCGCCGTGGGCGAAGGCAGCCGCCCGGCCACCGTGCCCGTCAGCGCGCCGCCCCCCGGCGCCCCGGCTGCCCCGGCGACCAGAGCGTCCTGAACCGGAGCCCGTCATGATTTCCGCCTTTTGCGTCAAACGGCCGATCTTCGCGGCGGTGATGTCGATGATCATCGTCATCGGCGGCGCCGTGGCCATGTTCGCGCTGCCGATTGCCCAGTACCCGGACATCACGCCGCCGCAGGTCACCGTCAGCGCCACCTACGCGGGTGCCGATTCGGACACCGTTGCGCAGACCGTGGCCGCGCCCATCGAGACCCAGGTGAACGGCGCGGACAACATGATCTACATGCAGTCCACCTCGTCGCCCACGGGGTCGATGACGCTCAATGTCTATTTCGACATCGGCACGGACCCCGACACCGCGCAGGTGCAGGTGCAGAACCGCGTGAACCTGGCGCTGCCGCAGTTGCCCGAGGCGGTGCAGAAGACCGGCATCAACGTGGAGAAGCGCTCCACGAGCTTCCTGCTGCTGATTGGCGTGTACTCGCCCGACGGGCGCTTCGACCAGCAGTACATCAACAACTACGCCAATCTGTACGTGCTGGATGCCATCAAGCGCGTGAACGGTGCCAACCAGGCGCAGATCATGGGCTCGGCGGACCTGGCCATGCGCATCTGGCTGCGGCCCGACCGCATGGCGGCGCTGGGCATCACCACCAAGGACGTGCAGAACGCCGTGCAGAGCCAGAACGAGCAGTTCGGCGCCGGCAGCGTGGGCCAGTCGCCCAATGCCAATCCGGTGGAGCTGTCGTTCCCGCTGGTCACGCCGGGGCGGCTGACCACGCCGGAACAGTTCGAGGACATCATCCTGCGCGCCGCCAGCGACGGCGCCGCCATCGTGCGCCTGCGCGACGTGGGCCGCGCGGAGATCGGCCAGCAGCAGTACATGCTGCGCTCGGCGCTGAACGGCAAGCCGGCCACGATCATCGCGGTCTACCAGCAGCCGGGCTCCAACGCGCTCCAGGTGGCCCGCGATGTGCGCAAGACGCTGGACGAGATGGCCAAGACCTTTCCGGCCGGCGTGGCGTACAAGGTGTCGCTGGACACCACCGAGTTCGTCAGCGCGTCCATCGAGGAAGTGGTCCATACGCTGATCGAGGCCGTGATCCTGGTCGTGCTGGTGGTGTTCGTCTTCCTCCAGAACGTGCGCGCCACGGTGATTCCGGTGCTGGCCGTGTTCGTGTCGATCATCGGCACCTTCGCGGGGCTGCTGGCGCTGGGGTTCTCGATCAACCTGCTGACGCTGTTCGCGCTGGTGCTGGCGATCGGCATCGTGGTGGACGATGCCATCGTGGTCGTGGAGAACGTGGAACGCAACATGGCGGAGTTCAAGCTCTCGCCGCGCGACGCCACGCTGCGCGCCATGGAGGAGGTGACCGGGCCGGTCATCGCCATCGTGCTGGTGCTCTCGGCGGTGTTCATCCCGGTGGCGTTCGTGTCCGGCACCACGGGCCAGCTGTACCGCCAGTTCGCGCTGACCATCGTCATCTCGGTGGTGATCTCGGGCTTCTGCGCGCTCACGCTGTCGCCGGCGCTGGCCGCGCTGATCCTGAAGCCGGGCCACCACACGCCGTGGCGCGGCTTTGTCTGGTTCAACGAACGTTTCGACCGGCTGGTCCACCACTACGGCAGCTGGGTGCGCACGATCATGCGGCGCGCGGCGATCGCGCTGGCGCTGTTCGCCGCGATGCTGGTGGCCACGTGGCAGTTGTTCGCGCACATCCCCACGGCATTCGTGCCGTCGGAAGACCAAGGCTACATCCTCGTGGCGGTGATCATGCCCGATTCCGCGAGCCTGGACCGCAGCGAGAAGATCACCGCGCAGGTGGCCGAGATGTTCCGCCAGCACCCGGCCGTGGAGGATGCGTCGGCGCTCTCGGGCTACAGCTTCATCGACAGCCAGTACAAGACCAACGCGGGCACCGTGTTCGTCGGCATGAAGCCCTTCAAGGATCGGAATGCCGCCAATCTCGGGGTGCCGGCGATGCTGGCGGAGATGACGCCGAAGCTGCGCGCGATTCCGGAGGCCGTGATCATCCCCGTGAATCCGCCGTCGATCCCGGGCCTGGGTTCGCAGGGCGGGTTCGAGTTCTGGATCCAGAACCGCGGCACCGGCAACACGGCCGAACTGGAGGGCGTGACGCGCAACTTCATCAAGGCGGCGGCCAGCCACAAGGAACTGGGGCGGCTGACCAGCACGATCCAGTCGGCCTCGCGTCAGATGCGCGTGGAGGTGGACAAGGAAAAGGCCGAGACCATGGGTGTGCCGATTGCCGATGTGTACGGCACGCTGCAGACGCAGTTCGGCTCGCTCTACGTGAGCCAGTTCTCGCAGTACAGCCGCGTGTGGCAGGTGATCCTGCAGGCCGAGCCGCAGTACCGCGCCTCGCCGACCAACCTGGACTACCTGTACGTGCGCGGCCGCGACGGCAAGATGGCGCCGGTCTCGGGGCTGCTGCGCACGTACTACGCCAGCGGCCCGGACCTGCTCTCGCGCTTCAACAACTTCCCGGCCGCCAAGATCACGGGCGACGCGGCGGCGGGCTTCAGTTCCGGCCAGGCGCTGGCCGCCATGGAGGACGTGGCGCGCGAGGTGCTGCCGGCCGGCTACAGCTTCGCGTGGAGCGGCGAGGCGTTCGAGCAGAAGAAATCCGGCAACACCACCACCATCGTGTTCGTGTTCGGCATCGTCATGGTGTTCCTGATCCTGGCCGCCCAGTACGAGTCGTGGTCGTTGCCATTCTCGATCCTGACCGCCGTGCCGTTCGGCATCTTCGGCGCGCTTCTGGCGATTCTGCTACGTGGCTTGTCGAACGACGTGTATTTCCAGATCGGCATGGTTACGCTGATCGGGCTGGCGGCCAAGAACGCCATCCTGATCGTGGAATTCGCGGTGATGAAGCACAAGGAAGGGCTCTCGCACGCCGATGCCGCCGTGGAGGCCGCCAAGCTGCGGCTGCGGCCGATCGTGATGACCTCGCTGGCGTTCATCCTGGGCGCGGTGCCGCTGTTCATCGCGGCGGGCGCGGGATCGAACTCGCGCCATTCCATTGGCACCGGCATTATCGGCGGGATGATCGCGGCCACCTCGCTGGCGCTGCTGTTCGTGCCGCTGTTCTCGTGGCTGGTGGGCACGGCCACCGACAAGTGGGTCGCGCGCAGCGGCAGGAAGGCCGCGTCGCCGGCCACCGCCTCCAACACGCCGGCCGCGGGAGAACCGTCATGAGCGCGAAAAATCGTAGAACTGCTGCCATGGCGATGGCGGCGGCGCTGCTCGGGCTGGGCGGTTGCGCAATCGGCCCGGACTACAAGCGTCCCGAGCTGGCGGAGCCGCCCGCGTATCGGCTCGATACCGGCGTGCTGACCGTGGCCGCCGACAGCGACTGGTGGAACAGCTTCAACGACCCGGTGCTGACCGCGATGGTGGAGGCGGCGCTGCGCAACAACTACGACGCGCGGATCGCCGCCGCGCGCATCGACGAATTCCGGGGCCAGTTGATGGTGGCGCGGGCCGGGTTCTTTCCGCAACTCAACGCCACGGCATCGGCGGCGCGGCAGAAGAGCGGGGCGTTCAACGGCACGCCGTTCGCCGCGCTGGGCGGCCCGCGCAACAGCTACGAGGCCTTGCTCAACGCCAGTTGGGAGATCGACCTCTGGGGCCGCATCCGGCGCCAGGCCGAGTCGGCCGAGGCCGGCCTCTGGAACGCCGAGTACACGCGGCGCGGCGTGGTGCTGGCGCTGGCGGCATCGGTGGTGCAGGGCTATGCCACGCTGCGCGGGCTTGATGCGCAGCTCGAGGTGGCACGCGCCACGCTCGACGCGCGCGGCCATGCGCTGGACATCTTCCGGGAACGCTACGCAGGCGGCGTGATTTCACAGGTGGAGCTGTCGCAGGCCGAAAACGACTTCTATTTGACCGAAGCGACCATCCCGCCGCTGCGCAACGCGATTGCGCAGACCGAGAACGCGCTGTCGGTGCTGCTGGGCCGCGAGCCGGGCCCGGTGGAGCGCGGCAAGCCGGTGACCGAGCTCATGGCGCCGGCCGTGGGTGCCGACCTGCCGGCCGCGCTGCTGGCGCGCCGGCCCGATGTGCTGCAGGCCGAGCAGGCCGCCGTGGCCGCCAACGCGCAGGTGGGCGCGGCGCTGGCGCTGTTCCTGCCGCAGGTCAACCTGTCCGGGTTCTTCGGCGCGCTGGCCACCTCGCCGGCGGCGTTGTGGCACAGCGCCTCGCAGGTATGGGGGTTTGGCGCCAACCTGGCCCAGCCGGTATTCCAGGGCGGCGCGATCCGGGGCCAGGTGACCAGCGCCGAAGCGGTGCGCGACCAGGCCATGCTGGCATACCAGGCCAGCGTGCTGCATGCGTTGGCCGATGTGAACGGCGCGCTCTCGAACGGCATCGAGACGCGCAACCGGCTTGGCAGCCTGCGCAAGCAGGAGCAGAGCCTGCTGGTCTATGCGGACCAGTCGAACGCGCGCTACGAGGGCGGCTACTCCAGCTACCTGGAGGTCACCGACGCCCAGGAGAAGCTGTTCTCGGTGCAACTGGCCGCGATCCAGGGGCAGGTGGATGTGCTGACGGGCACGGCGGCGCTGTACAAGTCGCTCGGCGGTGGCTGGCCGGCGGTGCCGGCCGACGTGCAGGACGCCGGCCTGCGGGGCGATGCGCGGGCGCTGGCGCCGGCCCGCTGAGCCTGGCGCCTAGTGCGGCGACCATTCGGCCTTGCGTACGCCGATGGCCGTGACGAGCCCATAGGCGGTGATGCCCAGCGCCACGCCCAGGAAATGGCCGTCCAGGCCCATGCCGGCCACGTTGGCGAGCAGCCATCCGCCGCCCGCGGCCAGCGCGATGCGGCACAGCCCGGCCACGATCGGCCAGCGCATCCGGCCCGCGCCCATCGACGCGAAGTACAGCGCCATGCCCAGCCCAAAGCCGCCGAATGCCGGCCCGACCCATGACAGCGCGCGCGCGGCAATCGCGCCCACCTCGGCATCCTGCGTGAACATGCCTGCGAACAGCGCCGGAGCCAGGCCCACGGCGGCGCCGACCGCGCCGGCCAGGATCAGCGCCAGCCATGCGCCCACCCATGCGGTACGGCGCGCGGTGTGCCAGTCGCCGGCGCCCACGGCGCGCCCGACCAGCGCGGTCAGCGCCGAGCCCACGCCGAAGGCGAGCGGAATCATCAGGAATTCCAGCCGCGCGGAAATGCCGTAGGCCGCCACGGCCGTGGTGCCGTGGTGGCGCACCTGCGCGGTGACGAGGATGGTGGTCAGGTTGGCCACCGACGCCAGCGCGCAGGCCACCAGCCCCACCGACAGGATCCGATGGAACAGCGCGCCGGACGGGCGCACGCGCAGCGTCGGCACGAAGCCCGCGCCGCCGCGCACGACCACGCAGGCCATGGCCAGCGCGGCGGCCCAGGAGACGGCCGCCAGCGCCGCGCCGATGCCGGCCAGGCCCATGCCCACGCGCTCGGCCAGCCACCACGACAGGATCGGGAACGCGATCCACATGCCGCACAGCACGCGCGCGGCCAGTGCGTGGCGGCCGCCGCCGCGCAGCACCGACGCCAGCGTATTGGCCAGCCACGCGGGGATCGCCCCCACGCCGAACAGCCAGATCGCGTAGGTGGCGGCGGCCTCGGCGGCGGTGGGGCCGGCCACGGCGCCGAACACGGCGTGCGGGAATCCGGCCAGCGCAACGGCGAACGCCAGCCCGGCGGTCACCGCGATGATCACGGCGTGCATCACCAGCGACGAGGCATCCTCGCGGCGTCCCGCGCCGAGCGCGCGGGCGATGGCGGCCACCACGCCGCCGCCCATCGCGCCGGCCGACATCTGTTGCAGCAACAACGCGAACGGCAGCACCACGGCCCAGCCGGCCAGCGCGGCGGTGCCCTGGCGCGCGGCCAGCCAGGTTTCGATCAACTGCGCGCCGGCCTGCAGGAACGCGACCGCGCTGGTCGGCGCGGCGAGCACCGCAATGCGGCGCGCGAGTTCGGTGGCGGGAATGGTGGTGGGGGTGGTCGCGGATGTGGTGCCGGCGCCACCTAACGAGAGCGCATCGGGCTTATTCATCGCGCATGGCCTCGGCTTCCGGCTCGCCGAAGCGGGCGCGCAGGTAGCTGCCGGCGCCGGGGCCGGGCCGCACGCGCAGGTCATCCATGGTGATGGCGCTGCCATCGGGCCGGGTCAGGTTGCCGGCGACGATCTCGCCACCGTCGCGCTTGTCCTCGAAGACCGTGAGCGGACCCTTTTCATCGGCCAGCCAGCGGTCCGCCCATTGCTTGAGCGCCACATAGACCGGAAAGAAGTCGCGCCCCATCGCGGTCAGCGTATAGACATGGCGCGCGCCGCCGCCGGGCGCGGGTGATTTCTCCAGCAGGCCATGGCTGACCAGCGTCTTGAGCCGCGCGCTGAGAATGTTCGGCGCAATGCCGAGGTGCCGCTCGAATTCGTCGAAGCGCGTGCTGCCGTAGTACGCCTCGCGCATCAGCAGGATGGCCCAGCGCTCGCCCAGCATCGCCATCGAGCGGGCCACCGGGCAGGGCATGTTGGAAAAATCGGTCGGTGCCATGGTCTCCACTTTTACTTTTGAAATGCAAGTGAAAACGATCATAGCTTTCAAATTGAAAGTTTTCCAGGGCTAATTGAAATCGGCCGGGCGGCAGCGGCGGGTCTGAAACCGGCGCGCGTATAGTACGGGTACCGTTTGGTCCTCATCGCCCCCGCATCGCCATGACCGATTCCGCCGAGCCGCCCGATTCGCCCAAATCCGTGCCGCCCCGCGATGCGGCGCAGACCAGCCGCCTGCGCATGCTGCATCAGCAGGCGCGCCACGCCGCGCGGCGCAAGACCCGCCAGGTCGGCCGCATCTCGCGCACGTCGATGCGCTATGGGGTGTTCATGTGCGGTGCCGGCTGCGTGGCGCTGTTTTCCATCGTGTTTGCCTATATCGCCGAGCTGGCGCTCAACTGGAACGCCAGGGTGACAGCCGCCACGCCGTGGCTGGCGTTCGCGCTGCTGCCGTTCGGGCTGGCCGCGCTGCGCTGGCTGACCATCCGGCTCGCGCCGCAGGCGCGCGGCAGCGGCATTCCGCAGGTGATTGCCGCCGTCACGCTGCCGCCCGATGGCGCGGCGCAGGGCGTGCTGGTGTCGTTCCGGCAGTCAATGTGGAAGGTGCTGCTGACCACGGGCGCGCTGGCGGCCGGCGCCTCGGTGGGCCGCGAGGGGCCGTCGGTGCAGGTCGGCGCGGCGGCCATGCTGGCCTGGGGCCGCTGGTGCCAGGACAAGTTTCGGTTCCGCATCGGCTTTCATCCCAATGCGCTGATTGCCGCCGGCGCGGCGGGCGGGCTCGCGGCGGCGTTCAATACGCCGCTGGCCGGCGTGGTGTTCGCCATCGAGGAACTGGGGCGCGGCACCGCCGTGCGCTGGGACCGGCTGGTGCTGTCCGGCGTGCTGACCGCGGGTTTCCTGTCGCTGGCCGTGCTTGGCAACAATCCGTACTTCAGCGTCAAGGTGCCGATGCTGGTGCTCCACGACGCTTGGGGGCCGGTGATGCTTTGCGCGGCGATCAATGGCGTGCTGGGCGGCCTGTTCGCCAAGGCGTTGATTGCCGGCGTGCCTGGCGTGGTGCCGGCGCGCTGGCGGGCCTGGCCCGTCGCGCATCCGGTCTGGGTCGCGTTCCTGTGCGGGCTCGTGGTGGCCGCGCTGGGCTGGGCCACGGCCGGCGCCACGTTCGGCACGGGATACGGGCAGGCGTCGGCGCTGATCAACGGCGAGTCGCACCTCCTGGGCTTCGGGCTGGCCAAGCTCGCGGCCACGGTGGTGTCGTATTTCGCCGGGATTCCGGGCGGGATCTTCACGCCGGCACTGGCGATTGGCGCGGGCATCGGCGACACCGTGGCGCATTTCATCCCCGGGATGGCCGAGCCGCGCGTGCTGGCGCTGGTGTCGATGGCCGCGTTCCTGGCGGCGGCCACGCAGGCGCCGATCACGGCCAGCGTGATCGTCATGGAGATGACGCGCACCCAGGACCTGACGCTGTTCCTGCTGGCGGCGTCGCTGCTGGCGTCGTTCCTGTCGCGCCAGTTCAACCCGCATCCGTTCTATCACCATATGGGCCACGCGTTCCGCCGCGAGGCCATGGCCATCGGCCGCAAGTCCGCGCCAGCCTGATGGCCGGCGGGGGTGTGTCGGTTTGACATCGGCCGATTGCCATGGCGGTGGCGTACCGGCCGCCGATGTCTTACCATGTGCCGCGCACGGACCGGTGGCAGCAGAATTCCCGGCCGCGCGCGTGTTCCGGCGGCACACCTCGATACGTCGGGAACCTTCTGAGGGGGAGCAGGGGATGGGTACGCAACGACCGGCCGGCAAGCGTGCGGCTACCAAGCCGCCAACACCAGCGCCGATGCAAAAGCCTGCCGGGGACCGCGCGCCCGTGCGTGACCTGGGCGCCGACACCACGATCTGGCACACGCGCGGCCTGCAGACCAATTCCCGCATGCGCGTGCCGCTGGCCCAGCGCACGCCGCCCGCGCAGTTGCCGCCGAGCATCGTGCCGCGCCTGATCCTCTGGGCCGTGGTGCTGGGCGTCGCGCTCATTGGCTACCACTATCTGCGAAAAGTGATCGGCTAGCCTCCTGGGCTCACCGTGGTAAGGTCGCGGCTGGAACCCCTGCCACGGGGTGGGCTCCAATGCGGAGCCGTTTTCAGGAGTCAGTGTTGAGATTTTCCCTTGCCGGGCTGGCCGTTGCCAGCCTGCTGGCGGCCTCTGCCGCCCACGCCGCCCCGCCCAGGGCCGCCGCATCGCAACCCGCCGCCGCGCCCGCCAATATCAATACCAATACCGTTGCGCCGTCCGCCGCCGATGCGCTGGCGCCGATGCTGGGCGTGCTCGAGATCGGCAATCCGCTGCCAGCGCTGCCTGACTGCGCCGACCATCGCACGCCCGACGGTCGCGACGTGACCGCGTTCTGCGTGGAATTGCGCGGCGATGGCGTGATGCGCCAGGTGGGCGTGCCGCGCGACAAGCGTCCGGCGTTCATGGATGGTTCGCGCCTGGTGGCGTTTGTCGACGGCAACGCGCTGGTGGGCGTGATCGTGCCGACCGATGGCATCCGCTCGCAGGACACCGCGCTGCAGTCGCTGAGCACGCGCTATGGCAAGCCGTTCCGCCAGGAGGCGGAGGACATGAAGGACAAGGCGGGCAAGCCCGTGAAGTCGATTCATGCCGGCTGGATGCGTCGGCCGCTGACCGTGGAGCTGTACGCGATTCCCGAGAATCCGAACGAGGGTACGATCGAGTTGCTGCTGCCGCAGGCGCGCGCGCTGATGGCCAACCGCGATGCGGAGGTGGAGAAGTCGCTGGCGCCGCCGGCATCCGCGCCCGCGGCGAAGAAGGCGGAGAAAGCTGAAAAGGCTGAAAAGGCGAAGAAGGAGCCGGTCAAGCCGGTGAATCCGGGAGCCTGGTGATTCGGGCGTGAAGGGCCGGCGGGAGAGGCCCGGCGCATCCAGCCACCACCGCCCTCACAACCCCGCCATCACCTTGTCCAGCCCCCGCACCACGCCCCGCAGCGTATGCACCTTGCGGATCGCCAGCAGCGCGCCGGACACATAGGGCTTCGATCCGTCGCCGGCCTCGTGCTTCAGGTGCAGCCGCTGCCCATCGGCGCCAAAGATCACCTCCACGCCCAACTGGTATCCGGGCAGCCGCACCGCGTGCACCTGCGTGCCGGACATCGTGGCGCCGCGCGTCGCCTTGGGGCCGTTGACCTGGTCCACCGGCACCGCCTGCGCAGCCGCTTTCACCTGGCCCAGCCGAAACGCCAGTTCGCGCACCGTGCCCGATGGCACGTCCACCTTGCCGGCCTTGGCGTAGTCGATGATTTCCCAGTGGTCGAGATGCCGCGCCGCCATCTCGGCAAACTTCTGCAACAGCACCACCGTGATCGCAAAATTGCCACAGGCCAGCACGCCCCGGTCTGCCTTGCGCGCGGCGGCGTCGATCTCGGCATAGTCGTCGTCAGACAGCCCCGACGTGCCCACCACCACGTGCGCGCCATGCGCCAGCGCCTGGAGGATGTTGTGCTTGGCGATGGCCGGCCGGGTGTATTCCACGTAGACGTCGTACGGCGTGGCGCCCAGCGCCTCGATGCTGGCCGCCGCCACGCCCGGCGTGTCCGCATGGCCGGTCAGCTGTGCCAGCGGCTGCCCCGCGGCGCCGCGCGACAGGCCGGCCACCAGGGTCATGTCCGGCGCGTGCGCCACGCCGCGCGCCAGTTCACCGCCGGCCCAGCCGGTGACGCCGCCCACGGCGACGCGAATCCGATCCGTCATGTCTGTCTCCTCAATGTATTCCCGAAGCGCCCAAGCATAGCGTGCTAGCCAGCCGCGCGCCGGCGGTCGATCTTGCGCGCCAGCACGATCGACGTGGTGGTGTGGTTCACCCCATCGAGCATGCCGATCTCATCCAGCAGCTTGTCCAGTCTGGCGTGCGTGTCGCAGCGGATCACGGCCATGTAGTCCACCGGGCCGCTCACGGAGTTGAGTTCCTCGATTTCGGGAAACCGTTGCAGCGCGCGCACCACCGCGGGCGCCGCCTTGGGCTGCACGGACAGCCCGCAGAACGCCAGGATCGCGTTGTCCTCCATCCGCCCGCCAAGCCGCACGCCATAGCCCGCGATCACGCCGGTCTTCTCGAGCCGGGCGATGCGCGCCACCACCGTGGTCCGGGCAATGCCCAGCGCGCGCGCAAGATTGGCCGCGCTCTCGCGCGCGTTGCCCTGCAGCAAGGACAGCAGGTGCCGGTCGGTCTGGTCGAGGTCCGCCATGATGGATCGATGGGTGCCGACGTTTCGTCAGTCTTGGTGGTCGATACGTCCGATTATGCGGTGCTTTCGTCGATCTTGCAGCTACAAAACGTGCGCGGCACTGCCCATACTTGGCTTATCCATCCAAGCTTTTCTTGACGGAGCGCGAGCCATGCAACCATCCACCCTCGGTCCCGCCGCCGCGCGCGACCTGACCCAATCCCCCCGGCCGCTGGCGGTCGTCGTGCTGGGCGCTGGCAAGATCGGCCGCGTCATCGCCACCATGCTGGGCCAGACCGCCGACTACCGCGTCTGCCTGGTCGATCACGATCCGCACCGGCTGGACGGCCTGCCGCGTCACATTGCCGTGCGCGCGGGCGATCCCACCGAGCCCGGCACCTGCGCCGCGCTGCTGGCCGGCGCCGATGCCGTGCTCAACGCGCTGCCGTTTCACGCGGCCATCCACGTGGCCACCGTGGCCGCGCAGCTTGGCGTGCACTACTTCGACCTGACCGAGGATGTGGCGGCCACGCACGCGGTCCGCCAGCTCGCGCAGGGCGCGCGGTCGGTGCTGATGCCGCAATGCGGGCTGGCGCCGGGGTTCATCGGCGTGGTGGGCCACGACCTGGCCCAGCGCTTCCTGCGCGGCGGCGGTGAACTGCTCGACCTGCGCATGCGCGTGGGCGCGCTGCCGCGCTATCCCAGCAACGCGCTCAAGTACAACCTGACCTGGAGCACCGAGGGGCTGATCAACGAGTACTGCAATCCGTGCGAGGCCATTGTCGATGGCCGCCGCGTGGAGCTGCCCGCGCTGGAAGGCCACGAGACGTTTGCGCTGGACGGCATCGAGTACGAAGCCTTTAATACATCCGGGGGGCTGGGCACGCTGCCAGACTCGCTGGCCAGCCGCGCGCGCCATGTTGACTACAAGTCCATCCGCTATCCGGGCCATTGCGCCCAGATGAAGCTGCTGCTGAACGACCTGCGGCTGCGCGAGCGCCGCACCTGGCTGCGCGAGATCTTCGAGCACGCCATTCCGGTGACCGAGCAGGATGTGGTGATCGTGTTCGCGAGCGCCACGGGGCATCCGGGGGCGCGCGGCGATCACGGCCACCACGGCGAGGGCGGGCGCGGGCCGCTGACGCAGGCATCGTTCTCGGCACGGATCGGCGGCGCGGAGGATTTTGGCGGCGCCGGGCACGTCAACGCCATCCAGCTGACCACGGCGGCCGGCATCTGTACCGCGCTGGACCTGGTGGCGGCGGGCGTACTGCCCCAGGCCGGCTTTGTGCCGCAGGAAGCCATGCCGCTGGACCGGTTCCTGTCCAACCGGTTCGGCCAGCACTTCACCCGGCACCCATTGCAGGAGACGCTCGCATGAAAGCGCAGGAAGTTGCCGCATGCTGGCAGGCCATGGGCCTGCGCCAGCCCTGGGAGTCCGGGTATCGGGGCGGGGCGGACGCGCTGGCGCTGCGCTCGCCCATCGATGGCGAGGTGTTCGGCCACCTGCCGGCCTGTTCCCCGGCCGAGGCCGATACGCGCATTGCCCGCGCGCATGCGGCGCAGACCACGTGGGCGCTGACCCCGGCCCCGGCGCGCGGCGAGGTGGTGCGGCGCTTCGGCGAGACGCTGCGCGCGCACAAGGCCGCGCTGGGGCGGCTGGTGGCGCTGGAGACCGGCAAGATCCTGCAGGAAGGGCTTGGCGAAGTGCAGGAGATGATCGACATCTGCGACTTTGCCGTCGGGCTCTCACGCCAGTTGCACGGGCTGACCATCGCCTCGGAACGGCCCGCGCACGCGATGCGCGAGACCTGGCACCCGTTCGGCCTGTGCGGCGTGATTTCGGCGTTCAACTTCCCGGTGGCGGTCTGGGCGTGGAATGCGGCGCTGGCGCTGGTCTGCGGCAACGGCGTGGTCTGGAAGCCATCGGAAAAAACGCCGCTTTGCGCGCTGGCCGCGCAGGGGCTGCTCGATCGCGTGTTCGAGGAAGCCTCGCCGCAGCACGCCGGGCTCTGCGCCGTGCTGCCGGGCGGGCGCGCATTGGGCGCGCAGCTGGTGAAGCATCCGGCCGTGCGGCTGATGAGCGCGACCGGCTCCACGCGCATGGGGCGCGAGGTGGGCATGGCCTGCGCGGCGCTGTTCAAGCGGGCGATCCTGGAACTGGGCGGCAACAACGCGGCCATCGTCGCGCCATCGGCCGACCTGGAACTGACCATCCGCGCGATGACCTTCGCGGCGGCCGGCACGGCGGGCCAGCGCTGCACCACGCTGCGGCGCGCCTTCGTCCATGCCGACCTGATCCAGACCGTGACGACCCGGCTGCGCCACGTCTACGCGCGGCTGCCCATCGGCGATCCCTTGCAGGACGGCACGCTGGTCGGGCCGCTGATCGATGCGGCGGCCGGGGACAACATGGCCAATGCGCTGGCCGCCTGCCGCGCGCAGGGCAACATCGTGCATGGCGGCGAACGGCTGCTGGCCGACCACTACCCGCATGCCTGCTACGTGCGGCCCGCGCTGGTGCTGACCGATACCCAGCACGACACCATGCTGACCGAGACCTTCGCGCCGATCCTTTACCTGATGCCCTATACCTCGCTGGACGAGGCCATCGCGCTGAACAACGCGGCGTCGCACGGGCTGTCGTCGTGCATCTTCACGGCCTCGCTGCGCGAGGCGGAGTGCTTCCTGTCGGCGGCGGGCAGCGACTGCGGCATCGCCAACGTGAACATCGGCACCAGCGGCGCGGAGATCGGCGGCGCATTCGGCGGGGAGAAGGCCACGGGCGGCGGACGCGAATCGGGTTCCGATGCGTGGAAGAGCTATATGCGCCGTGCCACCAATACCATCAACTACGGCGATGCACTGCCGCTGGCACAGGGCATCCGCTTCGACCTGTAGCCAATGTTGCGAATCGTAACAAGGGTTACAGCGCCTTGACCCTGTATTACCAAAACCACCCGTATAACGTTTACGAGGGCAGGGCACTGCCGCAGGCAATGCCTGAAACACTCAAGGACGATGCAATGAAAACAATAGCGATGGGTTTGGCGGTGGCAGGCGTGGCGATGCTGGGCGGTTGCGCGGTGTATCCCACGCCGTATGGCCCGGCCGTGGAACCGGCGCCCGTCTATGTGGCGCCCTCCGTGGTGGTGGCGCCGCGCCCGTATTACTACGGTGGCTATGGCGGCTACGGCGGCTATGGCTATGGTGGCTATGGCCGCCACTATCGGCACTGGTAATAGGGAATGATGCCTAGTTGCCGGTTTCCGGCGCGGACGGGTTCAGCCCGCCCCAGCTGGGCGCCAGCGACTGCCCGATCTCGCGCAGATCGGCCAGATCGATCAGGTCGAGCACCCGCCCGACCGTATGGTCGACCAGTTCGGCAATGGTCCGGGGCTTCTGGTAGAAGCCCGGCACGGGCGGAAATACGATGCCGCCCATCTCCGTCACCGCGGTCATGTTGCGCAAGTGCGCCAGGTTCAGCGGGGTTTCACGCACCATCAGCACGAGCTTGCGCCGCTCCTTGAGCGTGACATCGGCCGCGCGTGTGATCAGGTTGTCCGAGAGTCCATGGGCGATGGCCGCCAGCGTGCGCATGGAGCACGGCGCCACTACCATTGCCTGGGCGCGGAACGATCCGCTGGCGAGGGTCGCGCCGATGTCGCGCACGTTGTGCACCACGTCGGCCAGCGCCTCCACCTGCGCGCGGCTCATGTCCAGTTCGTGCTGCAGGTTCATGACGCCGGCGGGCGACACCAGCAGGTGGGTCTCCACCAGCTTCACGCCTTGCAGCACCTGCAGCAGCCGGACGCCATAGATGGCCCCCGTGGCGCCCGTGATGGCGACGATCAGCCGTTGCGGCGCGGCGCCACCGGTTGCGGGCATGATGGCTCCTGCGTCCCTCAGGCCTTCAGCAGCGATTGCAGTTCGCCGTTCTGGTACATCTCCATCATGATGTCCGAGCCGCCGACGAATTCGCCGTTCACATACAGCTGCGGGATGGTGGGCCAGCTCGCATATGCCTTGATGCCCTGGCGGATCGCTTCGTCTTCCAGCACGTTGACCGTGGTGGGGGCGTCCACGCCGCAAGCCTTCAGGATCTGGATGGCGCGGCCGGAGAATCCGCACATCGGGAACTGCGCCGTGCCCTTCATGAACAGGACCACGGGGCTGCCCTTCACGATCTGGTCGATCTTCTGCTGTACGTCACTCATGATATGGCTTCCGGTTGCGCGCGGCGCCGTAAGGGGGCGTCGCCTGATGTGAGTCGGTGATATGGGTCGATGATTCGATACGGGCCGATTTTACCGGATTCGCCGCCCGGCTTCAGGTGGGGTCTTTCGGCGCGGCGCCCGGCCAGCGGCCCCCGCTGCAGCGTTCCTGCCCACCCAGGTCGCGCAGGGTGGACACATCGGCAAATCCGGCCGCCTCCAGCAGCGCGCGGGTCGGCGCGGCCTGGTCGTAGCCGTGCTCCATCAGCAGCCAGCTGTCGGGCAGCAGCCGGTCCGCCGCGCCGGCCACGATGGCGGCCAGGTCGGAGAGGCCGTCCTCGTGGTCGGTCAGCGCGTCGATGGGCTCGAACCGCAGGTCGCCCTCGCCCAGGTGCGGGTCGCCGGCGGCAATATAGGGCGGATTGCTGACGATCAGGTGAAAACGTACCGGCGCCGGCACCGCCCGGTACCAGTCCGACACCAGGAAGCGGATGTTGGCCGCCCCCAGCGCCCGCGCGTTGTCCTGCGCCACCATCAGCGCGCCGGGCGCGATATCGGTGGCCCAGACCTCGGCGTCGGGCCGTTCGCGGGCGATGGTCACGGCCAGGATGCCGGAGCCGGTGCCCATGTCCAGCACGCGCGGTGCGTGCACGTTGGCGATGCGCGCCAGCGCCGCCTCGGCGGCCACCTCGGTATCGGGGCGCGGAATCAGCACATCGGGGGTCACGCGGAACGTCCGGCCGAAGAACTCGCGTTCGCCCAGCAGGTAGGCCATCGGCTCGCCCGCCAAGCGCCGTGCCAGCAGCGTGGCGAATGCGTCACGCTGCGCGGCGCTGAGATGGTCGCCGTCGCGCGTGATCAATTGCGTGCGCGTGAGGCCGGTCACGTGTGAGAGCAGCATGCGGGCCTCGAGCGCCGGCAGGCCGGCCATGGCGGCCAGGGTCTGGGCTTCGCGCAGCGTGGGATCGGGCGGCAGCGCGCCGGGCGGGGTGGAGGACATCGGGAATCGTATGGAAAAAGCCGGCATGCGGGTGCAAAAAACCCCGTCGGGCCGCTGCGCGACGGGGTTTTTGGCAATGCTCCGCAACTGGCGCCCAGTGTAAGCCGATTCGGGCGCCCCCTGCGAGGGACGATTACTTATTGACGGCGTCCTTGGCCTTGTCGGCGGTGCTGTTCACCGCGTCCTTGGTGGCTTCCTTGGCTTGGGCCATGGCCTTGTCGGCATCGGTCTTGGCCTTTTCCGCGGCGGACGAGACATCGGCAGCGGCACCGCTGGCGGCTTGCTTGGCCGCGTCAGCCGCCTTGCCGGCCGCGGCGGCGGCGTCGCTGGCGGCGGCCTTGGCCGATTCCGCCGCGCTTTGCATGGCGCTCTCGGCGCTGGACTTAGGCGCTTCTTCCTTCTTGCTGCAAGCCGCCATGGCGGCGGTGATCATCAACAGCGCGAGCAGTTTTTTCATGATTTCATCCTTGGTGCCTGTTTGAAAAATCGACATCAGCCCAGACTTCGCATGACAGCCCAATCGACCAAAAGTGACGTATTGGGGCGGTCTGGTCGCAATCGATTATAGACACCGCCTTTTGGCCTGCCAGTGCTGTTTCAAGCATTTACCTCAGTTACAAACACTTGCGGGGGGTGTCCTGTCAGGCGTCATCGCCCAGCGCGGCCAGCTGGTCCGCCTGATGCTCGGCGGAGAGCGCGGCAAGCAGCTCGTCCATGTCGCCGTCCATGATCATGTCGATCTTGTAGAGCGTGAGGTTGATGCGGTGGTCGGTCACGCGCCCCTGCGGGAAATTGTACGTGCGGATGCGGTCGCTGCGGTCGCCCGAGCCGATCAGGTTGCGCCGCGTGCTGGCCTCCTTGGCCTGCGCGGCGCGCAACTGCATGTCCTTGATGCGCGCGGCCAGCACCTTCATCGCCTTGTCCTTGTTGCGATGCTGGCTGCGGTCGTCCTGGCACTCCACCACGATGCCCGTGGGCAGGTGGGTCAGCCGCACCGCCGAATCGGTCTTGTTCACGTGCTGGCCGCCGGCGCCGGACGCGCGGAACGTGTCGATGCGCAGATCCGACGGATTGATTTCCACCTCGCCTACCTCGTCGGCCTCGGGCATCACGGCCACGGTGCAGGCCGAGGTGTGGATGCGGCCCTGCGTCTCGGTGGCCGGCACGCGCTGCACGCGGTGGCCGCCGGATTCGAACTTGAGCTTGGAGAACGCGGCACTGCCCGCGATGCGCACGATCACTTCCTTGTAGCCGCCCAGGTCCGAGGGCGACTCGCTCATCACTTCCACCTGCCAGCGCTGGCGTTCCGCATAGCGCGTGTACATGCGCAGCAGGTCGGCGGCGAACAGCGCGCTTTCCTCGCCGCCGGTGCCGGCGCGGATTTCCAGCAGCAGGTTGCGGTCGTCGTTGGGGTCTTTGGGCAGCAGCAGCGTCTGGAGGCTGCCCGCCAGGACTTCCAGGCGCTGGCGCGCGGCGCCGATCTCATCGGCGGCAAAGGCGCGCATCTCGGGGTCGTCCAGCAGCGCCTGCGCGGTGGCCAGGTCTTCCTGGGCCTGGCGATACTGGCCGTATTGCTCGGCCACCGGCGACAGTTCGGCGTGCTCGCGCGAGAGCTTGCGGTACTGGTCGATGTTGGCCGTGGCGTCCTCGCGGGCAAGCAGGGCGTTGACTTCATCGAGTCGCTCGGCCAGTTGGTCGAGCTTGTTGAGCATGCTGGCTTTCATGGGAATCCGGGGAGATCTGAGGCGGAAGACGCGGGGCCGGGGGCGGCGGGGCGTCAGGAACTGGCCGAAAGGGCGATACGGCCAGATGGCCGGCGGCGGCCGGCCGGAGGGCGAGCGCGGCTAGCGCTCGGAGTGGCTGCTGTGGCGGAACAGGCCCGGCACCAGGCGCACCAGCGCCTCGCGGTCATCGCCCTGGGTGTGGTTCAGCGCGTGGGTGGGGCCGTGCAGGAACTTGCGGGTCAGCGCGCCGGAAAGGGCTTCCAGCACCGCTTCGGGGTCGTCGCCACGCGCCAGCATGCGGCGCGCGCGCTCGAGTTCGGCCTGGCGCATCGCTTCGCCCTGCGTCTGCAGCTCGCGGATCACGGGCACCACGCTGCGCGTCTCGAGCCAGTGCATGAAATTCTGCACCCGGGTCTCGATGATCGCCTCGGCCTGTGCCACGGCGGCCTGGCGCAACGCGTTGCCTTCACGCACCACGGCGCCGAGGTCGTCCACGGTATACAGGAACACGTCGTTCAGGCGTGCCACCTCGGGTTCCACGTCGCGCGGCACGGCCAGGTCCACCATCATGATCGGGCGATGCTTGCGGCGCTTGACCGCGCGCTCGACGGCGCCCAGGCCGATGATCGGCAGGGAACTCGCGGTGCAGGACACCACGATGTCGAATTCGTGCAGCCGCTCGCCCAGGTCCTGCAGGCGGATCGCCTGCGTGGTGAGGCCCTGTCCGGCCAGTTGCTCGGCCAGCTTCTCGCCGCGCTCGATGGTGCGGTTGGCCACCACGATCTGGCGCGGCAGTTGCGCGGCGAAGTGGGTGGCGCAGAGTTCGATCATCTCGCCCGCGCCGATGAACAGCACGCGCTGCGTGGACACACTCTCGAAAATACGCTGGGCCAGCCGGACCGCCGCGGCGGCCATCGACACGGAATGCGCGCCGATCTCGGTCTGGCCGCGCACTTCCTTGGCCACGGCGAAGGTGCGCTGGAACAGCTGGTTCAGGTAGGTACCGAGCGCGCCGGCCTCGCCGGCGGTGCGCACCGCGTCCTTGAGTTGACCCAGGATCTGGGTCTCGCCGAGCACCATCGAGTCGAGCCCGCTGGCCACGCGGAACGCATGGCGCACGGCCTCGGACTGGGGCAGCGCGTACAAATGCGGCGCCAACTCCCCCGCAGGCACATTGTGATGCTGGGCCAGCCAGCGCAGCGTGTGCTCGAAACCGTCCGCGCCCGGCTGCAGCACATCGGTGGCGCAGTAGATCTCGGTACGGTTGCAGGTGGAGAGAATGGCGGCTTCGGTGCCGTTGCGCCCGGCCAGGTGGGTGCGCAGCGCGCCGAGGGCGGGTTTGATCTGCTCGAGCGGAAACGCCACCCGCTCGCGGAGCGAGACAGGAGCCGTCGTGTGATTGATACCGATCGCGAGCAGTTGCATTTGTGGGAATCATTGCCATCCGGAACGATGCCGGAAGCGATGGCCATTATACCGCCGGCCCGAAAAATTGCGGGCGGGCAAGTCGTTTTGTTCCAGCTTTGATCAAACGCAGTATTGTTACGGCGCGGCCATGCTAGGTGTGGCCGGGACGACACACAGCAATAGAGGAGATGCCGATGCTCGGCTTGGTGGTGGTCGGTGCGATCGTGGGTCTGGCGGGCCGCCAGATGCACCCGTCCGGACGGGTCGTGAGCCTGCCGGCCGCGCTGGTGTTGGGGGCGCTGGGTGCGCTGGCCGCTTTCTATGGGGGCCGCGCGGCGCATTTGTTTACCGACGGTCAGCTCTCGGGCTGGACCGCCGCCATCGTCGGCGCGGCGGCGCTCGTCGGCATCTGGGGTGTGGCGCGGCCGCGACGGTAGCACCCCGGAGCCCTTACGGCTGTCCGCGCGCCGCCAGGAAGCGCCGCAGGATCGCACTGGAATAGTGGCTGGCCACGTCGCGCAAAAATGCCGAAAAATCCACATGCGCGACGTCATCGGCCCGGTCCGACACCGTGCGCATGACCGCATAGGGCACGCCGTACTCATGGCAGACCTGGGCCAGCGCGGCGCCTTCCATTTCCACCGCCTGCAGGTCCGGGAGCCGCGCGCGCAGTTCGGCCACGGCCACCGGGGCGTTGATGAACTGGTCGCCGCTGGCCACCATGCCCACGTGCAGGCGCGGCGCGGCCACCCCGAAGCGGGCCAGCACGCCATCGGGCACCTCCGTGGCCAGGTCATGGCGCAGGAAGTCATCGGCCGCCGCGCGCAGTGCCGCGGTCAGTTCGGCGTTGGCGGGGAATTCGGCGCGGGCCAGCAGCGGCACTTCATGGCGCGGAAACAGCGGGCGCGCGTCCAGGTCGTGCTGGAGCGTGCGGTCGGCCACGACGATATCGCCCACGCGCACGTCAGGCCCCACGCCGCCGGCCAGGCCGGTGAACACGATCTCATCGACACCGAACTCCCGGATCAGCGTGACCGTGGTGGCGGCGGCCGCCACCTTGCCCACGCGCGCGAGCACCAGCACCACGGACTGGCCGTGGAGCGTGCCGGCGTAGTAGTCGCGCATGCCGATGGTGCGCACGGTGGCGCGCGCGTCTTCGTGCCGCATGGCGGCGATCAGCCCGTCGACTTCATCGTGGAGCGCGGCAAGGATGCCCAGGGTCATGGCAAAAAGGCCCGGATGATGTGAGAAAGGCGCCAGCATACCGGCGCGCGGCAGACGGCGGTAGCCGGCCGCCGCATTTTCAGATCCCTCTCATATTGCGTGGACCGGCCGGTTTGGTACAGTGCGCTTGACTTCGCATTCCCGCCTGCTGCCCGCGTGACCCCTGGAGACTGCCGTTGGAAACCCTCTTTGATCGCCCATCCGATCGACGCGTTGCCCAGCAGGCGCTGGCCGACTGGCGTGCCCAGGGCCGTCTTGGCGCCCAGGACCTGGCCGTGGCGTGGGCCCGGACACTGCCGGCGCGGACCGACTGGCACCGCTGGCTGGCACATGGGCTGCTGGTGCTGGGCGCCGCGCTGCTGTGCGCCGGTGTCATCGTCTTCTTCGCGTTCAACTGGGACGCCCTCGGAAAGTTTACGAAATTCGGATGGCTGGCGGCGGCACTGACCGCCCTTGCGGCGGTGGCCGCATGGCGGCCGGCCGGCGACATCGTGGGCCAGGCCGCGCTGGCTGGCGCGCAGGTGGTGTCGGGCGTCTGGATGGCCGTGATCGGCCAGACCTACCAGACCGGCGCCGATGCTTGGCAGTTGTTCGCGCTGTGGACGCTGCTGGCGGTGCCCTGGGCGCTGGCCGCGCGCGCCGCGCCGCACTGGTGGCTCGTGCTGGTGGTGGGCAACGTGGCGCTGCTGCGCTACAGCAGCGTGCGGCTGGGCGTGGGCGGCATGTTCGAGCTGCTGTTCTCGGGGCGCCACGCGCGCGAGACCACGCTGTTCCTGCTCGCCGCGTGCCTGCTGCAACTGGCGGTCTGGTATGGCCTGGCGGCGCGGGCGGCCGGCTGGGGATTTCGCGGCGAGGCGGGGCCGCGACTGATCGCGGTGCTCGCGTGCGGCTATGCGGCGTGGGTCGGCATCACCAGCGTGCTGGTCGACCGCGTGGAGGCCGTGGGGCTGCTGGCTGGCGCGGTGGCGCTGGCCGGGCTTGGCTACTGGTTCCGCTGGCGGGCGTTCGATATCGTCGTGTTGAGCCTGGTTTGCCTGGCGGGCATCGGCCTGGCGGTGTCGGCGCTTGGCCGCCTGCTGTTCAACGGCCATGGCGACTTTGGCATGTTCCTGTTGCTGGGGCTGGCCACGGTGGGGCTGGCCGCGGCGGCGGCGGCGTGGTTGCTGCGGGCATGGCGCGCCGTCAGCGGGAGGGCGGCATGAACGCGGACCGCATCGAACGATCGCTCTGGCAAGACCTGACGGCCCGTGGCGCGGTGCAGGGCGAGTACGCGGCCACGCTGCGCACGCCGTGGCCGATCCGGCTGCTGATGGGGGCGGCGGGATGGCTCGGCGCGCTGTTCTTCCAGTTGTTCCTGGTGGGCTCGGTGTTCGCGGCGACACGCGGCAACGGGCCGGCCATGGTCATGACGGGGGGCATGATGATCGGCGGGGCGGTGATCCTGTATCGCGTTGCCGGCGCGGGCAGCGGGCGCATCGCGCTCGGCCAGTTCGCGCTGGCCGCGAGCCTGGGCGGGCAGGGCATGGCGATCTTCGGTGCAGCCCAGTCGCTCGGCGGCGAATGGCTCGTGGACCGCGCGGCGTTCTGGCTTGGCGTGGCCGCATTCGAGGCGGTGCTGTACGCCATCGTGCCGAACCGGCTCCATCGTTTCGTGGTGGCGCTGGGCGCGTGGACCGCGCTGGCGTTTGCGCTCAACATCGCGCTGGCCGGCGCGAGGCTCCACGGCTGGGTGGTCCTGCCGTGGTCGCTTGGCTGGCTGGTGCCGCTGGCCTGCGCCGCCGTGACCGTCTTCGTCTTGATGGAGAACATGCTGGCCGCGCGCGGCCAGCATGGACGATGGGAGCCGCTTGCGGACGCCACGCTGCTGTTCGCGCTGGCGGCGGCGCTGCTGGTGACCGGCGCCACGCATCCGCTGGCCGTGGTTTTCGATGGACACGATGCGCCGCGCCTGCCCGCGCCGTGGCTGGCCGGTGTGCTGACCGGTGCGGTGCTGCTGGCGTTTGCGCTGGCGGAATGCTGGCGCCTGCATGCCGACACGCGGGTCAGCGGCGGTGTGGTGGTCGTGACGATAGCGTTTGCCGCGCTGATGGTCATGGCGCCGGCGGTGGCCGCCGGCGTGCTGGCGATGGCGCTGGCACTGCGGCGCGGCTCGCTGCCGTGGCTCGGTCTCGGCGTTGCCGCGGTCGTTTTAGGATTTGTCTGGTACTACGGCTCGCTGCAATGGACGCTGCTGGCCAAGTCGGCCACGCTGGTCGCGGCCGGCGCGTTGCTGTTGACGGCGCGCGCCGTGCTGCCGCGGGTCTCGCGCACGGAGGTTCCGGCATGAAGCGATGGATTCTGGGGGCCTGGCTGCTGGTTGTTGGTGTGGCGGCGACGGTCATCGTGGGCAAGGAGCAACTGGTGTCGCGCGGCGAGGTGGTGTACCTGCGCCTGGCGCCGGTGGACCCGAGGTCGCTGATGCAGGGCGACTACATGGCGCTGAACTTCGCGGTCGGGCTGGAGGTCGCGGCCGCGCAGGCCGGAGCGCAGGCGCCGCGCAAGCGCGAGGCACTGGTGGTGATCCGCCGTGACGCCGCCGGGGTGGGGCAACTGGTGAGATTGAACGACGGCCAACCGCTGGCGGAGGGGGAGCGCTTGCTGCGCGTGCAGAACGTGCCCTCGCGCTGGGGCGGGCCGATGGTCCAGGTGTCCACCGATGCGTGGTTCTTCCAGGAGGGACAGGCGGATCGGTTCGCGAAGGCCCGCTATGGGGAATTCCGCGTGGACAAGACGGGTCAGGCGCTGCTGGTGGGGATGCGGGATGAGGGGTTGAGGCCGTTGTGACGGCGGCATGAAAAAAAGCCCAGCAAGGGCTGGGCTTTCTCGGCATGGCGGATGGGGAAATCTCAGACGTTGAACAAGAAGTTCATCACATCGCCGTCCTTCACCACGTATTCCTTGCCTTCCGCGCGCATCCTGCCGGCTTCCTTCGCGCCCTGTTCGCCCTTGAACTGGATAAAGTCCTCGTAACCGATCGTTTGCGCGCGAATGAAGCCGCGTTCGAAGTCCGTGTGGATCACGCCGGCCGCCTTTGGCGCCGTGTCGCCCACGTGGATCGTCCAGGCACGGACTTCCTTCACGCCAGCCGTGAAGTACGTTTGCAGGCCCAGCAGCTCGTAACCGGCGCGGATCACGCGGTCCAGGCCCGGCTCCTCCATGCCGAGGTCCGCCAGGAACTCGGCCTTGTCGGCATCGTCCAGGTCGGCAATCTCGGCCTCGATGGCCGCGCACACCGCCACCACCGGCGAATTGGTCTGCTTGGCGTATTCGCGCACGGCATCCAGGTGCGGATTGTTCTCAAAACCATCTTCCCGCACGTTGGCCACGTACATCGTCGGCTTGGCGGTGATCAGGCAGAACGGGCGGATGGCCTCCCACTCCTCGGGCGACAGGTTCAGCGTGCGCACGGCCCTGGCCTGGTCCAGCATGGCCTGTGCCTTCTCCAGCACGGCCACCAGGCGCAGCGCTTCCTTGTCGCCGGCGCGGGCCGGCTTGATGTAGCGCGCCAGCGCCTTTTCCACCGTGGCCAGGTCGGCCAGCGCCAGTTCGGTGTTGATGACTTCGATGTCCGAGAGCGGATCGATCTTGCCGGCCACGTGGATCACGTTCGGATCCTCGAAGCAGCGCACCACGTGCGTGATGGCGTCGGTTTCGCGGATGTTGGCCAGGAACTGGTTGCCCAGGCCCTCGCCCTTCGATGCGCCCGCCACCAGGCCGGCGATGTCCACAAACTCCACCGTCGTCGGGAGGATCCGCTCGGGCTTGACGATCTCAGCCAGCTTCGCAAGCCTCGGATCCGGCACTTCCACGACGCCAACATTGGGTTCGATCGTGCAGAACGGATAGTTTTCGGCGGCGATGCCGGCCTTGGTCAGGGCATTGAACAGCGTGGACTTGCCGACGTTGGGCAGGCCGACGATGCCGCATTTGAGGCTCATGGGAAACCTTTAGAAATCAATGATTTAATGCTGTCTGGCGCCCTGCGTGAGCGCGCTGAGGACCGGTCCTCGACAGTGAAAAGGTGAATGCGAAACGTGACAGACATGCACGGATCGGGGCGATGGCTCAACGATCTTGTGCGAATTCCGTACACGAAAAGTGGGAATTGTAACTCTATCGGACGCCCTGATTCGCAAGGGCAGGGCAAGGCCGCGAGGCGGCGTGTCTTCCTGAAATCCTGCCTGACTGCCGGGGCGGAGACGCCTACTTGGCGGGATGCCGCGGCGCAAGCCGTGCCAGCCGGTTGGCCAGGGCGCGCGCCACCGCATACGGCAGGCAGATCAGCACCGGACCGATGACCACCGCCGCGCCGGGATGCACCTGCCTGTAGATAAGCAGTTGCGCCACGGCGTCCAGGCTGATGCCGATGGCCAGCAGATCCCTGACCGCCAACAGCCAGTCACGCACCAGCGCCCGCCGATTGGCGGCGCCGGTGATCAGCGCATACAGGAAGGGCAGGCGGCCTGCCTGCGCATCGGCCCAGCCGGCGCGGCAGCCCAGCACGATGGCGACGGCCGGCTGCAGGATGAACCGCAACCGGCCGGGGCCGGTGAACCGCTGGGGAAGCTCCGTGATGAACTGCTTCGAGAACAGATAGATGCGGCCGGTCTCGAAGGTGTCCATCACCGCAGAAGGCAGTGCGGCAAGCAGGATCAGCACGGCGATGACCGTTATGACCGTGCTGATTGTGCTGCGCTTGAGCTTCATGGCACCCCCTTGGGCTTCCTTCGGGCTTTCCGTTCCTGCAATGTCGCCTTCACTATAGGAACGCCCTTGGGGTGCCAGTTGATCTGGCGTAAGTTCCAGGCGATCCCGGTTGCCGCCGGGATGCGCCAAGCGCCGCTTGCGGCGGTGCCCCGGCAGCGCTTGCGCGATGTCGCCGATGCCGCCCACGTCACGTCGCTATAATCGAGGCATGACCGGTCCAGCCGCACCGGCGCGTCGCGCCGCTTCCCATCCGATGTCCTCGAACCCATCCTCCCGTTTCCAGATCGCCGTGGTCGGCGGCGGCATCGTCGGCAAGGCCTGCGCGCTCCTGCTGGCCCAGCAGGGCATGCAGGTCGCCCTCGTGGCGCCGCGCCCCGCCACCACCATGGCCCGCACCGGCGAGGAGGACTGGGACAGCCGCATCTATGCGTTCTCCGCAAGTTCCCAGGCCCTGCTGGAGCGCCTGCGCGTCTGGGAGGCGCTCGATCCGGCCCGCGTGCAGCCCGTGCGCGACATGCGCGTGTTCGGCGATGTCAGCGCCGCCGAATCGAACCCCTCGCCGCATGGCGATCTCCATTTCTCGGCCTATGCCGCCGCCGTGCCCCAGCTTGCCTGGATCATCGAGTCGCGCCATGTGGAACGCGTGCTCGACACCGCGCTGCGCTTCCAGCATCAGGTGCATTGGTTCGATGAACCCGCCGAATTGCTGGAGCGCGACCTGGACGGCGTGACGCTGACCCTGCCCAGCGGCGCCCGCGTGCGCGCCAACTGCGTGGTCGGTGCCGATGGCGCGCGCTCGTGGGTGCGCCAGCAATGCCACATCGCCACCACGCAGCGGCGCTACCGCCAACTGGGCGTGGTGGCCAACTTCCACTGCGAGCTGCCGCACCAGGAGACCGCGTGGCAGTGGTTCCTGGGCGCCCCGGAGAAGCTGATGGCCGACGAGGAGCCCGCCAACGGCGAGATCCTGGCCGTGCTGCCGCTGCCCGGCAACCGCGTGTCGATGGTCTGGTCGGCCGACGAGGCCCATGCGCGCGATCTGCTGGAACTGTCGCCCGAGGCACTCGCGGCCACGGTGGCCCAGGTGGCCAGCGGCGCGGTGGGCGCGCGTTTTGGCGCGCTGCGCTGCATCACGCCGGCCCAGGGCTTTCCGCTGGTGCTGCAGCGCGCGGAGCAGTTCGTGCAGCCGCACATCGCGCTGGTGGGCGACGCCGCGCACGTGATGCATCCGCTGGCCGGGCAGGGCATGAACCTGGGTTTGCGCGATGTCGTGGAACTTGGCCGCGTAATGGCCGACAAAGAACCGTTCCGCAGCGAAGGCGACCTGCGCCTGCTGCGCCGCTACGAGCGTGCACGCGCCACGGACCTGCTCTCGCTGACGGCCGCCACCGATGGCTTGCACCGGCTGTTCTCGCTGCCCGGCACGCCCGCGCGGCTGGTGCGCAACGCCGGCATGCGCGCCGTGGGCAGCCAGGGGCTGCTCAAGCGTTTCCTGATCGGTCGCGCGCTCGGATAACCTTTTTTAAAGATTCTGCCAACAAGGCACCCGATACCTGGAGTCACCATGCTGCAACTGTTCCGCCGCCGTTCCGCCCGCGTGGGTGCCCTTGCCGCCCTGACCGCCGGCCTGGCGCTTGGCGGCTACGCCCTGCACGCGCTCGCCGCGGACGAGCCGGGCACCGATCGCATCAAGGCGTCGATCCAGAAGATGCTGGGCAGCCGCGCCGAGGTGAAGAGTGTGACCAAGGCGCCTGTGCCGGGCCTGTACGAGGTCAACGTGGCCGGCCAGATCGTCTACACCGACGCCACCGGCCGCTACATCATCAACGGCGAGGTCATCGACACCAAGACCAACACCAACCTGACCGAAGAGCGCCTGGCCGAGCTCAACAAGATCAAATGGTCGGACCTGCCGCTGGCGCGCGCCATCAAATGGACGAAGGGCGATGGCAGCCGCACGGTGGCGGTGTTCTCCGACCCCAATTGCGGCTACTGCAAGAAGATCGAGCAGACCTTCCAGCAGATGGACAACATCACGGTCTACACCTTCCTGTACCCGGTGCTGTCGCCGGACTCCACGGTCAAGGCCAAGCAGGTCTGGTGTGCAACAGACCGTACCAAGGTCTGGCGTGACTGGATGCTGAACCACGTGGCCATCACCGGCAACGGCAACTGCAAGACGCCCGTGGACGAGAACCTGGCGCTGGGCCAGAGCCTGAACATCTCGGGCACGCCGGCGGTGTTCTTCATGGATGGCACGCGCATTCCGGGCGCCGCCGACGTGGCCACGCTCGAGCGCAAGCTCGCCGGCGTCAAGAAGTAGATCGCGCCACGCCGGACCCTGCCGGCTGTTTCTGTCCGAAGCGGCCGGCATTGTCCGGCCGCTTTGCATTGATCGACAGAATCCAAGGAGACACCATGACGTTCCAGGCTTTGCTGCTGACCCAGACCGACGGCAAGACGCAGGCGCAGATCGCCCAGCTCGACGAAGCGCAGTTGCCCGCCGATGGCAATGTGCTCGTGGCCGTGGACTATTCCACCATCAACTTCAAGGACGGACTGGCGATCACCGGCCGCGCGCCGGTGGTGCGCAAGTGGCCGATGGTGGCCGGCATCGACGGCGCGGGCACGGTGCTCGAATCCGCCGATCCGCGCTGGCAGACCGGCGACCGCGTGGTGCTGAACGGCTTTGGCGTGGGCGAGACCCACTGGGGCTGCCTGGCGCAACGCGCGCGGCTGAAGGGCGAGTGGCTGGTCCGGCTGCCCGATGCGTTCACCTCGCGGCAGGCCATGGCGATCGGCACGGCCGGCTACACGGCCATGCTGTCGGTGCTGGCGCTGGAGCGTGGCGGCGTGAACGGACCCGTGCGGCCCGGCGATGGCGATGTGCTGGTGACCGGCGCCTCGGGCGGCGTGGGCTCGGTGGCCATCGCGATCCTGTCCAAGCTGGGCTACCGCGTGACGGCGTCCACCGGCAAGACCTCGGAAGCCGATTTCCTGCGCGCGCTGGGCGCCGCCGACGTGATCGACCGCGCCGAACTGGGCGCGCCCGGCAAGCCGCTCCAGAAGGAGCGCTGGGCGGCCGTGGTGGATGCCGTGGGCTCGCACACGCTGGTCAACGCCTGCGCCCAGGTGCGGTACGGCGGCGTGGTCACGGCGTGCGGGCTGGCGCAGGGCATGGATTTCCCGGCCTCGATGGCGCCGTTCATCCTGCGCGGGATCACGCTGGCCGGCATCGACAGCGTGATGGCGGCCATGCCGCTGCGCGAGACCGCGTGGCAGCGGCTGGCGCACGACCTGGCGCCGGATCGCCTGCGGGCCATCACCCACGAGATCAAGCTGGCCGAGGCCATCGACGCCGCCCACAGGATCATGGAAGGCGGCATGCGTGGCCGCGTGGTGGTCGATGTGAACGGCTGACGCCTGCGAAGGCGGCCGACGGCGTGGCGCTACAATCGTGGCCATGACGCCGATCCGCTACGCCATCGCCCCGCTTCATCCGGAAGCCCATCTGTTCGCCGTGACCGTGACGGTGGACGCGCCCGACCCGGCCGGCCAGGTCTTCACGCTGCCCGCGTGGATTCCGGGCAGCTACATGATCCGCGACTTCGCGCGCAACATCGTCCGCATCCGTGCCGATGCGGGCGGCGCGCCGGTGCCGCTGACCAAGCTCGACAAGCAGAGCTGGCAGGCCGCGCCGATCAGTGCCGGCCAGGGGCCGCTGGTGCTCAGCTACGAGGTCTATGCCTGGGACCTGTCCGTGCGCAGCGCGCACCTGGACACCACGCACGGCTTCTATAACGGCAGTTCGGTGTTCCTGCGCGTGGTGGGGCAGGACGGCCAGCCGTGCACCGTCGATATCCACGCCCCGGCCGGCGAGGCGTATGCCGGCTGGCGCGTGGCCACCGCGCTGCCCGAGGCGCGCGGCGCGGGCGGCGCGCGGCGCTACGGCTTCGGCCGCTACCAGGCCACCGGCTACGACGAACTGATCGATCATCCCGTGGAGATGGGCACCTTCGCGCTGGCCAGCTTCCGCGCCTGCGGCGCCCAGCACGATGTGGTGTTCACGGGGCGCGTGCCCAACCTGGACCTGGCGCGCATCTGCCGCGACCTGAAGCAGGTCTGCGAGGCGCAGATCCGGCTGTTCGAGCCGCGCACCGCGCGCGCGCCGTTCCTCGACAGCAACCGCCGCTACGTATTCATGACGATGGTCACGACCGATGGCTACGGCGGCCTCGAGCATCGCGCCAGCACGGCGCTGATGTGCGCGCGCGGCGACCTGCCGGTGCGCGGCAACGGCGAGACCAGCGAGGGCTATCGCACGTTCCTGGGGCTGTGCAGCCATGAGTATTTCCATACCTGGAACGTCAAGCGGATCAAGCCGGCGGCGTTCGTGCCGTACCAGCTCGCGCAGGAAACCTATACGCCGCTGCTCTGGCTGTTTGAAGGTTTTACGAGCTACTACGACGACCTGATCCTGGCCCGTACGGGCCTGGTCACGACCCCGCAATATGTCGAGATGCTGGCCAAGACCTGGAACGGCGTGCTGCGCGGCAGTGGCCGGACCAAGCAGAGCGTGGCCGACAGCGCCTTCGATGCCTGGACGAAATACTATCGCCAGGACGAGAACGCGCCCAATGCCATCGTCAGCTACTACACCAAGGGTTCGCTGGTGGCGCTGACGCTGGACCTGACCATCCGCGAGAAGACGCGCGGACGCAAGTCGCTGGACGACATCATGCGCGCGCTCTGGCAGCGCCACGGCCGCGACTTCTACGCGCCCGGCGCCACGCAGCGCGGCGTGACCGAGGCCGAGGTCTACGCCCTGTTCGACCAGGTGACCGGGCTGCGGCTCGGACCGCTGCTGCGCGCGCTGACCGACGGCACCGGCGAGATCGCCCTGGCGCCGCTGTTCCGCGCGTTCGGCATCAAGGCTGAAAAGGCTGAAAAGGGCGAAGGGGCCGAGCCGCAGAAGGGCGCCGGCGCCGAGCTTGGCATCAAGACCCGCAACGAGGATGGCTGGGTGCGCGTGAGCCAGGTGCTGGACGGCGGCGCGGGCCAGGCGGCCGGCGTATCGGCCGGCGACCTGCTGGTGGCGCTGGACGGCCTGCGGCTGGCGCCGGGCCAACTGGAGAAATCGCTGGCGCGCTACCGTCCCGGCGACGCGGCCGAACTCCACGTATTCCGGCGCGACGAGCTGCAGGTGCTGCCCGTCACACTGGCGCGCGAGCCGGCCATGCAGTACAAAGTCACAGTGGAGCCGGGCAAGCATGCCGCCCGCACGCGCTGGCTGGGGCAATAGCGCCCTGACGATGGCGCCCGGAGCCTGAGTCCGGCGCCATCGCCCCCACATCGCCCCAATCGCCCCTGTCGTCCGCCTGCCCGGAATCGCCCCATGGCCATGGAATACGCGCACGATCCCCGCACGTTTCTCTTCTCGCACTATATCTACCGTGGCCTGCGCTCGGCCACGGGCGTGATCGGCGCCACGCTGGTGGCGATGCAGTGGATGGACCTGCCCAGCGCCATGGTGGTGTCGGTGGGTGCGCTCTGCACGAGCCTGATGGACCTGCCCAGCCCGCTGGCCCACAAGTTCAACGAGATGCTGGCC
>Ga0255338_1001392_pt1 | contig 46369 bp, 45 predicted proteins | sample MeOH1_35cm_T4_19_FD_203715 | JGI IMG/M metagenome (GOLD analysis project Ga0255338, IMG submission 203715) | Sandy soil microbial communities from University of British Columbia, Vancouver, Canada - MeOH1_35cm_T4_195 | ecosystem: Engineered > Artificial ecosystem > Sand microcosm > Unclassified ...
TGCAGCTCGAAGGATTGCAAACCCTCTGCGATACTGTTCCGACTCGGCTGCCCGCAGTGGCTCGCTGAGTAACGTGCATCTCAGCCTGTCCGGGCTGTGGATTTACACCACGTCTAGGGACACGACCCGACAGAGCGATTTGTGACCGGGTCGCCAGCCCGTTATTTGCAGGGAACATACTACCTGCCCCGCTCCTTGGTCGTCAATCGACCGTCGCAAAAAACCGTCACCCAATGATGGGGGCGACCACGCGGCTCGATGTTGATCGACACCTGCGCGCGCCCTTGGCCGTCCAGCAAGGTTTGGCATGGGGGCCACAGCCCCCATACCCCCATATGGCTGCACCGCACACCTGGCTAGGCGCCTTCTTCCACTGTCTTCCATGCGTAACTCCAACGTTGCTCGATGACAGCAATCGGCTGGTTACGCGTTCAGAATCTCCTCTAAAATCCGCCGGGGCGCCCTTCGTAATGAGAAGGTCGGGTGTTCGATTCATCTCTCCGGCACCACTCTTGAAACCCTCCCAGCTGTCATGGTTGGGAGGGTTTTTTCGTAGCTGGCAGGTGTCGGTCAGCACACCCTCAGGCGAAGCGAAGCCGCGAGGGCGCGCATCCGCTCGACCTCCTCGCGCAGGAAGTTGGCAGTCTCCGCTCCCGGCAACAGCCTGGGCTCGAGGCCATGCATGCGCACGGTCCGACAACCTGGTGGCCGATCTCGCCGACATCCGCCTCGACGGAAGCGGACCTCATGCCAATTCTCGAATGACCCGGCAGGGGTTGCCGGCAGCCAGCACTCCGGCAGGAACGTCGCGGGTGACCACGCTGCCGGCGCCGATCACCGCACGGTCGCCGACATGAACGCCAGGCAGGATGATCGCGCCACCACCGACCCACACGTCGGCGCCGATCGTTACCGGCCTGCCGTACTCCTGCCGCCGCCGCAATCGGGCATCCAGGGGGTGAAGCGGCGTGTAGATCTGCACCGCAGGGCCCAGGAGCGCGTGCGCGCCGATGCTGATCTTGCAGGCGTCCAGCAGGACGCAGTTGAAGTTGAAGTAGACGTTCTCGCCCAGCTCGATGTTTGCACCATAGTCGCAGAAGAAAGGGGAAGTGACGTACACGGTTTCGCCGCCGGACGCGAACAGCTGCGCGAGCAGCTCCCGTCTTCGCGGTTCGTGAGGATCAAGTGCGTTGATGCGCGTGCACAGCGATCGCGCCCGCTGCCGGCCGGCGCCGAGCTCAGGATCGCGCGCGTCGTAGAGCTCGCCGTCGAGCATTTTCTGCCGTTCGGTCTTCATCTGGGCATTGTCCGTCCCCGACGGCGATCCGGATGCCAGCTCTCGGCCCCGTTCCGGATGTTCCGGTTGCCCGCTTCGGCGCCTGAAACCGCACACGGACGCGGCGCCGCCACTTCCAGTGCGACTTCCGCTCCTCTTGGCAGATGCATGCTGCCGGTGGGCCGGCGCTTCTCAGACCGTGTAGACCATCCCGTTTTCGATGACCCCGATGAGCGCCGCCTGGTTCTCCGGCGATTCCGAGAAGCCCACGAGGATGCCCGCGCGGGGAATACCGCTTTCCAGGCGGGCCACGTGGTAAGCCAGGCCGGCGTCTTCCGGCGCGCGGTGCAGCACGTTCTGATAGAGCAGGGTCACGAACTGCGGGCTGTCCAGTGCCCCGTAGGTCGCGCTGAACTCCGGGCTGTCGATGAAATTCTGGGCGATCTGCACGAGGCCCCAGCCGTCGTCCAGCGCTTTCATCTGGAAACCCAGGCCGGGGATGTCGGGCGCGCGATTGAACGCCGCCTGGTAAAGCCGGTAGGCCTGCCCGCCATTGCCCTCGACGTCCAGCGCCACGTTGAAGTCCGCGAACTTCAGGCGCTCCACGCCGGCCAGCGAGTCGGTTCCGTCCGGTCCCGCCACCGAGAAGCCCTGCCGGGTGTTCGTGACGACGTAGCTCGCCAGGTTGCCCGAGTACGCCGCCGTGTCGAGCCCGCTACCGCCGTCGATCTGGTCGTCGCCGCCCAGTCCGCTGATCAAGTCGTTGCCGGCGCCAGCCTGGATGATGTCCACTGCGGCGGCGCCGACGAGATGGTCGGCGCCCGCGCCGCCCTGCAGCAGCACACCCGCCTGGACTGTCGAGAAGTTGTAGCTGCTGTTGGCGGCCATGCCATTGCCCGCAAGGTCCTTGACCGAGCCGGCGGCGAACTCGATGACGTAGCCCGTGCCATTGAAAAGATCGGTCACCGGGTCGATGGTCAGCGTGCTGCCGGCGATGCGGAGGTCCTGACTGCTCGCCGCGTCGTATGTCGCCACCAGGGTGCCCGCGGCGGTCTTCAGCAGGATGCCGCCCGAGCCGCGCTGGATCGGCTCGTTGAAAGTGACGTTCAGGCTGGCGCCGGTCGCCACGCCGCTCGCATCGTCGGCCGGGCTGACGCTCTGGATGGCGGGCGCCACGGTCTCGTTGGTGGTGACATGCACCGTGATGTGCGTGATGGTGCCGTCGGTGGCCGCGACGGCGAAGCTTTCCACGATCGCCTTGCTGTCGTCGACGATGGCGGTGCGCTGCCCGGGAAGCAGCTCGTACTGCCAGAGGCCCGATTTGCTGATCGACAGCAAGCCCACGGCACCGGCGATGTTCGCCGCGGCCTGGAAGCCTTTCTCGCCCACGTCGGGGTCCAGCGCGTCGATCTGGCCCGAGATGCCGGTGCCCACCGTCACGTCCAGCTTCTTGACGAATTCGCCGCTGAAGGACGCGTTGTCGTTGACGCCCGTGACCCCGATGTCGATCACGCCCTGCCCCAGGCCGTCGGACGTGGTGACGACGAACAGGTCGTGCTGCACCACATTCGCCGCGAGCCCTTGCGCGGCCGTGCCGCTGTTGTCCAGGACGTACTGCCACTCGCCCGACGCGTACACGGTCAACGTTCCGTACAGACCGGCAATCTCGCTCGACAGGAATGTTTCGCTGCCCGTGCCGCCTTTGACGAACACCGCACCGTAGGCATCGAGTTGCGTGTCCTCGACCACCGAGCCGGCCAGCGTGCCGGCAATGTCTTTCAAAGCCATGGTATTTTTCTTCGGGCTCGTTAGAGAACGTAAGGATCGGCCGCGGCGTAATTGACCACGTAGCCGAGGTCGGCCAAGGCGCCGACGGTGATGACGCTGAGTGGCATGGGCGGCGACGATTCGGCATAGCCTGTCATCAGCTCCTTGTCGAACACGGCCTCGGACCAGTGCGCGGCCGCGGTTCCTTCGCCGCCGGTGGTCTCCAGGGGCACAGTGTAGGGCGATGCGGGAGTGAGCGAGTCGTAGGCCAGCACGGCATTGGCGCCCGTGTACTGGTAGATGTTGCCGCTGGACACCAGGCCCATGCTCTGCCACATCCAGTCCGACAGGCCAAGCACGTGGCCCATCTCGTGCAGCACCACGCTGCCGAAGGTTCCGTTGGCCACCATGTTCGCCACGTCGGCCTGGTCGAACTCCATCTTGCCCTGATAGGGCAATCCGCCTGCGGCGCTGCCACGCAGCGCGGTGAACCCGGCCTGGCCCAGGATGCCGCTGACGCCGTCGATGGGGACGACCGAGGCGTCGATGGCGAGATCGTCGACCAGGCCCGCGCTGGTGCTGACGTCCGGCAGGTCGCCGATGATCACTTCCGCCCAGCGGGCCGCCGCCGCTTCGAAGTAGGACCGGTAGGCGGAGTTGCCCGCCGTGTAGTGGATCGTGATCGAAAAGCCCGAGGTTCCCGTCCCCGTGCCGCCGCCGCCGGTTGCCGTGGCGGCCGTGGCGCTGACCGAGTATTCGCCGGTCTGGCTGCCGTAGCCTCGCGCCTCCAGGTAATAGGTGCCGGTAGCGGCTGCCGTGTAAGTGATGAGCGAGTTGTAGCCGTTGTCGCCGTCGTCGTTGGAAGCCACGGCCGTCGATGCGCCGTTGTACAGGGTGAGAAAAGGGTCCGACAGGGCGTTGCTGCCCGCGCCGTTCAAGCGGAACGTGTAGGCCTGGCCCGCGGTCAGGCTGACGGCGAACCAGTCGCGGTCGCCCGCCGCCTCCACATGGCCGCTCGCGCCGCCGCCCACGGCGACCGAGGCCGCGGTCAATGTGCTGGCCGCGTAGTCGTCGCCTCCCGCCGCCATCACTGTCGTGAAGTTGTACGCGGCGGTTCCGGCGTAGGCATTGCCGGCGAAATCGCGCACCGTGCCCGAGCCAAACTCGACACGGTAGCCCGTGGCGTTGGCCAGATCCGAAGTCGGATCCAGCGTGAGCGATGAACCTGAGATGCTCAGGCGGCTGCTGGTGGCCGCATCGAAGGATTCGATCACCGCGCCCGCGGCGTTCTTCAGGTAGATCGTCCCCGTGCCGCGCTGGACGGCCTCGCTGAACGTGAGCGCCACATTGGATCCGACGGCGACGGACGCGGCCTCGTCCGCGGGGCTGAAACTCACGACCGTGGGTGCGGTGCTGTCCGCGCCGGTGGTGAAGTTGTAGCCGGTCGTGCCGGCATACGCGTTGCCTGCGAAGTCTCGCATCGTGCCCGCCGCGAATTCGACGCGGTATCCCGTGCCACTGGACAAGTCGGCCGTGGGGTTGATGGTGAGTGAGGAGCCGGAGACGCTGAGGCGCGCGCTCGTGGCTGCATCGAAGGCCTCGATCACCAGGCCGGCGGCGTTCTTCAAGTAGATGGTGCCCGTGCCGCGCTGGATGGCTTCGCTGAACGCCAGGGCGATGTTGGCGCCGACGGCGACCGATGTGGACTCGTCGGCCGGGCTGAAACTCAGGACCGTGGGCGCCGTGGTGTCCGTGGCCGCCGCGGCGCTGGTGGCGAGCACATAGTCGCCGACCCGGCTGCCATACGCGCGCGCTTCCAGGTAGTAGGTGCCGCTCATTGCCGCCGTGTAGACCAGCAGCGAACCCAGGTTGCCGCCGCCGTCGTCGTCGAAGGCGAGGAAGCTGCCGGCGCCGTTGTACAGCGACAAGTAGGGATCGGAGAGGCCGTTGCTCGCGGCCGCGCTGAGGCGGAAGGTATAGGTCTGCCCGGCCAAGAGATCGACCGCGAACCAGTCGCGATCGCCCGCGGTCTCGATATGGCCGGTCACCGTGCCACCCGAGGTGACCGAGCCGGTGGTTGCCGTGCTTGCGGCGAAGTCGTCGCCGCCGGTGGCCACGGTGGCGAAGTTGTAGCTGGTCGTGCCCGCGTAGCTGTTGCCGGCCAGGTCGCGCACCGTGCCCGTCTCGAATTCCACGCGATAGCCCGTGGCCGTCGCCAGGTCGGCCATGGGGTCGATGGTGAGCGTCGACCCGGAAATGCTCACGCGGCCGCTGGTGGCCGCGTTGAACGATTCGATCACGGTGCCGGCGGCATTCTTCAGGGAGATGGTGCCTGTGCCGCGCTGGATGGCCTCGCTGAAATTCAGCGCGATGTTCGCGCTGACCGCAGCCGACGTGGCCTCGTCGGCGGGACTGAAGCTCGTGACCGTCGGTGCCGTGGTATCGGCCACCGTCGTGAAGTTGTAGCTGGAAATGCCGGCGTAGTTGTTGCCGGCCAGATCACGCACCGTCCCCGCCGCGAACTCCACGCGGTAGCCGGTGGCGCTGGCCAGGCTGGCCGTTGGGTCCAGCGTCAGCGTCGACCCGGAAACGGCGATGCGGCCGCTGGTGGCCGCATCGAAGGATTCGATCACCGCACCCGCCGCGTTCTTCAGGTGCATCGTGCCCGCGCCGCGCTGGATGGCCTCGCTGAAATTGAGGACGATGTTGGCGCCCAGCGCGACCGAACCGGCCTCGTCGGCCGGGCTGAAGCTCAAGACCGTGGGCGCCGTGACATCGGTGCCGCTGGCGCTGAGCACATAGTCACCGAGCCGGCTGCCGTAGGCACGCGCTTCCAGGTAATACGTGCCATTGGCGCCGGCGGTGTAGTTCAGCAGGGAATTCAGGTTGCTTCCGCCGTCGTCGTTGGAGGCGATGAACGAGCCGCCGCTGTTGTACAGCGACAGGTAAGGGTCCCACAGCCCATTGCTCGCCGCGCCGTCCAGGCGGAAGGCATAGGCCTGACCGGCCACGAGGTTCACCGCGAACCAGTCGCGGTCACCCACCGTTTCGATGTGGCCCGTGGCACTTCCGCCCGGGGCGAGCGCCCCGTTCGTCGCCGTGTTGGCGGCGTAATCGTCCCCGCCGGTCGCACCGACCGTGGTGAAGTTGTAGCTGGCCGTGCCCGCGTAGGCATTGCCGGCAAAGTCGCGCACGGTCCCTGCCCCGAACTCCACCCGGTAGCCCGTGGCGTAGGCCAGGTTGGCCGTGGCATCGATGGTGAGCGTCGCACCCGAAATGCTCACGCGGGCGCTGGTGGCCGCGTCGAACGATTCGATGGTCGTGCCCGCCGCGTTCTTCAGGTAGATCGTGCCGGTGCCGCGCTGGATGGCCTCGCTGAACGTCAGCGTCACATTGGATCCGACGGCGACGGAAGCGGCCTCGTCGGCGGGGCTGAAACTCGATACCGTGGGCGCCGTGACATCGGTGCCGCTGGCGCTGAGAACGTAGTCGCCCAGCTGCGTGCTGTAGCCGCGCGCCTCCAGATAGTACGTGCCGCCGGCGCCAACGGTGTAGCTGAGCAATGAATTGAGGCCGTCGCCGCCGTCATCGTTGTACGTCACGACCGTCCCGGCGCTGTTGTACAGCGTCAGGTACGGATCCCAGAGTCCATTGCTGGCGGCGCCATTCAGGCGGAAGGTATAGGTCTGGCCGGCCGACAGGTTCACCGCGAACCAGTCACGGTCGCCGACCGTCTCGATGTGGCCTGTGGCGCTGCCCCCGAGGGCGATGGCCCCTGTGGTTGCGGAATTCGCGGCGTAGTCGTCGCTGCCGGTGGACGCTGCCGTCGTGAAGTTGTAGCTGGCCGTGCCAGCGTAATGGTTGCCGGCCAGGTCGCGCACCGTCCCCGCCGCGAATTCCACGCGGTAGCCGGTGGCGCTGGCCAGGCTGGCCGTGGGGTCCAGCGTGAGCGTCGAGCCGGAAATGCTCAACCTGCCGCTGCCGGCCACATCGAATGATTCGATCACGGTGCCGGCGGCATTCTTCAGGTAGATGGTGCCCGTGCCGCGCTGGATGCTCTCGCTGAAGGTCAGCGTGACGTTGGCGCCGACGGCGACCGACGTCGCCTCGTCCGACGGACTGAAGCTCAGGACCGTCGGGGCGGTGGTGTCCGCGAGCGCCGTGCCGCTGGTGCTGAGTGTGTAGCCGCCCAGCTGGCTGCCGTAGGCCCTTGCTTCGAGGTAGTAGATGCCGGTGAGGCTGGCCGAGTAACTCAGCAGCGAGTTCAGGTTGCCCCCGCCGTCGTCGTTATAAGTCAGGAACGAGCCTGCGCTGTTGTACAGCGCGAGGTAAGGATCGGACACGCCGTTGCTGGCGGCCGCGTTGAGGCGGAAGGTGTAGCCCTGGCCGGCGACGAGGCTCACCGCGAACCAGTCGCGGTCTCCCACGGTCTCGATGCGCCCTGTGACGGTGTTTCCCACCGCAACCGATCCCGTGGTCGCCGTGCCGGCCGCGTAGTCGTCGCCGCTGTTGCCGCCGATGGAAGCAGAAAGCGAATAGGTGCCCGTGGCATTGTTGCCGGATTCGCGCGCGGCCAGGTAGAAGGTGCCGCCCGAGCCGGGCGTGTAGCTCAGGAAGGAGTCCAGGCCGCTGCCGTCGTCGTTGGCCGTGAGCACGTCGCCGGAGGCATCGAGCAGTTCCAGGTGGGGGTCGGGCAGTGTGCCGCCGGTCAACGTGAAGTTGTACGTGGTTCCGGCCGTCAGGTTCACTGCATACAGGTCGGTGTCACCGGCGAAGTCCAGCGAGCCGTTGACGCTGCTGCCCGCGGCCAGCGTGCCGGCGAGGGGCGACGCGTTGACCACCAGGGTGTAGGTTCCGTATTCCGGGACGGCGGTTTCGGCGTCGAGGAAGTAGGTTCCGCTCACTGAAGGCGTGTAGTAGAGCCTGGCGTTGTAGCCGACGCCGGAGTCGTCGTCGGCCGCGATCAGTGTTCCGCTGGAATTTCTCAGGGCAAGCCACGGGTCGTCGACAGTCAGCGTTGAGCCGCCGTCGCCCGCCGAGCCGAGCATGTCGAACTGGTAATTGACGCCCGCCACCAGGTTGACGCGCAGCCAGTCGGCGGTATCGACGCCATAGCCGATACCGCCGGTCACCGAACCGTTGACGGCCACCGTGGAGGTGCTGCCGGTGTTGGCGAGCGCATCGCTCTCGATCGTGATGCGGTAGGTGCCTGTGGCGTTGTTCCCGTATTCCTCGACGCTGAGAAAGTAGGTACCGCCGACCGTCGGCGCGTAGTAGAGGAAGGGGTCGCGGCCGCTGGAGTCGTCGTTGTAGGTGACGAACGATCCGCCCCAGTTGTAGAGCGCCAGGTACGGATCGCCCAGCGTCCCCTCGCCGCCGTCCATGCCCTCCAGCCAGACCTGATATCCCACGCCCGCGGCGAGCACGACCGAGAACCAGTCGGTGTCGCCGGTGTAGTCGATGGTGCTGAAGTAGGTATCGTACGAGGAAGAAAGCGAATACCCGGTGGCAGTGCTTGCCGGAATGCTATCGGACACGGGCAGGACTCCTCGTTACGGCTTTATGGTCGGCAGATTGTATCGATGAGAAAGCGTTTGATTCGAAGTGTCACATCCACGCGACACGGCGGTTTGCGTGATCGGACTCGGGCGAGCCTGTCCGGGGCCTGGGTACACTCGGTTTCCCCGGGGCGTATCCCGCCCTCACATTCCGCTGCCAGGAGCGTCATGATCGGCTCGGTGCTATCGATTTCCGCCGGCGCGTCGCTCGGCGCGCTGTTGCGCTGGCTGCTGGCGGGCCGGTTCAACCCGCTGTTCCCGGCCCTGCCCTTGGGCACACTGGCCGCGAACCTGATCGGCGGCTACCTGATCGGGGTGGCGGTTGCGGTGTTCGCGAACATGCCCGAGCTTTCGCCGCAAGCGCGCCTGTTCCTCGTCACCGGCTTCCTGGGCGGCCTGACGACGTTTTCCACCTTCTCGGCCGAGGTCGTCACCCAGTTGCAGCAGGGGCACACCGCGTGGGCGCTGGCCACGGCATTCGCGCACCAGCTCGGTTCGTTCGCGCTCACGGCCCTGGGCATCGCCACGGTGTCATGGCTGCGGGCCTGACGCCGCCTTAGGAAAAAAACCTAGTCCGGCGCAGACGTTTCCCTTAATGCGCCCCCCGGCGCGCGCCCCAGACTTGCCCCACAACTTCTTGCGGCAGGGATGCGCGATGCCAAGTGTCTACGACACGCTTTACCGGTGGGCCAGGCGGACGACCACGTCGTTCGCCGAGCTGCGCTTCGTCCCGTCCGAGCGCGGCGACATGGACCCTGAGTCCAGCGGCCTCATCTACCGCCTCAAGCACTGGCCCGAGCTGCCCAGCCAGGTCCGCACCGCCGACGTGCTGCGGGCGCTGTCCGTCATGAGCAACCGCCCCGTCAACCGGCACTGGATCCTCGCCAATTCGAAACTGCGGCCGCACGACGTGGACCGCCTGTTGGCACGCCTGGTGGAGCAGGACGCCGTCGAGGTGATCGACGGCTCCAAGTTTCCCTCGGCCGGCACCTCGGGCACGTAGCGTCACGTCGCCTGGAGCGGCCTGGGGGCCGGCTGCAGCGGCGTCTTGCGCTCGGCCATCCGGCCCACCAGCTTCTTCATGTTGGGCAGCGACGCGAGGTGCAGCGAGATCAGGTGCAGCTCGCGGGAGCGGAACAGCGACAACGCCACGGCATCGGGCAATGCCAGCAGCTTCTTCTCGTCCACCACCAGCAGGCCGCCGACGGTGAAGCTGCGGCCGTCGGCGAGATCGGCCTTGGCGTTCATCTCGACCAGCAACCCCGCCTGATCCAGGCGCCTGCAGAACGACTCGGTGCGCCGGTATTCCTGCTGGTAGCGGTCGAGGAAATCCAGCGCGTTCTGCAGGAAGGGGGTGTTGTTGCCCTGGGCGTCGAACAGGGGCTCGCCCTCCTTGTCGTTCAGGCCCTGGAAGGCCTCGTCGATGCACACGCCCATCGCCTCGCCCGACAGCTCCGCGAGCACGAAGGGATAGCGGCGCACGAAGGCCGGGATGTATTCGCCGGTCCACTGCTCCTTCGCGTCCACGAACAGGTTCTCCCGGGGGCGCAGGCCGAGCATCGCCACGGGCACGATCTCCTGGCGCGACCCGCGCGTGAAGACGATCGCGTACTCCTTGCACGCGTCGGCGAATTCCATGCCAGCCAGGTACAGCGAGTTGGCCTTGCGGGCGAACGCGAAACTGCCGCTCGGCAGGACGCGCCGCTGGCGATGCTTGTCGCGGTCCAGCAGCACCGGCTTCTCGTAGTACATGGTGTCCGACATGCGATCCCTCCGTCCGGTTCGCGCCGCCCGTCACGGCGCAGCGCCGCCGGGCGGCGCGCCCGGGGGGGCGTGCGCCAGGGCCAGCACCTTGTCGATGCGCTTGCCATCGAGGTCCACCACCTCGAAGCGCCAGTCGCCGCAATCTATCCGCTCGCCGGCTTCGGGCAGGTGGCCGGAGACCGACATCAACAGGCCGGCGACCGTGTTGTAGCGCCCCCGGTCCTCCTCGGGCAGCTCGCGGATTCCCAGCCGGGCCTTGAGTTCCGCCACCGGCATCAGCCCATCGAGCAGCCATGAGCCGTCCTCGCGCTGCGTCGCCCACGCATCCGCCTGGGTGCCGGGCTGCAGCTCGCCGGTGATGGCCTCCAGCAGGTCGTGCGGCGTCATCAGGCCCTGCACCACGCCGTATTCGTCGACGACGAATACCATGCGGCCCGACTTGGAGCGGAACTGCTCCAGCAGTTCCATGCCCGTCAGCGTCTCCGGCATGAAAAGCGCCGGGGTGGCGTGGCGCTCCACGCTCTCCTCCGAGTTGGCACCCAGCGACAGGAGCCGCGCGACGCTCACCACCCCCACGACGTCGTCCAGCGAGCCGCGGCAGACCGGGTACCAGGAGTGCGCGCCTTCCTCGCCGATCTGGCTGAGGGCGTGGGCGGCGTCCAGGCGCGCGTCGAGCCATTCGATGTCCGAGCGCGGCACCATCATCGAGGTGAGGGGCCGGTCGTCCAGGTGGAACACGTTCTGCACCATCTGGCGCTCGTGTTGCTCGATCACGCCGGCATCCACGCCCTCTTCCAGGCTGTGGGCGATCTCTTCTTCCGTCATGCCGCGCGCGAGCGTGGTGTCGATGCGCAGCAGCAGGAGCACCCATTGCGTGGAGGCGGAAAGCAGCTTGACGAACGGGTCCGCCGCCCGCGCGAGCCAGCTCATCGGCTTGGCGAGCAGGCGCGACACCGCCTCCGGGTGCAACTGGCCGATGCGCTTGGGCACGAGTTCGCCGAAGATGATGGTGATGTAGGTGATCACGGTGACCACGATGGCGGTGGCGGCGTAGCCCGAGGGGCGCACGCCCATGCCAAGGCCCTGCAGCCAGGTGGCGAGCGACTGGCTGAATGCGGCCTCGCCGACGATGCCGTTCAGGACGCCGATCGAGGTGATGCCCACCTGCACGGTGGACAGGAAGCGCGTGGGCTGCTCCATCAGCTTGAGCGCGGACGCGGCGCCGGTGTCGCCCGATTCCGCCATCGCCGTCAGCCGCGCCTTGCGGCTCGAGGCGAGCCCCATCTCGGACATGGCAAACACGCCGTTGAGCAGCGTCAGCAGCGCGATCAGCAGGACTTCCATCAAACGGGGCGAGAATTCAACACCATGGCACTTTACTTGATCGGCGACGTGCAGGGCTGCGACGCCCCCCTGGGCCGCCTGCTCGAAAAGATCGATTTCTCCCCAAGCCGCGACACGCTGTACGTCCTGGGCGACCTGGTGAACCGCGGGCCGCAGTCAGGCGCCGTGCTGCGCCGCCTCATGGGGTATGGCGACTCGGCCCGATGCCTCCTGGGCAACCACGACCTGAGCCTGCTGGCCGTCGCGCACGGGCGACGCGCCCCGCATCGCAACGACACCATGGACAAGGTGCTGCTGGCACCCGACCGCGGCGAGCTGATCGAGTGGCTGCGGCAGCGCCGCATGGCGATCCGCGCGCACGGGCTGCTGATGGTGCATGGCGGCGTGCTGCCGCAATGGGACGCGGCGCAGACATTGCGGCTCGCGGCCGAAGTCGAGGATGTCCTTCGCGGGCCGGGGCTGGTCGATTTCCTGAACGAGATGTACGGCAACCAGCCCGCGCAATGGGACGACGCGCTCAAGGGCGCGGACCGGCTGCGGGTCATCGTCAACGCCCTGACGCGCCTGCGGTTCTGCACGCCCGCTGGCGTGATGGACCTGAAGGCCTCGGGCGGTCCGGCCGATGCGCCGCCGGGCCACCTGCCGTGGTTCGACGTGCCGGGGCGCAGGAGCGCGGACACGACGATCGCGTTCGGCCATTGGTCGACATTGGGGCTCCTGCAGCGGCCGGACATCATCTCGCTGGACACCGGCTGCGTGTGGGGCGGGTGCCTGAGCGCCCTGCGGCTCGCCGCGCCGCGGGCGTACGAGCTGATCCAGGTGCAGTGCGAGCAGGCGCAGAGCCCCCACGCCGACCCTCCCCCCGGGGGGGAAGGACGCAGTCAGATCACTCGGACTTGAACAGCGCCGCCACCTTGCGCCTGGGCTTGATGTTGGTGGAGACGCGGCTGGTGGCGGGCTTGGCGCCGGCTTCCCAGGCGGGCGCGGCATCGGAGGCCGGCGGCTGGTACGGCTGGTCGAAGAACGGGTCTTTCGGCGCGGCGGGGGCGCGGTACTCGCGCAGCGGCCGCGGGGCACGGTCGCGCGGCGCATCGAGCACGTCGCGCGGATCGCCCACCTCGCCGGCCTCGCGCCATGCGCGGCGGCCGTCGTTGATGCGGCCGCGCGGGCGGTCCTCGTCGAACTCCAGGGCTTCGAGCTCGATCTTGCGCTTGAGCAGTTTCTCGATGTCGCCCACCAGGCGGGTGTCGCTGCCGGACACGAAGGTCACCGCCAGGCCCGACTGGCCGGCGCGGCCGGTGCGGCCGATGCGGTGCACGTAGTCTTCCGCGTTGAACGGCACGTCGAAGTTGAACACCGCCGGCACGTCCTTGATGTCCAGCCCGCGGGCGGCGACGTCGGTGGCGACCAGCAGGTCCACCTCGCCGGCCTTGAAGGCGGCCAGCGCCTTCAGGCGCTCGTCCTGGCTCTTGTCGCCGTGCAGGGCCGTGGTGTTCATGCCCTCGCGCTCGAGCGAACGCGCCAGGCGCGCGCAACCGAGCTTGCTGTTCACGAACACGAAGGCCTGCTTCAGCCCGCGCTGGCGCACGATCTGCTTGAGCGCGTGGCGCTTTTCTTCGTCGGTGACGCTGTAGAAATGCTGTTCGACGGTGGAGGCTTCCTGGTTGGGCCGCGCCACCTCGATCGTGACGGGGTCCTGCAGGTAGCTGCCGGCCAGCCGCTTGATCTCTGGCGAGAACGTCGCGGAAAACAGCAGCGTGGTGCGCTGCTTGGGCAGGTAGGAGAGGATGCGCTGCAGGTCCGGCAGGAAGCCGATGTCCAGCATGCGGTCGGCCTCGTCGAGCACCACGTACTCGACCTGGTTCAGCACGGCGTTCTTGGCCTCGATGTGGTCCAGCAGCCGGCCGGGCGTCGCGACGAGCACTTCCACGCCCTTCTTCAGCTCGATGGTCTGCGGCTTCATGTCGATGCCGCCGAACACCACCGCGCTGCGCATGTTGGTGTACTTGGCGTACAGCTTGATCTGCTGCGCCACCTGGTCGGCGAGTTCGCGCGTCGGCAGCAGCACGAGGGCGCGCACCGGGTGCCGCGCGGGCGACGTGGAGGTGTTCTCGTGCTTCATCAGCCGCTGCAGCAGCGGCAGGGCGAAGGCGGCGGTCTTGCCGGTGCCGGTCTGGGCCGCTCCCATGACATCCTTGCCGGTCAGGACGACCGGGATGGCCTGGGCCTGGATGGGGGTCATGGACTCGTAGCCCATTTCGGCCACGGCGCGTGCCAGCGGCTCGGCCAGCGATAGTTTGGAGAAGGAGCTAGGCATTAACCCGGTATTGTCGCATTTACCGCGCCGCTGGGCTCGCGGCGGGCGTGCGACACCCTGAGCCACGTCAAACCGGCGGCCCGGGGCGAAGTGCGGCCTTATTTCTACAGGTCGCGGCCGGCGAACGTGTCGCAGCCCTTCACGCTGCCGTTCTTGAGGCCCGTGGAGAACCAGCGCTGCCGCTGCGCGCTGGTGCCGTGGGTGAAGCTCTCGGGCACCACGGCCCCGCCGCCCCGCCCTTTTTGCAGGGCGTCGTCGCCGATCTTCGCGGCGGCGTTCATCGCTTCTTCCACGTCGCCCTGCTCCAGGATCTGCCGCGCGTTCTGCGCGTGATGCGCCCAGACGCCGGCGAAGCAGTCGGCCTGCAGTTCCACCCGCACGCTCATCGCGTTGCCTTCGGCCTGGCTCGCGCGCCCGCGCAGCTGTTCCAGCTTGTCGGTGATGCCCAGCTGTTTCTGGACGTGGTGGCCGACTTCGTGCGCGATCACATACGCCTGCGCGAAATCGCCGGGCGCGCCCAGGCGGCTCTTGAGCGTTTCGTAGAAGTCCAGGTCGATGTACACCTTCTGGTCCATCGGGCAGTAGAAGGGCCCCATGGCCGCCTGGCCCTGTCCGCACCCGGTACGCACCGCCCCGCGGAACAGCACCAGCTTGGGTTTGGCGTAGGTCGCGCCGCCCTGGGTGAATAGGTTCGTCCACACATCCTCGGTGTCGGCCAGGACGGTGGAGACGAACTTCGCCATCTGGTCGTTGGCCGGGGGCGCCTGCGCCGGGCCCTGCTGCACCTGGGGTGCCGGCCCGCCGCCGCCCGACAGCATTTCGAGAATGGTGAGCGGATTGATGCCGAAGATCGCGCCTCCCACGAGCGCGATGACGATGGTGCCGATGCCGATGCTGCGGCCGCCGAAGCCGAATCCGCCCCCGCCGCCGCCTTCGCCGCGGCGGTCCTCGACGTTGTCCGACTCCCGATTGCCTTCCCAACGCATGCTGGTCTCCCTTGTTTGAATGCCGCACGAGCTGCGGTTACAGTGAGTCCATGGTAGCCCCATCAGGCGCGGCCGTGGTCGGCTTTCCTGCCGTGTTGGTAACCGGCTTCGAGCCCTTTGGCGGCTCCCCGAACTGCGCCGCGATGCCGAAATGGCGCCGGTGGACGCTGGCCACGCGCGCGAAGAATGCGCGCAAGCCGAATCGCTCCTCATAGAGTTGGCGGCCGTTGCGTCCCAGGCTTTCCCGCAGCCCGGGTTCGTACAGCACGCGTTGCAGTCCGGCCGCGAGGCCGGCCGGGTCGCGGAGCGGCACGAAGAGCGCGTTGCAGCCATCGGTGAGCAGCGCAGGAATCTCGCCGACCGGGGTCGCCACCACCGCGACGCCGTGCGCCAGTGCCTCGAGAATGGCCAGTGGCAGCACCTCGTCATGCGACGGCAGTACCAGCACGTGCGACGACGCCAGCAGCTCCCTTGTCCTGGCCTGGTCGCACCAGCCTTCGAACCGCACGAACGATCCCAGGCCCATCTCGCGAGCCTTGCGCCGGTACCGGGCCAGGTCGCCACCGCCCACCAGCGTCACTTGCAGGTCCGACGTGTCCAGACCCGGGCTCGCCAGCGCACGCAGCAGGTCGACCACACCCTTGCGATCCGACAGGTTGCCGACGAAGAGAAGCCGGCGCGGCCCGTGGCCCGGCCCCCGCCCGCCGCCGGCCACGGCTTCCGGCACACCGTTGATGACGATGTCCACGCGCGGCGCCGGCACCCGCAGGATGTCCAGCACGAATCTGCGGGCTGCGGGGCCGATCACCACCACGCCGCTCGCCATCAGGAAGACGCTGCGCGTCAGCCGCTGCGGCAAGGGGGGCAGCGTTCGATAGAACGTCTCCATCTGCGCGTGCAAATGCAGCACCACGGGCACGCCCATCGCGCGGCACGCGGCGATGACGACGCCCTTTCGAAACAGGCTCATGCGCTCGCCCATGTTCACGTGCACGCCGGCCAGCCCGCCGCCGATGCGGCCCCAGGCAATCCTCGCCAGCGCCATGGCCAGGGCACCCAGCGACAACACCGCGCCCGCCGTTCCGCGCGTGTCCAGCGGGCGCAGCCGGGCGGTACCGGCCGCGGCATCGGCGGTCTGCGACTGGATCAGGTAGTCGGCAACCTTGTACATTCCGCCGCCCAGGGGCGCCCAGGGGCACGCGATGTAGATGAAGCGCTCGCTTGGCGTGGCATTCGCCAGCGCCGGCAGTGCATCGATTCCGGGACGCGTGCGCAACATGGGTTGGTTTTTTCCTCAAGGGTCCAGCCTGCGGACACTTGTCACTCGTCACTTGTCGCGGATGCGGGGCGTGCCGTTTGTAGGACGGCATTGATGATGCGGGCGGTTACGTCCTGATGGGCCACCCGGGAGGCGAAGATCGCCACCACCCACCATGCTCAAGACCATCGCCAGGCGAGGACTGAACGCGGCCGACAGCTTGTGCCTCGCGGCCGGCGGCCTGGCTCGCGAGCGGACGGGCATGCTCGTCAGCGTGCTCTTCCATTCGCTGTACCCGGATCGCGCGCACCTGGGAGACCCGGCTTTGGCCCCCAACCAGGACGTCACCGTCCCGGTCTTCCGGTCGTTCGTCGCCGGGATGCTCGACGCCGGTTACTCGGCGGTCACGCCGGCCGAGGTGGACGCGGGCCTCGACGAAAGCGGCAGGCACATGTTGATCACGTTCGACGACGGGTACTACAACAACACGCTCGCGCTGGATGTGCTGCAGGAGTTCCGCGTCCCGGCAACGTTCTTCATCTCCACCGGCCATGTGCGCCAGGGCAAGGCCTTCTGGTGGGACGCGTTGAGCCGCGGGCTGGCATCGATCGGCGTCGTCGGCCCGCCGCAACGCCGCGAGATCGAGCGATTCAAGCATTGGACGCCCGACGCGATCGAATCCGAGTTGCTGCGCCGCTTCGGCGAGCGTGTGCTGGAGCCATGCGGTGACCTGGACCGGCCCTTCACGGCGGCTGAGTTGCGGCAATTCGCCGCGAGCCCCTGGGTGCACCTGGGCAACCACACGCGCGACCATGCCATCCTCACGCGATGCGCGCCAACGGACATGGCGCGGCAGATCTCCGATTGCCAGCAGGCGCTGGCCGAGTGGACCGGCCATCGGCCGATCGCCATCGCCTATCCCAACGGCAACCACTCGCCGGCCGTCGTGACGGCAGCCGCCGAGGCCGGCCTGCGCGTGGGATTCACCGTGGCGCCGGGGCCGGCCCTGCTGCCGCTCGCGGCCGCGACCGCAAGGATGACCGTCGGGCGCTTCCTTTTCCACGGGCAGCGGGACATCCGGCGGCAGTGCCGGTTGTTCGGTGCCCGGGCAGTTCCCAGCCACTGGATCCATCGCTTGCTCCATTCGGCTTACTGACACCGTGCGCGCACGCGAAGAAGGGCCGCAGCCTAAAATCGGGCGGTGTCCATCCTCAACGCCGACCTGCATTGCCACTCCGTGGTATCCGACGGCACCTTGACGCCCGAAGAACTGGCGGCCCGGGCGGCCGCCAACGGGGTCGAGCTGTGGTCCCTCACCGACCATGACGAGATCAGCGGGCAGGAACGCGCCGCCGCGGCAGCGCGCGCGCATGGCATGAAGTACCTCACCGGCACGGAAATATCGGTCACTTTCGCGGGCCAGACGGTCCACATCCTGGGCCTGGGCTTCGACGCGCGGGACCCGGAGATGCTGCGCGGCCTGCTGCAAACGCGGGGCGGGCGCCAAGCCCGGGCGCGCGACATGGCGGCCGGGCTGGCGGCGGTGGGCATCCAGGATGCCTACGAGGGCGCGCTCAGGTACGTGGCCAATCCCGAGCTGATCTCGCGCACGCATTTCGCGCGGTTCCTCGTCGAATCGGGCGTGTGCCGCGATACCGGCGAGGTCTTCCGGCGTTTCCTGGTGGAGGGCAGGCCCGGCTATGTCTCGCACAGCTGGGCATCGCTGCGGCACGCCGTGCAGTGGATCACGCGCGCCGGCGGCATGGCCGTGGTCGCCCACCCCGCGCGCTACCGGTTCAGCGCGAACGAGGAGTACGCGCTGTTCACGGAGTTCAAGGCGCATGGCGGCCAGGGGGTGGAAGTCGTCACCGGCAGCCACACCACCGCGGAATACGTGACATACGGCGAAGCGGCGCGCGAATACGGCCTGGCGGCCTCGCGCGGCAGCGATTTCCACAGCCCCGGAGAAAGCCACACCGACCTGGGCCAACTGCCCTACCTGCCCGGCGAGCTGACGCCGGTGTGGGACGTGCTGGCCGACCGCATCCAGTGAGCAGCGAGCCCACGAGGCCCGTACCGGGCCCCCGAAGCACGCTGGCCGGCATTGCGCTGGTGGTGGGCGCGGGCGCCTGCTTCGCCATGCTGGACACCACGACGAAGTTCATCAGCACCGCCGTGCCGCTGCTCATGGCTTTGTGGTTCCGCTATGCGTTCCAGGCCATCGCGACCACGGTGACGGTGTTGCCGGTACGGGGCATGTCCGTGCTGCGCACGCTGCATCCGAAGTTCCAGGTGCTGCGGGGCGTGCTGCTGCTGGCCAGCAGCCTGTTCGCCTTCGCCAGCCTCAAGTACATGCCGGTGGGCGAGTTCACGGCGATCGTGATGATCGCGCCGCTCGCGATCACCCTGCTGGCCGCCACCGTCCTGAAGGAAAGGGTATCGCCGATGCGCTGGGCCCTGGTGGCCGGCGGCTTTGCCGGCACCGTGGTGATCATCCGACCCGGCGGCGAAGCCTTCCAGTGGGCCAGCCTGCTGCCGCTGGGACTGGTCGGCACCAACGCCTGGTTTCAGGTGCTCACGAGCAAGCTGGCCCGCACCGAGGACCCGGTCACGATGCACCTGTACACGGGCTGGGTCGGCACGCTGATCGCGACGGCGGCCCTGCCGTTCGCCTGGGCGGATTTGCCTGCCTGGGGGCTGTGGGCCGGCCTGTGCTTCATGGGGCTGATGGCCACGGTCGGCCACTTCATGCTGATCCTGGCCTACCAGCGCGCGCCGGCCGCCACGCTCACGCCCTACCTGTACTCGCAGATCGCGTTCGCGATGCTGGGCGGCTGGATCGTGTTCTCCCACGTGCCGGACGGCTGGTCGATGGCGGGCATGGTCATGATCGCCATCTGCGGCGCGGCCGGCGCCTGGCTCACGGTGCGCGAGAGCCGCATGACCCTGGAGCCGATAGAAGCCTGAACCATGGCCCAGTACTTCGAAGTCCACCCCGACAACCCGCAGCCGCGGCTGCTGAAGCAGGCCGTCGCCTTGCTGGAGCGCGGCGGCATCCTCGCGGTGCCGACCGATTCCAGCTATGCGCTGGCCTGCCACCTGGACGACAAGGCCGCCGTCGACCGGCTGCGCCAGATCCGCGGGGTGGACGAGAAGCACCACCTCACCCTGCTGTGCCGCGACCTGAGAGAACTGGCCAACTATGCGCGGGTGGACAACCGGCAGTACCGCCTGCTGAAGTCCGCCACGCCCGGCGCGTACACCTTCATCCTGGAAGCGACCCGGGAAGTGCCGCGGCGCGTGAGCCACCCGCAGCGCAAGACCATCGGCCTGCGCGTGCCGGACCATCGGGCGCTACAGGAACTGCTGGCGCTGCACGGCGCGCCACTGCTGGCCACGACGCTGATCCCGCCGCACGAGACGCACCCCATGAACGACGCGCAGGAAATCCGCGACCGCTTCGAGAAAGTGATCGCCGGGGTCATCGACGCCGGGGCGTGCCCTTCGGAGCCGACGAGCGTGATCGACCTCACGCCGATGGGGACCGGTGGTGAGGCCCTCGTGGTGCGTGAGGGGCGGGGCGACATCGCGGCGCTGGGGCTCGTCTGAGACAATTGCCCCGGTGAACCTCCCGAACCTCATTCAAACCGTCCTGATCTACGCGCTGCCGGTGCTCTTCGCGATCACCATCCACGAGGCGGCGCACGGCTACGTGGCCCGCTACCTCGGCGACAACACCGCTTATGCCATGGGCCGCGTGACGCTGAACCCCCTCAAGCACATCGATCCCGTGGGCACCATCCTGATGCCGCTGATGCTGTACTTCGCGACTTCGGGGGCCTTCCTGTTCGGCTACGCCAAGCCGGTGCCGGTGAATTTCGGCCACCTGCGCCGCCCCAAGCGGGACATGATCTGGGTCGCGCTCGCGGGGCCCGCCTCCAACTTCTTGCAGGCCATCCTGTGGGCGATCGCCTTCATCGTCCTGGTGGGCGTCGACGTCGACGAGCGCTTCTTCCTCGAGATGTGCAAGGCCGGCGTCCTCGTCAACCTGGTCATGTGGGCCTTCAACCTGTTTCCGCTGCCGCCCCTGGACGGCGGCCGCATCCTGGTGGGGCTGCTGCCGCACCGGCAGGCCTATGCCGTGAGCCGCATCGAGCCCTGGGGCTTCTTCATCGTGCTGGGCCTGGTGCTGCTGGGCGTGGTCGGCACGTACTGGCTGCGCCCGCTGATCGCCGTGGGCTACATGTCCATCGATTTCCTGCTGACGCCCCTTTCCGCCCTCTTTCGCTGACCCAACGCCATGGCCCCGACCCGTCCCGTCCGCTTCCTCACCGGCATCACCACCACCGGCACCCCGCACCTCGGCAACTACGTCGGCGCGCTGCGCCCCGCCGTCGAGGCGAGCCGCCGCCCCGGCACCGAGAACTTCTATTTCCTCGCCGACTACCACGCGCTGATCAAGTGCGACGAGCCTGCGCGCATGCAGCGCTCCACGCTGGAGATCGCGGCCTGCTGGCTCGCGATCGGGCTCGATCCTGAAAGCGTCTTCTTCTATCGCCAGTCGGACATCCCCGAGATCCCCGAGCTCACGTGGCTGCTCACGTGCGTCACGGGCAAGGGCGTGCTCAATCGGGCGCATGCCTACAAGGCGTCGGTGGACAGGAACGTCGCCGCCGGCGCGGACCCGGATTCGGATGTGACCGCGGGCCTGTTCATGTACCCGGTGCTGATGGCCGCAGACATCCTCATGTTCAAGGCGCACAAGATTCCCGTGGGGCGCGACCAGGTGCAGCACATCGAGATGGCGCGCGACATCGCCCAGAGCTTCAATCACCTGTACGGCGAGCACTTCGTCCTGCCGGAGGCCGCCATCGACGACACCGTGGCGCTGCTGCCCGGCACCGACGGCCGCAAGATGAGCAAGAGCTACGACAACGCGATCCCCCTGTTCGCGCCGCCGGCCGAGCTGCGCAAGCAGATCGCCGGCATCGTGACGGACTCCCGCCTGCCGGGCGAGCCCAAGGACGCAGAAGGCTCCGCCCTGTTCCAGATCTTCGAGGCGTTCGCCTCGCCCGCAGAGACGCAACAGTTGCGCCGGGCCTATGCCGACGGCATCGCCTGGAGCGAGGCCAAGCAGATGCTTTTCGAGCGCATCGACGGTGAGATCGCCCCGATGCGCGAGCGCTACGACGCGCTGGTCGGCAACCCCGCGCAGCTGGAGAAAGTGCTGCGGGCCGGCGCCGACAAGGCACGCGCCCTGGCGACGCCCTTCCTGGCCGAACTGCGCAGCGCCGTGGGCCTGCGCAACCTGGCCGCGGGAGCCGCCCCGGCGCCCAAGGCCAGGCCGGCCAAGGCTGCGCTGCCGTCGTTCAAGCAGTATCGCGAGGCCGATGGGCTGCACTACTTCAAGCTGGTGGATTCCGGCGGCGGCTTGCTCGCGCGGAGCACCGGTTTCGGCACGCCCCAGGAGGCCGGCCGGGTCGTCGCCCAGCTCAAGCAGGGCCGGCTCGACGGGGCGGAGGCCGCCTTGCAATTGGCTGACGGCGTGAGCCGGGCCGACGTCGCGGCGGCGCTGGACGCCCTGGCGCAGGGCTGAAAAACAGGTGGACGCTGATGGCCTGCCCATGCCATTCGCTCAACCCCAACGGCGCCAATCGGAGTTATCCTTAGTTCCTATGTCCGTCGATCCCACCAAAACCCCCAAGCCCATGAGCCTGTACGTCATCGACGACCATCCGTTGATGCGCGAGGCCGTCGTCATGCTGCTGCGCCGCCTGCGCCCGGGCTCGAACGTCGTCGAGCTCGACCGCATCGGCGGCGTCGAGTCCGCCGTCAAGCAGCATGGTGCTCCCGACCTGATCTGCCTGGACCTGAAGCTGCCCGACACCACCGGCACGTCCGGCATCCATGAGCTGAAGAACCGCTTCCCCGAGACGCCGCTGGCCGTGTTGTCGGCATCACCCGCGGCGGACGCCGAGGAAGGCTGCATCGAGGCCGGCGCCGACATCTACATCGAGAAGTCCTCAGGCGCGCAGGAGATCGGCAACGCGTTGCGGGCGCTGCTCAATGCCGACGGCGGTTTCGAGGAGCTCTCGCCCACCGACAGCAAGCTGTCCAAGCGCCAGAAGCAGCTGATCGTGATGCTGGACCGCGGCCTGTCCAACCGCGAGATCGCCGACGAACTCGGCATCAGCGAGCACACCGTCAAGGTGCACCTGTGGCGGCTGTTCCGGCGCCTGGGCGTCAAGAGCCGGACGCAGACCATCCACTACGCGCGCACTCACGGAATGCTGGCGAGCTGAGTCGCGGCCGTGGCCGCGCGGTCGGCCGCGTCCTGCGCATCCGTGGGCTTGAGCATCAGCCGGAACACCGTGCCGCGCCCAGGGCGCGATGCCAGGCTCAACGGGTGTCCCAGGATGCCCGCCAGCCTGGAGACGATGTACAGCCCCAGCCCGAAGCCGTCCTCCGTGCCCGCGTGGCTCGGCACCTTGTAGAACTCCCGGAAGATTTCGCGCTGGTGCACCGGCGCGATGCCCACGCCCGTGTCCCAGATCTCGATCCGCCGCCCCGTCGCCGTGGCCCGGGAGGCGACGAGCAGCCCGCCGCGCTGCGTGTACTTCACGGCGTTGGACACGAGGTTGCCGACGATGCGGCGCAGCAGGATCGGGTCCGACAGCACGGTGCCCGGCGTGACGTGCACGCGGAACTCCAGGCCCTTGGCCTGCGCGAGCGGCCGGTACTGCAGCTCCAGGTCGTGCAGCAGCTTGCCCAGGTCGACCGGCTCGATGTTCAGCTTGATCTTGCCGGAGTCGAGGCGCACCAGGTCGAACAGCGAATCGAACAGTGCGTTCACCGCCTTCGTCGACTCGACGATCTTCGGCGCGATCTCGTGCACCAGCTCGGGCTCGCTGCCCAGCCAGTCCGCGTACAGGCTGAGCGCATGCACGGGCTGCCGGATGTCGTGGGCGGCGCTCGCCAGGAAGCGGTTCTTGATTTCCACCGCGTCGAGCGCCGCCTGGGTCTGGCGGGTGAGCGATTCGATCAGCTGGTTGTTGCGGTACTGCAGCTCGAAGTTCCTGCGGTGCGTCTCGTGCAGGCGCAGCCCGGCCTGGCGCAGCACCTGCCAGAAGATCACCAGCAGCGTGATGACCCAGTAGTGGTAGTACGGGCCCATGAACTGGAGCTCGACCGCCACGCGCCATGCCATCACGGCCAGCGCCGTGACGGCCAGCGTGTCCAGGTAGGCGCGCAGGGTCGCCAGGTGGCTGGACAGGCTGTTGATGGAGAACATCGCAAGGCCCGCCATGATCAGCCAGCAGATGAACTGGTCGGCGAGCGACGAGCGGTCGAAATACAGGAGGGTCGTGAGCCCCCAGACGAAGGCGCTCACGGGCCACAGCATGCGGTAGCTGCCGAAGAACTTCAGGTGCTCGGCCGCGCCTTGCGCCATGATGTCCGCCACGTATTTCCGGATGACGGCGAAGCGCGCGGCCGCAACCAGCAGGGCCGCGCCCGCCCACAGCGCGAGCGCGCCGATGGTGGCGTTGTCCCAGAGCACGCCCAGGAAGATCGGGATGAGCAGCAGGCCCACCAGCTGCGTGGTGCGGGCGGTGCGCATCAGGCTGCGAATCAGCTCCGCCTCGACCCACTGGGCTTCGGCGGGCGTGGCAACCGAGGGTGCGACGTCGGGCTTCATGGCCCGAGTCTAGGGCAGAAAAAACCGGCGGTCCTCAGGCGAGGGCCGAACAGTATTCGATGAAGCGCCCCATGTCGTGCGCCTTGTGGAACACGGCGTCGGCGCCGAGCGCCAGGCAGTGCTTGTGGATCGCGGGCGAGACGTAGTTGCTCAGGACCACCGCCTTGCCGCCGGCGGACCAGGCGCGGCACTTCGCCAGGACGCCCATTCCGGTGCCGGCATCCAGGATCAGGTCGATCACCGCGAGGTCCCAGCCCTGGGGGTTTTCCTCGAGCCAGAGGTTCGCCTCCGCCTCGGTGGTCACCGTCGTCACCGCAACCAGGTCGCCGATGCTTGCAAGCAGGTCCGCCACGATGCCGTGGACCCGCCGGTCGTCTTCCACCAAGAGCACGCGAATGGTCACATCGATCCGGGACCGCGGTCCAATGACGGGAAACCAACAGAAAAGCCGGCTCGCGCAGGGGACGCAAGCCGGCCACCATACTTCCATCTTCCACCGCGTTCCGGCACTCGAATACCTGTCGGATCGCCGCTGTGCATTGTTGACGGTTTGGGCCCACAGGTCTGTCGGACATCTCCTACATCCAGCGCGACATTAATGTCGTAAGTTCTGGATTCCTGCTCGTCATCAATCGGCCGCCGGAACATCATCATCATGTCAGTGCTGCAACGCTGGATGTATCAGCTCCAAGACCGGGGCGTGGCACGCCTGATGCAGGGCGCGGGCCACGTGGGCTTCTTCGGTTATCGCTTTCAAGAAGACCGCTTCACCTGGACGCCGGGACTGTGCCGGTTGTTCGGGCTCAAGGCCGCGCCGCGCGGCGGGATCGCGCAGTGGTACGCCAGGATCCGCGAGGCCGACCAGGCACGCGTGCGGCGCGAGCTGCGGACCGCTTGCGCCCTGCAGCGTCCGCATGCCACGCTGGACTTCGGCATTGCGCTCCCGGACGGGCCGGAGCGCTTCCTGTCCAGCCGCGTCGCACTGTGTTACGGCGCGGATGGGCGGCCCTGGCGGATGTCCGGCGTCACCGTCGACGTGACGCACCGGCAGGCCGATGACGCCCGGCGCGTCAAGGATGAGCTTCTCGCCGCGTTCGGCCACCGGATGCGCACGCCCCTGGGCGCGCTGTCGTCTGCCGCCGAGGTGCTGCAAGTGGTCGAACCCGGCTCGGCCGATGCCGAGGAGGCGCGCGCGGTCATCGAGCGGCAGACCTTGCGGCTCGCCCGGATGCTCAACGAACTGGCGCCGGGCGGCGAACCCGCCCCGGCAACCGATCTGCGGCCATCGGCAGCCGGCAACTCGGTGCCGCCATCGCGGCGGCGCAAGGTGCTGCTCGTCGAAGACAACTGCGACGCCCTGGCGTCGCTGCGGTGGAAGCTGGAGCAGGATGGTCACGAGGTCAGCACCGCGGCCGACGGCTTCGAGGGGCTGTGCCGGCTGCGGATCCTCAGGCCCGAAGTGTCGATCGTGGAAATCGGGCTGCCGCGCCTGACCGGCCTGGATCTGGCGCGCCATGCGCGCGCCTCGGGTTACGCCGGCCGGATGATCGCGCTGTCGGGCTTCGACGCCGGGTGCGCCCTCCAGCACGCAAGGACGGCGGGCTTCGACGCCTGCCTCGTGAAGCCGGTGGAGCGCAGCCAGCTGCGGTCCAGCCTTGCCGCCGACTGAGCCACCGCCTGTCACGCCATGGCCCACGCGCTGATCGTTGAAGACGACACCGACTCGGCCCGAATGATGGCCACGCTGGTCGCCAACAAGGGTTTCTCCGCGACGACCGCGCCGACCTTGCGTGAAGCGCGGCAGCAATTGGCGCTGCGCTCGCCCGACCTGCTTTTGCTGGACCTGCAATTACCGGACGGCAGCGGGATGACCCTGCTGGATGAGCAGGAGCTGATCGGCGGCGCCGAGGTCGTGCTCATGACGGGCCACGCCACGCTGGACACGTCGATCCAGGGTTTGCGCTACGGGGTCGCGGACTACCTGATCAAACCCGTGAGCGCCCGCCAGTTGCACAGCATCCTGTCGCGGGTGAGCCGGGCCGATGTGCTGCGGGCGGAATTCGACAGCCTCACCCACGACCTGAAGCGCAGCGGGCGCTTCGGCCGCCTGGTCGGCAATTCGGATGCCATGACGAAGGTGTACGAACAGATCGGGCGCGTGGCCGTCACCTCGGTGACGGTGCTGGTCACTGGCGAGAGCGGCTCGGGCAAGGAGCTGGCCGCGCGCACCGTGCACGACATGAGCCGCCGGCGCGCGCGGCCCTTCCTGGCGGTGAACTGCGGCGCGATCTCCCCCAACCTCATGGAAAGCGAGATCTTCGGCCACGAGAAGGGCAGCTTCACCGGCGCCGAGCGCCAGCACCAGGGCTTCTTCGAGCGGGCCCACGGCGGCACCCTGTTCCTGGACGAGATCACAGAGATGCCGCGTGCGCTGCAGGTGAAGCTGCTGCGCGTGCTGGAAACACGGACGTTCATGCGGGTGGGCTCCACCACGGCGCAGGAGACCGACGTGCGCGTGATCGCGGCCAGCAACCGCGACCCGCTGCGGGCCATGGCGGAAGGCGAGCTGCGCGAGGACCTTTACTACCGGCTCAACGTCTTCCCCCTGCACCTTCCGCCGCTGCGCGAGCGCCCGCTGGACATCCCGTTGCTGGCATCGCACTTCCTGCAGGAGATCGGCCAGCGCGAAGGCGCATCCAAGCGCCTCAGCCCCGCGGCGCTCCAGGGCCTGGCGCGCTATCGCTGGCCGGGCAACGTGCGCGAACTGCGCAACGCCCTGCAGCGCGCGTACGTGATGACGCCGGGCCCGGAGATCGACGAGCAGTGGCTGCCGCGCGATGTGCTCGCGGTGCCTGCGGCGAACGCGGCGAACGGCAGCCTGCAAGTCCCGGTCGGCACGCCGCTGGCCGACGTCGAGCGCCAGGTGATCCTCGCCACGCTGGAACACTATGGCCACCAGAAGGAGCGCACCGCCGCGGCGCTCGGCGTGAGCCTCAAGACGCTGTACAACCGCCTGAAGGAATACGGGCTCTGACTTGCCCGGCATTGCCGCAAGATTTACCCCCGAGCCCTCGGGCGCTCTGCACCAGCGTTGAAAAACAAGGAGATACGGCCGGGCACGGACCTTGCCTGTGGGTTGTCCTTCCCAACCCCCTATCGAAAGGATAGAACCATGTCGCTCCAGGAATCCTCCATCCAGGGCAAGGACAACCCCACCACGCCGCGCCGCAGCCCCCGCGGTTTCGCCGCGATGGACCCGCAACGCCAGCGCGAGATCGCCAGCCTGGGCGGGCGGGCCGCGCACCAGAGCGGCCACGCGCACGAGTTCACCAGCGAAGAAGCGCGGGTGGCGGGGCGCAAGCGCCACGCCCGCAGCGAGGGCGACCGCTGACACGCTGTGCGACCGGGGCGCGGGCCCGCCGCAGGACGCGGCGTGCCGCCCTGGCCCCCGGGGTGGGGTCGGCCAGCTGAAACCGGCCCTCGCCAAGACACCCTGAGCTGGACGTGCGCCGCTGCCTACAGGGTGCGCGGCCGGCGTCCGACGCTGCGCGAATGTGTATTCGCGCATGCTTTCCGAAACACTTTTACGCACCTTGTCGAACACCACCTACTACCTTGCCTGGCTGGCGGCGGGACTCGCGCTCGTCGCCGTCGCCAGTGCCGCGATCACACGGCACCTGCGCCTGCGCCTGTTGCGCCGGGAAAGGGCCGGGCAATTGCTCGAGGCGCTGGCGAGCTACACGGGGTGGATCTCGGCGCAGCGGCGCGCGGCGTTCTTCCAGGGCGATGCGCAGGAAGGCGATACGCCGCTGCAGGTCGTGCGCACCATCCAGCGCGACTGGTTCCCGGAACTCGCCGACGAAGTCGCGCAGTTGGTCGAGGTGCATGCGCACCTGATCGATTTCCTCTGGACCCAGCAGATGCTGCGCCTGAAGGACCCCGAGGCCTGGTTCGAATCGGACCATGACGCGCGCTTCATGCAGCTGTGGCGCTCGCACCGCGACGCCCTCCGGTCGGCTGCGGAAAAACTCAAGGCGCTTGCAGGCGCGGACGGGCCCGGGATGGAAACGGAATCGATTTTTACCGCTGACGGCGCCGGCACGCCGGGTCTCAGGGAACCGGGTTATCGGGCGTTGCCGCGAGCGGCGCCCCTGACCTCGGCGCTTCGCGCGCCTGCTCATCGTCGGGGACCTCTTCCAGGGCCGGCAACCGCGGGCGCGAAATCTGCTCGTTCAATCGCGGGATGACGCTGGCGGCGCCGTGTCCGGTTCGCGGCTGCACGTCATCCCGGTCGCTCCCGGAGAGATTGTTCGTGGACATGACGTGCCCATCCTAGGAAGCCGGCAGCCCGGCCGTCAGCAGCCAAAGTCGCACGATTCTGTCGTCCGGCTCCTACACCGCCGGATGCCGGCGAGCCCACAAAAAAAGCCGGCCGCTACATTCTTGATAGCGGCCGGCCCTCGTGGCTGGCGGAGCAGGTGGGATTCGAACCCACGGTACGGCATAACCGTACACCGGATTTCGAGTCCGGCGCATTCGACCACTCTGCCACAGCTCCTGATTCGGTTCTCGCGTGGTGCGAAGCTCGTAATTCTAGCCGATCAAGCGGCCAGCCGGTCCACCCCGCCCATGTACGGGCGGAGAACCTCCGGCACCTCGACGGTGCCGTCAGCCCGCTGATAGTTTTCCAGCACGGCCACCAGCGTGCGGCCCACGGCCAAACCCGATCCGTTCAGCGTATGGACGAGCTCGTTCTTGCCCTGGGCGCTCTTGAACCGGGCCTGCATGCGCCGGGCCTGGAAGGCCTCGCAGTTGGACACCGAGCTGATCTCGCGGTAGGTCTGCTGCGCCGGCAGCCACACCTCCAGGTCATACGTCTTGGTCGCGCCAAAACCCATGTCGCCGGTACACAGCAACATCACGCGGTACGGCAGGCCGAGCTTTTGCAGGACAGCCTCGGCATGGCCCGCCATCTGCTCCAGGGCCTCGTAGCTCTTGTCCGGGTGGACGACCTGGACCATCTCGACCTTGTCGAACTGGTGCTGGCGGATCATGCCGCGCGTGTCGCGGCCGGCGCTTCCGGCCTCGGAACGGAAGCAAGGCGTATGCGCCGTCAGCTTGATCGGCAGTGCCTCGTGCGCGACGATCTCCCCGCGCACGAGGTTGGTGAGCGATACCTCGCTGGTGGGGATGAGGTACAGCGCCTGCGGCTCCTCGCTGTCCAGGCCCTGCTGGCCGCCCTTGCTCACGGCGAACAGGTCTTCCTCGAATTTCGGCAGCTGGCCGGTACCCTTGAGCGTCTCGGCATTGACGATGTAGGGCGTGTAGCACTCGGTGTAGCCGTGCTCCTGCGTTTGGACGTCGAGCATGAACTGCGCGAGCGCCCGGTGCAGCCGCGCGATCTGGCCCCTCATCACCGTGAAGCGCGAGCCGCTCAACTTGACGCCGGCCTCGAAATCCAGGCCCAGCTTCTCGCCGATGTCCACGTGGTCCTTCACGGGGAAATCGAACCGGCGCGGCTCGCCCCATCGGCGGACCTCGAGGTTGGCGTGCTCGTCCTCGCCCACCGGCACGCTCTCGTGCGGCAGGTTGGGCACGGCCAGCAGCAGCGCCTGCATCTCGGGCTGGATCTGGTCCAGCCGCGCCGCGGAGCTCTCGAGCTCGGCCTTGAGTGAAGCCACCTGCGCCATCGCGCTGTCGGCCGATTCGCCCTTGGCCTTCAGCTGGCCGATCTGCTTCGAGAGCTGGTTGCGCTGCGCCTGCAACTCCTCGGTGCGGGTCTGGATGGCCTTGCGTTCGGCTTCCAGCGCCGTGAACGCGGCCACGTCGAGGAAGGCCTGCGGCTTCCTGCGCGCCTCCAGGCGGGCCACGACCGAGGCCAGGTCTTTACGTAACAGGGTGATATCGAGCATCCGGCGATTTTAGTGGGAGCGGTAGCATGGCTTCCCCTTCTCACAAGGAGAACAAGATGCCCATGCAGATCGAGCCCTACCTCACCTTCAACGGCAATTGCGAGCAGGCGCTGGAGTTCTACGCGCAGTGCCTGGGCGGCAAGGTGCGTTTCATGCAGCGCTACGGCGGCTCGCCGATGGACAACGCCCAGCTGCCGGCCGAGTGGAAGAACAAGGTGATGCACGCGGTATTCGAAGCCGACGGGACCACCTTCATGGGCAGCGACGCCATGCCCGGGCAGCCTGCCAAGGGCTACAGCGGCATTTCGATGTCGCTCAACGTGCCCAAGGATTCGGCGCGGGCCCAACGCATCTTCGACGCGCTCGCCGCCGGCGGCCAGGTGCAGATGCCTTACGCCAAGACCTTCTGGGCCGAGGGCTTCGGCATGCTCACCGACAAGTTCGGCGTGCCGTGGATGGTGAACTGCGGCGAATAGCCGGCTACGCCAGCGTGGCCGGGTCCAGGTTCGCGCCGCAGATGACCAGGCACACCTTCTCGTCGGCACGCGGACGGTAGGCGCCGGTGTGCAGCGCGGCGAGGCCCAGGGCCGCCGCCGGTTCCACCGCGATCTTCACCTGCTTCCACAGCCACAGCTGGGCGTCGCGGATCGCGGCGTCGGGCAACAGCAGCGAATCGCGCACCTGGCGCTGGGTGATGTCCCATGCGATGGCGCCGATGCGCTTGGCGCCGAGCGAATCGGCGGCCACGCCGCTCACGGCCACATCCACCGGCTCGCCGGCCTGGCGGGCCCCATGCAATGTGGGCGCGAGCTCGGGCTCCAGTGCGACCACCCGCGCCCGCTGCTCGAACCAGGCGGCAATGCCCGCGATCAGGCCGCCGCCGCCGACGCTCACCAGCACGCTGTCCGGCGCGCCCGAGCCCTGCGCCTCGATCTCGCGAGCGAGCGTGCCTGCGCCCGCGACCACCTCGGGCTGGTCATACGCATGCGTGAGCAGCGCGCCCGTCTGCCGCTGCCGGGCGAGGCACGCCTCCAGCGCTTCGGCATAGACCGCGCCGGTGACGACCACATCCGCCCCCAGCTCGCGCAGCCTGGCCTGCTTCATCGGGCTGCTGACGTTGGGCACGAACACTTCGCACTTCACGCCCAGCGCCCTGGCCGCCGCCGCGGTGGCGATGCCGGCGTTGCCGCCGGAGGCGACGATCACGCCGCTGGGCGGAATGGTGTTGGCCAGCAGCCGATTGAGCATGCCGCGAGCCTTGAAGCTGCCGCCCACCTGGAACTGCTCGAGCTTGAGCCACACCTGCGCACAGTCGACGCCGAGACTGGCGCCGGGCAGCTGCCACAACGGCGTGCGGCGGACGAACTCCCGCGCTTCGAACCGGCGCGCGGCCGCCTCGATCTCGCCGCGGTTCACAACTTGAGTCCCTTGGGCAGCGGGAATTTCACCGTCTCCTCGATGCCGTCCATCTTGCGCACCGACACGGCCCCCAGGGCCTTGATGCGCTCGATGACCTGCTCGACCAGCACTTCGGGCGCCGACGCTCCCGCCGTCAGGCCGACACGCGACTTGCCGGCGAGCCACTCGGGCCGCAGTTCGTCGGCGCTGTCCACCATGTAGCTGTCCACGCCCAGCTTGCGGGCCAGTTCGGCCAGGCGGTTGCTGTTGGAGCTGGTCGGGCTGCCCACCACGACCAGCAACTCGACCTGCGGCGAGATCAGCTTGACGGCGTCCTGCCGGTTCTGCGTGGCGTAGCAGATGTCCTGCTGCTTGGGTTCGCGGATGTTCGGGAAGCGCTCGCGCACCGCCGCCTTGATCCCGGCGGCGTCGTCGACCGACAAGGTGGTCTGCGTGACGACCGCGAGCTTGTCCGTCTGCGCGGGCCGTACGCCGGCCACGTCCGCCACCGTCTCGACGAGATGGATGCCGTGGTCGAGCTGGCCCATCGTGCCCTCGACTTCGGGGTGGCCCTTGTGGCCGATCATGATGAACTCGTAGCCTTCCTTGGCCAGCTTGGCCACCTCGACGTGCACCTTCGTGACCAGCGGGCACGTGGCGTCGAACACGTCGAAGCCGCGCGCATGGGCCTCGGCCTGCACGGCCTTGCTCACGCCGTGGGCCGAGAACACCAGCGTCGAGCCCGGCGGCACCTCGGCCAGGTCCTCGATGAAGATCGCGCCCTTGGCCTTCAGGTCGTTCACCACGTAGGTGTTGTGCACGATCTCGTGCCGCACGTAGATCGGCGCGCCGAACTTCTTCAGCGCGCGCTCGACGATCTCGATCGCCCGGTCCACGCCGGCGCAAAACCCGCGCGGCTCGGCCAGGACGATCTCCAGGTTCGCTTCGGGCTTGCCGTCGGTGAGCGTCATAGCACCCCGATCAAACGCACTTCGAAGGTCACCGGCCGGCCGGCGAGCGGATGGTTGAAGTCGAACAGCACGGCATCGGCCTTGCCATCGCCGTCCGCGTCCCTGCCCACCTGCTGTACCGAGCCCGCGTACTGGCCCATCCCGTCGGGCGTGGGGAACTGGACGACGTCGCCGACCTCGTACTTCTCGTTGGGGTCGCCCATTTCGTTGAGCAGCTTGCGCGCGACCCACTGGACCATGTCCGGGTTCCGGTCGCCGAAAGCCTCGCCCGCCGGGATCTCGAAAGTCGCCTGCGCGCCCTCCTCCAGGCCGATCAGGCGCTGCTCGACAGCCGGCGAAAGCTCGCCCGTCCCCAGCGTCAGCGTGGCGGGTTTGTCGCGGAAGGTATTGATGATGTCGCCGTCCGGCCCCGAAAGGCGGTAGTGCAACGTCAGGAAAGAGCCCGCGTGGACGCGGTGCGGCGTGTTGGCCATGGAAGTCCCGATAAACTGGGCTCCATTGTAGAAACCCTTCCCGGCCGCCTCCAAAATGACCCTCAAAACCCTTCCCGCCGACGCCCGGCCGCGCGAGAAGCTGCTGGCCCGTGGCGCCGCGGCGCTCAGCGACACCGAGCTGATCGCGCTGCTGCTGCGCACCGGCACGGCGGGGCGCGGCGTGCTGCAAATGGCCCACGAGCTGCTCGCCGAGCCGGCCAGGGACGTGGAGACCGGCCGCTGGACGGGCGGCTTCGGCGGCATCTCGGGCCTGCTGAACGCCGGCCTGGACGACCTCAAGCGCATCAAGGGCCTGGGCGGACCGGCCAAGCGGGCGGAGCTGGCGGCCGTGCTGGAACTCGCGCGCCGCGCGCTGGCCCAGCAGCTGAAGGCGCGCGAGGTGTTCAGCTCGCCGGGCGCCGTCAAGCAATACCTGCAGCTGCACCTGGCGGCCCGCGGCCATGAGGTCTTCGCCGTCCTGTTCCTCGACGCGCAGAACCGCCTCGTGGCCATGGAGGAGCTGTTTCGCGGCACGCTGACCCAGACCAGCGTCTATCCGCGCGAAGTGGTCACGCGCGCATTGGAGCACCAGGCCGCGTCCGTCGTGCTGGCCCACAACCACCCCAGCGGCACGGTGCAGCCCTCGCGCGCCGACGAGGCGCTGACGCAGACGCTCAAGGCCGCCCTGGCGCTGGTGGACGTGCGCGTGCTGGACCATGTGATCGTGGCGCAGGGCGATGCCCTCTCGATGGCGGAGAAAGGCCTGCTGTAACGGGGCCGCCATGAAGTCGAAGTCGCTCAAGGACCTCCAGCACATCCAGCAGAAGCTGGCCGAGCAGCAGAAGCTGGCGGCCGGGCAGGAGGCCGCGCGGCGCGAGGCCGAGCGGCTGGCGCGCGCCGAGCGCGAGCTGTTCGTGCGCGCCGCCGGCCAGGTGAAGCCGATGCGCCCGCACACGCGCGTGCACCTCGCGCCCGAGCAGCCGCCGCCGGTCGCGGCGCAGCAGCAACTGGACGAACGGCGCGTGCTGCGCGAAGCGATCAGCGACGAGTTCGACGCCGCCACGCTGCTGGACGTGGACGACGCGCTGAGTTTTCGCCGGCCCGGCATCGGCACGGACGTGACGCGCAAGCTGCGCAAGGGCGACTGGAGCATCCAGGGCGAGATCGACCTGCATGGCCTGCGGCGCGAGGAAGCGCGCGAGGCGTTGTCCGGTTTCGTCCGCGAAGCGCATAAGCGCGGCTGGCGTTGCGTGCGCATCGTGCACGGCAAGGGGCTGGGGTCACCAGGCAAGACGCCCGTGCTGAAAGGCCGCGTCCAGAGCTGGCTGGTCCAGAAGAGCGAGGTGCTCGCCTTCGTGCAGGCGCGCGGCGACGAAGGCGGCGCGGGGGCGCTGGTGGTGCTGCTCAAGCCCGGGGCGGGGGCGCCGGTCAGGTAGGCCGCGCCACCTCGCAGCGCACGTGCCGGGCGCTCCCGGATGCCGCCTAGTTCCGGACCTGCGCGACCCGCAGCGTCACGCCAGCCGATCCCACCTTCACGGTCTGCGCCGCGGACAGCAGGTCGGTGGCTTCGGCCTTCGCCATGCCGGTCTTCGACACGCGCGCCTCGATTTCCACTTCCTTGGCCGTGGAAATCAGCGCCTGCGGGTTCATGGCCATCGAATCGTCGAGCGTGAACTTCATCGGCAGCTCCGATGCCGGCGCCCGCAGCACCGCCAGCGGCACTCGCGTGCCGGGCAGCCGCGCGATCACCATCACGACGTCGCCGGGCTTGGCCTTGTCCTTCATGCCGGGCGCGAGTTCGACCGTGCCGCTGACACCGGCCCCAGCCCCGGCTGCCGCGGTTTTCGCGGGAGCCGGCGCAGCGGGCGCAGCAGCGGCCAGCGGCGCGCCCTGGCCGGCGCGCGCGCGCACTTCGTCCATGGCGCCGCGCAACATCTTTTCGTCTTCCGATCCGGGCGCCAGCAGTGGCAGCAGGCGGCCCCAGGTCGCGAGAGCGCCGTTGTAGTCGTCACGGCTCAACGCCTCGGTGCCGGAGAGCCACAGCGACATCGGGTGCTGCGGGTCGGCCTTGAGCGCCTTGGCGATCAGCAGTGCCGGCTTGCCCTTGAAGCTGCCGCCGGCGTTGGACGCGGCGACGTCGGCGTAGTTGGCGAGCGCCTGCGGGTCGTTGTCGATGAAAGCGCCGGCGTGCTCGAAAGCCAGCTCGGCCTCCTGGTTGCGCCCGAGCACCTTGTACGAACGGGCCAGCATCGCCCAGCCCTGCAGGTTGTCGGGTTCCTTCTCCAGCTTGCGCGCCAGCGCCTCGACCATGATGACGAGGTCCTGCTGGCCTGCGTGGGCGCCGCCCGCCGCGCCCGTCATGCTGGCCGGATTGCCGATCAGCATGTACATGCCCAGGGCGACCGCCGGCACCGTGAGGCCGACGGCCAGTATCGTCCGGCGGGGGGCGCGCAATGTCGGGGCGGCGTCGGCCTCGCTGGTGTCCTGCAGCACCCGCCGCTGCAGCTCGGCCCGGGCCTGCCCGTAGTCCTCGACACCCAGCGTGCCGTCGGCCAGGTCCTGCTCGAGCTTGGCGAGCTGCTCGCGCAGGATCGCCGTGTTCAGCTGGCGCTGCGACGCCGTGGCCGCGGCGCCCAGGCGCAGGTAGAAGGGGCGCAGCAACAGCGCCAGCGTCAACGCCAGCGTCAAGAGCGCGCCCACCACGAATCCGGTCATGTCTCACCCTCCTTGAGCAGCGCCGCGGCGCGGCTGCTTTCCTCATCCGTCAATACCTCGTCGCCCACCGCGCGGTTGCGGCGGCGCAGGTACACCAGCAGCACCACGACGCCGGTGACCATCAGCAGGAACGGCCCCGCCCACAGCAGCCACGTCGTCGGCCTGACCGGCGGGCGATACAGCACGAAATCGCCGTAACGCTCGACCATGAACTCGCGGATCTGCTGGTCGCTCTTGCCCGCCTTGATCAGCGTGCGCAACTCGCGGCGCAGGTCATTGGCGAGGTCGGAGCGCGAGCCGGCCAGCGACTCGTTCTGGCAGACCAGGCAGCGCATCTCCTCGGAAATCGCGATCAGGCGCGCCTCGACCACCGGGTCCTCGGCGAGCGGCGCGGCATCCTTCGCGAAGCCGGTGGCCAGCGACAGGGCGAGCAGCAGCAGTGCGGCAAGGCGTTTCATGATTCCTTCTTCAGCTGTTCGATCAGCGGCAGGATGGTCTTTTCCAGCGCCTCGGGGGTGACGGGCCCGATCTGCTTGTGCCGGATCACGCCCTTCTTGTCGATGACGAATGTCTCGGGCACACCGTACACGCCGTAGTTGATGCCCACACGCCCGTCGGTATCCACCGCCGAGAGCTGGTAGGGGTCGCCGTTCTGGCTGAGGAACTTCAGCGCCGCGGGCCGCTGGTCCTTGTAGTCCAGGCCGATCACGGGCACCACCTTCGCGCGGTTCATGTCGATCAGCACCGGGTGCTCCACCTTGCAGGCGACGCACCAGGAAGCCCAGACGTTGAGCATCCAGACCTGGCCCTTCATGTCGGCGGGCGAGAACGTTTTGTCGGCTTCGATCAGCTGCGCGGTCTGGAAGTGCGGCGCGGCTTTCTGGACCAGCGGCGAGGGCACCTCGCGCGGGTCGCGGTTCAGCCCGATCGCCAGGAAGATCACCAGGACGAAGAACAGCCCGAGCGGGACAAGGAACCTCGCCTTCATGCCCTGGCCTCCTTCAGCGGCGCGCCGTGCGCCATCTCCCGGGCCTTCACGCGCAGCCGGTAGCGCTTGTCGGCGACGGCCAGCACGCCGCCCAGGGCCATCAGCACGCACCCGCCCCAGATCCAGTCGACGAACGGCTTGAAGTAGACGCGGATCGCCCAGGCCTTGCCTTCCAGCGGTTCGCCGAGCGAGACGTAGACGTCGCGCGTGAAGCCGGTGTCGATGGCCGCTTCGGTCATGGGCATCGTCGAGGAAACATAGGTGCGCTTCTCGGGGAAGAGCGAACGCTGTACCTTGCCGCCCTGGCTCACCTCGAACTCGCCGCGCGCGGCGGTGTAGTTCGGGCCTTTCACGGTGCGCACGCCCAGGAACTTGAACTGGTAGCCGCCGACGGTGGTCGTGTCGCCGGGCTCCATGCGCACGTCCTTTTCTTCCTGGAACCCGCCGACCAGCGTCACGCCGATCACGAACACGGCGATGCCCAGGTGGCCGAGGTGCATCCCCCAGTACGACAGCGGCGGATTGCCGGATTTCAGGCGCGTCACGATCTGCTGGATCATCGAGGCCGCCACCCACAGCGCCAGCATCGAACCCAGTCCGGTCAGCAGCGTCCAGCCGCCCATCAGCATGGGGATGGCGATGCCGCCGACCAGGGCCGCGGCCGCGGGAATCCATAGGCGCGCGGCGATGTCGCGCACCTGGGAGTTCTTCCAGCGGGCGAGCGGCGCGACGGCCATCAGGAACAGCACCGGCGCCATCACCGGCACGAAGACGGCGTTGAAGTACGGCGGGCCGACGGAGATCTTGCCCAGGCCCAGCGCATCCACCAGCAGCGGGTACAGCGTGCCCAGCAGCACGGAGCCGGCCGCCACGACCAGCAGCACGTTGCCGGTGAGCAGCAGCGTCTCGCGCGACATCAGCCCGAAGCTGCCGCCCAGGGCGACCTTGGGCGCGCGCCAGGCGAACAGCGCCAGCGAGGATCCGATCACCAGCGCCAGCAGCACCAGGATGAAGATGCCGCGCCGCGGGTCGGTCGCGAAGGCATGCACGGACGTGAGCACGCCCGAGCGCACCAGGAAAGTCCCCAGCAGCGACAGCGAGAAGGCGCCGATCGCGAGCAGCACCGTCCAGCTCTTGAAACTGCCGCGCTTTTCGGTGACGGCCAGCGAGTGCAGGAGCGCGGTGCCGATCAGCCAGGGCATGAACGACGCATTCTCCACCGGGTCCCAGAACCACCAGCCGCCCCAGCCGAGCTCGTAATACGCCCACCAGGAGCCCAGCGCGATGCCCAGCGTGAGGAAGATCCACGCGGTGGTGGTCCACGGCCGCGACCAGCGCGCCCAGGCGGCGTCGAGCCGGCCCGACAGCAGCGCCGCGATGGCGAACGCGAAGGCGACGGAGAAGCCGACGTAGCCCATGTAGAGCAGGGGCGGATGGAAGATCAGGCCCGGGTCCTGCAGCAGCGGGTTCAGGTCGCGCCCTTCCTCGGCGGCGGGCAGCAGGCGGTCGAACGGGTTGGAGGTGAGCAGCACAAACAGCAGCAGGCCCGTTGCCACGAGGCCCAGCACCCCGAGCACCCGCGCGACCATCGTTTCGTCCAGCGTGCGCGACAGTTGCGCGACAGCCACCGTCCAGCCGGCCAGCATGAAGACCCACAGCAGCAGCGAGCCCTCGTGCCCGCCCCACACCGCGGCCAGCCGGTAAGGCGTGGGCAGCAGCGTGTTGGAGTGCCCGGCGACGTAGGCCACCGAGAAGTCGTTGACGTAGAAGCTCCAGGTCAGCGCGGCGAACGACGCCGCGACCAGCAGGAAGAACGCCTGCGCGGCGGGGCGCGCGAGCACCAGCCATTCGCGCCGGCCCTGCTGCGCGCCCAGCAGCGGCAAGGTGCCCAGCACGGCGGCGACGCACAGCGAAAGGATGAGGGCGAACTGCCCGAGTTCGGGGATCATGGCTTGGCTGCTTTCTGGACGTCCTGCGCCCGTTGGGCCTGGTCCACCGCGTGCTGCGCCGCCGGGGGCATGTAGTTCTCGTCGTGCTTGGCCAGCACTTCGGAGGCGGCGAAGTTGCCGTCGGGGCCCAGCTTGCCCTGCACCACGGCGCCTTTGCCTTCCTTGAACAGGTCCGGCAGGATGCCCGTGTAGGCCACCGGAATTTCCTTCACTGTGTCGGTCACCACGAAATGCACCGTGAGGTTGTCGCGGCGCACCGACCCTTCCTTGACCATGCCCCCGATGCGGAAGGCCTGGCCCTGGGGCGACTTGCCGGCCGCTACTTCGCTGGGCGTGACGTACAGCGCGATGTTGCTGTTAAGCGCGTTCAGCACCAGGGCGGACGCGATGCCGACGGCGATCACGCCGCCGGCGACGATCGCGCCGCGCTTCTTCCAGTTCTTCATGAAGACTCCTTGTCCATCCGGTCGGCTATCGCGTGGCGGCGCAGGCTGCGCAGGATCGCGCGCTGGCGCCTGCCCAGCAGGATCGGCTCGAGCAACATCGCCGCGGCGCACACGCCGAAGCTGCCCCATACATAGAGCGCATATCCGCCCATCGCGAAAAATTCAGTGGGTGAACCCCAATTCATTGGAAAACCTCCGCGCTACGCGCCGCGTCATTCGCCTGGGGAGCGGCCCGGCGGCTCATGCCGTTGCCTCCGCGAGCTTGCGAGCCCACTCCGTATGTGACTCCCGCTCCAGGATGATGGTTCGCACGCGCTTGAGCGTCATGGCGATCGAGTACATCCAGAAGCACAGCGCCATCAGCAGCATTCCCCACAACATCGTTTGCGCCATCGAGGGCGCCTTGGTCAATGAAACGCTCGATCCCTGGTGGAGGGTGTTCCACCATTTGACCGAGAAATAGATGATCGGCACGTTCACCACGCCCACCAGCGCCAGGATGGCGCCGGCCTTGTCGGCGCGGCGCGGGTCGTCGATCGCGGCCTGCAGTGCGATGAAGCCTAGATACAGGAAGAAGAGGATTAGTTCCGACGTCAGGCGGGCGTCCCACACCCACCAGGTGCCCCACATGGGCTTGCCCCAGAACGCGCCCGTCCAGAGCGACAGGAAGGCCATCAGCGCCCCCGTGGGCGCCAGGGCCTGGGCCATCATGCCCGACAGCCGGGTATTGAGCGCCAGGCCGATCCCGGCCCACGTGGCCATCACCAGGTAGATGAACATCGACAGCCACGAGGCGGGCACGTGCACGAAGATGATGCGGTAGCCCTCGCCCTGGGTGGCGTCGGTGGGCGCGACGAAGAAGCTGATCCACAGCCCGGCCGCGCCGAACAGGACGGCCAGCGCCCAGAACCACGGCTGCATCTTTCCGGCCACCGGGTAGAAGCTGTAGGGGCTGGCCAGCTTGAACCAGTTGACGATGCGATTGCTCATAAGGCCCCCACGCTTGCCGCCAACGCGGCTGCGCTGCCCCCCGAGGGGGCGTGATCTTGCTTGAAGCGGTTCTGCGCTGCGGTCATTCCAGTGCGATCCTCAATGCCGCCGTGGTCGCCCACGGCGCGAAAAATACGGCCAGCGCCAGCAGCGCGGCCAGAAGGGACAGGTGGCCGCCGGCGCCCTGCCCGGAAATATGGGCCTGGACGGCGCCAGCGCCGAAGATCAGCGTGGGAATGTACAGCGGCAGCACCAGCAGCGAGAGCAGCACGCCGCCGCCGCGCACGCCGAGCGTCAGCGCGGCGCCGATGGAGCCCACCAGCGACAGCACCGGCGTGCCCAGCAGCAGCCCGAGGATCAGGACGCCCAGCGCCTCGGCGTCCAGGTCGAACTGCAGGCCCAGCAGCGGCGCCAGCACGACCAGCGGCAGCCCCGACAGCAGCCAGTGCGCGGCGTTCTTGCCGGCAACGAGCAGCCCGAGTGGCGTCGGCGACAGCACCATCTGTTCCAGGGTGCCGTCCGCGTGGTCGGCGGCGAACATGCGCTGCAGGCCCAGCATCGTGGCCAGCAGCGCGCCCACCCAGAGGACACCGGGGGCGATCTTGCGCAGCAGCGCCGGCTCGGGGCCGATGCCCAGGGGGAACAGGCTCGTCACGATCACGAAGAAGAACAGCGCCGTCAGCACCTCCGTCTTGCGGCGCATGGCGAGGAGCAGGTCACGGCGCATCACGGCCAGCATCGCCTTCACAGGTCGAGCTCCTTGCCGCCGCCGATGGGAATCTGCTGGTGGCTGGTGACGATGGCCATGCCACCGTCCTCCACGTGCTCGCCGATCAGGTTGCCCAGCATCTGGACAGCCTTGGCGTCCAACGCCGTGAAGGGCTCGTCAAGGATCCAAAGGCGGGCCTTGCGGGCCACCAGGCGCGCCAGCAGCACCCGCCGCTTCTGGCCGGCGGACAGGAAGCGCACCGGCAGGTCTTCCCGCCCCTGCAGGCCGAAGCGCTTGAGCGCCTGCACGGCCTCGGCACGCGTCAGTTCCACGCCATCGAGCTCGGATGCAAGCTGAAGGTTCTCAATTGCGGTCAATTCTTCTTTCACCGCGGCATGATGCCCCAGATAGAGCAGCTCGGAGCGGAAGGCCTGGGCATCCCGGGCGACCGGCTCCCCATCCCAGCGGATTTCGCCGTGGGCGGGCTGGGACAGGCCGGCCAGGAGGCGCAGCAGGCTGGTCTTGCCGCAGCCGTTGGCCCCCCGAACGTGCAGCCACTGGCCCGGTTCGACGGCAAACTGGACACCGGAAAAAAGGGAGCGATCGCCGCGGACGCAGGATAAGTCGGAAACACGCAACATTGGGGGGATTGTCCCGGACTCGGCCAATCCCTGCCAACGCTGCCATTCCGGCGGGCTTGACGTACGTCAAGGGGGGTTGGGGCTCTCCGGCAGATAACCCTTGGGCAGCTTGTGGGCAACGCCCTTGTGGCAATCGATGCAGGTTTCACCCTTCTCCCGGGCCAGCATGTGCTTCTTGTACGGCTCCGGCTTCTGCAAGCCCGCGCTCATGGCGTCGAAAGTGTGGCAATTGCGGCATTCGCGCGAATTGCTGTCCTTCAGCCGCCGCCACTCGTGGGTGGCCAGTTCCAGCCGCTTGGCCTCGAACTTCTCGCGGGTGTCGATGGTCCCGGTGACCTTGCCCCACAGCTCCAGGCTGGCCTTCAACTTGCGGGCCATCATGTGCGACCAGTCCTTGGGCACGTGGCAGTCCGAGCAGATCGCGCGCACGCCGCTCGGGTTCTGGTAGTGCACGCTCTGCTTGTACTCCTGGTACACGTTGTCCCGCATCTCATGGCAGGTGGTGCAGAAGTCCAGGGTGTTCGTCATGTCGACAGCGGTGTGGAAGCCACCCCAGAACAGGATGCCGGCCAGGAATGCGATGGCGATTCCGCCGAACGTGTAGCGGCGGCGGCGGACGGCGCGGGCACGGCCGCGCGCGGGCGAGCTTCCGCCCATGGCCATGGCAGTGCCGGATTGCTCGTCGCTGGGAGGTGGTCGCGCGCTCATTGCCTGCGGATGATGGGAGGGGGCGGCCCATCTTCGCCGCCGGCGGACCGCCTGGGTATCGGCACAACCTCAAACTGGCCATCGGAGATTTCCGATGCGATCGCGTCCCGCGGGCTATTCGCGCGCCGGGTCCAGCAGGTTGTGCTCGATCGCGTAGCGCACCAGGTCCACCTGCCCCGCCAGGTTCATCTTGGCCAGGATGTGCGACTTGTGGGTGCTCACGGTCTTGATCGACAGGCAGAGTTCGTCGGCGATGTCGGTCAGGCTGGCCCCGCGGACGATGCGGCTGAAGATGCCGTACTCGCGGTCCGACAGCAGGGTGTGCGGCGGGCAATCCGAACTGCGCGACATGTCCGTGGCCAGCAGCTGGGCCACCTTGTCGCTGACGAACGCGCCGCCCGCGGCCACGCGGCGCAGGGCCGGCAGCAGCATGTCGCTGTCCCCTTCCTTGGACAGGTAGCCCGAAGCTCCGGCCCGGATGGCGCGGACCGCGAACTGCTCCTCCTGGTGCATGCTGAAGACGAGGATCGGCAGCTTGGGCCGCTCCGCCTTCATCAGCTTGATCAGCTCCAGCCCGCTTCGCCCCGGCATGGACATGTCGAGCACGACCACGCCCCAGTCGCGCTCGCGCACCTTGTCCAGGGCGGCGTTGCCGTTGGCGGCTTCCCCCGCCACGACCATGTCCTCGGTGTCCGCCAGGATCTTCTTCAGGCCATCGCGGATGATGGCGTGGTCGTCGGCGACCAGCACGTCGATCTTCATACTGCCTCCTTCAGCACCACCGGCCGGGTGAGCGGCAGGGTGACTTCTATCGTGGTGCCGGCGAGCGGGACGCCGGCGATCTTGAACTTCCCGCCGAGCGCGGTGGCGCGCTCGCGCATGCTGACCAGCCCGATGCCGCTGCCCGTGCGGGCGACGGCCGCGATGCCGGCGCCGTTGTCGCTGACGGTGAGCAGCAGGTTCGATTCGTCGGCCGTGAGCGACACCCTCACCTGGGTCGCGCCGGCGTGCCGCGCCACGTTGGTCAGCGACTCCTGCACGATCCGGAACAGCGCCGTTGCCACGAGGTCGTCCTCCACCAGCGCCTGCGCCTGCAGGTCCAGCGCGATGTCGAGTCCGCTGCGCTTGGCGAATTCCGCGGTCTGCCACTTCACCGCCTCGCCGAAGCCCAGGTCGTCGAGGATCGGCGGGCGCAGGTCGGTGGCGATGCGCCGCACCGAGGCGATGGCGGTGTCGAGCAGCTGGCGCATGGCGCCCACCTCCTCCGGGGTGGCCTGGCGCCCTTCCTTCAGGCGTGCGCCGAGCCACGAGAGCTCGAGCTTCAGCCCGGTGAGCTGCTGGCCGAGGTCGTCGTGCAGCTCCATGGCAATGCGGCTGCGCTCCTGCTCGCGCACGTCCTGCAGCGACGCCGAGAGGCTGCGCAGCTGCCGGTTCATCTCCCGCAGGTCCTCCTCCGCCCGCCGGCGCTGCGTGATGTCGCGCAGCACCGCCGTCAGCTGCGGCTTGCCGTCCACCATCGTCTGGGAGATGGTGGATTCGATCGGGAACTCCGTGCCATCGGCGCGCACGCCGGTGATCTCCATGTTCGCGGCCATGGCGCGCGAATGGCCCCGGCTGGCCATGAAGCGGTCCATCAGCAGGGAGTGCCCCTCGCGAACGTGCTCGGGCACCAGGCGCGACAGCGGCTGGCCGAGCATCTCGCCCTTGGCGACGCCGAACATGTGCTCGGCCGCCGGGTTGAACAGCAGGATGTTGTGCTCCGCGTCCACCGCCACGATGGCGTCCATCACCGAATCGATGGTCTGGTGATAGCGGTCGTTGGCGTCGCGCAGCGCCCGCGCGAGCTCGGCCTGCCGGTTCACGCCCCGCACCAGCAGCGCTGCGGCCGTGGCGATGAAGGCGCAGACCAGGATGGCGCCGACCACCACGACGATGGAGTTCTCGCGCCACTCGGCCAGCGCCAGCTCTTCCTCGTTGGGCACGCCGACCAGCAGCGGGAAGCGTCCGGTGCGCCCCAGCGCGAAGGCATAGCGGCCACCGTCGCCCGTGGCATGGTCCAGCATGCGCACTTCGTCCCCGGGGGCGGGCAGGGGCCGGTTCCCCAGCTCGGGCGCGTATTCCCCGATCAGGTTCTCCCGGTGCGGCAGGCTGGCCACCAGGGTGCCGTCGGCCAGGTACAGCGACATCGGCCGCGGGTGGTCGGACTTCAGCGACTCGTATACGACTTCCAGTTGGCGCAGGTCCATGGCGGCGACCGCCACCCCGCGGAACTTCCCGTCGGCGCCGGTGAACGAGCGCGCGATGTGCAGCATCCAGGCACCCTTGGCATCGCGCACCGGCTTGCCGATGAAGAGGCCCTCCGTCCCGCCGTTGGCGAACGTCTTGAAATATTCCTCGCCGGCGTGGTTCGCGCCGAGTCCGTCGCCTTCTCGCGACGAATTGACGACCATCCCCGTCGTGTCGAGCAGGTACATGGCCCCCAGCTGCCGGATGCCGAAGATCCGGGCGCTCAGCAGCAGCCGGACGGCCGCGCTGTCCAGCGCCAGGCCGCTGCCGTAGCTCGTCTGCATCCGCTCCTGCACGCCGCGCAGCACCAGGTCGACGCGGTCGAAAGTGTGCTCAGTCTCCTCCCGCAGCATGTGGGTGAACGCTAATGTATCCAGTCGCGACGTCTCGAGCTCGCGCTTGCGCATGTCCCACAAAAGGAACGTCACCGACACGGCGATCAGGACGATCGTCAGCGCCGCCAGCAGGCCGATGGCGCGGGTGGGTCGGATTTGCATTCGCATAGGAGTTCTCCGATTCGACACCATGGGCAGCGGTACCGGTTGACTTACGTCAAGCAGCCGGTAGGCTGCCCCGACACACTTCACCCACAAAAGTTGCCAACCCGTACCCGCCCCGGCGGCCCGGGCCCTGCCAGATCCCAAATTTTCGACGGAAAAACGACAAATGCACTTCGAGTTGAGCCTTTCCCGGATGCGCCTGTACGCTGTTTCGACCTGGATGGCGCTAGCCTGTCTGGCGCTGCCGGGAACGAACGCCCACGCCCAGGCCGCACCGGCACTGGACAACGCGACCTGCCTGACGTGCCACGACGGGAAGAAAGGCAAGCTCGAGGTGGCCACGCCGAGCGGCAAGCCGAAGACCCTGCATGCGATCCCGCCGGACAAGTACGGCAAAAGCGTGCACGCCCGGATGGAGTGCGTCACCTGCCACACCGACATCAAGGACAACGCCGAGAAGGGCAATGTGCACGCGCGCGACACGGCGCAGCCGCTGAAGAAGGTCGATTGCGCCGGCTGCCACCAGGAGCTCTGGGACCAGACCGTCAAGCGCGAAAGGACGGCGGAGCGCCCGCGCCTGGGCGTCGTCGCCAAGAACATCGAGGCCTACAAGAAATCGTTCCACGCCCGCCCCAACGCGGACGACAAGACAAAGCCGAACGCCGCCTGCGACAACTGCCACGACACCCACACCTTCAACGTGCCGGCGCAGAACACGCCGGAACACAACCAGTGGCGGCTGACCATTTCCTCGATGTGCGGCACCTGCCATACCGACCAGCTCGAGGCCTACCAGGGTTCGGTCCACGGCCAGGAGAACGCCAAGAACATGCTCGCCCAGGCGGCGGTCTGTTCCGACTGCCACACGGCCCACGCCGTGGCCAGCACGTCCGGCGACCCCTTCAAGCTGCTGGTGAGCACCAACTGCGGCAACTGCCACAAGTCGCAGCTCGAGTCCTACAAGGAAACCTTCCACGGCAGCATCACGACGCTGGGCTACAGCTACACGGCCAAGTGCTACAACTGCCATGGCAGCCATGAGATCAAGCGCGTGGACGACCCGCAGTCCACGGTGCACCCCGACAACCGCCTGAAGACCTGCGCGACCTGCCACAACCCGAAGAAGGGATTGGCGGAAGCGCCCAAGGGCTTCGCCAGCTTCCAGCCGCACGGCAATCCCCACGACTTCAGCCGCTATCCGCAGATCTGGGTCGCGTTCCAGATGATGACGGGCCTGCTGGTCGGCACGTTCGCCTTCTTCTGGCTGCACACCGCGCTGTGGTTCTACCGCGAGTACAAGGAGCGCAAGGCGCGCGGCGGGCACGAGCACATCCGCCTCGACGAGGTGCCGGCGCCGCTGCGCCAGAAGCACGTGCAGCGCTTCAGTCCGGTGTGGCGCATCGCCCACCTGACTTTCGCCCTCAGCCTGATGGTGCTGACCCTGACCGGCATGCCGCTGTTCTACCCCGACGTCGCCTGGGCCCCGGTCATCATGCAGATGCTGGGCGGGCCCAAGGTGGCCGGCATCATCCACCGCACGGCCGCGGTCATCTTCGCCAGCGTGTTCTTCTGGCACCTGATCTACATCGTGATCCGCGTTGGCCGCAACTGGCGGACGTTCGAGCTCTTCGGCCCGAACTCCCTGGTGCCGAACCTGCAGGACCTGAAGGACATCATCGCCATGTTCAAGTGGTTCTTCGGCATGGGCCCGCGCCCG
>Ga0255338_1001393_pt1 | contig 46341 bp, 52 predicted proteins | sample MeOH1_35cm_T4_19_FD_203715 | JGI IMG/M metagenome (GOLD analysis project Ga0255338, IMG submission 203715) | Sandy soil microbial communities from University of British Columbia, Vancouver, Canada - MeOH1_35cm_T4_195 | ecosystem: Engineered > Artificial ecosystem > Sand microcosm > Unclassified ...
GACGATATCGCCGGTGCCGCCCGCCGGCTCGCGTTCGGCAGGATCAAGGTCTGCGGCCTGACCTCGCCCGCCGATCTCGACCGGGCGCGGGCGGCGGGCGCGAGCCTCGGTGGGATGATCTTCGCGGCCGACAGCCCGCGCGCCGTTTCGGACGATGTCGCAGGCGCGATCGCCGCGCGCGCCGGCGAGCAGGCGTTTCCGCTGGCCGGCGTGTTCCGCGACGAATCGGTCGACGACATTGCCGCTGCCGCCGCGCGGTTCGGCTTGTTCGCGGTCCAGCTCCACGGCGCGCGCAGCGAGAGCGAAATCGAGGCGCTGCGCCGAAGCCTGCCGCAAGGATGTGAGATCTGGACCGCGGTCGGCGTTTCGCAGCACGGCGACGCCGCTGCCGGAGCGCCCGGCGACCGGCCGCTGTTCGACACCTCGGTCGGCGGACGCTCGGGCGGCACCGGGCAGAGCTTCGACTGGAGCGCGGTGAGCAGCCGATCCGATCTCGCGGAGGGGCTGCTCGCGGGCGGGCTGGGGCCGGACAATGTCGAAGCCGCCGCGCAGCTCGGCGCCTGGGCGATCGACGTCAATTCGGGCGTCGAGGATGCGCCGGGGGTAAAATCGGCGGAGAAGCTCGCCGCGCTGTTCGAAGCGCTGCGGCTGCCGGTCCGCGATGAACGAGCGGCCGGGGATGAAGCCCGGCGCCGGGGAGAAAGAGGATGTTGAGCCGCGGCCGTTTCGGCGATTTCGGCGGTGCCTATGTGCCCGAGATCTTGATGCCCGCGCTCGAGCAGCTCGAGGCGGCGTTCGTCGCCGCCGGATCCGACGAGGAATTCAACGCCGAGCTCAACGAGCTGCTCACCAAATATGCCGGGCGGCCGACACCGCTAACGCTCTGCCGCAACCTCGCCAAGCCCCCGGTGCGCATTTACCTCAAGCGGGAGGATCTGCTCCACGGCGGGGCGCACAAGACCAATCAGGTGCTCGGCCAGGGCTTGCTCGCCAGGAAGATGGGCAAGACGCGGCTGATCGCCGAGACCGGTGCCGGGCAGCATGGCGTCGCGACCGCGATCGTCGGCGCGTTGCTCGGCTTCGAGACCCGCATCTACATGGGCGCGCATGACGTCGAGCGGCAAAAGCTCAACGTCTTCCGGATGCGACTGATGGGGGCCGAGGTCATGCCGGTGACGAGCGGCGGCCAGACCCTCAAGGACGCCGTCAACGAGGCCCTGCGCGATTGGGCCGGAAGCTTCGCGACCACCCATTATCTGCTCGGCACCGCGGCCGGCCCGCATCCCTTCCCGACGATGGTCCGCGATTTCCAGCGTGTGATCGGCCGCGAGGCGCGCGCCCAGATCATCGAGGAGACCGGCGCGCTGCCCGACGCGGTGATCGCCTGTGTCGGCGGCGGCTCCAACGCGATCGGCGCGTTCGCCGACTTCGTCGAGGACAAGGACGTGCGGCTGATCGGGGTCGAGGCGGCGGGCAAGGGGCTCGACGGCCACGAGCATGGCGCGAGCCTGCTGCGCGGGCGCCCCGGCATCATCCACGGCGCGGCGACCTATCTGCTGCAGGACGACGACGGGCAGATCACGGACACATGGTCGGTCTCGGCCGGGCTCGACTATCCCGGCGTCGGGCCTGAACATGCCTGGCTCAAGGACAGCGGCCGTGCCGAATATGTCGGCGCGACCGACACGGCCGCGCTCGAGGCGTTCACCGCGCTCGCCCGCTCCGAGGGCATAATCCCGGCGTTCGAGAGCGCGCATGCGCTCGCGCACGCGCTGGTGATGGCGCGCGAGGCCGAGGCAGCCGGGCGCGCGCTGACGTTGATCGTCAATCTCTCGGGACGCGGCGACAAGGACATGGAGCAGGCCAGCCGGATGATGAATCTCTCGTGACCGACATTCATGTCTCCACACGCTACGATGCGATGTTCGATCGGCTACGCGCGCGCGGCGAAGGCGCGTTCGGTGCCTTTCTGATGCTCGGCGATCCGGATCTGGAGACCAGTGCGAGGCTGCTGCGCGCCGCGGTCGAGGCCGGCGCCGACATGCTCGAGGTCGGCATTCCCTTTTCCGATCCGGTCGCCGACGGGCCGGTGATCCAGGCCGCCGCCGAGCGCGCGCTCGCGGCAGGTGTCACCCCCGCCGATTGCTTCGCGCTGATCGGCGAGTTCCGCGCGGCTTTTCCCGACATCCCGGTCGGCATCCTCACTTATGCCAATATCGTCGTCGCGCGCGCCGAAGGTGCCTTCTACGGCGCATCGGCGCAGGTCGGGCTCGACAGCCTGCTGATCGCCGACGTGCCGGTGTTCGAGGCCGAGCCGTTCGTCGCGCAGGCGCGCGCGGGCAAGGTCGCGCCGGTGCTGATCGCCGCGCCGAACACGCCGGAGAGCGTGCTCGAGAAGCTCGCAAGACTGGGCGCCGGCTATACCTATTGCGTGGCGCGTGCCGGCGTGACCGGCGCCGACGAAAGCCTCGCCCTCGACCACCGCGGTTTGTTCGAGACGTTGCAGCGGCTCGGGGCCCCGCCGCCGATCCTCGGCTTCGGCATCTCCAAGCCCGAGCATGTCCGCTCCGCGCTCGCGGCGGGCGCTGCCGGCGTCATCTCCGGCTCGGCGATCGTCGGCCGCATCGCCGCCAACCTCGGCGACCCCGCCGCTGCGGAGCGCGAAATCGCCAGCTTTATCCGCGAGATGAAGGCGGCCACTCGGCAGTGAACGCAAGCGCTCGCTCCTGCCGAGGGCGACGAACGATGGGCAAGCGGCAAGCCTTTGCCGCCGACACCTTGGGCGACGTCCCTTGAGGCCGATGGAGCGGTCATCGCCGCAGCCAGTGGGGGAACGGCCCCGGCGGCCGGCCGTTGCAGCCGATGACGATGGCGAGAGGTGCGCGGTGGAAGAGCCCAGCGAGCCCAGGCGACCCGGCGGCGGCTCGGCGCTGCTGATGCTCCTGCTGCTGCTGGTCGTGATCGGCCTGCTCGTCGCCTGGGCGATGATGCGCAATCCGCCCGATACGCCGAGCCCGAGCGCCACCGCCGCACCCGCGACCCTCCCGCCAGCGCAGCCGAGCGCACCGACCGGCCGATGATCGGCGCGTTCCTGTTCGACGTCGACGGCACCTTGGTCGACAGCAACGACCTTCATGCCGCCGCCTGGCGCGACGCCTTTCTTCATTTCGGCGTGGACATCCCGATCGAGCGGGTGCGCGGCCAGATCGGCAAGGGCGGCGACAATCTGATCCCCGCCTTGCTGCCGCCCGAGCTGGTCGCGCGCCGGCAGAAGGAGATCGAGGCGTATCGCTCGGGCTTGTTCCAGCGCGACTATCTCCCGCGCGTCCGGCCGTTTGCGGGCGTGCGGCCGCTGTTCGAGCGCATCGCCGCGGCGGGCGCGCGGATCGTGCTCGCGACGTCGGCGAAGAAGCCCGAGCTCGATCATCATATCGAATTGCTCGGTGTCGCGGATCTGATCGCGGCGGCGACGTCGAAGGACGACGTCGCGCACTCCAAGCCCGATCCCGATATCTTCGCCGCCGCCCTCGCCAAGGTCGCGCCGCTCGGCGCCCCTGACGCGAGGGTGGTCGGCGACACGCCTTATGATGCCGAAGCCGCGGGCAAGCTCGGCATCGCCGCGATCGGCTTCCGCTCGGGCGGCTTTTCCGACGAGCAATTGCGCGCGGCGGGCGTGCGCTGCCTGTTCGACGGACCCGAGGACATGTGCCGGCGCTACGACGAGGTCGAGGAGGTGTGCGGAGCCTAGCTGCGCGGGGCTAGTCGTGGGAGCGCAGCACCGGGGCGGTCGTCGCCGGAACGATCGGCAACTTACCGGAGCGATGCCCGTTCTCCTGCCATGACTCGTAAAAATGACGGGCCGCGCAAGGTCCCCGCTGCCGCCAAGAACGCCACCGCTCTCGAACAAGCCGACACAAGAGTGACCAAGGCGGTCGCGCCTTATCAGGAAAGCTGGCCGGTGCGTGCCCTCTCTGCGGTCGGCGAGCTCGGCGACCAGCCGCCGATGCTCGCCATCTCGTCGGCCGTGCTCGGCGCCGGCCTGGTTCGCGGCGACCGCCGGATGCTTCGTGCGGGGGCGCGGATGATCGCCGCGCACGTCATCGCCACCGCCACCAAGAATTTCATCAAGCACCGCGTCGACCGCACCCGCCCGCACGTGCTGGTCGAGGAGGGGCGCTACAAGATGGAGCCGGGGCGCAACCAGGCGAAGGAGGAGACGAGCTTTCCCTCCGGCCACACCGCCGGGGCGGTGGCGGTGGCGCGCGCGTTCGCCCGCGACTATCCCGAGCATCGCCGCGCCGCTTATGCCGCCGCCGGGGTGATCGCGCTCGCCCAGATCCCGCGCTGCGCCCATTATCCCTCGGACGTCGCGGCCGGGACGGCGGTCGGTCTCGCTGCCGAGGGCCTCGTGCAGCTCGCGACGGGGCAGGCGGAAACCGGCCAAAACGGCCACGGGGCAGATCACGAACGCACCGCAGCGCAAGCCGTGCCCGAACCCGGGCTTTAACCCCGACTGCGATCGTTGCGCCGACGAGCATCAGGCCGCCCGCGATGCTTAATCGACGCGCTTTTAACCAACCATCAAGTCTCTTTGGCTAGGAAAGCATGCCTACGAGATCAGTATTGGCCAGATCAATATTGGCCAGATCAGTATTGGACGTCGATGTATCACGCCCCTGTTTCCGTGAATGCTCCTCCCGAAGGCGTGGCGATCGAAACGCGTGAGGACGAGGCCGGCCATGAGGTCGGCAACAAGGAGCTGCGGGACGAGCATCTGCGCAATGCGCAGGCCGAGGCGCGGGCGTTGTTCGCACCCTATCTCGCCGCCGCCAGCGTCGCGACGACCTTGCTGGTCGCTTGGGCCCTGTTCGACCGCGCCAATGCGGCCTTGCTCGGTGGCTGGGTGCTGGTGGTCGGCGGTTCCAATTATTGGGGCTGGTGCCGCGCGGTCAACGCCGCGTTCCAGGCGCACCGCACGCCCGAACCTTATTCGCGCCTGCGCGCCGTCGGCGAGGCGATTCTGCTCGCGGGTCTCTGGGCTTCGCTGCCGACCTACGCCTTTGCGACCCAGGCCAACGACGTCCAGATCGTGATCGGCGGCGCGATGGCGGCGATGATCATCGCCGGGATCGCGCTCGCGGCTGTGCCGGCCGCCGCGATCGCCTGGATCGTTACGATCACCGGCGCTTTGTGCGCCGGCTACATGGCGGGGACCAGCGCGCTCGCGCCCAAGCTCGGCTTCACGATCATCGCCGTCGCGAGCGTCGCGGTCGCCGGCGTCAACGGCGTCAGCCGCTGGATCTATGCCCAGCTCCGATCGATGTCGACGGTGCGCTCGCACGCCGAATCGGTGCGGCTCCTGCTCAAGGAATATGAGCATCGCGGCGTCGGCTGGCTGTGGCAGGTCGATGCGGAAAATAGGGTCGTCTACATCTCGTCGCGGATGACCGCCCTGCTTGGCCGCTCGACCAGCCAGCTGATCGGCCATTCGCTCCCCGCCTCGCTCGGCGGCAATTCGGTGCTCGGCAGGACGTTGCTCGAGCGCCAGCCGTTCGCCAACCTCGAGATGGAGCTGCGCACCCGCCGCGGCACGCGCTGGATCAGCCTGGCCGGCGATCCGATCATCGACATGTCCGGCCAATTCCAGGGCTTCCGCGGCGTCGGCTCGGACGTCACCGAGGTCAGGAAGACGCAGGAGCGCCTGACCAACCTCGCCAACATGGACGTGCTCTCGGGCCTGCCCAACCGCGGCAGGGTCCGCCAATTGCTCGGCGAGGCGCTGTCGAACGCGCAATCGTCGAACGTCCCCTGCGCGATCATGTTTCTCGATCTCGACGGCTTCAAGCCGGTCAACGACACGTTCGGCCACCCCAAGGGCGACGCCGTGCTCAAGAGCGTCGCGCAACGGCTGGTCAAGGAGGTCGGCGACGCCGGCCATGTCGGGCGGATGGGCGGCGACGAGTTCGCGATCGTCATCCGCGACGGCCAGAGCCGCAGGTCGATCGAGGATCTCGCGCGGCGGCTGATCGCCTCGGTCGCCGAGCCCTATCTGATCGACAAGATCGAGATCCGCATCGGCGTCTCGATCGGCTGCGCGTTCGGGCCGATCGACGGCCAGAGCGTCGACGATCTGATCCAGAAGGCCGATCTGGCCCTCTACGAAGCCAAGGCGCAGGGCCGCGGCACCTGCTGCTATTTCAGCGCCGACATGCAGAGCGAGGCCGAGGACCGGCTGCGGCTCGAGCAGGATCTGCGCCATGCGATGATGCTCAAGCAGTTCCGGCTCGACTATCAGCCGCTGATCAACGCCCAGGACCAGAGCCTGATGGGCTTCGAGGCGCTGATCCGCTGGCATCATCCGACCCGCGGCATCGTCTCGCCGCTCGACTTCATCCCGCTCGCCGAAGAGACCGGGCTGATCATGCATTTGGGCGAATGGGTGATCGAGGAAGCCTGCCGCGCGGTCGCAACCTGGCCGGAGCCGATCAGCGTCTCGCTCAACGTCTCGGCGCGCCAGCTCGTCTATCCCGCGCTGCCCAACGCGGTCAGCGAGGCGCTCTCGCGCCACAAGGTCCAGGCCAACCGGCTCGAGCTCGAGGTGACCGAAAGCGTCTTCCTCGGCGAATCGGAAGGCGCGCTCGATGTCCTCAAGCGGCTGCGCGCGCTCGGCGTCGGCATCGCGCTCGACGATTTCGGCACCGGCTATTCGTCGCTCGGCTATCTCAACAAGGCGGTGTTCCACAAATTGAAGATCGACGGCAGCTTCGTGCGCGAGGCTGCCCACAGCCGCGAGACGGTCGCGATCATCCAGTCGATCGTCAGCCTCGCCAAGAGCTTCCGCATGACCGTCACCGCCGAAGGGGTCGAGACCGCCGACGATTTCACCCGCATGCGCGATCTCGGCTGCCACCAGATCCAGGGCTATCTGTTCGGCCGCCCGATGAGCTACGAGCGCGCCAGCGAGCTGGTCTCCGGCACCCGGGCCAAGCTCAGCGCCTGAGGGCTTCCGGAGGGCTCCCCCTCCACCACCCTACGGGTGGTCCCCCTCCCCATGAAAACATGGGGAGGAATGAGGCTGCTATTCCTCCCCTGCTTTTGCAGGGGAGGGGAACCGCGAAGCGGTGGAGGGGCGCCTTGCTTCACATTCTGAGACGATCAGCCGTGCAACGGCATCCAGGTCATTCTGAACGTCGGCCGCTGCGAACCGCAGAGTCTTGATGTGCCGGGCGGCGAGCCAGCTATCGCGCGCCTCGTCGCGTGCGGGGTTCTGCCCCAGGTCGTGGGCGATGCCGTCGACCTCGACGGCGAGGCCGGCTGAGGCGCAGTAGAAATCCAGGACATAGGGCCCGATCGGGTGCTGGCGACGGAATTTGAAGCCTTGCGGGCGCTGACGAAGCAGGTTCCAGAGGGTGATCTCTGGTGCCGTCATCGTGCGGCGCAGGCGGCGCGCTTGGGTTGAAGGTGACGAACGGAGCGTCATCGTGAGTCAGTAGCAGATTGTCTTAGACGAGTGTGCCCCTCCACCGCTTCACGGTCCCCCTCCCCACGGAATCGTGGGGAGGAAGAAGAGACGCCTCGCAGCCCTCGGGCAATATCGTGGAGAGGAACGAACGGCCCCTAGGAGCGCTGACTCAGGACCCGCGGAAAACCGCCAATGCGACGAATGGAGTGGTCAAGACGGCATTTACGGTCTTGCATCCCCCCGCAGTTCGGGCACAATTGGTTGTGGCGGTGCGATGGGGGCAACGCTAGGCGTTGTGGATTGGGGGGTGAAACCCTATGTTCCATAAGTCAAGGCGGTCGTCCTGTGGATATCGGGGACAAGGCCGCAAAAGCGAGCCCGCAGACTTGGACCGCACGCCCGCTGGGGCTATGGGTGCCTCATGCGAACGGAACAAGAACAGGGGAAGAAGCGATGGACCTTTCTGGCAGCGGCGAAACGGGCTCAGGCCCAGGATCAGGTGACGTGAGCATCGGCACGATCAGCGCTGCGAAAAGCCCGGCCAAGGCCGCGAAGCGCGATTCCAAATCGGTCACGCCGCTCCCCTATCCGGTCGAGGTCGATCACAGCCGCGACGAGCTGCTGACCGACTTCGGCCGCGAGACGCTCAAGGACCGCTATCTGCTGCCGGGCGAATCGTACCAGGATCTGTTCGTCCGAGTCGCGTCCGCTTATGCCGACGATGCCGCGCATGCGCAGCGCATCTACGACTATATCTCCAAGCTGTGGTTCATGCCGGCGACGCCGGTGCTGTCGAACGGCGGCACGGGCCGGGGCCTGCCGATCTCCTGCTATCTCAACAGCGTCGACGACAGCCTCGAAGGCATCGTCAACACCTGGAACGAGAATGTCTGGCTGGCCTCGCGCGGCGGCGGCATCGGCACCTATTGGGGCGCCGTGCGCGGCATCGGCGAGGCGGTCGGGCTCAACGGCAAGACCAGCGGCATCATCCCGTTCGTGCGCGTGATGGACAGCCTCACCCTGGCGATCAGCCAGGGCTCGCTGCGCCGCGGCTCGGCGGCCTGCTATCTCGACATCTCGCACCCCGAGATCGAGGAGTTCCTCGAGATCCGCAAGCCTTCGGGCGATTTCAACCGCAAGGCGCTGAACCTCCACCACGGCGTGCTCGTCACCGATGCGTTCATGGAAGCGGTGCGCGCCGGCGACGAATGGGTGCTGCGCTCGCCCAAGGACGGCTCGGCGCGCGCCACCGTCGATGCGCGCAGCCTGTTCCAGAAGCTGGTCGAGACCCGCCTCGCGACCGGCGAGCCCTATATCGTGTTCATCGACGCGGTGAACCGCAACATGCCCAAGTTCCAGCGCGACGTCGGCTTGAAGGTCTCGACCTCGAACCTCTGCTCGGAGATCACGCTGCCGACCGGCCGCGACCAGAACGGCCAGGACCGCACCGCGGTCTGCTGCCTGTCGTCGCTGAACCTCGAGACCTGGGACCAGTGGCACGGCGAGAAGATGTTCGTCGAGGACGTGATGCGCTTCCTCGACAACGTGCTGACCGACTATATCGAGCGCGCTCCGGACGAGATGGCCCGCGCCAAATATTCGGCGACCCGCGAGCGCTCGGTCGGGCTCGGCGTGATGGGCTTCCACAGCTTCCTCCAGGCGCGCAACATCCCGTTCGAAGGGGCGATGGCGAAGAGCTGGAACCTCAAGATCTTCAAGCACATCTCGGCGCAGGTCAACGAAGCCTCGATGATGCTCGCGCACGAGCGCGGGCCGTGCCCCGACGCCGCCGACCAGGGGGTGATGGAGCGTTTCTCGTGCAAGATGGCGATCGCGCCGACCGCATCGATCAGCATCATCTGCGGCGGCACCTCGGCGTGCATCGAGCCGATCCCGGGCAACGTCTACACCCACAAGACGCTGTCGGGCAGCTTCTCGATCCGCAATCCCTATCTCGAGAAACTGCTGGTCGAGAAATCGAAGAACAGCGACGCGGTGTGGAACTCGATCCTCGAGCAGGGCGGATCGGTCCAGCATCTCGATTTCCTGAGCCAGGAAGAGAAGGACACGTTCAAGACCAGCTTCGAGATCGACCAGCGCTGGCTGCTCGAGCTCGCCGCCGACCGCACGCCCTATATCGACCAGGCGACGTCACTGAACCTGTTCATCCCGGCGGACGTCGACAAATGGGATCTGCTGATGCTCCACTATCGAGCCTGGGAGCTCGGCATCAAATCGCTCTATTATCTGCGCTCGAAATCGGTGCAGCGCGCGGGCTTCGCCGGCGGAGTCGAGGCCGACAACACGCCCGATCTCAAGGAGATCAAGCTCGAGACCACCGACTACGACGAGTGCCTCGCGTGTCAGTGACCCCGTCACTCACTCTCGGCACTCTGGCCTGCCAATGACCCCGCTCTCGACGCCCTCGGCACGCCCGCAGCAGGGCGCCGCTCCCAGCGGAGCAGCGCCCGCGCTCGGGCGCGGTTCAGGCGCGCGCGGTTCAGGCTTCCTCTTCGAAGATCTCGACGGCGACGTCGGCGTTGGCGGAGAGGCGGATCTGATCGCCTTCGACGGTGGCGACGAGGCCGAGCGGAATGGCGTGGTGATGCCCTTCGTGGCTGCCCTGGCCGGAATCGGCCTTGATCAGCTTGATGCGGTCGCCGGTAACCTTGTCGACGGTGCCGACATGCGCGCCGTCGGCGCCGATGACTTCCATATGCTCGCGGATCTGGCTGGTGTCGGCCATGATGATGCTCCTTCTGCGCTGTTTCGTTTCGGCCAACGCACGAGCCGCCGGAGCGATGCATCGGGAGCGGCGGCGAGCCTTGGCGCCGGGGCGAACGCATGGCCGGTGTGCTGATCGACGGCCTGCTCGGCGCCGCGAGCGGCCTTTTGCTGGCCGCCGCCGCGCCGCGGCTCGGATTCCGGTCCGCGCCTCCGGGCGCGGCGGGGCAGGGACGTGCCGCGATGCTGGCGCGGCGGGCGCACAACCGCCGCACGGTCGCGCTCGTCATCGCCGCGTCGGGGGCGCTCGCCGCGCTCGTCCACGTCGCGGAGAATGGGCTGGGCTGATCGGCTCGGTTTTGGAACAATGGCCGTCGGACACGGCCGGACTGATTAGTGAGTGAAGGAACGCAACGATGTCACTTCTCGAGGCGCGCAAGCAGTACAAGCCGTTCGAATATCCCTGGGCGTTCGAATATTGGAAGCGGCAGCAGCAGATCCACTGGATGCCGGAGGAGGTGCCGCTCGGCGAGGATTGCCGCGATTGGGCGCAGAAATTGACCGAGCATGAGCGCAACCTGCTGACCCAGATCTTCCGCTTCTTCACCCAGGCCGACGTCGAGGTGCAGGATTGCTACCACGACAAATATGCGCGGGTGTTCAAGCCGACCGAGATCAAGATGATGCTGACCGCCTTCTCCAACATGGAGACGGTGCACATCGCCGCCTACAGCCACCTGCTCGACACGATCGGCATGCCCGAGAGCGAGTACAGCATGTTCCTTCAATATAAGGAGATGAAGGACAAGCACGATTATCTCGCGACGTTCGGCGTCGAGACCGACGAGGATATCGCCAAGACCCTGGCGATGTTCGGCGGCTTCACCGAGGGGCTGCAATTGTTCGCGAGCTTCGCGATGCTGATGAATTTCCCGCGCTTCAACAAGATGAAGGGCATGGGCCAGATCGTCTCATGGTCGGTGCGCGACGAGAGCCTCCACTGCGACGGCATCATCCGCCTGTTCCACGCCTTCGTGAAGGAGCGCGACTGCCTGACCAAGACGGTCAAGGAGGAGATCCTCGACGTCTGCCAGCGCACGGTGCGGCTCGAGGACGCGTTCATCGATCTCGCGTTCGAGATGGGCCCGGTGCCCGGCATGACGCCCAAGGAGATCAAGAAGTACATCCGCTACATCGCCGACTGGCGGCTGGGGCAATTGGGCTTCGCGCCGATCTACATGATCGAGGATCACCCCTTGCCGTGGCTCGCGCCGCTGCTGAACGGCGTCGAGCACGCCAATTTCTTCGAGACCCGCGCGACCGAATATTCGAAGGCCGCGACCCGCGGCAATTGGAACGAGGTCTGGGAGAATTTCGACCGCAGGAAGCAGGCCAAGGCGAACGACGTCGCCGAGGAGCCGGCGGGGGATGACATGTTCACCCGTGCGGGGGTGGCCGCGGAGTAAATGAAGCGTCGTTCTATCGCGGCTTTGGTTTACGATTTTGACGGGACTCTGAGCCCCGGTTCAATGCAGCAGCATACTCTCCTGCCGGAGATGGGCTATTCCGATCCCGGCGAGTTCTGGAGCCAAGTGAAGGAGATCAACCGCCAAGTTAATGGCGACGAAATCCTTACGTATATGCAGCACCTTGTCGCGGTTTTTGGAGAAACTCTTACGAAGGAGCGATTTCGAGAGCACGGGAAACAACTGCCCTTTTTCGATGGTGTTGAGCAATGGTTTCCTCGGATAAATGCCTTTGCGACTGAGAGGGGGCTAGCACTGGAGCATTACATCGTAAGCTCAGGACTAGAGGAGCTCATAGAAGGGTGTTCGATTCGGAAACATTTTCGTCACGTCTTTGCTTCGAAGTACGCTTACAAGGATGGAAAGGCATGTTGGCCAGCCATCGCAATAAATTACACGGGGAAAACGCAATACCTGTTTCGCATCAACAAGGGCGTCTTAAATAGCTGGGATGATACTGCCGTAAATCGCTGGATTCCGATGGAAGAACGTCCATTGCCTTTCCAGAGAATGATCTTTGTCGGCGATGGCGATACCGATATCCCTGCAATGAAAATGCTACGTCATCAAGGCGGCGCGTCGATTGCGGTGTTTGACCCTGCTCAGTTTTCCGGCCGAGATTCCCAGAAGGTTTACAACCTCATCGCAGAGGATCGCGCGACGTACGTTTGTCCCGCCGATTACACCCAAGGTAGCCAGCTCGACGTTGTGGTGAAGGGAATCCTCGGAAGATTTGCCAGAGACGCCGGCTACCGCCCTCGCTAGATTTTCGGCGTGTCTTCCTGTCCGGCACCCAAGCAGATCTCAGGGCTTCCGCGGCCCCACCAATCCAAACGCCGCACCCTGCGGGTCATTCGCCACGATGATGAACCCGCCGCCCGGCATCTCCGCCGGCCCATGCATGATCGCGCCGCCGTTGTCGTTGATCGCCGCCGCGGCGGCATCGATGTCGGGGACGCCGAAATAGAAGGTCCAGCTCGGCGGCGGGCCGGCCGGCGGGCGGGTCATGATCGCGCCGATCGCGCGGCCGTCTTGCTCGATGAGCTGATAGTCGCCCATCTCGCCCATCGGCATCGTGTCGCCCCTGGTCCAGCCGAACTGGTCGCCGTAGAAATCGAGCGCGGCCTGCTGGTCGATCGTCGCCAGCTCGTTCCAGTGGCAATGGCCGGGCAATGTCGGGTCGAAGGCAGCGCTCGCCTGCTCCCCGGTGCCGCGCATCACGTAGAAGGGCGCGCCGAGCGGATCGGTGACCATCGCGATGCGGCCGACATGCTCGACGTCCATCGCCGCCATCTGCACGCTTCCGCCCGCGGCGACGATCGCGTCGACCGCAGAGTCGACGTCAGCGACGCCGATATAGCCGAGCCAGGCGGGCCGCATCCCCGCTTCGGCGGCGCCGTGCGGGAGCGCCATATGGCCGCCGACCGCGGCCCCGTCGCCCGCGAGGAAGAAACGGTAATCGAAGCCCGGCTGCCCGCAGTTCTGCGCGCTCCATCCGACGACGGCCCGATAAAAGGCCGCTGCGGCGTCGGGGTCGGTGGTCAGCAGCTCATACCAGATGAAGCGGCCATCGGGCCTGTGCATCGCTTCCTCCTGTCATCGAACGCGCGTCCGGAAGCTCGGAACGCGGGTCACGCAAATCGCGGCATATCGATCGGATCGCGGGAGCATCAGCGGCCCGCCAAAATCGCCGCATCGGGGCAGCTGCCACGCCTTCCGGATGCACCGGTATAGATGGAGGATCACGGATGCCCAGCGCAAATCGGACGACAAGGGCGGGTGCGTCGCCGAGCCGAGCCGCCGACCATCCGGAGCACCGACAGGCGCCGCGGCGGACGCCGGGCAACCTTCGATGCCTGTTCGGTTGCCTTGTCCTATGGGCGTCGACCGGTTGCGGCCGGCCAGGCTCGCTTCAGACCTCGACCTCGTTCAGCGTGGTCGTCTCGGGCATCGGCACGCCTTCCTTCTTGTAGGTCGCCATCAGCTCCCGCTTGCGGGCGGCGAGCTGCTCGCCGAGCGCGTCCATGTCGAGGCCGGCCCGGCGCGCCTGCGAGAACATGCCCTTGAGCATCTGCTCTTCTTCCTTGACGTGGTGCTCGATCTGCTCCTGGAGGACCTTGACCTTGGCGTCATAATATTCGTCGTCGGGCCCGCCCGCCTCGATCTCGGCCATCAGCACCTTGGCGCCGTCATGCTCGACATAGGCTTCCTTGATGAGGTCTTCCTCGACCTTGCCCTCGCACGCGGGATAGAAAATCTCTTCCTCGATCGCGGTGTGGACGGTGAGCTCCATGCAGATCTGAAGCGCGATCCTGCGCTTCGCGCCGTCGCCCTTTGCGCTTTCGAACTTCTCGAACAATTCCTCGACCTTGCGATGATCCGCCTTGAGAAGCGCGATCGCGTCCTGCTTTGCTTCAGCCATGTTGAGTCTCCCGGTTCACCCGCATAAACCGCGGCCCGGGCGCGTTCGTTCCGCGAGAACCGCGGGCCTCTTCGGGGCAGCGCCGCGGCGCGACGTCATTCCTTGTCGACGTTCGAAGGAGCGGATCAGGTCTTCTTGCGGATGATCGAGGCGATCGCCGGCGCAGCGTTGGTGCGGTTGTTGGGCAGGCGCTGCTGGCTGTGGTGCTGCCGCGGCTTGGGAAGCTTGATGCGCTGCGGCGCCGGCAGCGCCGGGCCTGCGACGGCCACCGTCTGGCCGGGCGCCTTCTTGCGCGGCTGCTTGAGGCTCCATTTGGTGGTGAGCATCTCGCCGCTTTGGCCTTGCGCTTCGGCTTCGGCTTGGGCGAATGCCGCGACGGGAAGCGCCGCCGCGCAGACGAGGAGCAGAAGGAACGTGGGCTGTTTCATTTTCCGTCTCGAAGCGCCATGGCCGGAGCGGGGCAGTTTACGCTACGGCGGCGCGATCGGCAATGCGCGGCGGGCCGCGCCAGCAAAGGCAATTCGCGGCGCCGCGCGGGGGAGGGGATGAACATGAGCGATCTGGCGGACATCAAGGTCAAGGCACCGGACGACAGCGAAACCGACCTTTCCGCCTGGCGCGGCAAGGTGATGCTGATCGTCAACACCGCTTCGAAATGCGGCTTCACCCCGCAATATGCCGGGCTCGAGACCTTGTGGCGCAAATATGCCGACCAGGGATTGGTGGTGCTCGCCTTCCCGTCCAATGAGTTCGGCGGCCAGGAGCCGGGCAGCGCCGAGGAGATCGCCGATTTCTGCGCGACCCACTACGGCGTCACCTTTCCGATCTTCGCCAAGGTCGAGGTCAACGGCGCCCAGGCGGCGCCGCTGTTCCAGGCGCTGAAGGAACAGGCGCCCGGCCTGCTCGGCTCTAAGGCGATCAAGTGGAACTTCACCAAGTTCCTGGTCGACCGCCACGGCAATGTCGTCCAGCGCTATGCACCGACGACCACCCCCGAGCAGATCGAGAAGGATATCGTGGCGCTGTTGTAGAGGGGGGCGAGAAGCCTCCACCACCCTATGGGTGGTCCCTCTCCCCCGGAAAGCCCGGGGAGGATTAGGGCGCCGAAAGCCTCACTCATTCCTCCCCTCGATTTGTAAGGAAGGGGGACCGCGGAGCGCTGGAGGGGGCTTGCGTCGGCTCTGACGAAGAGGCAAGCCAGAGGAAATTGGGGGGAATGATGAGCAACTTTCGCACGCGCTTGCCGCGCCTTCTTGCCTTTGCGGCGCTGAGCGCCTCGGCCGGCGCCGCCCAGGCGGCCGTTCCCGCGCCGCCGCCGATCGATCACGGCGATACGGCGTTGCTGATCGTCTCGTCGGCGCTGGTGCTGTTCATGACCCTGCCTGGCCTCGCCTTGTTCTACGGCGGCCTGGTGCGCGCCAAGAACTTCCTCTCGGTGCTGATGCATTGCTTCGCGCTCGCGGCGCTGATCTCGATCCTGTGGTTCGCGGGCGGCTATGGCCTTGCGTTCGGCGCGGGCGCTGCCGGCGGCGGCGGCTGGATCGGCAGCCTCGGCGCCGCGACCCTCGCCGGCCTGCAGGGCGCGCGGGCCGGGCTGACCGTGCCCGAGAACGTCTTCGCGCTCTACCAGATGATGTTCGCGATCATCACCCCGGCGCTGATCATCGGCGCCTTCCCGGAGCGGGTGCGCTTCGGCTGGGTGATGATCTTCTCGGGCGCGTGGCTGTTGCTCGTCTACGTGCCGGTCGCGCATTGGATATGGGGCGGCGGCTGGCTGGCGGCGCGCGGCGCGCTCGACTTTGCCGGCGGCATCGTCGTCCACACCACGGCCGGCATAGCGGCGCTGGTGCTGGCGATCATGGTCGGGCCGCGGCGCGGCTTTCCGAACACGATGATCCCGCCGCACAGCCCGGCGATGACGATGGTCGGCGCGGGCATGCTCTGGGTCGGCTGGTTCGGCTTCAACGGCGGCTCGGCGCTGGCAGCGAACGCGCTCGCCGGCGATGCGTTGATCGCCACCCATCTCGCCGCTTCGGCGGCGGCGCTGACCTGGTCGCTGCTCGAGCGGATCAAGGTCGGCAAGGCGACCTCGGTCGGCCTCGTCACCGGCGCGGTCGCCGGGCTTGCGACGGTGACCCCGGCGGCGGGCTATGTCTCGCCGATGGGCGGCGTCGCGCTCGGCGTCGTCGCCTCGCTGGTCTGCTTCGCCGCAGTGCTGACGATCAAGCAGCGCTGGCGGATCGACGATTCGCTCGACGTGTTCGCGATCCACGGCGTCGGCGGGATGATCGGCTCGCTGCTGCTGGCGGTGTTCGCGAGCAGCGCGCTCGGCGGCAGCGGCGTTGCCGACACGCGCGGCATCGGCGGCCAGCTCGGCGTGCAGGCGCTGGCGGTCGGCGTGACGGTGCTGTGGTCGGGGCTGCTGACCTTCGCCATCGCGCGCATCGCGGCGATGATCGTGCCGATGCGGGTCGACGCCGAGGCGGAGCATGACGGGCTCGATCTCTCGAGCCACGGCGAGCGCGCCTACGATTTCGAATGAGGCAAGCGCCGGACTCGCTCCCGCGGGGACCGAGCCGGCGCCGCAACCTGTCCTCGAGGTTCAGCGGGCGACGTTCGCCAGCGCGACCTCGAACGTGCCGGGCGGCGAGGGCCTCAGCACCTGCGCCGCGGGCACGGCGGGATCGAGCCAGCGGCCCCATTCGGCGCGATCGAGCACCACGATCTGGCGGTTGTGATAAGGCGCGACGTCGGGCCCGGGCTCGACCGTCAGCATCGTGCAGGCTTCGCCGGCCGCCGATTGGCGCCACAGGCCGGCGATGGCGAACCACTCCTCGCCGCGCTTGGTGAACAGCCAGCGATCCTTGCGCGCGCGCTTCTTGGGCGCTTCGGCCGGCCCTGACCCCGGCTCTGGCGCGGCGTCGGTATATTCGTAGAAGCCGTCGGCGACGATCAGGCAGCGGCCGCTGGGGAATTCACGGCCTTCGGCACGGTAGTTGAAGACCGGCTTGCCGGTCGGCCCCGGCCAGCTCCAGCGCCGCTGGACGAGCTCGGCGGCGCCGGGCTCGTCGCGGCTGGCGCGGATGATCGCGGTCGGGTCGCTGATGCGGATGCTGTCGAGCGGCGCGAGGTTGGGCAGGCCCTCGGGAAAGCGGAGCGGAATACGGGTCTGCGACCAATCGCCGGGGATCTGCCCGAGCGCCACGAGGCGGCGATGTTCGTTGCACATGACCCCCTCATAGCGCCCGCGGCGCGGCTTGCGAGGGGCTGCGCCGCCTTTCCTCCGGCGACCGCTGCGGAAACGGGACCGGCCTATTTCATCAAGCCGGCGGCGCGCAACGCATCCTCGATCACCTTCTGGACATCGGAAGCAGGCGGCGCCTCGAACGCCGGAGCGCGCGCGACGGCGGCGATCGCTCGGGCGGGCACCGGGGCGGGGGAATGACCGGGCTTCACGGCCGGCCTCGGCTTGGCGGCTTCGGTCCTTGCCGGGACCACGCCGAAGAAGGCGGCGATACGGTCCGTCGAGCTGATCCTTGCGTCGAGCATGTGCGCGCCCGCCTGTCCCGACTGGCCCTCGCCCTCGCCCGGCATCAGCGGCGTGCCGTGCGCCATGCCAATGATGTCGTAGCGTTCGATCACCGCCTCCCCCCGAGCGTCGTGCCAGATCCGATGCGGATAGCCCTCCACCTGCTCGGTCAGACTCGGCTCGGGCGGCAGGCCGTGGAGCTGCGACCATTGCAGCACGATCGCGTCGGCGTTGCTCGGCGCGACGATCCTGTCGGCGCTACCCTGCCAGACCGAGACGCGCGGCCAGGGGCCCTTGTGCGGCGAGGCGCGGCGCACGTTGCGGACGAGCTCGCCGGCCCGAGCACGCGCCCGCCCGCCCATGCAGTCGAACGCCTCGCGCACGTCGCTTGCGCAGCCGTAGGGCAGGCCGGCGATGATCGCGCCGGCCGCAAACAATTCGGGGTAGGTGGCGAGCATCACCGAGGCCATCGCGCCGCCGGCCGACAGGCCGGTGATGAACATTCGGCCGCGATCGATGCCGTGCCTGTTGCGCATCGCCGCCACCATCGCCGCGATCGAAGCCGGCTCTCCCATCCCGCGCTGGCTGTCGCCGGCCATGAACCAGTTGAAGCAGTAATGGGCGTTGTTCTCGCGCTGCTGCTCGGGGAAAAGCAGAGCGAAGCGGTGGCGATCCGCGAGCCGCGACCAGCCTGCCCCGCGGTCGTAGTCGGCCGCATTCTGGGTGCAGCCGTGCAGCACCACGACCAACGGCGCATCGGCCTCGAGCCCGTCGGGGACATAATGGAGGGCGCGCAAATTGCCCGGGTTGGGCTTGACCCGATCGAGCTCCAAAAGCCGGAGGCCGGCGTCGGGACCGGACCTATTGATCGAGCGCCTGCGCCCATTCGATCGGCTCATGATGTCGTTGCCGTGCGGCAGGTGCATCGGACTCCTTCCATTCATCGCCCGAAGCTCGCGCGGCACTGCTGATAATCATCTGATAGGCGCTTTGTTGCACTGCAGCGAATGCGCATTGCCGGTTCGTCGGTGCAGAATGTGCACTCAGCGGCGGCTGAGCAGCCGGTCTACGGTTTCGATCGGCCGCTGGTCGGGCGGCGCGGCGGCGACCTCCTCCTCGAGCTTGCGCCTGATTTCCTCGACCTGGACGTCGGTAAGATGCTCGATGCCGACGAATTCAGCCCGTGCGCCGTCGATCGCGCGGATCAGCTCGTCGAGCTTGGCCTGGATCGCGGCGGCATCGCGATTCTGGCTGTTCTGGATCAGGAACACCATCAGGAAGGTGACGATCGTGGTCGCGGTGTTGATCACCAATTGCCATGTGTCCGAAAAACCGAACAGCGGGCCGGTCACTCCCCAGATCACGATCAGCGACAGCGCGACGATGAACGACGCCGCCTTGCCGGCGAAGGCGGCGATGCGCGAGGCTATGGCGGTGAACAGCCGGTCCATTCGCCGCTCATAACCTATTTTAGTTTATGGCCGAAGCGCTCTGTCGGCCGCGTTCCGCGCGGCTCCGGTCAGCGGCCGGTCTGCGCCTTGCGCGCCTGGGCCGCCTCGACGTCGCTGCCTTTGATCACCTGGGCGGAGCCGTTGCTGCCGATCAGGATCACCCAGTTGCTCGCCTTGTCGCAGGTCGCGACCCAGGTCGGCGACCTTGCCGACACGCCCTGGTAGGACGAGCTGTCGACATGCTGGCAGTCGAAGCCGGCGTCGCGGATGGCGCGGATGAAGACGGCGTTGCGCTCCGCTTCGGGCATCGCGGCGAGTCGCGCCTGAGCGTCGCGCTGCGCATCTGCGGCCGCCTGCGTCGGCGGCTGTGTCTGCGATCCGCCGCGATTGCATGCCGCGAGCGGCGGCAGGGTCGCGATTGCGGCGAGCATCATTGTCGAGATAATCCGGCGCATGTCACCCTCCTTTTCCTTGGCCTTTTCCTTGGCCTTCTCCCTGGCCTTCTCTTTGGCTATTGTCTGCGACGCTGGTCTTCGCCGCTTGTCTCCGCCGATCGGTCGTCGACGCCAGCTCGGTCAATTCGGCCCATCATAGCCTGTTCCCGGGCTTCTCGCAGCCGGAACGGCGCTGCCGGGCGCGCGTTCTTCGAATATTCGACCGTTTCGAGGATTTGTGCCATGTTTACCGACACCGTCTTGCCAAGACGACTTGCACCGCGATTTCTTGCAGGAGCCTCGCTCGCGGCAGCGCTGCTGCTGTCCGCCTGCGCCACGCCGACGCCCTACCAGCCGCTGATTCGCGGCGCGCAGGCGAGCGGCGGCTACAGCGAACAACGTCTCGAGGACAATCGCTTCCGCGTGACGTTCCGAGGCAACTCGCTCACCTCGCGCGAGCAGGTCGAGAATTATCTGTTGTTTCGGGCCGCCGAGCTGACGCTGCAATCGGGCTACGACGGCTTCACGATGGTGACTCGCGCCACCGATCCGCGGACGCGCACCAGCGTCTCTTCTTATGGCCCCTACGGCCCGGGCCCGTGGGGTTATTGGGGCCCGTCGTGGCGCTATTATGGCGGTTACGGCTGGCGCCATTGGGATCCATGGGGTCCCGATCCCTTCTGGGCCGATTCGGTCGACGTGCGCACCGTGACCAGCTTCGAAGCGAGCGCCGAGATCGTCATGTTCCGCGGCCGCCGCGCGAACGATCCGCAAAGCTTCGATGCGCGCCAGGTGATCGCCAATCTCGGTCCCCGGATCAGCTACCCGCGCGACTCGCGCTGAGCGCTGCACAGCGGCGGCGAGCCGGGTCCGCGGCAACAGCGGGCCCGGCTGATGCCTTCGACCGTCATCCGCGCGTTCGTCTATCGCCGCGAACGGCGCGAGCTCGAACTGCTCTTCACCACCGGCCGGCGCTACGTCTTCCACGATGTGCCGCCGCCGGTGGGCGAGGCGTTTCGCACCGCGCGGATCAAGGGGCGCCATTTCAACGCCCATATCCGCGGCCGCTACGCCTTCACCGAAATCGAGGCCGAACAGGAGGCGCGTGAGGAAGCGGGGCTTGGCGGGGCCGGCACCTAGCTTTTAGGCGGCGGAGCGGCGCATTCAGGCAGCCCCAATTGCTTCGCTTCGCTGCACGCGCGCACCTGGACGATCCCCGAAGGCGAAATATAGACCGCCCACTCGCGGTTCGAGCAATGCGCGACCCACATCGCCATGTTCTGATAATCCTGCTGATAGGTGCTGCCCGAAATGCGCGGGCATCCCCCCGCATCGTCCTGAACCGCGCGCATCAAGGTCAGCATCCGGTCGCGCTCGTTCAGCGCGAGCAATTTCTCCTGGAACGGGTTGGGTTTGACCCGCTTGACGACCTGTTGCGGCGGAGCATTGTCACAACCGCCAAGCGCCAGCGTGACCAGCGAAACAGCCGCAACGCCCAAAGTGCAGAGCCTCACCTTCATCTCCTCCGATCCGCCGCACCGACGATAAAACCAACGGCTCGAACGGTCGAGAGCGGCTGGCGTGCCATGCGCCTCGTCACTCGCTGGTGTAGATTCGCCAGCGGCGCTGCGCGGCCGTAGCGCCCGGGACGTCGTTGACCCGGCGAAGGGTGACCGTGCCCGCCGAGCCGAAGCTCTCGCCATTCTTCTTGCGCCCATAGAGCTGAACCGGCACCTCGACATAGGAGGATCCGGCGGCGCCCTGGAGGGGGCCGGGATTGCCGACGGTGGCATGATATTCGGCATAGTCGGCGAAATGGGCCGCGAAATCGGATGCATCGCCGACATCGCTCTCCCAGCGCAGCCGCCACGCCGCTTCATATCGCCCTGCCTCGAGCGCGCGGTAATAAGCCTTCAGGACGTCGGCGGCCGCCTTTGCGCTGGTGCTGCTCGGTGGGGTCTCGGTTGCCGCCGTTGCGCTGGTGCTGCTCGACGGGGTCTCGGTGGCCGCCTGGCGGGGCGCGGGGGCGCCCGCTGGCGCGTTTGCCGGATCCGCCTTCCGAGGCGCCGCCGCGTTCGATGCCGCGGGCTGCGCACTTTGTTCATCGCTCCGCCCGCAGCTTGCCGCGAGGCTCGCCAGCAGCAGGATCGGCAAGCGCGGATTCATCACCATGCTCCTCCTTTCGCGGCGTCAACGCCCGACGAACAGGAATGCGACCGCGGCCATGATGCAGGCGAAGGCCGCGACGTGGCGCCAGCTGAGCGGCTCGCCCAGCACCCACACCATGAAGCCGCCGAACACGAGCAGCGCGATCGCCTCCTGCGTGATCTTGAGTTGGCCCGCAGTCCAGCCGCCGGCGTAGCCGATCCGGTTTGCAGGCACCGCGAAGCAATATTCGACCAGCGCGATTCCCCAGCTGATCAGGATCACGAGCAGGATCGGTTTCGCCATCCCGCCTTTGAGATGCCAGTACCAGGCGGTCGTCATGAAGATGTTGGACAGGAGGAGGAGCAGGATCGTCGGCATCGAGCTAGCGGGCGGCGACGCGGGGATCGGGGGACATGGACGGCTCGCTGCAGGGGTGGTGACGGAGCGATCATCGCGCCTCGAAACCGGCGCGGCAAGCCTCTCCCGCAGCAGCGCGGCGGTCGTCGGTCGGATCAGGCAGTGAGGCGCACTTCGTCCACCGGCGGCAATTGGCGTGGCGGGTTCGACCGCCAGAATGTGCGCAGGTCGATCGAGTCGGAGAAGCGGGCGCCAAAGCGGTTGCCGACGCTCCAGCGGACGCTGGCGAGCGACCAGCCGATGCCCGGCAGATAGAGCATCACATCGCTGCCGATCGCCATGCTCAGCTCGCTATCGGCCATGAAGCCGCGCGCCGAGATGTTGCGCACGTCGACCGCGATGTCCGGCCGGCCGGAAACGCGCATCCGGGTGGCGAGCAGCACGCGCACGCGGTCAGCCTTCCTGACGTTGTAGCGGTCGACGCCAAGCTGATGCGCGGTCTCGATGCTCATCCACAAACTCCTCCGGGGCAACGGCCCCCGCTCTAGCCGCTGTTTGCGAAGAGAGGATGATATGGGATCCCTAGCCGCGCGTTAACAACGTTCGGCAGCGGCGCGGCGCGAGGCGCCCTTGATGCCCTGCGATTGGAAAAGCGCGCTGGAGCCTGATCGTTTGAGGCGGAAGCGCTTCGCGCTCCGCCGAGAGCGTGAAGCAGGCTCTATTCATATGGTTGAGACCTTGATTCACGTTTCAGGCTCAGCCTGAAGCGATCAAGGTCTAGGCCTGGGCTGCCGCACGCTCGCGGGCCGCGGCGCGGCCGGAGCGCGCGCTGTCGACCGCGAACACCGCAAGCGCCGTCCAGATGAAGGCGAAGCAGATCAGGTGCGGCAAGGTCAGTGCCTCGCCGAACACGAACACCGCGATCAGGAACTGGAGCGACGGCGAGATATATTGCAGGAGCCCGATCGTGGTCAGCCGCAGCCGCCGAGCGGCCGCGCCGAAGAACAGCATCGGCGTCGCGGTGATCGCGCCGCCGAGGATCAGCAGGATGTCGACCGTCGTGTCGCGGCCGAAGCCGCTCTGGCCCTGCTGCTGCAGCCACAGGACATAGGCCAGGGCAAAGGGCGAGAGCAAAATCGTCTCGACCGTCAGGCCCTCGATCGCATCGACCGGGATGATCTTGCGGACATAGCCGTAAAGCCCGAAGCTGACCGCGACCGAAAGGCTGATCCACAGATGCTGGATGGCGCCGGAGCTCGTCGCGAGCACCAGCACGCCGACCGCGCCGAGGGTGATCGCGACGATCTGCGGCTTGGTGAGCTTTTCCCTCAGCAGCACGACGCCGAGCAGCACGTTGACGAGCGGATTGAGATAATAGCCGAGGCTGCCGGCGAGCGCGTGGCCGTTGACCACCGCCCAGATGTATACCAGCCAGTTGATCGCGATCAGGACGGCAGTGGTGGCCAGTGCCGCCATCAGCTTCGGATTGAGCAGGATCGTCTTCAGCGACGACCAGCGTTTCCACAAGGTGAGCAGGGCGGCGAGGAAGATCAGCGACCAGAGCAGGCGCTGCGCGACGATCTCCGTCGCGAGCACGTTGCTCAGCGCCTTGAAGTAGAGCGGGAGCACGCCCCAGGAAAGATAGGCGCCAAGTCCGAAGAGAAGGCCGGTCCGGGCCCGCGCATGTTCGTCCATGCCCGGCTGCGTAGCCGGGATCAGCGGGGCTGAATAGCCCGTGCCGACAAGGTCCGCGCGGAGGGGCGGCGGCACGCCTTTTGTCATCCCGCGCTGTCCTTTGCCGCGCCTGCCGAACAGCTCGTCCTGCCAACAGCGCGTTAAGCTTGTTTCGCCCTGCGCGACCGCGTCAGTTCGATTCGGTTCGCGGCGGGGAAGTGCAATGGGTGGGGGGCAAGGCCGGATTCGAGTGCTGCTTGCACTGTTGCCGTTGCTCGGCGGCTGCGCCCCGGCTCTGGTCGAGAAGCCGGCGCGTGCGGTCGCGGTCGAGCTGATCCCGGAGCCCGAATGGCGCCAGGTCGCGACGCCTGAGGACGAGGACAGGATCGGCCGGATCGGCGATGCCTGGACGCGGGCGCTCGGCGAAGCGCGCGCGAAGGGATTCCGCCGCGCCATCGCCGACGAGGGCGAGCTGCTCGATCCCCAGGCGGCGCTGCCGCGGCCGGCGCCTTCGCCTGGCCCCTATAGCTGCCGGCTGATCCGACTCGGGACGCAGACCGCCAAGCGGAGGGGCGGCAGCGCCTTTACGGCATTCAAGCCCTTCTTCTGCTATGTCGAAGCCGAGGGTCCGCTGCTGACGATCGTCAAGCAAACCGGATCGCACCGGCCCGCCGGCTGGCTCTATCCCGACAGCGACGAGAAAAGGCTGATCTTCCTCGGCACGCTCGCGTTGGGCAGCGAACAGGCGCCGGCCGCTTATGGCGAGCAGCACGACCGGGACATGGCCGGTGTGATCGAGCGAGTCGCGCCGTTCCGCTATCGGCTGGTGATGCCGTGGCCGCGCACCAATTCGACGCTCGACGTGTTCGAATTGACTCCGGTCACCGAATGACCAGGCCGGCAGCTCCGGCTCGTGCGAATTGCGCCATCCCGGGAATCGTCTAACCGGGGCGCCATGGCGCTTGCCGAACCTGCGGAGGTGCGCGCGCATCTCATCGCTGCCGCACGGGCAGGCGCGGCGCTGACCTACGGCGGCCTGCTCGAGCAGCTCGGCTACGCTTTCTCGCGTCCGAAGATACGGCAGCTGTGCGCGATCCTCACCCATGTCGACGAGGAGGGACGTGCCCGCGGCGAACCCGAGCTCGCGGTGCTGGTCGTGCGGCAGAGCGACGGCATTCCCGGCCAGGGCTGGTGGGTCGGCGGCGGGGCACGTGACCGCGGCTACCAAGGGCCGTGGGAGGGGCCGGACGCGGCGCGCTTCGTCGCGGCGGTGCAGGCGGAAGCTTTCGCTTACTGGCAGTCCAGAATTGGGACAGTGCCGCCGCGAGGCGCGTGTTAACCACTTACGCTCACCCATCGGCCTGGAAAGTCGGGCATAAGTGGATCGAGGGAGCTTCTATGTCGATCCGCATCAGCAAATTCCTGTCGCCCGTCTCCGGAGCCATGCTCGCAACCATGCTTGCCGCGACCTTGGCGCTGGCGGCGTGCAGCCGCAGCGACGACGACGAACTCGCCAATCTCGACAACCAGCTTGTCGGCAACGAGGTCGACCCGGCGCTGACCAGCGCGCTGGGGGACCAGATATTGGTCGATCCAACGCTCAGCCAGCAGTCGAACCGCAATGCGGTCCGCCGCGCCGGCACGCCGGTGCAGGGCCAGTATCCGGTCGACGCCCGCAGCGCATCGGTGATGCGCGACGGCGCCGCGATCGGTAACGGCTGCGGATCCAAGTTCGATTATGCGATGGCGTGGGCGAACCGACTGCCGGCCGCCTTCCCGGTCTTTCCGGGCGGGCGGGTGACCGATGCCGCGGCGAACAATGCCAATGGCTGCAGCATGCGCGTCGTCACCTTCACGACCCCGCAGCCTCCGGCGACGGTGCTCGACTGGTACGACCGGCGTCTCGCCGGCGCCGGCTACAGCGCGGAGCGGCAGACGCGCGGCGGAGACCAGGTCCTGGGCGGCGTGAACGAGGCGGAGGACGGTGCCTTCTACCTGATCGTCACTCCCCGCGGTGCGGGTTCGGACGTGGCGCTTTTCACCAACAGCGGAAGCTAAGCTCATCCGCTGATTCGCCTCGGGTCTTCAGCGCTGCGCTTCCGCCCACTGGCGAAGCGCGCGGCCGGCCGCTACATCGCCGGCAATGCCCAATCTCCTTCTTGTCATGATCGGCGGCGCGATCGGCGCCGGCTGCCGCTACCAGGTCGGACGCTTCGCGCTGCATTATTGGGGCGCGGCCTTTCCGTGGGGAACGCTCCTCGTCAACCTGTTGGGCGGACTGCTGATCGGCGCGCTTGCGGGCACCTTCGCACGAACCGGCGGGAGCGAGCAGCTGCGCCTGCTGCTCGCGGTCGGCGTGCTCGGCGGCTTCACCACCTTCTCCGCCTTCTCGCTCGAGACGTTCAACATGATCGGCCGCGGCGCGCTCGCGGCGGCTTTTTTCTACGTGCTCGCGTCTGTCGCCGGCGCGCTGCTGATGCTGTTCCTGGGCCTCTGGCTGGCGAGGGTCGCAGTATGAGCGAGCGCGCCACCGGCGGCGAGGTCCGCCAGTTCACCGTTTCGGCCGAGGACGACGGCATTCGCCTCGACCGATGGTTCAAGCGCAACCTGCCTGACGCGAGCTTCAATCTCGTCTCCCGGTGGGCGCGCACCGGCCAACTGAGAGTCGACGGCAAGCGCGCAGGTCCCGGCGACCGGATCGAAGCCGGCCAGATCATCCGCGTGCCGCCGGCCGATACGTCGGCAAGCGCCGAAATCCGGAGGATGAAGCCCGAGCGGCCGGCGCTGAGCCAGGACCAGATCGACTATGTCAACGAGATGGTGATCCATCGCGACTCGGCGGCGATCGTCGTCAACAAGCCGGCCGGGCTCGCGACGCAGGGCGGGACCAAGACCAATGTCCATCTCGACGGCCTGCTCGACGGGCTCGCGGGGCCCGGCGAGCCGCGGCCGAAGCTCGTCCACCGGCTCGACAAGGATACCTCCGGCGCGTTGCTGGTCGCGCGCACGCCGCGTGCCGCGGCCTTTTTCGCCAAAGCATTCGCCGGCCGCGCCGCGCGCAAGGTCTATTGGGCGCTGGTGATCGGAGTGCCCTCGATCGCCGACGGACTGATTGAGCTTCCGATCGCCAAGCAGCCGGGCACCGGCGGCGAGAAGATGCACGTCGACGAGGAGGAGGGGCTCGAGGCGCGGACACGCTATCGGGTGATCGAACGTGCCGGCAACCGCGCCGCCTGGGTCGAGCTCCAGCCCTACACCGGCCGCACCCACCAGCTGCGCGTCCATATGGCGGCGATCGGCCATCCTATCGTCGGCGACGGCAAATATGCCGGGCAGGAGGCGTTCCTGACCGGCGCGGTCAGCCGCAAGCTCCACCTCCACGCGCGCCGGCTGCGGGTCGATCATCCCGACGGCGGCCGGATCGACGTCAGCGCCGCGCTGCCGACGCATTTCGCCGAAAGCCTGGCGACATTGGGCTTCGATCCGGCCGCGGGTGATTTGCCGCTCGACGAGCCGCGCTTCTCGCAAACGCCTGAGGGCAAGCGCAAGGCTGCGAGCCAGGCGGCCAAGGCGCGGCGCAAGGAGCGCAAGGGCGAGCGCCGAAGCCGTGGGAGCAGCCAGGGGCGGGGCGCATGAACCGGCTCGCGATCTTCGACTGCGACGGCACCTTGGTCGACAGCCAGGCGAATATCTGCCGCGCGATGGAGGATTGCTTCGATCGCGCGAGGCTCGACCCGCCGAGCCGCGACGCGACGCGGCGGGTGGTCGGGCTCAGCCTGGTCGAAGCGATGCGCGCGATGCTGCCCGGCGCCGATCCGGACCTGCACCATGCGCTCGCCGAGGATTACAAGCTCGCCTTTCACCGCCTGCGCGACAATGGCCTGGTCGACGAGCCGCTCTATCCCGGCGTCGCGGAGACGCTTGCCGCCCTCGACGAAGCGGGCTGGCTGCTCGGCGTCGCCACCGGCAAGTCGGATCGCGGCCTGTCGCTGTGCCTCGAGCGGCACGGCATCGCGCCGCATTTCGTGACCTTGCAGACCGCCGACCGACATCCCTCCAAGCCGCACCCCGCGATGATCGAAGCGGCCCTTGCCGAGACCGGCACCGAGCCGGGACAGGGGATGATGATCGGCGACACGAGCTACGACATCATGATGGCCAAGGCCGCCGGCGTGACCGCAATCGGCGTCGCATGGGGCTATCACGAGCGCGAGGAACTTCTCGCGGCCGGTGCGGATTACATTGCCGAGCAGCCCTCCGATATCATCGGTTTCATCAAGGCTTTCGCATGACCCCCGAGCCCCCGCCCAGCGAAACCATGTGGCGCAACCGCTTCATCGCGATCAACCTGGTGCGGATCGGCGGCACGTTGCTGGTCCTGGTCGGCCTGCTCGCCTGGCAGACCGACTGGCTGCGCGAGGAGGGGTGGATCGGGCTCGGCCTGCCGCTCGCCCTGGTCGGCCTGCTGATCAGCTTCGGCGGGCCGCGCTGGCTTGCCGCCAAATGGCGCACTCCGCCCGGGCGATGAAGCGCTTCTACAAGGACGTGTCGGTCGAGCCGCTCGAGGACGGGTGCCAGATCCTGCTCGACCGCCGGCCGGTGCGCACTCCGGCGCGGCTGCCGTTGAGGCTGCCGAGCCTCGCGCTCGCCGATGCGGTCGCTGAGGAATGGCGCTGCCAAAACGAGGAGATCGACCCGCGGGCGATGCCGCTGACCGGCCTCGCCAATGCGGCGATCGACCGGGTGGCCCCCGACCCGGCCGCCTTCGCGCGCGGGCTCGCCGCTTATGGCGAAAGCGATCTGCTCTGCTATCGCGCCGAGGGCCCCGAGGCGTTGATCGCGTGCGAGGAGCAGCTTTGGGATCCGTTGCTCGCCTGGGCGCGGCAACGCTTCGACGTCGACTTCGAGATCACGTCGGGCATCCTCCATCGCCCGCAGCCCAAACGCACGATCGAGCAATTGGCGCGCGCCGTCGCGGCCAAGGATGCCTTCCTGCTCGCTGCTTTGTCGCCGCTGGTGACGATCAGCGGCTCGCTGGTGATTGCGCTGGCGCTGGTCGAACAGGCGATCGATCTCGAGACGGCCTGGTCGGCGGCGACGGTCGACGAGACGTGGCAGGCGGAAAAATGGGGCGAGGATTTCGAAGCGACCGCGCGGCTCGAAGCGCGCCGCAAGGAGTTCGCCGCAGCCTACCGCTTCGTCGAGCTGCTCGAGGAGCGCGCCGACGCGTGAAGTGCGCCTCCCGAAAGCGCGGGACCCGTGCCAAACTCCGTTCGCGGTGAGCTTGTCGAACCGCCTTCCTTCTTTCTCAGAGAAGAAAAGGCCTTCGACACGCTCAGGCCGAACGGTTTTTGGATAACTCGGCACCTTATGCAGCAGTCCGAAAGCGGGAGCGACGAAGCCGCCGGCAGATTGGATCAGAGATCGCTCGTCGCACCGGCGGGAGCGGCCGGCGCTGAGGCGGCCGGCAGCAGCTTCAGGATGATGAAGCCTGCGACACCCAAAGAGACGCATTCGGCGACGAACATGTAGATGGCGTAACCCCACGCCTGATGGAACCAGATCGGTTCACCAAAACGCAGATATCCAACCGTAGCGACGATGAACAGCCCGAGGATCCTGGCCTTGTCGGCAAAGCGGACGATGTGGCGCGAGAGCAGATAGAGGCCGGCGGCCATCAGCAGCGCGACGATCAGCATGTGGACGAAGCCCGAGATCATCGCGCTCGAGCTCGCCGGCGCGAAGCCGTGGATATTGTAATGGACGGTCGCCACCGGGCCGCGGCTGTACATCTCGCTCTGCGCCCGCGTGTCGCCGCTCGGCACGTAATAAGTGCCGGTGCCGGGCAGATGCGCGGCAAGCGCGCTTTGCACCGAGGCGGCCTGGAGGTCGTTGAGATTGCCGACCGCGAGCTTCTGGAGCGGGGTGACGAAGAAGATGAAGCCGATGATGAACATCGCGATGGCGCCCGCCACCGCTCCGACCAATGCGCGTGCCATAGCATCTCCTTCGTTTTCGTCAGGGGTAAAGCAAAGCGCGGCCGGTGGCAAAAGCCCGGCAAGACCTTGATCGTTTCAGGCTGAATCAGCCTGGAACGTGAATCAAGGTCTCAACCATTTGAATAGAGCCTGATTCACGCTTTCGGCGGAAGCGCGCAGCGCTTCCACCTCAAACGATCAGGCTCTAGGCGGATCAGCCGATCAAGCCGCGGACGAAATCGTGGAGGCCGGTGCGGCGCGAGGCCTTGAGCCGCTCGGCATCGAGGATCGCCTGGACGTTCTCGAGGCAGAGAGCCGCATCGTCGTTGATCAGGACATAATCATATTCCGCCCAGTGGCTGATCTCGGCGGCGGCGCGGGCCATGCGCCCGGCGATGACCTCGTCGCTGTCGGTGCCGCGCGCGCGCAGCCGGCGCTCGAGCTCGGCCATCGACGGCGGCAGGATGAAGACGCGGACGATGTCGGGATCGACCTGCTTCAATTGCTGCGTGCCTTGCCAGTCGATGTCGAGCAGCACGTCGCGCCCGCTCTCGATCGATTTGCGGACCTCGGACCTGAGGGTGCCGTAGCGCCGGCCGAAGACGTGCGCCCATTCGAGGAACTCGCCGGCTTCTTTCAGCCGGTCGAACTCCTGGTCGTCGACGAAATGATAGTCGCGCCCGGGGACCTCGCCGGGACGCATTGGCCGGGTCGTCGCCGAGACCGACAGCGCGATGCCGTCATCCGCCGCGAGCAGCAGGCGTGCGATCGTCGATTTGCCGGCGCCGCTCGGGCTCGACAGCACGAACAGCAGCCCGCGTCTTTTCAATTGGGAGCCTTGCACCATAAGGGGCTAGTGCGGCGAAGGGGGGCTCATGGTCAAGCACGGCAGGACAAAGCGCATCGGGCGCCGGCACATGCTGGTCGCGGCACTGATCGTCGCGCTCGCCGCGGTCGCGCTCCACGCGATGGGACGGCCGCTGATCTGCGCCTGCGGCGAGGTCAAATTGTGGGCGGGGGCGGCGCAGAGCGCCGACAACAGCCAGCATCTCGCCGATTGGTACACGCCGAGCCATATCATCCACGGCTTCCTGTTCTACACGCTCGGCTGGCTGTTCCTGCGCCGCAACCCGGCCGGCGACCGGCTGGTGATGGCGGTGGCGATCGAGGCGGCATGGGAGCTGCTCGAAAACAGCCGTTTCATCATCGACCGCTACCGCGAGGCGACGATCGCGCTCGGCTATAGCGGCGACAGCGTGATCAACTCGGTCGCCGACATCGGCTGGATGATCCTCGGCTTCGCGCTCGCGCGGCGGCTTCCGGTCCGCACGATCGTGATCATCGCGATCGGCTTCGAGCTGCTCACCTTGTGGGCGGTACGCGACAATCTCACGCTCAACGTGCTGATGCTGGTCGCGCCGATCGAGGCGGTGAAGCAATGGCAGGCAGGTCTCTAGTGGCCCGGCAGATAGAATTTTCTTTAAGGTGTTGAAGTCCGATCGAAAGCGCTGAAGATAACGCGATAACATAGTGCAAGGAGTCAGGATGAACAAAGCGTCAGGGCCGTTCGATGTCATCGTCGCAGGGGGCGGCCCGGTCGGCCTTTGCCTGGCGATCGATCTTGGCCGCCGCGGGATCCGCACTTTGTTGATGGAGCGCAACACGACGCCGTCGAAATGGCCGAAGATGGATCGCACCAACGGCCGGTCGATGGAATTCTTCCGGCGGATCGGCATCGCCGACCGGGTGCGCGCACTGGGCTATCCCGGCGACGTTCCGCTCGACGTGTTCCTGATGAAGCGCTTGAGCGAGCCGCCGGTCGCGGTGATGCAATTTCCTTCGGTCGACGAATGGCGGCGCCGCACGGCGCTCTGCCACGACGGCTCGCTGCCGCTCGAGCCCTATCAGATCGTCGCGCAGAACAAGATCGAGCCGCTGCTCAAGGAGATCGCCGAGGCGACGCCGAACGTCACGGTGCGCTACGATTGTCCGCTGGTCACTTTCGAGCAGGACGAAGATCGGGTCATCGTCCACACCCGCAGCTCGACCGGCGAAGAGGCGGCCTACGAAGCCTCCTATCTTGCCGGATGCGACGGCGGTGCGAGCACGGTGCGCAAACAGCTCGGCATCGCGCTCCACGGCCAGGGCAACATCCGCGAGTTGCGCCAGGTGGCGTTCTACTCCCCGGACCTGTTCGAGAAGATCCCCTATGGAAAGGGCCGGCATTACTCGTTTCTCAGCAGCCACGGGGCGCTGATCGTCGTCCAGGGCGATCGCAAGGAATTCACGCTCCATACCGATCTGCCCGAGGACAGTGATTTCAAGCCGATCATCGCAGAGCTGGTCGGTTTCCCGTGCGACATCCATATCCTCCATGTCGCCACGTGGCGGCACAATTTGCTGCTTGCCGAGCATTACCGCGATCGCCGCGTCTTCCTGGCCGGAGATTCGGCGCATCTCGTCATTCCCAACGGCGGCCTGGGCATGAACACCGGCCTTGGCGATGCGTTCGACCTGTCGTGGAAGCTGGCGGGCCGTCTCAAGGGCTGGGGCGGCGAAGCCTTGCTCGATTCCTACGAGCAGGAGCGGCACCCGGTCGGCGCGTTCAATGTCGCCGCGGCGGGATGGGCGGCCGCCGGCGTGCCGCTCTGGCTGTCGCTCGTCCGACCCGAAGCGAACGAGGACACGCCCGAAGCGGCCGACCTGCGTCACGAGATCGGCAAGTCCTTCCTCGTCAATCACGGCCGTACGCACGGCATGCGCGGCGCCGAATATGGCTATTCCTACGCCGGTTCGCCGATCATCGCGCACGAGGACGGCAACGAGCCGGTGTGGGACCGCAATATCCATGTCCCGCATAGCCGCCCGGGGGTACGTGCCCCGCACATGTGGCTGCGCAGCGGCACGCCGCTCCAGGATGTGCTGGGCGACGACTATACGCTGCTGAGCTTCGCGGCGCCGGCCGGAGGGGCGGGCGGCAGCACCGCCGCGCTCCAGGCCGAATTCGAGGCGCGCGGGGTCGGCCTGCGGCTCCTCTCGCTCGACGAGCCCCACATGCGGGGCTTGTACGAGCGGGATCATTATTTGCTTCGCCCGGACCTCCATATCGCGTGGCGAGGCGATGAACTGCCCGGCGATGCCGGGGCGCTTGTCGATCTCGTGACCGGCCACTGAGCGCGGCCGCTTGGCGGTCGCCGCGCGCGTTCAGTACCGAGCGAAGCTGAACAGCCTGGCAATTATCGGCCGAGCATCGCCTCGGGCTTGACCACGCGATCGAAGGTTTGCTCGTCGACCAGCCCGAGCTCGAGACCGGCTTCCTTGAGGGTCAAGCCTTTCTCGTGCGCATATTTGGCGATCTTCGCGGCATTGTCGTAGCCGATCTCCGGCGCGAGCGCGGTGACCAGCATCAGCGAGCGGTTCATCAGCTCGCCGATCCGCCGCTCGTCGGGCTCGAGGCCGTCGAGCGCGCGTTCGGTGAAGCTTTCCATGCCGGTCGCGAGCAGATCGATCGAGCGCAGCACGTTGGCGCCGATCAGCGGCTTGAACACGTTCAATTCCATATGGCCCTGGAGGCCGCCGACCGTCACCGCGACGTGGTTGCCCATCACCTGCGCCGCGACCATCGTCAGCATTTCCGCCTGGGTCGGGTTGACCTTGCCCGGCATGATCGAGCTGCCCGGCTCGTTCTCGGGCAAGCGAAGCTCGCCAAGGCCGCAGCGCGGGCCCGAGCCGAGCAGGCGGATATCGTTGGCGATCTTGGTCAAGGAGACGGCAAGCACGTTCAGAACGCCCGAGAATTCGACCAGAGTGTCGTGCGTGGCGAGCGCTTCGAACTTATTGGACGCGGTCTCGAACGGGAGCTGGGTGAGCTTGGCGATCTCGGCGGCGAACGCCTTGTCGAAGCCGGCCGGCGCGTTGAGGCCGGTCCCGACCGCGGTGCCGCCCTGCGCGAGCTTGTGGAGGCGCGGCAGCACGCCTTCAACCCTGGCGATGCCGTCGCGGATCTGGGCGGCGTAGCCGGAAAATTCCTGGCCGAGCGTCAGCGGCGTCGCGTCCTGCAAATGGGTGCGGCCGATCTTGACGATGCGGTCCCAGGACTTCGCCTGCGCATCGAGCCGGGTGTGGATCTTCTTGAGCGCCGGGAGCAGCCTTTTGTGCACCGCGCGGGCGGCGGCGACGTGCATCGCGGTTGGGAAGCTGTCGTTGGACGATTGGCCCTTGTTGACATGGTCGTTGGGATGGACCGGGCTCTTGCCGCCCTTCTTGCCGGTGAGGATCTCGTTGGCGCGCGAGGCGATCACCTCGTTGGCGTTCATGTTCGACTGGGTGCCCGAGCCGGTCTGCCAGATGACCAGCGGGAATTGGTCGTCATGCCCGCCCGCGGCGACTTCGCCCGCAGCCTGCTGGATGGCCTCGGCGAGCTCGGCGTCGATGTCGCCGAGCCGCGCATTGACCCGCGCCGCCGCCTGCTTGACGAAGCCGAGCGCGTGGACGATCTCGATCGGCATCTGCTCGCGCTGGCCGAACGGAAAATTGTCGATCGAACGCTGCGTCTGCGCGCCCCAATAAGCATCGCCGGGCACCTCGATAGGCCCGAAGCTGTCGGTCTCGGTGCGGGTGGGTGTGATCGAATTCATGGCTCTTCCTATCCCCTGGCGCTATCCGCTCGGCCCTATCCGCTCGGGTCGGACAATTTTCAAGCCGCGGCCATTTGCTCGCTGATGATGTGTGGCGTGTAAGAGGATCCGCTGCCTTTCGTGAAGGCCATCCGGATCGAACGACGGTGGCCCCTATTTCTTGCGGCTGAAGTCCACCGACACGACGTTCGAGCCGTCCTCGACCGGTTCGGCAAGCGGGTGATCATTCTCCGCCTCGTCGTGATCCTGCGGCCCGTGCGATTCGGTCTGGACCTGGAATTGCAGCGCGAAATTGACCGCCGGGTCGTGGAAGCCGGTGACCGCCGAAAACGGAATCACGAGCTTGGCGGGCGCCTGGTTGAAGCTGAGCCCGACCTCGAAATTCTGCTCGCCGACCTTGAGATCCCAGAAGCGGTTCTGGATGACGATCGTCATCTCGTCGGGAAAACGTTCGGCAAGATGCTTGGGGATGTCGACGCCGGCGGCGCGTGTCTTGAAGGTGATGTAGAAATGGTGGGCGCCGGGAAGCGAACCGGTCGCCTCGATCTGGCCGAGCACGCGTCCGACGACGGCGCGAAGCGCCTCCTGGACGATCTCGTCATAGGGAATCAGGCTGTCGGGCGTGTCGTCGCTCATGCCCCATCTGGTAACGCCGAGCGCAATAGCGTCAAGCCGCTTGCGCTCGCCGGATGCCGGTCGTTAAGCGAAAAAGCCTGAACGACGGGAAGAGCTTGCCTGCAGCCCGCGCGACGCAAGCAGGCACGGAGCGATGAAGGGGACTGACATGCCGATCGACGCGACCCGGCCCTATGACGACGACAATGTCTTCGCGCGCATCCTGCGGCGCGAGCTGCCGTGCAAGCAGGTGTTCGAGGACGATCATGTCCTGGCGTTCCACGACATCAATCCGCTCGCGCCGGACCATATCCTCGTCGTCCCGAAGGGCCGCTACGTGTCGTGGGACGATTTTTCGGACCGCGCGCCGGACGAGGAGATCGCGGCATTCGTGCGCGCGGTCGGCCGCATCGCGCGCGAGGCGGGGCTGGTCGAGCCCGGCTACCGCCTGCTCGCCAATGTCGGCGGCAACGGCGGCCAGGAAGTCCCCCACCTCCACGTCCATATCTTCGGCGGAAAGCCGCTCGGGCCGATGCTGGCGCGCTAGCGTGGGTCAATCGCCGCACGCCAGCGATAGCGCTTGCGCAGGGCGATTTAGCGTTTAGGTTTCGCGAAACGCGGGCAATGGCCGCCGGCGGAGGGTAGGAGTTTCCTGATGGCGACCAAGGCACGCGGTGGTCTTCTTCCGCGCATCATGATGCGCAAGTCGGTCGAACAGGTTCAGCAGGAAACCGCCACCAGCGAACTCAAAAGATCGCTCGGCCCGTGGAACCTCGTCTTCCTCGGCGTCGGCTGCATCATCGGCGCCGGCATCTTCGTTCGGACCGGTAATGCCGCCGCGCTCCACGCAGGGCCGGCAGTGCTGCTGTCGTTCGTGGTCGCGGGCGTCGTCTGCGGGCTCGCGGGTCTGTGCTATGCCGAGCTTTCCTCGACCCTGCCGGTGTCGGGATCGGCCTATACCTATTCCTACACCACCCTCGGCGAGTTCGCGGCCTGGATCATGGGCTCGCTGCTGCTGCTCGAATATGGGCTTGCCGCCTCGGTCGTCGCAGTGGGCTGGTCGGGCTATATGGTCAGCCTGCTCGGCGACATGGGCCTCTATATACCCGTCGCGCTGACCGGCCCGTCCGGCCATCCGAAAGAGCTTGCCGACGGCACCGTCATCACCACCTTGTTCAACCTGCCGGCGTTCCTGGTCTGCGTGGTGCTGTCGCTGCTGCTGGTGCTCGGCGTCTCGGAATCGGCCAAGTTCAACAATGTCATCGTCGCGATCAAGGTTTCAGTGATCACCGCCTTCATCCTCGTCGGCGGCTATATGGTGCTCACCCATTTCGACACACTGTCGGCTAATTGGTCGCCGTTCATTCCCGAGCCGACCGGCCAGAAGGGTGAGTTCGGCTGGAGCGGAATCATGCGCGCCGCCTCGATCGTCTTCTTCGCCTATATCGGCTTCGAGGCGGTCTCGACCGCCGGCCAGGAGGCAAAGAACCCGCAACGCGACATGCCGATCGGCATCCTCGGCTCGCTGTTCGTCTGCACCCTGCTCTACATATTGGTGTCGATCGTGCTCACGCTGGTCGTGAACTACAAGGATCTCAACGTTCCCGATCCCGTCGCGGTCGCGGTCGATTCGTTCGGGCCGCAATGGGCGTGGTTCGCCTCGACCATCAAGGTCGGCGCGATCATCGGCCTCACCTCGGTGATCCTGGTGCTGATGTACGGCCAGACCCGCATCTTCTACACGATGGCGCGCGACGGGCTGATGCCGGCGATGTTCGCCCGGGTGCACGACAAGTTCCGCACGCCCTGGATCAACACATTGCTGGTCGGGTTGCTCGTCGCGGTCGCCGCAGGCTTCTTCGACATCAACACGCTGGGTGACATGACCTCGGTCGGGACGCTGGCGGCGTTCGGCATCGTCTGCTTCACCGTCATCTGGCTGCGGCGCTCGCACCCCGAGCTGCCGCGTGGGTTCCGCGTGCCTCTCTATCCGGTGCTCCCGATCCTCGGCGTGCTGTCCTGCTTCGGCCTGATCTTCAGCGTCGAGAACCGGGTGCTCGCGTTCTTCGGCTGGTTCATGGTCGGCGCGGTCATCCTTTATTTCGTCTACGGGATGCACAACAGCCGGCTTGCGAAAGGCGAGCCGCCGCTGGCGCGGCCGGACCTTCCCGAATTCCCCGAGGACGCCCCGACCATCGACGGCAAGCCGGTGATCCGGCCGTAAGGAGATCGTCGTCCGGACGCCTGCTTTCGAGCGACAGCGGCCATTCAGGCGGGCAGCCAAAGGTTTGCTTGAGGACGTCGGCCTCGTTCACCTTTGAGCGCAGGTAAACCGTGGGTCGCGACTATATCAGCTTTGCTGACGGCCTTGCTGCCCACGCGCGTCAGGAGGAGGAGATCCGTTATCCAGCGGCTGTGATCGTGGGGATCGAATATTCGGGCGGCCGATGAAGCATCGATCTTCAAAGGGTGCGATCAGCGAAGCGGGCCTATCCACGGCTTCTGAGGCGGACTCGGCCTCCCTGGCGGCAGGGCAGGATTAACCGAGTTTCGCCGCGATCAGTGCTTCGAGATCCGCTTCGGGACGTGCGCCATAATGGGAGATCACCTCGGCTGCGGCGATCGCGCCCATCCGGAGACTCTCTGCGAGCGGGCGGGTCCGCGCATGGCCGGTGAGGAAGCCCGCCGCGAACAGGTCGCCGGCTCCCGTGGTGTCGATCACCCTGGCCGGTTCGGCGGCGACCTCGGCGCGTTCGCTCCCCCTGATCGCCAGCGCGCCATGCTCGCTGCGCGTGACGACGAGCAGCGGCAGCTTGCCTTCGACCGCGGCGAGCGCGCCTGCCAGGTCAGCGGCCTGCGTCAAGGAGATGATCTCGGCCTCGTTGGCGAACAATATGTCGATCCGGCCGCCGTCGATCAGCGCCCGGAAATCGCCGCGATGGCGATCGACGCAGAAGCTGTCTGACAGCGTGAAGGCGACCTGCCGACCTGCGCCGCGCGCGATCGCGATCGCTCTTTCCATCGCCGCGCGCGGCTCTTCCGGGTCCCACAAATAGCCTTCGAGGTAGAGGATCGCGGCATCCTCGATCTGGCGCTGGTCGAGCGCCGCAGCCGGCAGATATTGGGAGGCGCCGAGGAAGGTGTTCATCGTCCGCTGCGCGTCGGACGTCACCAGAATGAGGCAGCGCGCGGTGGCGAGGCCGTCGCCGAGCGGCGCGGTCGCGAACTCGACGCCGAGCGCGCGTATGTCGTGCGCGAACACCTCGCCGAGCTGGTCGATGGCGACCTGGCCGATGAAGCCCGCCCTCAGGCCGAGCGCGGCAATGCCGGCGACGGTGTTGGCGGCCGATCCGCCGCTGGTCTCGCGCCCCGGCGCCATCCGTCCATAGAGGCGCGCTGCCTCGGCCGCGTCGACCAGCCGCATCGATCCCTTGGCGAGGCCCTCGCGCGCGAGAAAATCGTCGTCGGCGGAAGCGATCACGTCGACGATGGCGTTACCGATCGCAAGGACGTCGAGACGGGCGTCGGGCACAAGCAACCTCATGAAATTGGAGGAGGCGCTGCCGTAACGGTGGCCGGAATTGTTATCAACCGTGCGTCGCGCTGAGATCGACCTGGGATCGACCGGTGATTGACTGGCCGGTGGCGCTGGGCGAAGCAGGCCCGTGCTTCAAGGCCGGTGCTTCAAGGAGAGCCGATGTTCCGTTCGACCACGCGGCAGAGTCCGGCGAGAGCGGCGCTCGCCCCGGCGCTGGGCGCGATGCTGCTGCTCGCCGGCTGCGTGCCTGGCAACGCTCCCGTCACGTCCGGTGCGCCGTCGCGCGCGCCGGTGCTCAACAGGGCGGGGCTCGAAGGCGTGCTCGGCCACGATGCACGTGCGCTCGAAGCGTCGCTCGGCAAGCCAAGCCTCGACGTGCAGGAGAGCGACGCGCGCAAATATCAGTTTGCGAGCGAGATCTGCGTGCTCGACGTCTATCTCTATCCGCCGTCGCGGGGGCGCGAGCCGGTCGCGACCTGGGTCGATGCGCGCCTGCCCGACGGCCGCGAGATGGACCGCGCATCCTGCGTCGCCGCGATGATCAGCCGCGAGCAGGTGCGGTAGAAATTGCCTCTCCCGCACGCGCGGTGGCGCGCACGGAGTTGAGCTGCGCCAACGCCCATTGCGCCGCCTCCGCCACCACCGGATCGTCGTCATCGACGAGCCTCGCGAGCGGCGCGGCGAGCTCGGCGCGGCCGCTGTTGCCGGCCGCTATGGCGGCGTTGCGCACCATCCGGCCGCGGCCGATCCGCTTGATCGGCGAGCCGGCGAACACCTGGCGGAACGATGCATCGTCGAGCGCGAGCAGATCGGCGAGCGCCGGCGCCACCAGCTCGGCGCGCGGGACGAACGCCTGGTTGCGGCGTGCGCTGTCGGCGAAGCGGTTCCACGGGCAGACGGCGAGGCAATCGTCGCAACCGTAGATACGGTTGCCGATGGCGCCGCGAAATTCGTGCGGGATCGGCCCCTTATGCTCGATCGTAAGGTAGGAGATGCAGCGCCGCGCATCGAGCTGGAACGGGGCGGGAAAGGCGTCGGTGGGGCAGGCGGCCTGGCAGGCGTTGCAGCTGCCGCAATGCGCAGTGTGCGGCGCATCCGGCTCGAGATCGAGGCTCGTGTAGATCGCGCCGAGGAACAGCCAATTGCCGTCGGTGCGGCTGACGAGATTGGTGTGCTTGCCCTGCCACCCGAGCCCGGCCGCCTCGGCGAGCGGCTTTTCCATCACCGGCGCAGTGTCCACGAACAGCTTGAGATCGCCGCCGGCCGCATCGACCAGCCAGCGCGCGAGCGCCTTCAAGGCCTTCTTGACGACGTCATGATAATCGGCGCCCTGGGCATAGACGGAGATCCGGCCGACCTCCGGTGCGGCCGCCAGCGCCAGCGGATCGGTCGCGGGCGCGTAGCTCATGCCGAGCGAGATCACCGAGCGGACGTCCTGCCAGAGCCCGGTCGGAGAACCGCGCCGATCCTCATTCTCCATCCAGATCATGTCGCCGTGCGCGCCCGAGGCGAGCCATTGCCGCAGCCGCTCGGCGCTCCTCGGCGCAGCATCGGCCGGCGCGACTCCGATCGCCGCGAAGCCCAGGGCGCGGGCCTCCCGATCGAGATCTTCACGGAGCTTTGACTTGCCTTGGTTCATGAGGTGCCGGTACCAGCTCAACGATTAGCGGGATAATCAATAGTGCACAGCGGCGTGGCGATCGAAGCGAAGGGCCTATTCAAGGCGTTCGACGGGCGCATGGCGGTAGATGGGATCGACATCGCGGTTCCGGAAGGCAGCATCTACGGCATCCTCGGACCCAATGGCGCCGGCAAGACGACGACATTGCGCATGCTGCTCGGCATCATCGATCCCGACCAAGGCGCGCGCTGCCTGCTGGGCTACAGGCGGCCGCTCGAGGCGGCGAGCCTGGTCGGCTATCTCCCCGAGGAGCGCGGCCTCTATCCGGCGATGAGCACACGCGAGGCGGTCGCGTTCATGGGGGCGCTGCGCGGGCTGCCGCGCGCGGAGGGCCGCCGCCGCGCGGAGCGGTTGCTCGCCGAGAACGGGCTCGGGGCGTACGTCCACAAGCCGATCAAATCCCTTTCGAAGGGGATGGCCCAGACCGTGCAGCTGCTCGGCACGATTGTCCACGACCCGCGCCTGATCGTGCTCGACGAGCCATTCTCCGGTCTCGACGCGATCAACCAGGCTCGGCTCGAGCGACTGATCCGCGCGAAGGCGGCGGAGGGCGCAACGATCATCTTCTCGACCCATGTCATCGCCCACGCCGAGCGGCTGTGCGAGCGCATCGCGATCATCGCCAACGGCAGGATCAGCTTCGAGGGCAAGGTCGCCGAGGCGCGCGACCGGCTGCGCCCGCAGGTGCGGCTGCGCACCCGAGCCGCCGATGGACCGTGGCGCGCGGCGCTTCCTCCCGGAACATCGCAGGAGGAGGGCGTCTGGCATTTCGAACTGCCCCAAGCCGGCATCGAGCCGCTGCTCAAGGCGCTGATCGATGGCGGCGCGGGAATCGAGGATCTGTCGATCGAGCGGCCCGGCCTCCACGACGCGTTCGTCGCGATCGCAGGCGCGCAGGCGGCGCGCGAGATGGAGGAGCTTGACGGCGAGAGCAGGGAGGCCGCGCAATGATGGGCTTCGTGCGCTCGGCTTTCGTGATTGGCCGCCGCGACTTCGTCGCGACCGTCTATTCGAAGACGTTCTTTTTCTTCCTGATCGGGCCGTTGATCGTGATCGGCATCTCGGTGCTGTTCGGCAACGTCACCCAGAATGCGGCGCAGCAGGACGTGCGCGTGACCGTCGCCGTCGTGGCCGGCGACCAGGATTATCAGGAAATCGAAGCCGCCCGGGCGCGGCTCAACCCGGCGTTCGCGGGCAACGATCTGCCCGAGCTGCTTCACGTCGAGCCGAGCGGTGATCGCGACGCGCAGGTGTGGGACCTGCTGCGTTCGAGCGACAAACGGGCCGTCGCCGTGCTCACCGGCGGAATGACGCAGCCGACGTTGACCGGATCGGTCGCCGAGGACGGCAATGTCCGCCGGCAGATCAGCCTGATCCTCGACGAGGCACGCCAGAACCGGCTGCTGGCGAGCCGCGCAACCGCAGCCGCGGCCCCTGAAGTGCGCGTCATCAAGGTCGATCAGTCGGCCGGCTCGGTCGCGGCGGTGCGTGCGATCACCGCGCGCGCCGGCCAGCTGTTGCTGTTCATGCTGACCGTGCTGCTCGCCGGCATGCTGCTCTCGAACCTGATCGAGGAAAAATCGAACAAGGTGATCGAGGTGCTTGCCGCCGCGGTGCCGGTCGATGCGATCTTCGTCGGCAAGATCGTCGCGATGCTGGCGGTATCGCTGGTCGGGATCCTCGTCTGGGGAAGCGGTGCCCTGATCGCCGGTGCGGTGTGGCGCGCGGGCGGCCCGATGCTGCCCGATCCCGCGGTGGGCTGGCCGCTGTTCGTGCTGCTGGTGCTGCTTTATTATGTCGCCAACTATCTTTTGCTCGGCGCCTTGTTCCTCGGGATCGGATCGCAGGCCGCGACCGTGCGCGAGGTGCAGACGCTCTCGATGCCGGTCACGGTCGGGCAGATGCTGATCTTCGTGCTCGCCTCGTTCGCGGTCGGCCCGTTCGACAGCCCCATCGGTATTGCCGCGGCGATCTTCCCGTTCAGCTCGCCGCTGACCATGATCGCGCGCGCCGCCCAGGCGCCCGAGCTTTGGCCCCATCTGCTCGCGCTCGCCTGGCAGGCCTTGTGGGTGTGGATGACGATCCGCTTCGGTGCCGCGCTTTTCCGGCGCAACGTGCTGAAGTCGGGAGCGCGGCGCCGGTGGTTCAGGCTCCGGAAGGCGTAAGCGCCGCTACTCAGATGTCTAGTGCACGAAGCGCGCGACGACGTCGCGGTAGCTACGGCTGACCTTCACCTGGCTGCCCGAATCGAGCACGAGGAAGCATTCGCCGTTGGTGTGCGGCTTGACCTGGCGGACGAGGTCGAGGTTGACGATCGTCGAGCGGTGGACGCGCTGGAAGCGGCGCGGATCGAGGCGCTTCTCGAGATCCTTCATCGTCTCGCGCAGGATCAGAGTGTTGTCGCCGGTGTAGATGCACATATAGTCGCCGGCGGCGTCGATCTTCTCGATCGTGTCGACGTCGACGCGGAAGATCTGGCCACGGTCCTTGATGTTGATCAGCTTCTCGTAGCGGTTCGAACTATGGGCGTCCTCGACGCCCTCGACATTCTCGGCGATCTGCGGCGCGACCTCGGCGAGCACCTCCTTGAGCCGGCCGACCTCCTCGACGCTGCGCCGCTCGGCGAGGCGCTGACGCACGCGGTCGAGCGTGTCGGCGAGCTTGTCCTCCTCGACCGGCTTCATCAGGTAGTTGATCGCCTGCACGTCGAAGGCGCGCTGCATATGCTCGCCGTAGGCGGTGACGAACACGAACAGCGGCGGCTCGACCTCCATCAGGCCCTGGATGACGGAGAAGCCGTCGAACCCGGGCATCTGGATGTCGAGGAAGACGAGATCGGGCTTCTGCGTCTTGATCGCCCGGATCGCCTCGCGGCCGTTGCTGCAGGTCTCGACGATTTCGACGTCCTCGTGCTTCTCGAGGCGCAGCTGGAGCCCCTGGGTCGCCAGGGGCTCGTCGTCCACCAGGATCGTGCGGATGGTCATTTCAATTCCTCGCCTTCGATTTGGTAGGGGATTTCGATGAGAACTCCAAACCCCCCGTCACTGTTCGTTTGAGTCTCAAAACGGTGATCGGGACCATAGGCCTGCGCCAGACGGTCCCGAATGTTCGCCAGACCGACCCCGGTGGACGGCTGGCTCGGGGTCGGCGCCTGGCCGTCCGGCCCCGGGCCGGGCCCGGTGTCGGAGACCGAGATCAGCAGCCGGGCGCCGAGCTTGCGCGCGTCTACCGATATGTCCGCGCCTTCCTCCTGCGCGGTGACGGCATATTTGATCGCATTCTCGATCAGCGGCTGGAGGAGCAAGGAGGGCATGCGCGCCTTGGTCGCCGCAGGGTCGATATGGAAATGCGGCCGCAGCCTGTCCTCGAACCGCATCTTCTCGATCTCGAGATAGAGCTTCAAGGTTTCAACCTCTTGCGCGACGGTGACCTGGCCGGTGGGTTCGTTGACCAGGGTGTAGCGCAAAAAGGAAGACAGGCGCGACAGCATCGCATTGGCGCGCTCGGTCTGCTTGAGCAGCACCAAGGTCGAGATCGAATTGAGCGTGTTGAACAGGAAATGCGGGTTGAGCTGGTAGCGCAGCATCGCCAGCTGCGCCGCGCTCGCCTGATGCTCGAGCTGCAGCAGCTGGTCGGTCTGCTTTTCCAGGATCAGATAATAATTGATTCCGTAATAGAGCGCCGACCAGGCGGCGAGCAGCGAGAAATCGAGCAGGATCGCGCTGAGGAATTCGATCCCCTGCGGCCTCAGCCCGGGGCGAACGAACGTGGCATGGCTCCAGGTCTCGATCGCCGAGAAGCTGGCGGAGGCGATCAGCACCAGCATGATCGAGGTCGCCCAGGTGATGATCGGCCGCAGCCGGATCAGGCGCCGGAACGCGGCCGCCATCAGCATCGTCATCGAATAGCCGGTCGCGGTCAGCAAGGCGGTGTGGAGAACGAAGGTGAAGCCGAACGAATTGGCGACCCCGGACAAGGTGCGCAGCACGAAATAGCCGGCCCAGCCGGCCGACTGCAGGATCCAGAAGGCGCGATTCTTGTCCTCGAAGAACGGCTGCTGCTGGAGGCTGACGTGCGGCGGCGGGGTATCGTCGCGCGTGCTGCCGGGCAGCGCGCGCGCACCGCCCGCGGGGCCATCGGGGAAAGCCAGCGGAAGCGGATCAGTGGCCACCGCGCCCCGCTTTCGTTTCAGGCTGTTGTGTTTTGGCGAGGTCTTCGGGTGCTTTTTCGGGCAGAACCAGCATCGACCAATCCCCTTCCTCGGCGACATGCGCGGCGACCGCGGCGCGAACGTCCTCGGGCGTCATGCCCTTATAGTCGGAAAGATGGCGGCGTGTATGCTCGATGAGCACAGGCTCGGTCGTCCATTTTTCGAGGGCCGAAAGCCAGTAGCCATTGGTCTTGATCTGCCGCGTGAGGCCGCTGGTGACCGGATTTTGGGCGCGCGCGAACTCGTCCGGCGCCACCGGACGGGTGGCGAGATCGGTGACGATCTCGCGCGCGATGCGGAAGAAGGTGGCGCTGCTCTCGGGCCTTATCTCGGCGGCGGCGACGAATATGCCCCAGGCGGGAAAGCTTTCCGAGCTGTTCGCGCTGGCGCTCGGCGAATAGGTCGCGCCTTCCTCTTCGCGGAGTCGATCGAACAGCCGAGCCTGGAAGATGTTGGCGGCCAGCGCCAGCGCCCGGCGCTCGCGAATCCGCCCGGTGCCGCCGAAGGTCGACCAGCCGATCAGCGCATAAGCCTGGTCCTTGTCGCCGTTGTGGCTGAACAGCAGCGGTCTCGGATCCGGCCGCGGCGGCGCGACCGCTGCCGCTGCCGGCGGAAGCTGGAGCCGCGGGGGGAGCGCCGCGATCGTATTCGCCATCGCCGCAAGCGCGGTCTCGAAGCTGACGTCGCCGACGATGATCGCCTCGACGGGCCCGGCGGCGAGCAGCGGCGCGAACGCCCGCTCGAGGTCGGCCGGGCGGGCGCCGGCGATCGCGTCCTTCGGCGTCGGCAGCCAGCGCGCGTCGCCGGGATGGGTGACGCCGCCGATCTCGCGTCCGGCACGGGCGGCCGCCGAGGCGAAGCTCAGCTCGTAATTTTCGAGCGCTCCGGCCTTGTAGCGGTTGAACAAAGCGGCATCCCAGCGCGGATAAGCGAGCTTGGTGGCGAGCAAGCGCAGCTGGTCCGGAAGGTCTTGCGCATTGGTCGTGCCGGCGAGCACGAGCGCATCCTCGGAAACGCCGACATCCATGCCGATCCTGCGGCCGGTGAGCAGCCGCTCCATCGCGTCGAGGTCGAGATCGGCCAGGCCCGAGGGCGCGATTGCGCCGCTCATCCAAAGCGGTGAGGGGGCTTCGGGCGAAAGGCCGGAGATGCCATTGCCGAGGCGCAGCCGCACCGACACCGAACCTTTCTCATAATCGGTCCGCTTGAAGGTCAGGGTCGAGCCGTTGGCGAAGCGGACGATGGTCACGTCCATGTCCTCGATCCGTTCGCTGGAGAGCGGCTTGCCCGGCGGCCCAAGCCGCGGCAGCGCATCGAAGCTGACCTTGCGCTCTGCGGCGCGCGTCGCCGGCAGGGTCTTCTCGGCAGAGTCGAGCGCTGCGGCGACCGCCGCATTGCCGCCCTCCACGGCATGCGGCGTCATCAGGAGCAGGCGCGGGCCAGTGCCGCTGAACAGCTTTCTCGTCGCCTTATCGATCCGCGCCGGGGTCATTTGCGGCGCAAGGCGCTCGAACAGGGCGAGCATCGCCGGGGCGGTGATCACGACGTCGCCGCGGTCTAGCGCGCTGATCAGCTGCTGGGCCCGCTGCGGCGATCTGAGCGTGCTTTCGCCGGCGACCGCGCTCTTGAAGGCGACGCGCAAATTGCTGAGCTCGCGCGCGATTTCCGCCCGGCTTGGCGGTGCGCGGAGCGCGTCCCGGACGATCGCGAAATTTTCGTTCAACGCATCGCGCCAGCGTCCGTCCCTGGCGGTGATCGAGAGCTGTGTCGTGGCGCCGACATGGAGCGTGCGGTCGGAGCTAACGCCGGCGCCGATGAACGACGCATCGGCACGTGCCTTTGCCTCCAACCGGCGGTTGAGGATCTGCGCAGCAAGCATCTCGGCAAGCTCGTCGCTTTCGCGCGCGACCGTATCGGGCGAAGCGAGGTAGGACCGCAGCCACAGCAATGTCGCG
>Ga0255338_1001394_pt1 | contig 46339 bp, 40 predicted proteins | sample MeOH1_35cm_T4_19_FD_203715 | JGI IMG/M metagenome (GOLD analysis project Ga0255338, IMG submission 203715) | Sandy soil microbial communities from University of British Columbia, Vancouver, Canada - MeOH1_35cm_T4_195 | ecosystem: Engineered > Artificial ecosystem > Sand microcosm > Unclassified ...
CGTTGTGTTCTTCGATCTGGGAGCCGTAGTTGACCGGCATGTCCCAGCCGCCGAAGTCGACCATGCGGGCGCCGATGGCGCGGTGGATAGCGTTGAGGGGCGTGGCCTGGAGCGTCATGGAATCCTCGGGGGAAGGCTAATCTCGGTTCGAAAACGAAAAAAGGGCCATCCGCCGCAGGATTCGGCGCGCAATAGCGCTGCCAAATCCGCTGCGGCGGATGACCCCTCTGTCCTCGATACCTGAGAGATTACAAGGCGGCCCCGGCTAAACCAGGACCCAGGCCTTGCGCGCCCCTTCGGTGGGCACGCTCACCATTGATTCAGCAATGGCGGGTGCCGCTCTCCAGAGTACGGCGTGCATCGTGTGCATGTTGCAAGCCGATCCGACCAGTCCATGGTGCCTGAGAGTTTTCGGGTGATACCCCTTCGGCGGCGCAAGATCTGCGCGCTCTCCCGGTCGGATGGCGCGACTCTACAGCCAGCCTCGGGGGCTTGTCAACGCGGGCGATTGCCGGGCTGGCCCGGAGGGCGGGGCGGCCTGCGGGCATGTTAACATCTGCGGCTCCGATGGCTTTTCCTGTGCCGCAGGCTTCACCCGTGGCCGCGCATGTGCTGCCCATGTACTGCCCATGTGCCGCGCGGAGCCTCGCGCCCGCCCTTGCCGGCCATCCCGCCACCCAGCCTCACCACCAGCCCTCGCATGACCCACGGACTTAATCCTGCCCAATCCGAAGCCGTTCGCTACCTCGATGGCCCCTGCCTGGTCCTGGCCGGCGCCGGTTCGGGCAAGACCCGGGTGATCACGCAGAAGATCGCCCACCTGATCGAGGACAAGGGCTTCCAGCCCAAGCACATCGCCGCGGTGACCTTTACCAACAAGGCCGCCAAGGAGATGCAGGAGCGTATCGCCAAGCTGATGGAAGGCAAGACCACGCGCGAGGGCAAGCGGATTCCGATCAAGCAGATCACCGTCAGCACCTTCCACTCGCTGGGCGTGCAGATCCTGCGCGCCGAGGCGGAGCACGTAGGCCTGAAGCCGCGCTTCTCCATCATGGATTCGGACGATTGCTTCGGCATGGTGCAGGAGCAGCTCGCCAGCACCGACAAGAAGCTGATCCGCAGCGTGCAGAGCACCATCTCGCTGTGGAAGAACGGCATGGTCGATCCCGAGACGGCCATCGCCCAGGCCGAAAATCCCGACGATCGCCAGGCGGCGCTGATCTACCGCAACTACGTGGCCACGCTGCATGCCTACCAGGCAGTGGATTTCGACGACCTGATCCGCCTGCCGGCCGAGCTGTTCGCGCGCAACGAAGAGGTGCGCATGCGCTGGCAGAACCGGCTGCGCTACTTCCTGGTGGACGAATACCAGGACACCAACGCCTGCCAGTACCAGTTGCTCAAGCAACTCGCCGGCGGCTCGCACCTGCGCGCCCCGGCCTTTACGGCGGTGGGCGACGACGACCAGGCCATCTATGGCTGGCGCGGCGCCACGCTGGACAACCTGAAGCTGCTGCAGACCGATTTTCCCGACCTCAAGGTGGTCAAGCTGGAGCAGAACTACCGCTCCACAGTGCGCATCCTGGAAGCGGCCAACGCGGTCATCTCCAACAATCCCAAGCTGTTCGACAAGAAGTTGTGGAGCGAGCACGGCATGGGCGACCCCATCGCCATCAACCCGATGAACGATGAGGAGCACGAGGCGGAATCCGTGGTGTTCCGCCTGTCGGCGCACAAGTTCGAGCGGCGCGCGCAGTTCCGCGACTACGCCATCCTGTACCGCGGCAACCACCAGGCACGCCTGTTCGAGCAGATCCTGCGCCGCGAGCGCATTCCCTATGTGCTGTCGGGCGGGCAGAGCTTCTTCGACAAGGCCGAGATCAAGGACATTTGCGCCTACCTGCGCCTGATCGCCAACCCGGATGACGATCCCGCCTTCATCCGCGCCATCACCACGCCCAAGCGTGGCGTGGGCAACACCACGCTGGAAGTGCTGGGCACCTTCGCCGGGCAGGCCAAGGTCTCGCTGTTCGAGGCGGCCATGATGGGCGGCATCGAGGGCAAGCTGCAGCCGCGCCAGCTGGAGCCGCTGCGCGTGTTCTGCGAGGCGATGGTGCGGCTGGCCGGGCGCGCGGCCAGCGACCCCGCTACCGAAGTGCTGGACGACCTGATGGAAGGCATCCACTACGAAGCCTACCTCTACGACATGTTCGACGAACGCCAGGCGCAGTCGCGCTGGACCAACACGCTGGAATTCCTCGACTGGCTCAAGCGCAAGGGCACCAAGCCCGAGGCCACGGGTGAAGGCGAAGCCACTGGCTTCGACACCGCCGACGGCTTTGGCGACGAAGGCAAGAACCTGCTGGAGCTGACGCAGACGGTGGCGCTGATGAGCATGCTTGAAGGCCGCGAGGAAGATCCCGACGCCGTGCGCCTGTCCACGCTGCACGCCTCCAAGGGACTGGAGTATCCGCACGTGTTCCTGGTCGGCGTGGAAGAGGGCATCCTGCCGCACTGCCGCGAAGACGAGGACATGACCGACGAGAAAATCGAGGAAGAGCGCCGCCTGATGTATGTGGGCATCACCCGCGCCCAGCGCAGCCTGCATATCAGCTGGTGCAAGAAGCGCAAGCGCGCGCGCGACACCTACTCATGCCAGCCCTCGCGGTTTATCGGCGAGATGAAACTGGAGGAAGCGCCCGAGATCAAGGACGAGACCCCGGCCATGAGTCCGAAAGACCGCCTGGCCGGACTCAAGGCGTTGCTGGGCACGCCCGGCAAGACCGCGGCGTAGCCAGCGCCGGACGTATAAAGCCCGAACCTACACAGTCGATACATTGCCCTACAAGCGGGACAAGACCCCGGCCTGATGCCTCATTACCATTGATCGTGCCTGGGCTGTCGTTCTGGTCCGGGCGCCGCACTGCTTCGTCCCTTCGGAGCGGGGTGGCCGGGCCGTGATGCCCGACTTCTTCCCTGTTACGCGCCTCCGTACTTTAGTGTCCGGGGGCGTTTTTTTGATGGGCAGGACCGGGGGCTGCCTCAGGTTCGCGCGATACCGATCGTGAACTCGCCCTCCAGCGTGCCGGCCGCATCCTGCAGGCGGCGCACCCGCACCAGGCCGGGATGCGCGCCGGCAATCGGGTCCTGGCTGTTCCGGTACGGCGAGGCGCCGCGAGCGCGATAAGCGGGGTGGCCGAGAAGCACTTCGCGGTTCAGCGCCTCGTCAAAGAACATCTGGGAGGTCAGCACCTCCTCCTTGCCGACATGGATCTTCAGATGGATATGCACCGCGCGCGGCGCGTACCAGCCGGGGTAGATCGTCAGGAACTGCGCGCTGCCATCGGCTCCGGTGGGTTGCACGCCCCGCAGGAAGCGAGCGGCACTGGTGGGCGCGGCGTGCATGCCGCCTTCTTCCCGCCCTGGCCCGGCGCCACCCGCGGACGGTGGTATGCGGCCTCCCCGCGCCCCGGGCGGCGGCGGCATGCCGGCCTGGTCATAGCCGCTATAGCTGCCGCCGGCATCGCAGTGCCAGATGCTGGCCAGCGCGCCGGCCACCGGCGCGCAGCCGCGGTCGGTATCCACCACGACCAGTCGCAGTCGAAGCAACTGGCCGGGCCGGCCATCGCGGATATCGCTGCGCATCAGCGCCTGGTCAATATAGAAAGGGCCCTCGGTCAATGCCGGCGTAAGCAGGCAGGCGGCCGGCGCGGACTGCGCGGCGGCATCGCCCGCCAGCCCGATCAAGCCCGCGCCGAGCGAGCGGCCCAGCACACCGCCGAGAAAGCGGCGCCGGCTGCCGGGGGAGTCATGCTTATTGCGCATCGTGTGCTCCTTGTCGGTGAGGTCCCGCAGCACCGGGTACGTTGCCCGGGCCGTCCGCGCCGAAGGCGCAGGGCATGGGCGCGGGCCCATGAGGGGGCATCGCGCCGTCGGCGAAGAGGCCAGGCATCCCGCCCGGCCCCGGCCAGCGGCCCGCTTCCGGCATGGCGCGCAGGCGTTTGCGCTGGCCGGCATCCAGGCTTTCGTCAAAGGCGATCCAGCGGTCGCGCACGGCGCGGCGGTCCTTGTCGAGCGCGTCGTGCAGGTGGTCTTCGCGCTCCGCCCGGGCGCGCAGCGACGGCTCCGGCGCATTGGCCGTGCCGGTGGCATCGGACTGTCCCTCCTCGCGGATAAAGCGCGCCCGCAGTTCCAGTGCATGCGCATGCGCCTCGCGCGCGGCGGCGCGGGCGGCTTGCCAGAGGGCTGTCTGCGCCGGCGTGAGTGCCAGCGCGTCACGCAGCGAGTCGGGCGAGCCTGGCCGGCCAGGCCCGGCCGTGGCCGGCGCGCCGGTCTGCAGCGCATGGGCGGGCAAGGCCAGCGCGCACGCCGCGCACAGCGAGGCAAGCGATACCAGGGCGCGGATCGAGGGTAACAAGCGGGGTAACAAGGCTTGTGACTGGGTCATGGGAATCTCCGTGGAAGTCTTGCGGGGAGAGGCCCGGGCTGCCGACACCATGCGGATGGCTCAAGCATAGCGGGGCGCCGGGCCGCCGGTGCGGGCCTGCCGGGTGCAAAGCGGCGGGTTGGCGACATGCCATCTTAAAAAGCCGGGCCCCTGTTTGCTTGAGCGCTTGGTCAGCGCGCCGAAGCAATGCCGTACAAAGCGGGCCGCCGGGCGGCGGGCTTTGTATCGCGCCTGATACAAAGCGGCCACAACGCGCCTATCAGGGCGCAACGCCGGGCTGGTAGAGTGAATCCCTGGCGGCGGCCGCTGCCCGGTCGAGCCCGATTCCCCCCGATTAGACGCAAACCTGCCGCGAACTCCGCTGCAAACCGCCGCAATAGCCTCCTGCGAAACCCGATGGATCTTTCCCCCGCTACGCCCTTGCACTTGCTGATCGTCGACGACGATCCACAGATCCGCTCCATGCTGGCCGAGTACCTGGCCACCTTCGGCATCGAAGCCGATGGCGCGGAGGGTGGTGCCGCCATGCGCGCCGCGCTGGCCGTGCGCGACTACGACCTGGTGGTACTCGACCTCTCCCTGCCCGGCGAAAACGGCCTGGCGCTTTGCCGCGAAATCCGCGAGCGCGGCGACTTGCCGGTGATCATGCTCACCGCGCGCACCGAACTGGCCGACCGCGTGGTCGGCCTGGAAGTGGGCGCCGACGACTACGTCACCAAGCCCTTCGAGATGCGCGAGCTGGTGGCGCGCATCCACACCGTACTGCGCCGCAGCCGGGGCGGCGGCGTGAAGCGCCCCCCGGCGGTGGGCGGCCATGAGCTGCGTTTCGGCCACTGGCGCCTCAATACCACGCTGCGGCAACTGGTGGACGGCGAGGACACCGTGGTGCCCTTGTCCAATGCCGAGTTCCGCCTGCTGCTGGCCTTTATCGAACACCCGAACCGCGTGCTCGACCGCGAACTGCTGATCAACCAGGCGCGTGGCCGCGATCTCGATGTCTTCGACCGCAGCATCGACCTGCTGGTCTCGCGCCTGCGCCAGAAGCTGCGCGACGACCCGCGCGACCCGGCGCTGATCCGTACCGTCCGAGGCGAAGGCTATGTCTTTACCGGCACCGTCGAAGGCTGAGCGCCCGGCCTGGGTGGCCCGCCACGACTCCATGTTCATCCGCCTGTTCCTGGTGATGGCGGCGATCATGCTGGCCGTGCACCTGCTCGGCGTCACGGTCATCGAGAGCATCTTTCCTCACCCCGGGCACAGCGGATTCACTTTCGTCCCCGGCGACGAGCCTCCGCCCCCACCGCGGGGCGAACCGGGCCGCGGGGGAGTCCCCCCGTCCGGCGCCGAAGCGGGCGCGGGCAGCAGCGAAGGCGGTCCGCCGCCGCCACGCCGGCCGCGCGGCAGCCGCGGCTTTGGCCCGCCCCGGCTGGGGCTGCTGTTCCAGCTTGCGGCCATCGTGGCTGCGTCGTGGGTGGGAGCGCGCCTGCTGGCCAGGCCCGTCCAGCGCCTTGCCAGCAGCGCCGGCCGGCTGGCCCAGGACGTGCACGCGCCGCCGCTGGACGAGGACAGCGGCCCGGCCGAGGCCCGCGACGCCGCCAAAGCCTTCAATCATATGCAGCAGCGCATCCGCACCCAGCTGGCGCAGCAATCGCGTTTCCTGGCCGCGGTGTCCCACGACCTGCGCACGCCGCTCACGCGCATGAGCCTGCGTATCGAAGGGGTCGACGACAACCAGGTGCGCTATCGCCTGCGCCAGGACCTCGCCGAGATGAACGGGCTGATCGATGCCACGCTGTATTACCTGCGCGAGCGCGACGGCGCCGCCGCGCCACGCCAGCGGGTGGATGTGCATGCCCTGTTGCAGGCGGTGGTGGACGACGCCACGGAGATTGGCCAGGACGTCAGCCTGTCCGGCGGCGCTGAGCCTTTGCTGGCCTATCCGGCCGAATTGCGCCGCGCCGTGGTCAACCTGGTGGAAAACGCGCACCGCTACGGCGGCAGTGCGCGCATCGCGCTGGCCGACAGCGCCGAGCGCGTGGTCATCGACGTCTGCGACGACGGCCCCGGCATTCCGCCGGAAGAAATGGCGCGCGTGCTGGAGCCGTTCTACCGGCTCGAATCCTCGCGCAACCGTGCCACCGGCGGGGTCGGCATGGGCCTGTCGATCGCCGCGGATATCGTCTCGCGCCACGGTGGCGAACTGAGCCTGGCCAACCGGCCGGAGGGCGGGCTGCGCGTGCGGATCGTGCTGCCGCGAGCCTGAGCGGCAAGCTAGTGCGCGGCCGCTACCATTCAGCGGGCCGTTGTGCTGCCCATCGCCGCGAGCTGCACGTATTGCGAGCCGCGCGAGCCGTGCGTGAAATCCAGCACGAAATCGCCCACATCGACGCGGGCCTGCAGGGCACGCCGCAGGTCGGCCGGCGTGGCGCGCGGCGTGGACAACGCAGCCCGCACCAGCCAGGCTGCGCCGATGTAGCCAGCCAGCGTGGCGGGTGAAGCGGGCTCGTCCAGGAACTGCTTCATCCGGCCCACGTGCTCCTTGACCACGCGCAGGGTCAGGTCCTGCGGACCCGGCGCAATCTGCGTCAGCACGATGCCGCCGTTATAGCCGGCGCCGAGAATCTCGCGCGCCGCCAGCGGGTTGACCGCGGACAAGCCCACCAGGAAGCCGTACCACCCCCGCGCGGCCAGCGCACGGCCGAGATTGCCGTAGGCCAGCGTGTCGCCGGCCACGATCACCGCCGCCGGGCGCGCCGCGGCGATGCGCGCCGCCGCCGCGCCGCCGTCGCTGCCCTTGCCGGCTTCCAGCGTCAGCGCTTGCAGGCCAGGCTCCTGCTCCAGCTGGCGCCGCCACGGCGTGCCGGCGGCCAAGCTTCCTGCAGCGAAATCCGGCGCCACGGCCAACGCCAGCTGCTTGAGCCCGTAGCTGCGCAACTGGTGAATCGCCGCATCCAGTTCGGCGCGGTAGTCGGCCCGCGTGTACCAGACATGATCGGCCGCGAGCGACAGCCCTGATAAGGGCGCAACGATCTGCACGCCGCGCCGGACCAGCTCGGGAGAGGCGGCCAGCACTGGCAACAAGGCGTCGCTGGGACCGAACAGGAGTTCGGCGCGCTCGCCGTCGACCAGCGACAGCGCCTGCGCGGTGGCCGCGCGCGGATCGGTTTCGACTTCCCGCACCACGTGCACCACGCGCGGCTCGCGCGCGCCGGCGTTGGCCGCGTCGAACATGACCTTGGCGCCGGCCAGGTAGTCGCGCGCGAGATCGGCCTGCGCGCCGCCGCGATCCACCAGGTGGCCAATCACCAGCGGGCGTCGCGGGGGTGACTGCGCCAGCAACGTGGCGGGCGCCAGCAGCGCGCTACCGAGGGCAGCCAGCAGGCGGCGGCGCGGCATTTGTGGCGCGCAATGCGCCTGCGCAATCAGGGGAGAAGCGTGCATGGGGGCGAAGGGACGGATTGAGCTGGTGGATGGAAAGCCGGCAAGCGCGGGGCAGCCTATCCGGTCCAGGTGACGCTGGCATGACGCAGCGCACGCTTGTGACGGCCTGGCCGCTGGTGGCCGGCCAAGAGCCCTGGTGTCATGGGCCACGACTTGACGCCGGTCAACGCGCGCAGGAGCGGCCCCCACTACGATGAGCCATCCAATCCACCACGAAGGCCGCCCCATGGCTGAGCTCGCCCGCGCCACCGCATCCGTCCCCGTTTCCCTTGCCAGTCCACCGAACACCTGCTCCGGCAATTGCGGCGCCGCCTGCAGGAGCAAGCAACCGGGCCGCGCCGCCTCGGCACCGGACCGGCATGCCTTGTCGGACTTCCGCGAGCTGGCCGGCCGCATGGACATCAACGGCCCGCGCTACACCTCCTACCCCACGGCGGACCGCTTCCATGGCGGCTTTGGCGAGCAGGACTACCGGCAGGCACTGGCCGAATGCGCGGCCAGCGCCGGCGTGGATGCCGGCCGGCAGCCGCCCTTGTCGCTCTATGTGCATGTGCCGTTTTGCGAGAACATCTGCTACTACTGCGGCTGCAACAAGATCATTACCAAAGACCATCGCCGCAGCGCCCGCTATGTGGATTACCTGGCGCGCGAGATGGCGCTGGTGGCGCAACAACTCGGCGCGCGGCGCGAGGTGGTGCAATCGCACTGGGGCGGCGGTACGCCGACCTTCCTCGACCCGGCGGAGATGCGCCGCGTGATGGATGCCTTGCACCAGCATTTCAACCTGCTGCCCGAGGGCGAGCACTCCATCGAGATCGACCCGCGCCGGATCGGCGACGCGCAGATGGCGCTGCTGGCCGAACTCGGCTTCAACCGCATCAGCCTGGGCGTGCAGGATTTCGACGCCGAGGTGCAGCAAGCGATCCACCGCGTGCAATCGCAGGCCGAAACCCGGGCAGTGGTCGACGCCGCGCGCCGGCTCGGCTTCCGCTCGGTCAGCATGGACCTGATCTACGGCCTGCCGCACCAGACCACGGCGCGCTTCGCCGCCACCGTGGAGCAAGTGCTGGCGATGCGCCCGGACCGGCTCTCCGTGTATAGCTATGCGCACCTGCCGCACGTGTTCAAGCCCCAGCGGCGCATCGACGAGCGCGCGCTGCCGGCGCCCGCTGAAAAACTCGACATCCTGGTCGGCACCATCGAGCAGCTCACCGCCGCGGGCTATGTCTACATCGGCATGGATCATTTCGCGCTGCCGGACGACGCGCTGGCCGTGGCCCAGCGCGAGGGCCGGCTGCAGCGCAACTTTCAGGGCTATTCCACCCACGCCGGCTATGACCAGCTTGGATTTGGCGTCTCGTCGATCGGGGCAGTGGCGGGCCGCTATGTACAGAATGCGCGCACGCTGGACGACTATTACCGCGTGCTCGACGGCGGCGTGCTGCCGGTGATGCGCGGCTTCGCCATGCGCGATGAAGATCACTTGCGGCGTGAGGTCATCGGTGCGTTGATGTGCAACGGCGTGCTCGATATTGCAGCGGTGGAAGCCCGGCATCGCATCGACTTTGCCGCGCACTTCGCTGGCGAGATGGCGGACCTGGCGCGGCTTGCCGGGGAAGGCCTGGTGCGATGCGAGCCCGGCCGCATCGAAGTGACCCCGCTGGGCCGCTTGCTGGTGCGCCGGCTGGCGATGGTCTTCGACGGCTTCCTGCGTGAAGACGCGCGGCGGGCTGCGGACGCGGTGCCGGCAGTGGCACCAGCGGGAACCCCGGGCGCTGATACAGGTACGCCGCTGCCGGCGCCACTGCGCTACTCGCGCGTGGTCTGAGCCACTGACGCCTGGCACAGGCAAACAAAAAGCCCGCGGCGTGCCGCGGGCTTTTTGTTCTCCGGGTCCGTTCCACCGCTTGCGCAGTGGTGGGTGGCCCGGGATGATTTCCGGCCGGTTACTTTGACGCGTTGGCCATGTAGTCGACCGCTGCGATCACGTCGGCGTCCGGGCCGGCGTAGCCGCCCTTCGGCGGCATCACGCCCTTGCCCTTCAGGGCGAAGGCGTGAACGGCGTCCATGCCTTCCTTCAGGCGCGGCGCCCAGGCAGCCTTGTCGCCCAGCTTCGGCGCGCCGGCAACACCGGCGGCGTGGCAGGCGGCGCAGACCTGGTCGTAGACCTTCTTGCCCACTTCGGCGGAAGCCGGCGCTGCAGCAGCAGCCGGTGCAGCAGCAGCGGGAGCTGCCGGGGCTGCTGCGGCGGCAGGCGCGGCAGCGGCATCCGAGGCGGCGGCGGTAGCCGGAGCGGCGGCAGCGGGCGCTGCGGGCTCCGGGAATTTGGCACCGCCGGCGTCGGCCATGTAGACCACGGCACGGCCCAGTTCGTAGTCGCTGTAATCGTCGGCGGTGGTGCCGGCGCGGGCTTGCATGGCGCCCTTGCCGTGCAGCACGGAGTTCAGCAGGCCGGTGAAGCCCTGGCCGATACGCGGAGCCCAGTCGCCGGCGGTGCCGTACTTGGGCGCACCGGCAGCACCGGTGGCGTGGCAGGCGGCGCAGACTTCCTTGTAGACCTGTTCGCCCGTCTTAAAGACGCGCGCCGCATTCGGATCCTTCAGTTCGAGCGAGGCGACCGGCTTGATGCGGTCATTGACGGCTTCCACGGTAGCGGTGGAGCCCGCGCCTTCCTTGGCGCCGTGTCCGACAAAATTGACCAGCAGGATGATCACGATGATTGGCACCAGGAAGGCGGCAATCACCACAGCGATCAGCTGCTTGGGGGTCTTGATGGGAGACTCGTGTTCGTCGTGTGCGTTGTGGACGTCGCTCATACTCAACTCTCAATTTGCAGGAAACCTGTGGCCGCTCGCGATCGGCTGCTTATGTGGCCGCTTGCTCGGTGGCCAATTCCCCCTGGCCAATTGCGTGCATCGGACTGTTATCCGGCGTCAACTGTCCCCAAAGGGGCCAGCCAGCAGGGTGCGCCACCGCTGTCCACTGACCTGATGTGGACGTTGCGCAGCCCCGTTTTTACACAAATAACTCGCGATTATAGCCTCAAAGGCCTATGGCATGAGGCAAAAGCGGCTTGGAAGAGACGTCGCCACGCCACCCTGATTGAGCCGGACATGGACGTCCGCGGACAAACACGGTATCCTATGCGACTTTCCGGCAGCGGCACTCGCGCGCTGTCAGCGAAGTACCCCGTCATACCCTGTGCGCCCGTAGCTCAATGGATAGAGTACTGCCCTCCGAAGGCAGGGGTTGCTGGTTCGATCCCAGCCGGGCGCACCAAGATTCCACCTGGCAGTTGCTGCCACGGCAATGCCTTTCCATGGCGATACCCAATAGGCTGGCGGAACGATTTTCACCCGATCGCTTGTAGCCGGTACCGCGCCGGACCACCAGCCAGCCTTCGGCCTGGCGCACATCACCCCCGATCCACCGCTACCTGATTGCCAGCACTGCAACTCGACAGGGCCTGAGTCATCGATTGGCCGCTTAACGGCTTTCGCATAGTGCGGGCGGAGACACGCTCAAGCCCCGCTCAGCCTGTCAGCGGCGGTTCCTTGATCTGGCGCAAGGCTTCTCCACCTCTCAGTGCCACCATGAACTACCTGCGGTACCTTGCTGACAGGAAAATTCGCTAAAGCGGAGGTGCAATGATGAAGCGCGCTTACCTAACTCTCGTAGTGCTTTCCATGATGGCAAGCGTGGCGATGGCGCAGGGGCAAAAGAAGCCGGATCCTTATACGGACGGGGGACGCAGTGCGGACCCTTACACGGACGGGGCGAAGTCTGGCAAGTTTGACCCGTACACCGAGGGGGCAAAGAAGTCGACCGCGGAAGGACTGAACAAGGATGGATCAAAGGTTGATCCGTACACCAGCGGAGGCAAGTCAGGGAAACCTGACCCGTATACCGACGGCGCGCGTACCGGCAAGCCGGATCCTTATACGGAAGGAGCAAAATCCAAGTGAAATCCGCTAATGCGGCGGCGCATCGGCCACTCGCTGCGGCATCCGTCGCGAGATGGGCGCTGCAGCGTTAGCGGGTGCGTTCCCCGGTCAGGCAACGGCGCGACGCCTGAACACTGGTCGGAGAGTCGAGATGCGGGTTTCAATAGCCGTGGGCTTCATTGCGGCGCAGGCTGTCATGCTGTCAGCCTGTGTCTCGCCAGCAGGGCCGGCCGTCCTATTCCCGGCCAGAGCTGACCCTGCGCAAGCCATGGAGAACTGCCGCGGAAAAATCTGGGCTCGCGCCGGGGCAAGAGTCCAGATGGAGGCCGACGGTGAGATGCCCATGTCCATTACGAGCATCCAGCATCCACCGGCGAGCGGTGCATCAGGCTGTACCGCGTTCATCGAAATTCACTCGAAGACAGCGCTTGCTGCAATGCAGGAGCCGCCAATCATTACGGACCAGCGAAACCGGTTGGCCGTTTCCCCATTTGGTGCCCCGTCGACGGTCCAGGTTGAAAGCCGCGGGGAGATCAACGCGTCAGGGCATTACGCCCGTGCTCACGGAACCTCGGAATCCAAGGCGAGTGGGGTTATCAACTATGCAGGCATCCATTTCCATGAGGGCTTGTTAATTGAGGGTGCAGAAATCAGGTCCAGCGTTTCGCTCAAGATCTACGCTCGCGATTCAGGCGTGGAGTTTGCCGAACTCCATGCGCCAGAGGCGACGGTCTCAATTGGCCCCCGCCGCGTCGGACGCAGCGAACTGATCGAAACCGCGTTTGGCCGCAGGGAGTGTTTTCCAATTTCCTACGAGAAGCGTACGTCGCTCGGACCGATGGAGTTCGTGGGTGAAGTTGGCACGTCCAGGTCAACGATCAGCCAGATTACTGACTGGTATTGCCCGAGCGAGGACTTTGTCCTGCGTACGGACGTACGTCAGAACGGCAAGATCCAACGGGTCGAGACAACGGACATTGCGCCACTCGGGGATACGCAATAAGTCCGCAATTCCGGCGGAGCCCATGTCTGGGCGGGCAGCGCTGCCATGCCGTTGATCTGGGTCAACCCGGCCCCAGGCCTGTCTCCTAACCTTCCACATAGATCTCGATATCAAATGGATTCCCGATCAAGGCAAGCTGGAATGCCTACCTGGGGCTCCGGAGCACGATTTGCCTGGTCAGCGCACAGCCAGGAGCATGCGATGCGATGACTTGAGAGAGTCTCGCGGGTATTGTCTGCCGCCTACAATGAAACCATTGAATTGCGGATCCCTGAGGAGAACAGGATGGTCATGCTACTGAACTTTCGCGCGGTGATGGCCGCGGCGTGCGCGACGCTGGCGATCGTATCGGGCACCGCACTAGGGGATGAAATCCCGTTGATCACCGGCAAGCAGTGGACCGAGTCATCGGAGCAGTTGAAGAAGGCTTATCTCATTGGCTTCGCCAATGTCGTCCAGGTCGATATCGCATATCAGGCCCAGACAGGCAATTCACCATCCGACACGCAAAGCGTCGTTCCTCGTATGGCGAAGGGACTGAAAGGCCAAACGCTTGAAACGGTACGCGACGGGCTTGATCGTTGGTACGCCGCGCATCCCGATCGGCTGCAGCGACCGGTCATCGAAACCATTTGGTTCGAAATGATCGTTCCCGGACTAAAGCAAAACAGGTAGGTGACACGCATGAAACGACTCGGACTGATTGCCGCAACGCTGGCTTTCGCCTCTGTTGTCGGCTGCACGAACATGACGCCGCAACAACAAGGGACGATGTCCGGCGCGGGCGTGGGCGCGTTGGCCGGCGCAGGCATTGCTGCCATCGCGGGCGGGAGCGCCTGGACCGGTGCCGCGGTAGGCGCTGTCGCTGGCGGTGTCGCGGGCAACATCAAGGGGGGCAAGCAGCAGTAAGGCGCGTCCGCCGCTTCGCTGCAAGATCTGGCGTGGAGACTTGCCACACCCTCCGGCCCTGGCTTGTCACGCGCGGCGCAGCTGGCGCAAACCTGACGATGGGGAATGCCACATGTCCAAGAATACGAAGGGAACGAGCGAAAGTGCCGCGCCTCAAACCGGGACGCCTTACTTGTCGGCTGATGAACGCGCCGCTAGAGGGCGGGCACTGCGCGACACGGTGCCGCGCGCATCGCATGCTGGCTGGACGGCGCCCAAGGATCGCCGCGACCCGATTGAACTCCTGATCGAATCCAATGAGGGCCGCATCCTGAGCCTGACCCCGATCCGCTTCGGGCGCATGGCGGCTTCGCCATTCGCGTTCTATCGTGGCGCGGCCGTATTGATGGCAGCCGACCTTGCCGGCACCCCGACGAGCGGGATCCGGGTGCAGGCGTGCGGCGATGCGCACCTGATGAACTTCGGCGGCTTCGCGACGCCCGAGCGCAACGTGATCTTCGACGTCAACGATCTCGACGAGACGCTGCCGGCCCCTTTCGAGTGGGACCTGAAGCGGCTTGCAGCCAGCGTGGTCGTGGCAGCGCAACATCTGGAGCTTCCCCGCAGCGACGCGGGACGCGTGGCCACGGATCTCGTGCGCGAGTACCGCGAGCGGATGGACAATTTCGCCGGGATGCGGGCGCTCGATGTCTGGTACAACAAGATCGACCTGCAAAAGTATGAAGACCGGACGGGCGATCCGGATGTCGTGGCGGCGGCTCGCAAGCGGTTGGAGGAGCGGCTCGAATCAGAGCGGCGCAAGACGGTGCCTGACCATCTGTACCCGAAGCTCGTCTCGGAGCAAGGGGTCAAGCCCAGGATCAAGGATGATCCCCCCCTTATTTTCCATCCGACGGAAGAACAGGCTCCCGGTATCGAGTCAGGGTACAAGGAATCCATTGCCTCGTATCGGGAGAGCTTGCCCGAGCATGTCCGGACACTGTTCGACCGCTTCCACTATGTGGACCTGGCTCTCAAGGTCGTCGGCGTGGGAAGCGTTGGCACGATGTGCGCCGTGGGACTGTTCATGGCGGCGGACAACGACCCGCTGTTCCTGCAAGTGAAGGAGGCGAAGGCCTCCGTGCTCGAGCCCTATGCGGGCAAGTCCCTGCACGCCAACCATGGCCAGCGCGTCATCGTGGGACAGCGTCTCATGCAGTCGGCCAGCGATGTGTTCCTTGGGTGGACCCGAGGCGTGAACGGCCGCGAATTCTATGTCCGCCAGCTTCGCGACATGAAGTTGTCCGCGGTCATCGAGGACTGGGATACAGGATTGTTGCGGCAATACGCGCGGATGTGCGCGCATGCCCTGGCTCGCGCGCACGCCCGCTCCGGCGATGCTGCGGTGATCGCCGGATACATGGGCTCCGGGCAATCCTTCGACGACGCTGTGGGCGAGTTTGCGACCGAGTATGCCGCCCAGAACCGAAGCGACTATCGGGCTTTCCTCAGTGCAATCCGAGAGGGCCGGATCACGGTGATGGTCGAGGACTAGGCAGGAACGCTGCCGGGGCTTTCCGGGGAGATGCTCTCGGCGTGGAGAGGCCAACAATGAACGCTCGTGTCTCGGAGCCCGGCGACGCCCGGGATTCGCCCCTGACTACGCAAGACTTTTCGCTCGTCCTGGGCGGGCCACTTTTCCAGCTTCTGCGTAGGGCACACCTGGCCGATGACGCGCTGCTACTGGTGCACCAGCGCATCATCGTCATGTCCTTGTTTGCCTGGCTACCGCTCCTGGTGCTGTCAGCGGCTGAGGGGCAGCTGTTGGGCGGGCGAGTGACCTTGCCTTTTCTGCTGGACATCGAAGCGCATGCGCGCTTCCTGCTGGTGATGCCGCTGTTGATCGCTTCAGAGCTGGTGGTGCACCTTCGCATGCGGCCGGTGGCGAGGCTGTTCATAGCGCGCAAGCTGATTCCCGAAAGCGCCTCGATGCGATTCGAGGCGGCTATCGCGTCGGCGTTCCGACTGCGGAATTCCGTGCTCACCGAGTTGCTGCTGATCGGCCTCGTGTATGGCGTCGGCATCCTGGTCATCTGGCGACACTACACGGCACTCGACGCCGCCACATGGTACGTGACATCGTCCGCCGAAGGCTCGAGACTCTCGCTTGCCGGCATGTGGTATGGCTACGTGAGCCTGCCTGTCTTCCAGTTCCTGTTGTGTCGCTGGTACTTCAGGCTCTTTATCTGGATCCGTTTTCTCTGGCAGGTGTCACGTATCAGGTTGATCCTGATTCCCACGCATCCGGACCGCGTCGGCGGCCTGGGATTTCTCGCCCAGGCGGTCCATGCCTTCGCGCTGCTTGCCATGGCGCACGGCGTGCTGCTGGCCGGACAACTCGCCAACCGCATCCTCTATCTCGGGGCCACGCTGCCTGAGTACAAGATACAGATCGCGGTCATGGTCATTTTCCTGCTGTGCCTCGTGCTTGGCCCGTTGCTGGTGTTTTCGCCTCAGTTGGCGGAGGCGAAGCGCACGGGCCTGCGTGAATATGGCACGCTGGCGGAGCGCTACGTACGCGAATTCGATGCAAAGTGGCTACGCGGAGGAGCCCCTCCCGATGAATCGTTTGTCGGTAGCGGCGACATCCAGTCCCTCGCGGATCTGGGCAACAGCTTCGACGTTTTGCGGACGATGCGCATTGCCCCGATTACGCGAGAATCCATCATGCAGGTCGCCGTGGCCACTCTTTTGCCGGTCCTGCCGCTGGCGCTGACCATGATGCCGTTGGAAGCGCTGCTCAAGATGATGTTCGGCCTGTTGTTCTAGGCGGCCGTTCCCCGTCCGGCATTGCCATGCTCCCGGGAGCGGTAGCGTGCGATGGTCTGTTATTCCCGCTCAATCGGCGCCTGGAAAAACCGGCCGGCATCGGCTGCGTGCTCGAGGCGATGACAAGCCTGCTGCTGGTACATCCGGCGAGCCAACGCACGGTGCCGGGTCCTTGATATCATCCCTCGCATGCTGCCCGATATCCTCATCCCCCACACCGAATACGAAATCACCGCGATCCGCGCGCAAGGCGCCGGCGGGCAGAACATCAACAAGGTCTCCAACGCGGTTCACCTGCGTTTCGATGTTCGCGCATCGTCTCTGGAAGAGGGGCACAAGGCGCGGCTGCTGCAGCTTCACGATCACCGCATCACGCGCGACGGCGTGGTGGTGATCAAGGCGCAACAACACCGCAGCCTGGAAATGAACCGCGAGGAAGCCGTGCAGCGTTTGCACGACCTGGTGCGCAGCGTGGCCACGCCGCCGCGCACGCGCCGTCCCACGCGGCCAACCTACGGGTCCAGGATGCGGCGCCTGGAAGGCAAGAGCCAGCGCAGCCAGGTCAAGGCACAGCGCGGCAAAGTCGTGGACTGAGCGCCAACGCCACGTCACATCGCGCATTCGCCGCGCGTACCCGTCCCTGCGCCCGCATATCCCGCCCCCTTATGGGTGGCGCTTCGTGACGCGGTTCGCGAACGCAGCCGCGTCCGCCAGTGCGCGCCGCGCCTCCGGCAGGAAGGGATGGTAGAGCTGCCAGACATGTGGCACGCCGTGCCAGACGTGCAGCTCGGCGGCGCCGCCGGCCGCCCTGGCGCGTTCCACCAGCCGGCGTGAATCGTCGAGCAGCACTTCCTTGTCGCTGGCCTGCACATAGAGCGGCGGCAGCGCCGCCAGCGCGGCCGGGTCGGCGTAAAGGGGCGAGACCAGCGGTTCGGTGGCGGCGGTGTCGCCCAGGTACAGGCGCGCGGCGCGGGCGATCGACTCGCCGTGGAACATGACGTCATGACGGTCGTTGCTGAGCAAGGTTTCGCCGGTAGCCGCCAGGTCCGTCCACGGCGAGAACAGCAGCGCCCCCGCGGGCAGCGCCATGCCGCGCGCCTGTAGCGCGAGCAGCGTCGCCAGCGCCAGCCCGCCGCCGGCCGAATCACCGGCAATCACGATGTTGCGTGGCGCAATACCGAGTGCGAGCAGCGCCGAGTAGGCATCGACGGCATCGTCCAGCGCGGCGGGGAAGGGATGCTCGGGCGCCAGCCGGTAGTCCAGCGAGAACACCGGCATGCCGGTCCCGCGCGCCAGTGCCAGCGTCAGCGGACGGTGCGTCTGCGGCGTGCAGAAGTAGTAGCCGCCGCCGTGCAGGTAGAACAGCGTGGGGACATCGGCGTGCGCGGCGGCGCCATCGCGGCGCGTCCATTCGCCCGGCAACGCGGCCGCCTCGGAGCGTTCGATGCGCCAGCCCGCCGGCACGCGCGCGCTCCGCCCGAACTGCGCCATCGCGCGGCGGGTGCCGGCCACGTCGATCTGCGCCGGCGGCGCCCCGCGCTTCAGGCGTTTTTTCAATCCGTAAGACAGCAACAGGTTCTGCAGGCTCATCGGGCTCCTCGCTCGGTGGTCAGGACTCGGTGTGGAGGATTGCGGCGTTCAGTGCGGCCGGCGCTCCGGCGGCTTGCGCTTGCGCGCCGGGGCGGGTGCCGGTTGTGCCTGGCTTTGCTCGCGCTCCTGCGCCCGCTGCTGCTCGGCGGCGCCGCGCAGCAGCCAGCCGATCAACTGCCTGGATTGCTGGATGCGCTGGCGCCGGCCCTTGGCGCTGTCTTCGAGATAATCCGTCGACAAGTGGAACAGGTAGGACACCACGTAGCCGCACAGATCGTCGATGACCGGGCGGGACAGCCCGGGACACAACGCCAGCCGCTCGATGTCTTCCGCCATTTCGGCGGAGATGTCCGCCAGCAACTGGCGCACCGCGTCGCGCAACGCGGGTTGGGGGCCGGTGCTGCCGCACACACCGACAAAGAAGGCGTCGGGGTGGGCCTCGGCGTAGGCGAAGAATGCGTCGCAGGCACGCGTGGCGACTTCGCCGGGATTGTCGCGCGCCACGGCCCAGCGCACCGCGCGCAGCATGGGCCGCAACTCGTTGCTGACCTCGGCCACCGCGGTCAGCGCCAGGTCTTCCATATCGCGGAAGTGGCGATAGAACGTGTTGGGGTTGAGCCCCGCCTCGCGCGCCAGTTCGCGCAGGCCCAGGCCGGCGAAGCTGCGCCTGGCCGCAGCCAGGCGCAGCGCCGCGTCGATCAGTTTGCGTTTGCCGCCGGCAACGTCTTCCATGGTCTCAGCCAAAAAGTTAAGGCCGGGATACCCCGGCGTGATCATGCTTCGGTTTGGAATTGACACTCGGTCTACATTCGTCTACTTTGCTGCAAAAGTAGACGAATGTCTACGCCGACTTGCGGGGGCACCGATGCACCCCGCAAGAAAATAACGAACAAGAGACACAAAGCGGCCGCATGCCCCTTGGCCCAATCCTGGCGATCCGCTCGCCGACTACCACCTGGTGAACCGACCATGCAGCGCGACTCCGCTCCCGCCGTTACCGCCGCAACCCTGTCCGCCGCGCCAGGCGCGCACGCCCTCGCGCCGATTCCGTGCGACGCCGGCTGGCCGCTGGTCGGCAACCTGCTGCAAGTCACGCCCGGCAAGGTCGCGCAGCATCTGCTGGCACGCAGCCGCCATTTCGATGGCATCTTCGAACTCGATTTCGCCGGACGCCGCGTGGCGTTCGTCAGCGATGCCGCGCTGGCGGGCGAGCTGTCGGACGGGCAGCGCTTTCGCAAGATCGTTGGGCCGCCGCTGTCCTACCTGCGCGACCTGGCAGGCGACGGCCTGTTCACCGCGCACGGGGAGGAAGAGAACTGGGGGCGCGCCCACCGCATCCTGATGCCGGCTTTCAGCCAGCGCGCGATGAAAGGCTACTTCGACGTGATGCTGCGCGTGGCCAACCGGCTGGTCGACAAATGGGACCGCCAGGGCGCCGATACCGACATCGCGATCGCCGACGACATGACCCGGCTCACGCTGGACACCATCGCGCTGTCGGGTTTCGGCTATGACTTCGATTCGTTCTCGCGCGAGCAACTCCACCCCTTTATCGATGCGATGGTCGGCGCGCTGGAAGAGGCCATGGGCAAGCTGACCCGCTTCGCGCTGCAGGACAAGTTCATGCACGCGGCGCACCGCAAGTTCGCCGAGGACATCCGCTACATGCGCGAGCTGGTGGACGAGGTGGTGAGGCAACGCCGCGCCGCGGCCGGGAAGGATGCCGGCCAGCCGCCGGCGCACGACCTGCTCAACCTGATGCTGGACGCGCGCGACCCCGACACGGACCAGCGCCTGGACGATGTGAATATCCGCAACCAGGTCATCACCTTCCTGATCGCAGGGCACGAGACCACCAGCGGCTTGCTGACCTTCGCGCTGTACGAACTGCTGCGCAATCCCGGTGTGCTGGCGCAGGCCTATGCCGAAGTGGACGCCGTGCTGCCGGGCGATGCGCCGCCGGTCTATGCCGACCTTGCCAGGCTCCAGGTGATCGACCGCGTGCTCAAGGAAACACTGCGCCTGTGGCCCACCGCGCCCGCCTTTGCGGTGGCGCCGTTCGAGGACACCGTGATCGGGGGGCGCTACCTGATCCACAAGAACCGCCGGGTTTCGGTGGTGCTCACCGCGCTGCACCGCGACCCCAAGGTGTGGGCCGATCCCGAACGCTTCGACATCGACCGCTTCCTGCCGGAGAACGAAGCCAGGATCCATCCGCACGCCTACAAGCCGTTCGGCAATGGCGAGCGCGCCTGCATCGGGCGCCAGTTCGCGCTTACCGAGGCCAAGCTGGCGCTGGCGCTGATGCTGCGCAACTTCCAGTTCAGCGATCCGCACGACTACCAGTTCCGCATCAAGGAAACGCTGACCCTGAAGCCGGATGCGTTCACGTTGCGCGCGCGCAGGCGCCGCCCGCATGAGCGCATCGCCGCCGCCGCGGCGGCCGGTGCGCCCGGCGTCCAGTCGCAACACCCGGCGGTGCGGGGCAACGGCCAGGCCCTCGCCGTGCTGTGCGGGTCGAGCCTGGGCACCGCGCGCGAACTGGCCGAGCAGATCCATGCCGGTGCGCTGGCGGCCGGCTTCCATGCCACGCTGCGCGACCTGGATGACGCGGTTGGCGCGCTGCCCGCCGAAGGCCTGGCGGTGATCGTGGCGGCGACCTACAACGGCCGCGCACCCGATTCGGCGCGGCGCTTCGAAGCCATGCTCGACAGCGCGGCTGTGGATAACTATCGAGCCGAAAACTTGCGCTTTGCCGTGCTCGGCTGCGGCAATTCGCAGTGGGCCACCTATCAGGCATTCCCCAAACGCCTGCACGACTTCTTTAGCGCCGCCGGCGCCACGCCATTGCTCGCGCGCGGTGAAGCCGACGGCAACGGCGATTTCGACCAGGCGGCGGAGTCGTGGCTCGCCGCGCTGTGGCAATCGCTGGAGGCGCTGCGTGTGGAGCTGGGCGCGGCGCCCGATTCGGCGGGCGCGAGCCACATCGAAGTGCGGCTGCGCGACATCGCCACGATCCGCGCCGGCACGCTGCCGCCGTCGACGCAGGCTTTCGCGGTGCTGGCCAACACCGAACTGGTGAACGATCCTGCCGGCCTGTGGGACTTCGCGCAGGAAGCGCCGCGCACTTCCACGCGCGACATCCGGCTGCGCCTGCCCGAAGGTGCGAGCTATGCCACCGGCGATCATCTCGCGGTCTATCCGCAGAACCATCCGGCCACTGTGCGCGACCTGTGCGAGCGGCTCGATCTCGATCCCGAGGCCATGGTGACGCTGTCCGCCGCGCATGCATCCGCCGCGCGCGGCCTGCCGCTGGAGGAGGCGCTGCCCGTGCGCGCGCTGCTGACGCATTTCATCGAACTGCAGGACGTGGTGTCGCGCCAGACGCTGCGCACGCTGGTGCAATACACGCGCTGCCCCTTCACGCGCGCGGCGCTGGAACGGCTCGGGTCGGACCATGCGGAAGACGGCTACGCCGCGCGCGTCGCCGCGCAGCGGCTGGGGCTGGTGGACGTGCTGGTGAGCCATCCGGCAATCGAGTTGACGCTGCCGGGCTTGCTGGCCTGCACGGTGCCGATGCGTCCGCGCTTCTACTCCATCGCCTCGTCGCCGGCGGTATCGCCCGACGTGGCGACGATCACCGTCGGCACCGTGTTGTCGGCGGCATTGTCGGGCCGCGGCCTGTTCCGCGGCGTGGCGTCCACCTGGCTGCAGGGACTGGCGCCGGGCGCCGTGGTGGCGGCGGCGATCCGTACGCCCAATCCGGCCTTCGCGCCCGATCCCGATCCGGCGCGGCCGATGATCCTGGTCGGGCCAGGCACCGGCATCGCGCCGTTCCGCGGTTTCCTGGAAGAGCGCGCGGCACAAATGGCCGCTGGCCAGGCGGTGGCAGCCAGCCGTCTCTATTACGGCTGCCGCCATCCGGAGCATGACTGGCTCTACCGCGACGATGTGGCGCGCTGGCAGGCCGGGGGCGTGGTGCAGGCGCATGCCGCCTATTCCACCGCCGGCGCGCCGGACCAGCGCTATGTGCAGCATCTGCTATGGCGCGATCGCGAAACCGTGTGGGCGATGCTGCAGGACGGCGCCACGATCTACGTGTGCGGCGACGGCCGGCTGATGGCGCCGGCGGTGCGCCGCACGCTGATCGAGATCGCCGCGCAGCAGGGCGGCATGAGCGAGGCCGCGGCGTCCGACCGGCTTGCGGCGATGGTGGCGCAGGGGCAGTACCGGCAGGACGTGTTCAACTAGCCGGCCAGGTGCCGTCTCGCCATCGCGCTGGTTGGCAGAAATCTGCGGATCATTGTCAGCCGCCACGGCGCCATATTCCTTACGCTCGGTGTCATCCCTACCGCCCTCACACCGGAGCGCCCGATGGCACGTCCCGCGATGTCCCAGCCACGGGTCCTGGCACTCTGCCAGGCCCTGTTCACCTCAGCCCTGTCCGTCGATCTGACGCTGACCGGGCTGGTCGGCTACACGCTCGCGCCTGACAAGGCGCTTGCCACGCTGCCGTTTGCGCTGATCACCGTCGCATCGGCCCTCATCGCCATCGCCGCCGCCTTCCTGATCGAGCGGCTGGGCCGCCGCGCGGCATTCAGCCTCGGCGGGCTGGCGTGCTGCGCCGGCGGACTGGTGTCCGTGTGGGCGATCGCGCACCATGACTTCGCCGCCTTCTGCGTGGGTACCGCGCTGGTCGGCGTGTTCCAGGCCTTCGCGCGCTTCTACCGGCTGGCCGCAGCCGATGCCGCCGCGCCCGCCGACAAGCCGCGCGCAATTTCCACTGTGCTGACCGGCGGCGTGGTGGCGGCCGTGTGCGGCCCCGCCATCGCGGCGTGGAGCAGCGACCTGATGGTGGCGCAGCCCTTCGCGGGCTCCTACGCGGTGGTGTCGGTGTTCGGTCTCGCCACCGTTCTGCTGCTGGTTTTCGGCTACCGGGAGCCGCCCGCCCAAGCCGCCGCCGCGGTAGCCGCCGGGCACGGCGACATGGCACTGCCCGCGCGCCCGCTGGCCGGGATCGCGCGCCAGCCGGTCTTCCTCGCGGCCTTCGCCAACAACGGCATCGGCAATGCGGTGATGATGTTCGTGATGACCGCCACGCCGATCGCCGCAGTGGCGTGCAGCCACACCATCACGCAAGGCGCGCAGATCATCGAGTGGCACCTGGTCGGGATGTACGCGCCATCCTTCTTCTCCGGCTGGCTGCTGCAGCGCTTTGGCCGCGGGCCGATTCTGATGTGCGGCATCGCGCTCGCTGCGGTGGGTTCGCTGGTGGCCCTGGCGTCGACGGCGCTGCCGGCCTTATACGTCGCATTACTGTGCCTGGGCATTGGCTGGAATTTCATGTTTGTCGGCGGTACCACTTTGCTGGCGGAGAGCTACCGGCCCGCGGAGCGCGCGCGCACCCAGGCGCTGGCCGAATTCTCCGCTGCCGCGCTGACCGCGCTGGCCACGCTCGCCGCCGGCCAGGTGCTGTACCGCTATGGCTGGCAGGCGGTCAACCTGGCGGTGCTGCCCGCGCTGGGGGTGGCGCTGCTGGTGACGCTGGGTTGGCAACGGCAAGCGCCACGCGCTGCGGCACTGGCGGGTTGACGGTCGGCGCCAGTATGATCGGCGGCTGGCACGCACTCATACTCTCGTCCAGGCCATCGTCCATGCCATCCAGCCTTCCCTTGCCATCCGACCCGCCGCGCATCGTGGTGCTGGTCGCGCCGGATCCCGCGCAGGAGCTTGACGTCACCGGCCCCAGCGCCGTGTTCGGCCATGCCAACCGGCTCGACGGACAGCGCTCGCCCGCCTACGAGATCCGCATCGCCAGCGTGCGCGACGACGGCCTGGTGTGCACCGAGAGCGGCATCCGGCTGCTGGCGGATGCGCCGTATCACCGCATCGGCGAGATGCTGTCAGGCCCGATCGATACCTTGCTCATCGCCGGCGGCTCGGGCCATGCGGCGGCGGCCGGGGACGAGCGGCTGATCGGCTGGATCCGCGAGCAGGCGCCGCGCGTGCGCCGCCTCGGCGCGGTCTGCACCGGCGCTTTCGTGCTGGCGCGCACCGGCCTGCTCGACAGCCATCGCGCCACCACCCACTGGCGCCACGCCGCGCGCCTGGCGCAGTGCCATCCGCTGGTGCAGGTGGACCCGGACCCGATCTGGATTCGCGCCGGCCAGTTGTACACATCGGCCGGCGTCACCGCGGGCATGGACCTGGCGCTGGCGCTGGTGGAGGACGATCTCGGCCACGCCGCATCGCTGGCTGTCGCGCGCGAGCTGGTGCTGTTCCTGCGCCGGCCCGGCAGCCAGGCGCAGTTCTCCACCTTGCTGCAGGCGCAGAGCGCGCAGAGTCCGGAATTACGTGAATTGCAGGGCTGGATAGCCGAGCACCTGGCGCGCGACCTGTCGGTGCCCGTGCTGGCGGAGCGCGTGGCGATGAGCCCGCGCAACTTCGCGCGCGTGTTCGCGCGGCAGGTGGGCGAGACGCCGGCGCGTTACGTGGAGCGGCTGCGGGTGGAGGCGGTGCGGCGCATGCTGGAGGAGGACGGGCGGCGGCTGGAAGGCATCGCCCATGCCACCGGCTTTGCCAATGCCGACGTCATGCGGCAGGCTTTCCAGCGGCATGTGCAGACCACGCCGGAGCGCTACCGGGCGGCGTTCAGGTCGCAGGGAGACGGGAGCGCGGCCTTGAGCGAAGCCGACAAGATGCGCCAACGCCGATTGAAATGACGACGGTGTTGACTCCCTCTCCCCCAGCCCCTACCGCAAGCAGGAGCGGAAAGCCCGGCAGTGATTTGCCTACCCTTAGCCCTTGGCCTGCAACGCAGCAATCCGCTCCTCGATCGGCGGGTGGCTGGAGAACAGCGACAGCCACGACTTGCCGCCGGCGATCCCCATGGCCTGCATGTTCTGCGGCAGGCCGTCCGGCTCCAGCCCGCCCAGGCGGCGCAGCGCCGCCACCATCGGCGTCGGGCTGCCCATCAGCCTGGCCGCGCCGGCATCGGCACGGTATTCGCGGTGGCGCGAGAAGGTGGCCACGATGATGCTGGCCAGGATGCCGAACACGATCTCGCACACCACCACCGTGATCATGTAGCCGATGCCGGGCCGCTCGATTCCTCATCGTTCTTGCGCAGCATCGAATCCACGAAGTAGCCCACCACGCGCGCCAGGAAGATCACGAAGGTGTTGACCACGCCCTGGATCAGCGTGAGCGTGACCATGTCGCCGTTGGCGATGTGGGCCACCTCATGCGCCAGCACGGCTTCCACTTCGTCATGCGACATGGTCTGCAGCAGGCCGGTGGAGACCGCCACCAGCGAGTTCTTCTTGGTGGCGCCGGTGGCGAAGGCGTTGGCCTCGCCTTCATAGATGGCGACTTCCGGCATCGGCAGGCCGGCGCGGTCGGCCAGTTTCTGCACGGTCTGCACCAGCCATAGTTCGGTGCTGTTGCCGGGGTGGGTGACGACCTGCGCGCCGGTGGACCACTTGGCGATGGTCTTGGACATCAGCAGCGAAATAAAGGAGCCACCGAAGCCCATCAGCGCGGCAAATACCAGCAGCATGCCGAGGTTGAGCCCGTTGCCGGTCAGGAAGCGGTTCACGCCCAGCAGGCTGGCGGTGAAGCTGAGTACAAGCATGACGGCGAGGTTGGTCGCCAGGAAAAGGAGGACGCGTTTCATTTTTTGATGTGAAGAAGTGATCGATACAGTGGGGAAACCAGGCGCGCGCATTGCGGTCATCGCGGGCACGCCGGGTGCTCACGGCGAACGGAAGAATCGCAAGGGCGAACAACGAGTGCGCGCAAGACCAGCTTGCGCGCGGGGAGAGCATCAGGCGCTGGGTGGGCGCTGCTGGAGGGGAAGGTCGGGGTCGGGCAATGCGCCGGCGCGGTGCGCGGGCGCGCCGCTACCGGCGAGCCCGGCGACAAAGCGCAGGGGCGAGGCCGGCAACAGGGATTCGGCCAGGTCGGCGCCGAGCTGCGAAGGATCGCCAAGATCAGCGGAGCCCGGGGCTTCGTCGGGATCCGCCGCGATGCTGGCAGCGGCCACGTCGGCGCGATCCCGGTTATCCGCAGCGGCGTATGCGGCATCTTGTGCCGCCTGCGCCGCCGTGCCGCACGAATCCGGCTGCGCCCACCCATGCGACGCCGCGTTGCCGACCGCGCACACGCCTGCGCCTGCCCAGCTCTGGAAGGGCATGACGGCAAGCATCAGAAGCAGCAGCAGGATGCGGATGGCGCGCACAAATAGGTTGGTTTGGGATCGCTCGATATGGGGATTCGACACGAATCCGTGGCGAGAATTCTACAGGATGCGGCATTGCCACATGTAGTACCGCAAGCATCACATCCCAACACTTAGCCGAGGATTTTTTGCGCGGCGCGGGTTCCCCACCAGGCGGCTTCCTCGAACACCGAAACGCCGGACAGGTCTGCGTGGGCGAACAGGACGCGCCCGTCGGCCGCGCGCAGCGCCGCGGCGCCGGCGTTGCCGAGAAAGCCGGTGCGCGGCGATGCCATGGCATGCCCGCGCACGGTGATCTCCACCGCGTCGGCGTGGCGCCAGAAGGCACGCCCGTAAGCCGTGCGCAGGTCGGTGGTGGCATAGTCCATCAGTTCGGCGGGGCTGGCCTCTGCCAGCCAGCGGCGGGTGTCGGCGAGCGGGCGCGGCGCCGCGCCCGGGTCGGCGGCAGCGTCGAGCGGGCAGTAGGCGGTGAACACCGTGGCCGCCGGCATCGCTTGCCGGATCAGTTGATGCGTGCTCACTACATAGCCCAGCCCGCGCCCGCCGTGCACCACGTTGTCCCAGGCCAGCGGTACGCCGGCTGCCTCCGGCGGGAAACCGCGCAGGCGGAAGCTCGACACCATCCACGACGCGCTGGGCGGCAGGTGGCGCGCCGGGTCGAAGCCGAACTCACGCAGCGGCGCCACACGGGCGGCCACATGCAGCGGCATGGCGCAGATCACGCGGCGCGCGCGGATGCGGTAGAGGCGCGGTGGCCGGGCGCCCACGCCGTCCGGCCACCAGGCGCACAGCACCGAGACCTCCCGGCCTAGCTCCCGTAGCTGCAAGGCCATGCCGGGGCGGCGCCAGGGCGGTGCGCTGGCCTGCCGCCCCGCGCCGCGGTGCGCATCGATCCGTGCCGAGAGCCGCGTCACCAGCGCATGCAGCCCGTCGGGCCAGGTCAGCACGGCGCCGTCGGCGGCATCGCTCGCATGGCCCGCGCGGCTGGCGAAGTAATACAGGCCGGCCCAGGCGGAGATCAGATCGTGGCCCGCGCCGTAGTCGTCGCGGCAGCAGTAGTCCACATACGTATGCAAGGTGGGCGAGGTATAGCCTTCGGCCAGCATCCATTGCCGCATGCTTTGCCGGTCCAGCGCGGTCCAGGCCGGATCCTGCGAGGCCAGCGCCAGTGGAATGGCGAAGGCTTTGCGTCCATCGCTGCCGCGCGCGGCCTTGAGTTGCTCGACGCGGGCCAGGAAGCGTGCGTGCTGCGCGGCTTCCTCGTCCGGCACGGCATCGCTGGGCAGCAGGCCATCGTGCCATTTGCCGTCGAAGAGCAGGCGCTCGTCGGGCGCATGCACCAGCGCGCGCTCGTCGAACTCCGGCCGCGCGGCAAAGGGGTCGCGCCGGATCACGCCGGTATCCGCCAGCATCTCGCGGATATGCCGCGATTCGGGCGAGGGCAGCGGCAGGTAGTGCGCGCCGCGCGGGAAGGCCAGGTCGCCGCCGAAATTGCCGCCCGCCGCATTGCCGCCGAACTCCGGCCCGTCCACCAGCACGAAATCCCTCAGCCCGCCGCGCGCCAGCTGCCACGCCGCGCTGAGCCCGGCCACGCCGCCGCCGAGGATGGCAACGTCGGTCACGATCTCGTCCTGCGCGGGTACGGCCGACGGCCAGCTGGCGGCATCGCGCAGCGCATGGCCTTCGGCCATGCCGGGGCGCAACACGACGGGCGCGGGCTCGCGCAGGCCGACGCCCGCCAGGAAGCGGTTGGCATCGTCGCCCAGCCGGTCGCAGCCGGAGAGCAAGCCCAGGCCGGCCGTGCCGGCGCCGGCGATCAGGAAGCGGCGGCGGTCCATTCGGGCTCCCCGTGCTGGCAACGGCAATCAGCGAATGACATTGCGCCAGTCCTGCTCGAAATCGTGCACCAGCGTCTGCTCGTTGAGCCGGTTCGCGCGCGCCTCGCGCGGCGCCATGTCGGCGGGGAAGCGGAACATCAGCGCGGTGCTGTCGGCGTCGAGGAACCTGAGAGGCACGCTGTAGCGCGTCGGCGGCGTGTAGTCGGCGCGCCTGGCCGCCAGGATGAAGCCCCACTCGCCGAAGGACGGCACGTAGGCGTGGTAAGGCCAGGTATGCAGGCCCGCTTCGCGCAGCGTGGCGTCGATATCCCAGAACGAGCGCGGCGCGAAGTAGGGCGACGTGGACTGCACCACCGCATAGCCCTTCTCGGCGAGATGGTGCGACATCAGCTTGTACATCGGCACCGAGTACAGCTTGCCGAGCCCGAAGTTGGACGGGTCGGGCAGGTCGACGATGATGGCGTCGAACATCTCGTTGTGCTGTTCCATCCATTGCGCGGCATCGGCATTGACCACCTGCACGCGCGCATCCTTGAGCGAGCCCTGGTTCAGCGCCACCAGCGGTTCGCTGCGAGAGAACAGCGTGGTCATGGCCGGGTCGAGGTCGACCAGCGTGACGTGCTCGATATTCTTGTGCTTGAGGATCTCGCGCACCGCCAGCCCGTCGCCCCCGCCGATCACCAGCACGCGGCGCGCCCAGGGCAGCGCTTGCAGCACCGGATGCACCAGCGCCTCGTGGTAGCGATGCTCGTCGCGCGAGGAGAATTGCAGGTTGCCGTTGATATAGAGGCGCAGGTCATCCTTCCAGCGCGTGATCACCAGGCGCTGGTACGGCGTGCTTTCGCTATGGATGATCTCGTCGCCGAACATGCCGCGCTCCGCCCAGTGGGTGAGCCGCCCGGAAGCCAGGAAGCCGCCGGCCAGCAGCACCAGCACCAGCGAGGCACGCAGCATGCGCGACATGACCGGCTTGAGTTCGTCACGGAAGATGTGGATGGTGGCCAGCGCCACGCCGGCATTGAGCATGCCGAACAGGAAGCCGGTGCGCGACAGGCCCAGGCGCGGCGCCAGCACCAGCGGGAACACCAGCGAGACCGCCAGCGCCCCGAGGTAGTCGAAGGTAAGCACGCGGCTGACCAGTTCGCTGAAGGCGGTGCGGCGTGTGTTGAGCACGCGCATGACCAGCGGGATCTCCATGCCCACCAGCACGCCGAGCACGAACACCATGGCGTAGAGCGCGGTGCGAAAGGGCGCCGACAGCCACGCGAACACGACGAACAGCAGCGCGGCGGAGATGCCCCCGAGCAGTCCGATCAGGATCTCGATATCGATGAAGCGCGCCAGCACGTCTTCGTCCTTCACATAGCGCGACAGCCAGGAGCCCACGCCCATGGCGAACAGGTAGCAGCCGATGATGGAAGAGAACTGGAGGATGGAATCGCCCAGCAGGTAGCTGGAAAGGGCGCCGGCGATCAGCTCGTAGCCGAGCCCGCAGGACGCCACGATCAACACCGAAAGAACAAGGGTACGGTCGCGCATCAGGTAATCAGTCGGGTCGGCGGTCGGGATCGGATGGGCAGGGGAGGGAGGGGAGCAGGCGAGCCGCGATACAGGATCCGCCTGGCACGCTGTAAATTGTTGTCATTGCTGGAAATGGACAACGATATACTTGAGCGCCGGCGCGGCAGCGTAGCCGGCAGGATACTGCCAAAAGTTGAACCGGAACACCGTCGTGGAACCCGCCGGAGAATAACAACGATGCAAGCCATCTACGCCTACGTGCTGCACTTGCTGGCTGGCCTTGCCCTGCTGGCAATGTTCGTCGGAGTCTACACCAGGATCACGCCCTTTCGCGAGTTCGCGCTGATCCGCCAGGGCAACCTCGCTGCGGCGCTGTCGCTGTCGGGAGCAATGATCGGTTTTTGCTTTACGCTGTCGTCCAGCATCCAGCACAACGACACCTTCCTGATGTTCCTGGTGTGGTCGGTGGGCGCGATGCTGGTCCAGGCGCTGGCCTACGCCGGGCTGACGCGCGCGCTGCCCGACATGGACGCCGCGATCGAGTCGAACAATATCGGCATGGGCGGGCTGATGGGCGCCATCTCGGTGACGGTCGGGGCGATCAACGCCGCCTGCCTGTCCTGACTGGCCGGATTTGCTGGGAATTTGCTGAGAACTTTGGGGATCGCCATGAGCATCGGATCGTTCATCAAGAAGCAGTTTATCGACATCCTCCAATGGACCGAGGACAGCGACGGCGTGCTCGCCTGGCGCTACCCGATGGAGGATATGGAAATCCAGTACGGCGGCAGCCTGACCGTGCGCGAGTCGCAGATGGCGGTGTTCGTCAACGAAGGCAAGATCGCCGACGTGTTCGGGCCCGGCATGCACAAGCTCACCACGCAGACGCTGCCGGTGCTGACCTACCTGAAGAACTGGGACAAGCTGTTCGAGTCGCCCTTCAAGTCGGACGTCTACTTCTTCAGCACCCGCCTGCAGATCGGCCGCAAGTGGGGCACCGCCCAGCCCATCACCATCCGCGACGCCGATTTCGGCATGGTGCGGCTGCGTGCCTTCGGCCTGTACTCGTACAAGATCGCCGATGCCGCCAGGTTCTACACGGAGATCAGCGGCACGCGCGCGGAGTACACCCGCGACGAGGTGGAAGAGCAGCTGCGCAACCTGCTGATCGCCACCATGACGTCCACGCTGGGCGGCGCCTCGGTGCCGTTCCTCGACATGGCCGCCAACCAGGCGTTGATGTCGCAGACCATCCGCGACAAGCTGGCACCGGAGTTCGAGCGCTATGGCGTGGCGCTGGATAATTTTGCGGTGACCAATGTGTCGCTGCCGGAGGAACTGCAGAAGGCCATCGACACCCGCATCTCGATGGGCATGATGGGCGATATGGCGAAGTACACGCAGTACCAGGTCGCCACCTCGATCCCGCTGGCCGCGCAGAACGAAGGCGGTGTGGCCGGGCTGGGCGCCAGCCTGGCGGCCGGCGCGGTGATGGGCCAGGCGATGGCGGGCGGGCTTGGCGCCGCCGCTGGCGTACAGCCCGCCGCGCCCGCTGCGGCGGCTGCGGTTCCGGCTGCGGCACCCGCGGACGATCCCGCCGCGCGGCTGCAGAAGCTCAAGGACCTGCTCGACAAGAGCCTGATCTCCCAGGCCGACTTCGATACCGCCAAGGCCGAGATCCTGAAGAAGCTGGTCGGCTGAGCGTAGCGGACGCATGCAAGAAATCAATTGCCCAAGTTGCGGCGCGCCGGCGGCCTTTCGCTCGTCGGCCGCCGTGATGGTGGTGTGCGAGTACTGCCACAGCACGCTGCTCAAGGACGCCGACACGGTCAAGGACATCGGCAAGATGTCCGCCGTGCTGGAGGACTACACGCCGCTGCAGCTCCATACCTCGGGCCAGTGGGATGGCCAGGGCTTCACGCTGGTCGGCCGCATCCAGCTGCGCTACGACGCCGGGCTGTGGAACGAGTGGTATGTGCTGTTCGACGACGGCAGCGACGGCTGGCTGGCCGATGCCTCCGGCCAGTACATGCTGACCCGGCGCGTCACCGCCGGGCAATCCGCCGCCCAGCTCAACGGCGTGGCGCTGCCGCGCCATGACCAGCTCACGCCGGGCACGCCCCTGTACTTCGACAAGCATCGCTACCTGGCCAGCGATGTGCGCAGCGCGCGCTGCACCGGTGGCCAGGGCGAACTGCCGTTCACGGTCGGCGCGGGCTGGACCGCGCAGGTGGCGGACTTCCGCGACGAGGGCCGTTTCCTGACGCTCGACTACGCCGACGGCGATCCGCCGGCCATCTATACCGGCCAGGCGGTCAAGCTCGACCAGCTCAAGTGCCAGCTGCTGCGCGAGACCGACCAGATCGCCGGCACCGCCGACCGCTATCGCGGCAAGGCCGTGCCGCTGGCCTGCCCGGGCTGTGGCGGCGCCATCGCCTACCGCGCGGGCGTGGCCAGCTTCGTGGTCTGCCCGAGTTGCCACAGCGAGATCGATTGCACCACCTCGACCGCGCTGGTGCTGGACAAGCAGCGCGAGCTGGATGCGCTGCGGACCAGCCTGGCGCCGGGCGATACCGGCAGCATCGACGGCAAGCCCTACACGGTGCTGGGGCTGATGCAATGCACCGACAACGACGAGGACGAAGCCTCCACCTGGGTCGAGTACCTGCTGTTCAACGAGCAGCGCGGCCTGATGTGGCTGGTCGAACAGGACAGCGGCTGGGACCGGGTCGAGGTGCTCGACACCTGGCCGCGCATGGTGTCCGGTACCGCCGCGAGCTACCAGGGCCAGACCTTCCAGCAGGGCTACGACTACCGGAGCGAGGTGCTGTACGCGGCCGGCACCTTCAACTGGCGCGTCAAGGTGGGCGACACCACGCGCCTGACCGAGTTCGGCAAGCCCGCGCGCCGGCTCACGCGCGAGACTTCCGATACCGAGATCGTCTGGACCTTGTCCACCACCGTGCCGCGCTCCCAGGTCGCGCTGTGGTTCAAGTCCAGCCCCGGGCTGGCCGAGGCGGCCCGGGCCTCGTCCGGCACGCGCGCGGGCAGCACCGATGACCTCGCCTTTTGCCGCAAGAGCGCCAAGGTCTACGCCATCCTCCTCGCCATCCTCAACGTGCCGGTGGCCCTCGTCACCGACCGCGGATGGTTCACCATCGTCGTCGGCTTCCTGCTGCTGTGGGCGCCGATCTGGCTGGTCCAGCGCTGGGCCGGAAAGGACTAAGACAGCGTGCGCCTGCTTTACCTCGTCTACGGCATCATCGTGCTGTTCGGCACGACCTTCTTCAACATCGGCGATACCGGCCGCTCGGGCTCTTCCTCGGGCTATAGCAGTACGCGCGGCTGGAGTGGCGGCTCTTCCGGCTCCAGCGGCTGGTCCTCCGGCGGCGGACACAAGTGAGCGCGCAGGCATGAATGCGCCGGCGTTACCCTGTCCGGCCGTGCTCGGCCACCACCTGCTGGCCGACCTGCAAGGCGTGGCCAGCGAACTGCTGGCCGATGCCGCCCTGGTCGAGCGCGTGCTTTACCAGGCGGCGCAGGCCGCCGGCGCCACCGTGATCGATGCGCGCTTCCGGCACTTCGGGCCGGGCCTTGGCGTGACCGGGGTGCTGCTGCTCAAAGAGTCGCATATCAGCATCCATACCTGGCCGGAATACGGCTTTGCCGCCGTGGATGTCTTCATGTGCGGCGCCGCCCGGCCCGAACTGGCGGTGGAAGTGATGCGCGCGGCCTTTGCGCCGCGTACGCTCGCCTTGCGGGACCAGGCGCGGGGACCGGCCCCGGCCTGAGCCGTTTCGTCCGGTCCTGGGACGGCTGGCAAGACCCGCCTCCATGGTCTACACTGCATACAACCCTGTAATTACTACAGGGATCTTGCATGAGTATGGCAGTGACCTGGAGTCGGCATGCGTATTGGTGAACTGGCAAGACACAGCAGTTGCGACGTGGAAACCATCCGCTACTACGAGCGCGAAGGGCTGCTCGACGCACCCCAGCGCGAGGACAACGGCTATCGCCGCTATGGCGACAGCCATCTGCTGCAGCTCAATTTCGTGCGCCACTGCCGCTCGCTGGGCATGAGCCTGTCCGACGTCCGGCGGCTGCGCGACTTCGAGCGGGACCCGACACTTGCCTGCGACGATATCAACGCCCTGCTGGATCGCCAGATCGAGCAGATCCATGCGCAGCGCGTTGCGCTCGAGGCCCTGGAGGGCCAACTGCGGGCGCTGCGCCACACCTGCGACCAGCCCCATCCGGCCAGCGAGTGCGGCATCCTGCAGAACCTGCAGCAGGCCGCGGCCGGCGCCGCCTGCGAATGCCATCCGCATGCCGTGGATCAAGGCTAGGGTTGCGCCCCGGTGCTGAACTGTGCCGGCTATGCTACGATTCCTCAACTTGCCGCGCACCAAGCTGGTGAAAAGTGCGGCAGTACGGTCCCGCGACGAGGCGTTTGAGTGAGCCATTGCTCTCATCGATCCCGCCGCGTGGCGCGCTTTCCAGAATTTCCATCCAATCGTTGCCGCACATAAATGACGCTTAGCTGCCTGTCGCTGACCGCTGTCGAGCTTGCCCGTATCGGGCAGGCCGGCGCGTCCGCGCGCGTAGCGCAGGCGCCGCGCGCGCAAGCCAAGCAGGCGATTGCCTGCCGCCGGATCAGCGCACCGCTTGATCCTGCCCGGTTCCCAGCCTGACGTTCCCCCCAACGCAGGCAAGCGCCGAACCGGGCCGAGTCACTCCCTGTTCGCGGTTTTCCCGCCGTTCCTGACGGCCCCTTATTCCATGACCTGGCAGTGCCCGGAGCCGATCCATGACGGATCGCTCCAGCCGCCCTGGGTCGCCGCATCGCCACTTAGCGAGGATTCATCATGACGGCTTCGTCCAAGCAACAACCGACCCTTTACCTTACCGAGCTCGACGTAACCCGCCTCGAGCGCATTGCCGGGCGTGCCGGCGCCGCCCCGCTGGCCGAGATGCTCGACAGCATCCTGGAGCGCGCCGCCATCGTGCCGGCCGATGCCATTCCGAAGGATGTCGTAACCATGAACTCCAGCATGCTGTGCGTGCTGGAAGGCGAGGCGACGCCGCGCCGCTGGACCCTGGCGTATCCGGACACCGCGGATTTCGACGGGGGCCGGCTGTCGGTGCTGTCGCCGATCGGCCGCGTCCTGCTGGGGGCGCGCGCCGGCCAGACCGTGAGCTACCGCCTGCCGGACGGACGCGAGCAAAGCGTCACGGTGGTCGAGTTGTCGTTCCAGCCCGAGGCCAACGGCCAGTACACCGTTTAAGGCCGCAGCAGGCACATTCAGGGAGGGCACTCACGTGCGCTTTCAGGACGCCGGGCGCGGCGTCCTCGCGCGCCGCAGGCAGCGTTGCGCACACCGTCCCACGGGCGCCCGCGCGCACCGTTGCCCGGTGCCAGACGGCCTCCAGCCTGGGCTGGCAGGCTATCGCACCGCGCGCCAGGCGCTTGCGCCACGCCGTTTCCACGTCCCGGCTGCGCCATCCGGCGGCCAATCCGCACCGTTCGTCCGCACTTCCAGCGTTTCACGACTCGCAACGCACCATTCGTCGCAGTGGTATTTCTCCTTGCGCGCCCAGCCACTAATCTTCAGTCCGTGCTCGTAGCGCAACATAGATTGCCAAAGAGCAGCAAGTAACTGCGGCTTAAAACAAAAACGACGAAACAATCAGTTGAAGGAGTCCCAAATGAATGCCAAACGCATCCTGGGCAGCGCGCTAGCAGTGCTTTTGGTGGCCGGATCGGCCGCGGCACTGGCGGCCCCCGCCACCAGCAAGGTCGGCAAGTTCGACGTTTATGCCGATGCGTTGCGCACCGGCAAGTTCGATACGTTCGTTGACGGCGCCAAGGCCGGCAAGTTCGATACGTTCACCGACGGCGCCCGTGCCGGCAAGTTCGACCCGTTCACAGACGGCGCCAAGGCCGGCAAGTTCGATACGTTCACCGATGGCGCGCGCGCCTTCAGTGGCGAAATCTCTGCCAGTTCGCTGGACAATTCGCGCTCCGGCGACGGAACGCTGTACGGCTACAAGGTCTGATCCAGACCTCGTGTTACCAGGCGGCCACTCAGGTGGCCGCCTCGGTTATGCACCTGTTTTCCCGCTTTATCTCCCACCTGCCCGGCTGACCTCCTCCTCCTTCTCTCTCCCGCCGGGCGGGTGATTTTTACCCGCCGCTCCCGCTGTACCTTCCGATATACCGCCCGCTGTACATTCAGCCCCTTCCGCAGTTCCGCAATTCATCCCGCTTCAAGCCATAACGCCTCAAAGGGTGGCACGCGCCCGTCATTCCCGCTCGCGCCGGGGACGCCGGCGCCCGATCAGGACATAGAGCAAGGGGACCGCCAGCGCGCCGATCACGGTCGCGCCAAGCATGCCGCCCAGCACCCCGGTGCCGACCGCGCGCTGCGCTGCCGCGCCTGCTCCGGTGCTGATCGCCAGCGGCACCACGCCGAGGATAAAGGCCAGCGACGTCATCACCACCGGACGCAGCCGCTGCCGGGCGGCCTGGCTGGCAGCTTCGACCAGCCCCATGCCGCCGCGGCGCAACTGCTCGGCGTACTCCACCACCAGGATGGCGTTCTTGGCCGCCAGCCCCATGATCACGATCCCGCCCACCTTGAAGTAGACGTCGTTCGGCATCCCGCGCAGCCAGATCGCCGCCAGCGCGCCAAGCAGGCCCGCGGGCACGATCAACAGCACCGCCAGCGGCAGGGTCCAGTTTTCATAGAGCGCCACCAGGCACAGGAAGATGAACAGCAACGACAAGGCGAACAGCCAGGGCGCCTGCGCGCCGCTTTGCTGCTGCTCGAAGGCGCGCCCGGTCCAGCGCACGTCATAGGTGCCGCCCAGTTCGCGGACCACGGCCGTGAGCCGCTCCATCGCCGTGCCGGTGCTGTGGCCCGGCGCCACGTCGGCGTTGATGCGCACCGAGGGGAGTCCGCTGAACCGCTCCAGCGTGGCTTCACCCTTGCCCCACACCAGTTCGGCGAAGGCGCCGAGCGAGACCATGCCGCCGCGCTCGTTGCGCACGTGCACGCGTGACAAGTGGGCGGGGTCCATCCGGTAGGGCGCGTCTGCCTGCAGGATCACCCGGCGGATACGGCCTTCGCGCGCCACTTCGTCGACGTAGCGCGAGCCCAGCGTGGCGGACAGCGCATGGTGGATGGCCTCGGGCTCCACGCCGAAGCTGCGCGCGCGCTCATAGTCGATGCGCAGGTCCAGTGCCGGCGCGGGCTGCGCCGTGGTGGCACGGACCTCGCCGAGCGCGGGTTCATCCTTGGCCGCGGCAAGCAGCTTGTCGCGGGCGGCGAAGAGCGCCTCGCGTCCGGTGCCGGGCTGCGCGACCAGCCGCATGTCGAGGCCGCCGGTGCTGCCCAGTTCGGGCAAGGTAGCGCCGCCATAAGCGTAGATCTGCGCGCGTCCCCGGCCTGGCCAGTCCTCAAGCGCAGCCGTCATTCTCGCCAGTAGCGCGTCAGCGCGCTCCCCGGCACCGCGCCGCTCCCAGTCTTCCAGTGCCAGGTACAAGCTGGCGCGCTGTTCGCCGCTGCCGGAATTGCTCCAGCCCAGCACGGCAAAGGTGGAGCACACCGGATACTTGCCGTCCTGCAGCCACTTCTCCAGCGCCGCCACAGCGGTGCGCGTCTCCTCCTGGGTGGAGCCTGCCGGCAGTTCCACATCGATCACAATCTCGCCCGTGTCCTCGTCCGGCAGGAAGCCGGCGGGGATCTGCCATATCAGTACGCCGCCAGCGACCGCCAGCGCCAGGTAGATGCCCAGCCAGCGCAGGCGGCGGCGCTGCAGCGCCTGCACCCATCCGGCATAGCGCGCGGTAAATGCCGTGAAACCGCGCTCGAACCACGCCAGCGGCCCGCGCACCGGATGCGGCGCATGGCGCAGCAGGCTGGCGCACATGGCAGGCGCCAGCGAGAGCGCGAAGAACAGCGAGAAGGCAATGGAGATCGCCAGCGTGATGGCGAAATGCCGGTAGATCACGCCGACCGCGCTGCCCATGAACGCCATCGGCACGAAGACCGCGCACAGCACCAGCGTGACCGCCAGCAGCGCGCCCGACACCTCGCGCATCGAGCGGGCCGCCGCTTCCATCGCACCCACGCCTTCCTCGCGCATGATCCGCTCGACGTTTTCCACCACCACGATGGCGTCGTCCACCAGGATGCCGATCGCCAGCACCACGCCAAACAGCGTGATCACGTTCAGCGAGAGGCCGAACGCGTACAGGCAGGCGACGGTGCCAAGCAGCGACACCGGCACCACGATCACCGGGATCAGCGTGGCGCGCAGGTTGCCCAGGAACAGGTAGAGGATCAGGAAGACCAGCACCGTGGCTTCGCCCAGGGTGGTCAGCACGCGCCAGATGGAACGCTCGACGAACTGCGCGCTGTCGGACGAGATCTCATAGCGCACGCCCGCCGGAAAACTGCGCGCGGCCTCATCGAGCGCCGCGCGCACGGTGCGCGAAGTGGCCAGCACATTGGCGCCATCGGCCAGTTTGAGGCCAATCGAAGCCGCGACCTGGCCATCGTGGCGCGAGCCGTAGCGGTAGTCGCTGGCGCCCAGTTCCACCCGAGCCACGTCGCGCAGCCGCACCAGCGAGGCGTCGCTGCCGCCGCGCACCACGATGCGCTCGAACGCTTCCGGATCGCTCAGCGGCCGGGGCGGGCGCACCAGCGCCTGGAAGGGCTGGCCCGGCACCGCCGGCGCGCTGCCAAGCTGGCCGGGCGTGACATCGCCGTTGCGCGCCCTGATGGCCTGCTCCACGTCCGCGGCGGTGAGGCCGTAGGCGTTGAGCTTGTCAGGATCGAACCAGATGCGCAGGGCGTACTCGGATCCATAAGGCTCGGCCTTGCCGATGCCGGGCAGGCGGCGCAGCATCGGCAGCAGCGAGCCGGCGACGAAATCGCCCAGCGCGGTTTCGTCGAGCTGGCCGCCGTCCGAGACCAGCGAGACATACATGAAGGGGCTGCTGCTGGCCTGGTCCACAAAGATGCCGCCACGGCGCACCGCTTCCGGCAACAGCGGTTCGGCCTGCATGACGCGGTTGCGCACGTTGACCTGCGCCAGCTGCGCGTCGGTGCCCTGGCGAAAACCCAGCGTGATGGTGGCGGCGCCGCCCTCGCTGCTGGCATCGAGGTAGAGCAGGCCGGGGATGCCGTGCATCTGCTGCTCCAGCACGGCGGTCACGGCGTCCTCCACGGTGCGTGCCGAAGCGCCCGCATAGTCGGCATAGACGATCACGGTGGGCGGCGCCACCGCCGGATACTGGGCGATGGGAATGCGCGTGAGGGCAATCAGGCCCGCCACCATGGTGAGGATGGCAATGACCCACGCGAAAGCGGGCCGGCGAAGGAAGAAGGACGCCATGACAGATTCGGTTGTCTGGCACCGGCGCGACAGCGGGCCGCCGATCCGGTGCGATGGAACGTGGGACGGCGCGCTAACTGTACGGATAGCGCCGTCAGGCGAAACAGCAGGAGGGGGGAGGGTTGCCGTGGGGTCCGGCGACCCTAACGGGCAGGCGGCGCGAAACCACGCAACAGTGCCGCCAGCAACACCCGCTGGCGATGCGCCAGCGGCTGCCGGTTCTCGCGCGGCAGGTGCTCGAAAGTGATGTCGAGCGCGGCCAGCCCGTGAACGGCGGTCCACAGCGCGTCGGTGACGTCGCCGGGGTCATGCCCGGCATCGATCAGCGCGGCGGCCTGCTGGTCGCGCACGCAAGCCAGCAGCACGGCGGCCACCGGGTCCTCGGGGAAACGCTCGCGCCAGCGCTGGTCGATCGCGCGTTCGGCATCGGCCGGCAGGCCCATCATCATCATCAGGTGATAGCTGTGGCGATTGGCCAGGGCCCACGCCACGTAAGCGTCCAGCACCGCCGGCAGGACCCCGGCGGCCGTGCGGGCGGCGGCCCGGGCCTCGCCCAGCGCGGCCGCCAGCCGTACCCAGTCCTGCGCGCATACCTCGAACAGGAGTGCGGTCTTGTCTCGAAATGCCGGTAGATGGCGGCGGCGCTATAACCGCAGCGCTCGCCGATGCGGCGCAGCGTGACCCCGGCGAAGCCAGCCTCCGCGAACAGCGCGCGGGCGGCGTTGAAGAAGGCCTCGCGCACGCTCTCGCGGCGCTGCGCGGCACCAGCAGCACGTGCCGCGGGCAGCCGCACAGGCACGCCGGCGCGCGCGCCAAGCGGCACGGCTGGCGCGCTGCCGGACGGCACGGCGGCGGGCTGGGCTTGCAGGCTGGGTTGCGGCGGGCGGGCGGAGGGCATGGCCGCAATTATAAACAATCAGTCACTTTGTGAACAATGTTTACACAACGGATCAGGCACTTTTCCTTTCCCCGCCCTGGTGGGGGGACGGGCTTCCGGCCGGTTGCCACCGGCCGGTCAATGCGGACGCGCGGGGCTCAGAGTTGCCGGGCTGCGAAGGTATCGCACTTGCGGATGTCGCCGGTAGTCAGTCCCTGGCGCAGCCAGCGCGTGCGCTGCTCGCTGGTACCGTGGGTGAACGCTTCGGGGACGACATAGCCCTGGGCCTGCTTCTGCAGCCGGTCGTCGCCGATGGCGGCGGCGGCCTTGAGGCCTTCTTCGATATCGCCGGGTTCCAGCAGTTGCTGGTTCATGCGTTCCGCGGTGGCGGCCCACACGCCGGCCAGGCAATCGGCCTGCAACTCCACGCGCACCGACAACTGGTTGGCCTGCGCCTCGCCCATGCGGCGCCGCGCGGCGTCGACCTTGCCGGACACGCCGAGCAGGTTCTGCACGTGGTGGCCGATTTCGTGGGCAATCACATACGCCTGGGCAAAGTCGCCGCCGGCGCCGAAGCGGCGGCGCAGTTCATCGTAGAAGGCCAGGTCGATATAGACCTTCCGGTCGCCCGGGCAGTAGAAGGGCCCCATGGCCGACTCGCCGGTGCCGCAGGCGGTGGGCGTGGCGCCGGAAAACAGCACCAGCGTGGGCGGTGCGTAGCGGCGGTTGAGGTCGGTCTCGAAAATATGCGACCAGGTGCGCTCGGTGTTGCCCAGCACCTTGCGCACGAACACCGTCATCTGGTCGTTGGCGGGCGCATGGCTGGGCACATGCTGCTGCTGCGGCGCCTGTTGCTGCGAACCCTGCAGCACCGAGGCACCCTGCATGATCACGGAAGGATCGATGCCGAAGAAATACGACGCCGCCAGCGCCACCAGGATGGTGCCGATGCCGAGCGTCTTGGGCCCCGCGCCAAAGCCACCGAAACCGCCGGAACCTTCTCCCCGGCGGTCCTCTACATTCTGGCTTTCGGCTTCGTCATCGAGACGCATGGTGGCTCCGCATTGCTGGTTGATCGCTGCGGCCGGAAGGTGGCCGCAGTGTGTCGATCAGTATAGCAACGGCGTTGGCGCCGGCGCATGCGTGTGGTGTATCAGGCCGTAACCGCCGGCACCGTGCTGCCGGCGCCAAGCGCTAGCGCCTTGCCCGGCTCCGTGCCGCCGATCTCGGCCACCCGCAGCAGGTTGGTGGTGCCGCCCTGGCCGAACGGCATGCCCGCCGCGATGGTGATCTGGTCGCCCGGCGCGGCATAGCCTTCGGCCAGCGCGGCGCGGGTGGCCGCATTCACCATCTCGTCGACGCTTTGCACATCGGGGCTGACGGTGGAATGCACGCCCCAGGCAAGCGCCAGCCGCCGCGCGATCTCCAGGTTCGGCGTGATGCTGACGATGGGCGCGTGCGGCCGCTCGCGCGCCGCGCGCAGCGCGGTGGAGCCCGACGAGGTGTACGTCACGGTGGCGGCCGCGCCGATGATCTGCGTGACTTCGCGCAGCGCGGCGCAGATCGCGTCCTGCCGGGTGGACAGCGGCGCCTCGTGCTGCGCGTCCAGCAGGTTGCGATAGAGCGGATCGCGCTCCACCTCGGCGATGATGCGGTCCATGATCGCCACCGCCGGTACCGGGTGGCGGCCGTTGGCCGATTCCGCCGACAGCATCACCGCATCGGCGCCGTCATAGATGGCGCTGGCCACGTCGGAGGCTTCGGCGCGCGTGGGCACCGGCGAATCGATCATCGATTCCAGCATCTGCGTGGCGATGACGATGGGTTTGCCGTGCTGACGGCAGATGCGCAGGATGCGCTTCTGCACGCCCGGCACACGCTCCGGCGGCAGCTCCACGCCGAGGTCGCCGCGCGCCACCATCACCGCATCGGAGACGCGCACGATTTCTTCCAGCTGCTGCAGCGCGGCGGGCTTCTCGATCTTGGACAGCACGCCGGCGCGGGTGCCGATGATCTCGCGCGCTTCCACGATGTCGGCCGGACGCTGCACGAAGGACAGCGCGATCCAGTCGGCGCCGAGTTCCAGCGCGAAGTCGAGGTCCTTGCGATCCTTCTCGGTCAGCGCGGGGATCGGGATCACCGCGTCGGGCACGTTGACGCCCTTGCGATCGGAAAGCGTCCCGTGGTTCACCACGCGCGTGACGATGCTGCCGCTGGCCACCGACTCGATCTTCAGCTGCACCTTGCCGTCGTCGATCAGCAGCGACTGCCCCGGCGCGGCAACGCGGAACAGCTCCGGATGCGGCAGGTGCACGCGGGTAGCATCGCCCGGGCCGGGATCGCTGTCGAGCACGAACACGTCGCCTGCCTTGACCGCGACCTTGCCCGCGGCAAAGGTGCCGATGCGCAGCTTGGGCCCTTGCAGGTCGGCCAGCACGGCGATGGGGCGGCCGGTCTCGGCTTCGACCTGGCGCACGGCATCGTAGCGGCGCTTGTGGTCGTCGTGGGAGCCGTGGCTGAAGTTGAGGCGGAACACATCGGCCCCTGCCTCGAACAACTGCCGGATCACCTCGATATCGGTGCTGGCCGGTCCGAGCGTGGCAACGATCTTGGCTTTGCGCTGGCGTCTCATTTTGTCTCCTCTTCCAATCTCGGGTGGCGCGCCCAGGGCGCGCCCTTGTTCAAACACGTGGCCTACACAATCAGGATGGCGCGGAAATCGTTCACGTTGGTACGGGTCGGGCCGGTGACGATGAGGTCGTCCAGGCCGGCGAAGAAACCGTAGCCATCGTTATTGCCCAGGTGCGCGCGCGCAGACAGTCCGCGTGCGGCGGCACGATTCAGCGTATCGGGTGCGAGCAACGCACCGGCGTTGTCTTCGGAGCCATCGATGCCGTCGGTGTCGCAGGCAATGGCATGCACGCCCGGCAGGCCGTCCAGCGCGACGGCGAGCGCCAGCAGGAATTCGGCATTGCGCCCGCCGCGGCCGCTGCCGCGCACGGTCACCGTGGTTTCGCCGCCGGACAGGATCACGCAAGGCTTCCTGAACGGCTGGCCGTGCTGCGCGACCTGGCGCGCGATGGCGGCATGCACCAGCGCCACGTCGCGCGATTCGCCTTCTATGCTGTCGGACAGGATGTGCGCCTCGAAGCCAAGTTCGCGCGCACGCGCCGCCGCCGCTTCCAGCGATTGCTGCGCGGTGGCAAGCGTGGCGCTGCGATGGCCGTCGAAACGCGCGTCGCCGGGCTTGGGCGTTTCGCCCGCGCCACTCTCCAGGTGCGCGCGCACATTGGCCGGTACCTCGATTCCGTACTTGGCGATCACCGCCAGCGCGTCGGCGCAGGTGGTGGCGTCGGGCAGGGTCGGGCCGCTGGCGATCAGCGTGGGATCGTCACCGGGAATATCGGAAATCAAAAGGGTCTCGACGCGTGCCGGCGCACAGTGCAGCGCCAGCCGCCCGCCCTTGAGCGCCGACAGGTGCTTGCGCACGCAATTCATCTCGCCGATGTTGGCGCCGCTCTTGAGCAGCGCGCGGTTCACAGCCTGCTTGTCGGCAAGCGTGAGGCCGGGGGCGGGCGCGGCCAGCAGCGCGGAGCCGCCGCCGGAGATCAGGCACAGCACCAGATCGTCGGCGGTGAGGCCCCTGACCAGTTCCACCATGCGCTGCGCGGCGCGCTGGCCGGCTTCATCGGGCACCGGGTGCGCGGCTTCCACCACCTCGATGCGGCGGCACGCCGCACCGTGACCATAGCGCGTCACCACCAGCCCGGACAGTTCACCTTGCCAGTGCACCTCGACCGCCTGCGCCATCGCGGCGGCCGCCTTGCCCGCACCGATTACCACCGTGCGGCCCTTGGGCGGCGGCGGCAGTTGCGGCGGCAGGCAATGGCTGGCGCTGACGGCGGCGACCGCGGTATCGAACAGGTCGCGCAGCAACGCGCGTGGATCGGAAAGACCGGCCGGGCGCTGGGGCACCCGCAGGGCGGAGTGGGAATCGGTGGCGAGCATGACGGAATCCGGAAGTGCGGCGCCCCGGCCGCGCACGGCCGGGGAATGAAGCTGGCCTGCCAGGGCAGGCCATGATGGTGCGGCTGGCTTACTTGGCGCCGCCCTTGGCGATCTCATGGTTGGACATGATCTCGATGGCGCGGCACAGCGCCGAGTGGTCCTGCTTGCCCAGGCCGTTGGCGGCGCAGGTGTTGAACAGCTCTTGCGCGGTGGCGGTGTTCGGCAGCGCCACGCCCAGCGCCTTGGCGCCTTGCAGTGCAAGGTTCAGGTCTTTCTGGTGCAGCTCGATGCGGAAGCCCGGATCGAAGGTACGCTTGACCATGCGCTCGCCGTGCACTTCCAGGATGCGCGAAGCCGCGAAGCCGCCCATCAGCGCCTGGCGCACGCGCGCCGGATCGGCGCCCGCCTTGGAGGCGAACAGCAGCGCTTCGGATACGGCCTGGATGTTCAGCGCCACGATGATCTGGTTGGCTACCTTGGTGGTCTGGCCGTCGCCGTTGCCGCCAACCAGCGTCACGTTCTTGCCCAACAGGTCGAACAGCGGCTTGACTTCGTCGAACGACTCTTGCGGGCCGCCGACCATGATGGTCAGCGATGCCGCCTTGGCGCCCACTTCGCCGCCGGAAACCGGCGCGTCCAGGTAGGCGGCGCCCAGCTTGTTGATGCGCGCGGCGAAGTCCTTGGTGGCGATCGGCGAGATCGAGCTCATGTCGACCACGATCTTGCCGTGCGCGGCTTCCTTGCCGGCAGCCTTGAGCGCTGCGGCCACGCCCTTCTCGGCAAACAGCACGGCTTCCACGTGCGGGGTGTCCGGCACCATGATCACGATGATGTCCGCGCGCTTGGCGACTTCCTCGGCGCTGGTGCAGACGGTGACGCCGGCATCGACCAGTGCCTGCGGCGCCGGGTTGACGTCGTGCACGAACAGCGTGTGGCCGGCTGCGCGCAGATGGCCCGCCATCGGCGCGCCCATGATGCCCAGGCCGATGAATCCGACGTTGCGTTGGTTTGCCATGTGATGTCTCCTTGATGCGATCGTTGAATGTTTGTGGATTTACTGGTTCCGCTTACTGCACGCCGTGTTCCGCGCGCCAGCCCAGGCCTTCGGTGGTGGTCGTGCGCGGCTTGTACTCGCAGCCGACCCAGCCGCCATAGCCGATCTCATCGAGCCACTTGAACAGGAAGTGATAGTTCAGCTCGCCGGTGCCCGGCTCGTTGCGGCCCGGATTGTCGGCCAGCTGCACGTGCCTGATCTTCGGCAGGTGCGTTTTCAGCGTGGCGGCGATTTCGCCCTCCATGCGCTGCATGTGATAGATGTCGTACTGCACGTAGAGGTTGGGCGCGTTGACCTGTTCGATCAGGTCCAGCGCCTGCTGCGTGCGCGACAGGAAGAAGCCGGGAATATCGAAGGTGTTGATCGGCTCGACCAGCAGATCGATCTGCTCGGTGGCGAGCGCCTGCGACGCGAAGCGCAGGTTTTCCACCAGCGTTTCCTGCGCCTGCTCGCGCTTGACGTTCTGCGGCTGGATACCGACCAGGCAGTTCAGCTGGCGCACACCCAGCACCTTGGCGTACTTGATCGCTTCGCCCACGCCGTCCTGGAACTCACCCACGCGGTCCGGGTGGCAGGCGATGCCGCGTTCACCCGCTTCCCACTTGCCGGCCGGCAGGTTGTGCAGCACCAGGTCGAGCTGGAAGCGGTTGAGCCGGTCCGCGATCTGGTCAGCGTGGAAGGCGTACGGAAAAAGGAACTCCACGCCGCGGAAGCCCGCGCGCGCGGCGGCTTCGAAGCGGTCGAGGAAGGCCACTTCGTTGAACAGCATGGTCAGGTTGGCGGCAAGTTTTGGCATAGATGTCTCCGGGTGACTTGTCTTGTGGTTCCGCTCGCGCGGATGCGGTGATTGGGGGCGCGCTGATGCAGCGGTACTGATTTGCAGAAAGCGCGCGGGCTCATGGCCCGCGCTTGTCAGCCTGCGATGCTTACGCCGTTTCCACTTCTTCGCGGAGGATGGCTTCCTCGATGTCTTCGATCGGCTCGAACTCGTTGATGTTGTCGATCTCGGTGCCCATCGCGATATTGGTCACGCGTTCCAGGATCACTTCCACCACCACCGGCACCGAGAACTCGGCCATCAGGTCGCGCGCTTCGGCAAAGGCCGGTGCGATGTCCTCCGGCTTGAACACGCGGATCGCCTTGCAACCCAGGCCTTCCACCACCTTCACGTGGTCCACGCCATAGCCGTTGAGCTCGGGCGAGTTGACGTTGTCGAAGGCGAGTTGCACGCAGTAGTCCATCTCGAAATTGCGCT